>Ga0247611_10000259_pt1 | contig 109737 bp, 90 predicted proteins | sample 177DNAGHGhighgp2_FD_192422 | JGI IMG/M metagenome (GOLD analysis project Ga0247611, IMG submission 192422) | Sheep rumen microbial communities from Palmerston North, Manawatu-Wanganui, New Zealand - 1770 DNA GHGhigh gp2 | ecosystem: Host-associated > Mammals > Digestive system > Stomach >... | reverse complement strand
GCGCTCTCTCCCATGAGAAGACCACCCACGGCCTGCTCCATCGAACTAAACAACAGCAACCATCCGAAACATGTGGAAATCGAGTAGGGTAAATAAAAATAGAGGAACTCATGCGAGCCCCTCTATTCTTATTTAGATCCTTCGGATCAACCTCCAAAATTATCGAAGCGGATGTCTGCGTCATCGACGCCCAGCGAGTGGAGCAGGTCGAGGACGGTCTTGGCCATCATAGGAGGACCGCAGAGGTAGTACTCGACATCCTCGGGGGCGTCATGCTGCTTGAGGTAGGTGTCGCCCATGACCGGAGCGATGAAGCCCGGGGTGTACTTGATACCCAGTTGGTCGGCCTTCGGGTCCGGACGGTCGAGCGCCAAGTGGAAATGGAAGTTCGGGAACTCCTTCTCCAAAGCGAGGAAATCGTCGAGGAAGAAGACCTCGTCGATAGCACGTGCGCCGTAGAAATAGTGCATCTCGCGGTCACGGCAGTTACGGGTCTTGAGCATGTGCATGATCTGCGCACGCAGCGGAGCCATACCGGCACCACCACCGACCCAGATCATCTCCTTCTTGCTGTCATAGACAGGACGGAACTCGCCGTAAGGACCGCTCATGCGTACCTTATCGCCCGGTTTGAGCGAGAAGATATACGTGGAAGCGATACCGCATGGTACATCCATGAACTCAGGACCGTTGGGGCACTGCTCTTTGGGTTTGAACGGCGGGGTCGCGATACGTACGGTGAGGGTGATGATATCGCCCTCGTCGGGATAGTTAGCCATGGAGTACGCACGTACCGTTGCCTGAGTGTTCTTCTGTTTGAGTTTGAACAGGCCGAACTTCTGCCAAGCGGGTAGGTAGAGGTCGCCGATGAGGGATTTATCCATGTCGCGGTCGTAGTCGATGTCGTACTCAGGGATGATGATCTGTGCGTACGAACCCGGCTCGAAGTGCATGTGCTCGCCCGGAGGCAGCTGTACCTTGAACTCCTTGATGAAGGTAGCGACGTTCTTGTTGGAGATAACCTCGCATTCCCATTCCTTGACACCCAGAACAGCCTCATCGACCTTCATCTGAATATCTTCTTTCACTTTGACCTGGCAACCCAGACGCCAGCCTTCTTTCTGCTGTTTGCGGGAGAAATGAACGGTCTCGGTAGGCAGAATCTCGCCGCCACCGGAGAGTACCTGGCACTTGCACTGTCCGCAAGAGCCCTTACCGCCACAGGCAGAAGGCAGGTGAACACCGGCTTCGCCGAGTTGGTTCAGGAGCGAACCTCCGGCAGCTACATCATAGACCTTGTCGCCGTTGATGGTAACCTTGACATTTCCGGAAGAAACGAGGTAACGCTTAGCAACCAAAAGGATAGCTACTAAGAGGAGTATTACAACTAAGAATACTACTACTGCATAAATGATTGTCATAGTGAGCCTCCTTTCTTAGATGTTCAAACCGCTAAAGCACATGAACGCCATCGCCATCAGACCTACGGTGATGAAGGTGATGCCCAGTCCCTGCAGCGGTTTGGGAACGTCGTTATACTCCATTTTTTCACGAATACCTGCGAGGCAGACGATGGCCATGAACCATCCGATACCGGAACCGAGTGCATACATGAATGCATCGAAGAGACCGGTGATGGCTTTGGGGTCAGCGTCGGGCAGGCCGATACGCTGTTGCATGAAGAGCGAACCACCCATGATGGCGCAGTTCACAGCAATCAGCGGCAGGAAGATACCCAGGCTGGCATAGAGCGACGGACTGAATTTCTCCACGATCATCTCTACCAACTGCACGATGGCAGCGATGACAGCGATGAAGAGGATGAAACTCAGGTAACCGAGGTTCAGCGGATCCAGCACTTTGGTTTGTAACAAATAGTTCACCGGCAGGGTGACGGTAAGCACGAAGGTAACGGCTACGCCCAGACCGGCAGAGGTCTTTACGTTTTTCGAAACGGCGAGATAAGAGCACATTCCTAAGAAATATGCAAATATCATATTGTCAGCAAAAATCGAGCGGACAAATAAACTTAAAGCGTGTTCCATTACTTAGCCTCCTTATCATTAATTGAACGATGAACCCAGATGACACAGCCGACGAGGATGAGGGCCATAGCCGGCATGAGCATCATACCGTTATTCTCGTATCCGGCAGCATAGAAGCTCTGCGGGATGATCTGGAAGCCCAACAGTTGTCCCGAACCGAGCAGTTCACGTACGAGTGCCACGATGACGAGGATGATGGCGTAACCCAGACCGTTACCCAGACCGTCCAGGAACGAATCCCACGGCTTATTGGTCATGGCGAACGCCTCAAGGCGACCCATCAGGATACAGTTGGTGATGATCAAGCCGAGATAAACCGACAGCTGCATCGCCACGTCGTATGCAAAGGCTTTGAGCACTTCGCTGACGAGTGTCACGAGCGCCGCTACCACTACGAGTTGCACGATGATACGTACACGCATGGGGATGGTGTTGCGGATAAGCGACACGATGACGTTAGCCATAGCGACGATGATCGTCACGGCGATACCCATCACGAGGGCAGGCTTCAGTTGAACCGTTACGGCGAGCGCCGAACAGATACCGAGGATTTGCACAACGACAGGGTTATTAGCGTTAAGAGGACCTAAAAGAGTCTCTTTCGTTTTTTGACTTAACATAGATTAATCCTCCTCTTCATTTGTGATTTGTAATTTGTCATTTGTGATTTTCAGGAACTCCTTGTAGTTATTCACAAGTTCCTCGTTGAGCATCTTGCTGACGCCTTCGGACGTGATGGTAGCGCCGGAGATGGCATCTACCTGATAGTCTTCACCTGCATCGCAAGTCTTACCTTTCTTCAACACAGCCACAGACACAACGACATTGTCTTTGCGGATCTGTTTGCCTTCGAATTTCTCACGGAACTCATATTCTACGATCTTCGCACCCAGACCCGGAGTCTCGGACTCATGGTTGAAGTTCACACCGTAGATGGTGTTCTTGTCCTCATCGAGCGCGAGATAACCGCCGATGCCGCCCCACAGACCTTTACCGGCCAGCGGAAGAACATATTTAACGGTGGTATCGTTGAGATGAGCGACAAACACTTGTTTCTCGCCGAACTGAAGCGTGTCGCCGACGGCAATGATGCCGTCATAGACAGCGGCAGGATCTTGTCCGGCAAAATCCTTTTTGAGTGCGCCGAGGATCTGTTTCTGCTTGTCGAGTTGCACGTTCGCTTCTTGCATCGGTTTGAGCGACTGGTTAGCAAAAGCGAGCACCACCGCTACGATGACTACAACAATCGTCATATAGATGAAGGTGTAGATATTTGAATTGGTATTCAGTTTCATGGCGGACCTCCTTATGCTTTAACGCGTTTAGCACGCTTGTTAATATTCGATTGAACCACACACCAGTCGATGAGGGGAGCGAAAGCGTTCATGAGCAGGATAGCGAGCATCATACCCTCGGGATAACCCGGGTTGAGTACGCGTACCACGATAGCCACAGCACCGATGAGGAAACCGTAGATCCATTTACCGCACTCGGTACGAGCGGAGGTGACAGGATCGGTTGCCATGAAGACCGCACCGAACGCGAAACCGCCGGATACGAGGTGGAAGTACCACGGATACTGTGCTACCGCATTGCTTTCTGCGCCGAAACGGTTGAAGATAAGCGCTGTGAGAGCACCTCCGACAAAGACAGAGAACATCGTCTTCCAGCTGGCAACACCAGTGCAGATGAGAAGGAGTGCGCCGAGCGCGATTGCCCAGATACAGGTCTCACCTACGGAACCCGGAATAAGACCGTTCACCAGATCCCAGAAGCGTACATGTAGCTCTTCCCCTGTGCTTAGTTGGGTGAGCGGGGTAGCGCTTGCTACAGCGTCCACACCACCGTCCCATCCCCATGTACCGCCTACGCGAACGAAAGGTTCGTTACCGGTCATATGACTCGGATAAGCGAAGAACAGGAACGCACGGGTGATGAGTGCTACGTTGAAGATGTTATAACCTGTACCGCCGAATACCTCTTTGGCAAAGATGACAGCGAACGCAACAGCGATAGCTACTTGCCAGAGTGGCGTATTGATCGGTACGATAAGCGGGATGATAAATCCTGTTACAAGGAATCCTTCTGCTACCTCTTCATGCTTGATCTGCGCTACGATGAACTCGATACCCAGACCGACAGCGTAGGAGACGATGATGAAAGGCAGGACAGCCAAGATACCGAAGCCGAGTGCTTTCCAGAACAAGGCGCAGGTCATGCCGTTGAGCAATTGCCCCGTTACATCCAAGTGCTGGTAGCCGACGTTGAACATACCGAAGAGCATTGCCGGTACAAGCGCCAGCACCACGATGATCATCGTGCGTTTGGAGTCCGAACCGTCATGGATATGGGTACCGTTACGTTTGGCTGTTGTTTGCGGAGTGAACAGGAAGGTATCGAAGGCGTCATAGAAACTGCTGAGTTTAGCCAGTTTACCGCCCTCCTCGAAGTTCTTACCGAACTTCTTCCAGATTTGATATAACTTTTCCATTACTCAATCTCCTTTTTTAAATTGTCCAATGCGGTGCGGACGATAGCCTGCAACGGCATTTTGGATGTACATACATACTCGCAGAGCGCAAAGTCTTCCGGTGCCACTTCGTAAGCACCGAGAGCCTCCATACGGTCGATATTACCTGCGATCATCGCCTTTATCAGATACTCCGGATAGATATCCATCGGGAATACTTTGTCATACTCGTTGCTGACGATGATAGCACGTCGTCCCCCTTTGAGCCGAGCGTCCCATTGGTAACGTTTCGGACCGAAGAGCCAACGTGTGATACCGTTGTCCAGCATCTTGGCAGGATCGGTGAAACCGAAGTTGAATGCCTTGAAGCGCGGCATCAGCCAACCCATAAACTCGTGGTTCTCTGCGCCTTCGTCGAGCACGGTGAACTGGTTGTCATAGATGGAGATCATCTCATCTTCGTTCACTTGGTGACCGCTGAGGACGTTACCGGCAATGAAGCGGCAGGTACACTCACGATGCACGTTGGAAGTGAAGATAGCGGAAACCGGCATGCCGGGCAGCACGTTGTAGTACTGACGTCCGTACGCAAGCGGACCGGTGAGCGCTACTTTCTTCTGCATGTCCACGATACCTTTCTGGAACAGACGGCCGATGAGGGCGAGGTCCTGGATGTTGATCGTGAAGACGGTCTCTCCCTTGGCAAGCGGAGCGAGGTTGTTCAGCTGAACACCTACGTTACCTGCAGGGTGCGGCCCAGCCACTTCGAAGAGCGTGCATTCTTTGAGTTCACGGAACTCGGTAGCGCGTGCACCGGATTTGATACCTACGAACACCGGAGCGATGGTGCTGAGTGCAGAGACGGCAGCCTGTAAGGTAGGCAGTTGTCCTGCAAGCACCCACTCATAGTTCGGGGCACATGGCGCACTGTCAAAACTCGAGATAAAAATGGCGCGAGGAGTCTTGTTGGGCAACGCGATGCAGTCGTACGGACGCTGTTTTATCAATGCCCAAAGGCCGCTTTTCAGCAGCAGCTCCTTCACATCGCCCGCGGTGTCAAACTTCTCGTACTCGATGAGGCTGTCAGCAAGGATGTCGATGGACATGATCTTACGTCGCTCACCGCGCACGATCTCTTTGACTTCACCCGAGACAGGCGAGGTAAAGAACAAGCTCTCAAACGCTTTGTCGTGGAAGAGCGGGCTACCCGCCTTCACACGGTCGCCGACCTTGACATCCAGTTTCGGAGTGATGCCGGCGAACTGGTCGGGCACGATATGAAAGACCTCCGGACGACGAACGCTACCCAGCGTCTCTGCCGCAGTTCCTTCAAAAGGAATGTCCAACCCACGTTTCAGTTTGATTGTTTGCATAAGTTAATAAATTATTTTAGTTTTTCTGATTGCTTCCGTTTCACAAAAAGCGTGCAAAATTACAAAAAGTTTTTTACATACGCAAGTACGCGCGCATTTTTTTCTAAAAAAGTGAGAAAAAGAGCTGTTTTGCGATTTTTTTTAATTTGCATTTTTGGTATTCGATATTTTTTTTGTAATTTTGCAAGCCCAATTATGTGCACTTATGCATTTTTTGATGCTCATATTATCCGTAATGACCTTCACCGTGAAGGACAAGAACACCGTTACCGCAGATGGTACCTGGCCGTATAGCATGGAGGCTTCCTACCATTGTACGTATCAGAAAGGAACGGTGCGTGCAAACGATACGGCTACCCTGGTGGTAAGCGGTTTGGACGGTCTCACGATCCAGTCCACGGATGTATATGTGCGTTCGAACAAATCGGCAGGAGGAGGGGAGTTGAAAGCCTTCGTGAACGGGAATGTAGTGAGTACCAAGTCCGGTACGCTGGAAGAGTGGGTTGGTTCGTACGACAAAGATAACTTCCATCCGATACGGATTATCGCCAAACCGTGTAAGGAAGTGAATCAAGTGAAGATACAGTTGATCGGAACCACCAATTCGTTGTATATCGAGAAATATGTGTTTCAATGTGCCAATGCGTCCGCACGGATGGTGACCTTGATGAGCGGAGACGAATTGTACGATACGATGACAGAGGATGTGGGAGGAGGCGGAGTGGAGTTGCCGGAGATGGAAGACAAGGAACATTGGGCGTTTGTGGGATGGTCCGGATCTGCCTTCCAGCAGACCACAGTCCCGCCGGAAATCATTCCTGCCGGAACGTATTATCCGCATCAGGACGAGACCCTTTGGGCTGTGTATCGCTATCATGTGTCTATGGAGGAATGTGTGGCAACGGACATCCGATCAGGTGTTTATATCTATGCCAATACGGCGGACGGTATGGCGCTGAGCGGAATGGTGGAAGACGGAAACATGTATCCGACGAAGGTGAACTTGAACGATGAGAATCAGTATTACTATATAGCGTTCGATGGGACGGGTACGAAAGCAACACTGATGCATTTGTTGAGTGAGACCTATATCGGTTATTCGGGTACGCAGCTTGTCTATGATGCGGCATCGGAATGGTGTGTGTATCATGACGGAACGCGGACGGCATTGTACATCGTGCAGAATGGGAGTACGTACGTGTTGTGGCAGAGTTTTGCGGCATCATTAGATGATGAACCGAAGACAAAATTAGTGCTGACCAATGATCTGACGGTTAGTCCGACGGTCTTGTATGACCTGTCGAACATGCCGGAGGAACCGGTTTATACCTGTTATCCTGCGTATGGATTAGGGTTTGAACAATCGAAAGAAGTCGGACCAAAGAAAGCCATACAAGGCATCTATCGGTTCCCGTTCGGACCGTATGACTTGATTATAGAAAACGGAGTGAAGGGATTAGAGATTAGGGATTAAGGATTAGGGATGAAAGGATTAGTAATTATAGTAGGTGTGTTGACCGGTATCTTGTCCGGTGAATACAAAGCAAAGACGCTGAGTGTTGCGGAGCAGGACAGTATTCTGAATGATAGAGTGAGCGCTTCGCTCAATGATGGAATGGTGTGCACTCGTTATCGGTTGGAGAAAGAGAACGAGCAGAAGATCTTCCGTCATTCGGAAGTGGCAGACTGGTACGTGGTGGACACGATGCGTCGTACGCGTAAACAACTCGGAGCCGGTATGGGTTTTGAGCAGGTACGGGATGTCGAGATGAGTCCGAACGGAAGGTATGTGGCGTTTGCAAAGGACAATAACCTGTATATCCATAAGGCGGATTTCGGTACGGAGATAGCGGTAACCAAAGATGAGAATCCCGATATCATCAACGGTGTGGCCGACTGGTTATACGAAGAGGAATTCGGAACAACGGCATTGTATGCATGGTCGGAAGACTCGAAACAGTTGGCGTTCGTTCGGTTGGACGAACGGGAGGTACCTACATTTGCATGGCAGGAGTTTTTAGGAACACAGAACACAGAACACAGCGCACAGACTTATTTACAATATCCTATAGAGAAGAGTCTTCGTTATCCGAAGGCGGGTTGTGAGAATGCGAAAGCGAGTGTATGGGTGTATGACCTGTACACGAAGGCGTTGCAGAAGATGAAGGGATTAGAGGATGAGAGGGTTAGAGGATGCTATATCCCTCGTCTGAAATGGGAGAACGGAAATCTGATGGTGTTGCGCGTCAATAGAGACCAGACGAAGATGGAGGTACTGCAATGCAATGCCAAATCGACCCTTTCGCAGGTTATCTATACGGAGGAGAGTAAGGATTGTTTCATGGACTACAGCCTGTTCGACGAGTGGCAATGGTTAAGCGACGGACGTTTCATTGTGCTGAGTGAGAAAGACGGTTGGAGAAGTGTATATCTGTATAATAGCCAAGGCTTTGAGCAAAAACGTCTGACGCCTGACGGTATCGACGTGACGGCAGTCTATGCGGTGGACGAGAAGACCCAGACTCTTTATTATCAGGCAGCTCCGACACCGAGTACCAGGCAGATTTATGCGCTCAATATCAAGAAAGGTACGATTACCCAACTGACCGCTGAAGAAGGAATGCACAGCGCACGATTCAGCAAGGACGGGAAGAAAGCCGTATTCTGCTATCAGTCGTTCGACACTCCGAATCGATATTGTTTGTGGAAAGTGGAAGGTGGAAAGTGGAAAGAGGAAAGCGTATTGGAAGATAACGCGAAAGTGCGTGAGGCATGGAAAGCCAATAAGCTTCCCGAACCTGAGTTGATGCGGATCAACAGCCTCGAAGCGATGCTTCTTAGATCACAGAACACAGACCGCTCCGCTGACAGAGCACAGATGCCTTTGGTCGTGATGCATTATTCAGGTCCGGCTAGTCAGCGTGTGCTGAACCGATGGCGGAAGAATTTTGAATATGCGTTGGTAGAGCAGGGCTATGCGGTGCTGATTGTGGATACGAGAGGATCGGATAACCGGGGTCGTGCTTGGCGCAATGAGACCTATATGCGTATGGGGCAGAAAGAGGCGGAGGACTTGATTGCTGCCGCTGAGTATATGGCCAAGCGTCCGGATATAGACGGTGACCGCATGGCGATACTCGGATGGAGTTACGGCGGTTACGAGACGCTTTATACGATGAGTATGAAGAACCATCCGTTCAAGGCGGGCGTGGCAATTGCTCCGGTGACCGATTGGCGCTTATATGACACGGGTTATACGGAGCGTTACATGCGTCGTCCGCAGGTTAATGACAGCGGATATGAAGCGGCATCGTTGCTCAACAAAGCAGCCGACTTGACGGGCAATGTGTTGATTATCCACGGTACGGGAGATGACAATGTGCATGTGCAGCACACTATGCAGTATATCGATGCATTGGTGAAAGAAAACAAGCAGTTTGAGATGCAACTATATCCTGATGACAACCATCATCTGAGAAAAGGAAATAACTCCGCTCATTTACATCAAAAAATAATCATCTTTTTACAAAAAAATCTTTAATCTATGGCAAAACAAAACAAATCGAACATTCTCCCGATTGCGGTGATGTTCTTGCTATTCTTCATGATTGCCTTTGTAACGAACTTAGCCGGTTCGATGGGTGTAATTGTGAAAAATCAATTCGGTGTAAGCAATGCACTGTCTCAGTTAGGAACTTTGGCGAATTTCATCGCCTATGCGTGCATGGGAATTCCGGCAGGAATCATTCTCAAACGTAAAGGGTATAAGTTCACGGCTTTGGCTGCGGTGATTGTAGGTCTTATCGGTGTGGCTATTCAATGGATTTCGGGACCTGCAGAATCGTTTGCGGTTTATGTGGCCGGAGCTTTCGTAGCCGGTTTCTCAATGTGTATGTTGAACGTGGTGGTTAATCCGATGTTGAACACGCTTGGCGGTGGTGGCAAGAAAGGTAATCAACTTTGCCAATTCGGAGGTTCGTGTAACTCGATTGGTGGTACGCTTGCTCCGATTTTGGTCGGTTATTTAGTAGGTGGTGCTATTAAATACGCAAAGGTAAGTGATGCAGCTCCGGTGATGATCATTGCGATGGTGGTATTTGCATTAGCTGCGGTAGTGATCTTCTTCACGAATATTCCTGAGCCGCATATGGAGACGGCAGAAGAAAAACAAGCTCGTCTGAGTGGAAACAAAGTGAAAGATCCTCACGGACCGATGTCGTTCCGCCATTTTGTTCTTGGTGCAATTGCAATCTTCTTCTATGTAGGTGTAGAAGTAGGAATTCCGAATATTGCGAATCTCTATATGACCACATACAATCATGATCAAGCCCAATTGACTATTGATGAGTATCAGAAACAGCAAAATGATGCGGATTATCTGGCAGAATGTAAAGCCGCTGATGATGCAGCAAAAGAAATGAAAGTAGAAGACTACGAAGAGAAAGTGGTTAGTAAGGATAACTACAATGCCGCCGTTAATGTGCGTGAAGGCAAAGCAGTCGCCGGTTTGGGCCTTCAGGCAAGTATAGCCGGTTTGTTGATTGGTTTCTATTGGTTAATGATGTTATTCGGTCGTCTGATCGGTGGAACAATTGGCGGTAAGGTTTCCAGTAAGCAGATGTTGACAGTAGTGTCATCCCTGGCGATTATCATGTTGCTTTGTGTAATGTTTATTCCTTCTTCTATAGGCATTATGATTAAGGGAACAATGGTGCCGGTTAGTATGGTGATCATGTTCCTTTGTGGCTTGTGTACATCAGTGATGTGGGGCTCAATCTTTAATATGTCCACAGAAGGTTTGGGTAAGTACACACCTGCCGCTTCCGGTATCTTCATGGTATTGGTTTGTGGTGGAGGTGTCGTTCCGTTCATCCAGGGTTTGGTGGCTGATCATATAGGATTTACCTTAAGTTATATAGTTTTAATAGCCGCTTTGGCTTACATCCTCTACTATGCGCTGATAGGTAGTAAGAATGTAAACAAAGATATCAAAGTAGATTAATGTTGAAAGTTTAATGTTTAAAGATAATATTTATGAAAAAGTACGCATTAGGTATTGACTTAGGTGGTACAGGCACCAAGTTCGGTTTGGTAAACGAAGACGGTCAGGTTCTTCGCAGTAATTCTATTCCTACGCAACAGTATCCGAATATTGACGAGTACTGCGACGTGCTGTGTGAAGGCATGCGTCGTTTGGTAGCAGATGAAGGTCTGAGTATGACGGATATTGTAGGTATCGGCTGCGGAGCTCCGAATGCTAATTTCTATTCGGGTTGCATCGAGCAGGCTCCGAACCTGCCGTGGAAAGGTGTTGTGCCTTTTGCCAAACTGATCAGCGAGCGCATGGGTGTGAAATGTACGATTACCAATGACGCTAACGCCGCTGCACAAGGAGAGATGATCTATGGTAGTGCACGTGGTATGAAGAACTTCATCGTCATCACCCTCGGCACCGGTGTCGGTTCGGGTATCGTGATCGACGGAAAGGTGCTGTACGGACATGACGGTTTTGCCGGTGAGTTGGGTCACTGTAAGATTGACCATTCCGGAAACGGTCGTCTCTGCGGATGTGGTCAACGCGGTTGTATCGAGGCATATGCATCGGCTACCGGTGTAGCTCGTACAGCCAAAGAGATCGTGACGAGTACCACTCAACCGACCTTGCTTCGTCAAGTGGCAGACATTGATCATATCACTTCCAAAGATGTATTCGATGCAGCAGAGAAGGGTGACTTGGTAGCAAAAGAGATCTTCGATTATACGGGTCATCTGCTGGGTCAGAAGTTGGCAGACTATGTGCATTTCTCCAGCCCGGAGGCAATCATCCTGTTTGGCGGTTTGACCAAGTCGGGTCACTGGATCATGGATCCGATTCGTGAAGCGATGGAAGAGAACTTGATGCCGATCTGGAAAGGTAAGATTCCTGTATCCATCTCGAACCTCAAAGACAGCGACGCGGCTATCTTAGGAGCTTCTTCGTTAGCTTGGTAAAATTCCGAGATATATGGCATTGGCTCTACCCGTATGGTATTTTCCGTACGGGTAGGGCAGTGTATTTGACCTTTGATGACGGTCCTATTCCCGAAGTAACGCCAAAGGTATTGGAGATTCTGGAGCGTTATGGCGTGAAGGCAACGTTCTTTATGGTAGGCGAGAACATCGACAAGCACCCGGAGGTGTTTGAGCAGGTAGTCAAAGGCGGTCATGCGATCGGTAATCACACGTATAATCATCTTAAAGGATGGAAGACGCCATTCGATGTGTACATGGAGAATGCAGACCGCTGCGCAGAAAGAATACAGACCGCTTCGCTGACAGATGACAGAACACAGCACACAGACCTGTTTAGACCGCCGTACGGGAAAGCGACGTTGCGGCAGAGAATAGCGTTGCATAAGAAAGGGTATCGGTTGATTTATTGGGATATATTGACAAGGGATTATGAGGCAACGCGTACGCCGGAACAGATGTTGAAACAGATCCGACGGAATGTGCGACCTGGAAGTATCATCAACTTCCATGACTCCCTCAAATCCAATGAACGTATGCTGGCGGTCTTACCGCAGGTGATATCGTTCCTCCTTGCAGAGAACTATGAGATTAAGACTTTATAACTTACTGGTTATCGTTCTTCTTTTGGCGAGTTGTGCCAATCGAGGTGTGGGCCCGCAAGGCGGACCGAAGGATTCGATTCCTCCGGTACCCTTGGAGTGTACACCGGTAATGGGAGCATTGGAGTTCAAGGGAAAGAAGATAGAAGTGGTTTTCAACGAATATATCCAGTTGGATAATGTAGCGCAGAACTTACTGATGTCCCCTCCGCAACAGAACCCGCCCGATGTCAAAGCACGTGGTAAGAAATTAATCGTTTTGCTGCAAGACACGCTCAAAGACAGTACCACCTATACCATCGATTTTGGCGATGCCGTATGTGATTATCGAGAAAAAATACCTCTGCATGGCTATTCGTTCTATTTCTCTACGGGTCCTGAGATTGATACTCTGGAGACGAGAGGAAGAGTCTATGATGCCTCGAACTTGAATCCTTTGGATGGTATCATTGTAGGTATTCACAGTAATCTGGAGGACTCGGCATTTACGACCGAACCCTTTGCACGTATTGCCCGAACGGATACGGCGGGCCGTTTCCGGGTAGGCAATATCCATCCAGGTACGTACCGCTTGTATGCATTGGAGGAGATGAGTAAAGACTACCGGTTTAGTGCAGGTGAAGGTTTGGCTTTTGCGGATGAGGTTATAATGGTTAGTGGATTAACGGATGAAGGGATGAATGAATTAGACTCTATCCCTGCGGATTCGATTGCTGTGGACAGCGTGCAACCCGAACCCGTTTATCCGCAAACAAATCTATTCCTTTTTTATGAAGAGCAGCAAAAACTATATCTGCAACGCACGCTCCGTGAGAAGCAACATCAGATACAATTTATCTTCTCCTCTGCTCCGGACAGCCTCCCGGATCTTCGTCCGCTGACAGACAGTCTGCATTATGTCACTCGCTATTCGATGCATAATGACACGATCACGTGGTGGTTGCTGGATAGCGCATCTATCGGTATTGATTCACTCTTTATCGAGGCTCGTTACCGTCGAACGGACAGTCTATATCGTTTAGAGTGGTATTCGGATACGCTGCGTGCCATTTGGAGAGCACCTCGTTTGTCTGCTAAAGCACGTGAAGCGTTGGATAGACAGAATCGGAACCGGCGTTTGGATCTTAAGACAAACGCAAGGAATAACTTTGATATATACGATACGTTACGTATCACTTGTTCGACGCCTTTGGCTACCATAGAACGTGACTCGATGCATCTTTTTGAAAAGATTGATTCAATCTATAAGCAGATTCCTTTTACCTTGCTTCCTTACGACACGTTCCCGATGAACCTGCAGATAGCAGCCGTTTTAGAGGCTGGAAAGAAATATGAGTTGCGTCTGGATAGTGCGGCTTTGCATGATATATACGGTATTAGTCATATAGCCGGTACGTACGCATTACAATTGAAGACACCTGCCGACTATTCGACATTACGTGTGAAACTGACACCGGAATGTCCGCCTCAAGCACGTATTCAGTTGATGAATAAGAGCGATGAAGTGGTTCGTGAATTGCCTGCAGCGGTAGATGGCGCGTTGTTTGAGTATCTCAAGCCGGACACCTATTATATCCGCATGTATCTGGATCTGAACGGAGACGGCAAGTGGACGACGGGTTCTTGGGCAGAGAAGCGGCAACCGGAACCGGTATATTACTTCCCGCAGAAAGTGCAGACCAAGTCCAATTGGGATTTTGAGGAAGAGTGGGATTATACGCTTATCCCGCAAACGAAAGCTAAACCGGCAGAACTGCGTAAGGCGTCTGCCGACAAGAAAAAGAAATGATTTCCCGTAAGTGGTTTGATTATAGTTTTTTGGCGTTCGGTCTATTACTTCAGACCGTAACGTATTGCTTGATGCCCGGAATGCCATGGGTGTCCTTGTTGTGCGGCTGTCTGGGTGTCTGTTCGGTTTGTCTGACCGCACAAGGGAAGATTTGGATGTACCTCTTCGGGTTCTCGCAAGTGGCGATTTATTTATACATCAGTTTGAAGCAACAGTTGTACGGTCAAGTCGCCATTAATGCATACTATTTTGCAACGATGGCATATGGTGTTTTTGCATGGAAACGACGTCTTCAGGAGAACACGCAAACGGTGCGTACCCGTTCCTTATCAGGGCGTATTTTTGTGCTCCTTCTATCCGCTACGTTGCTAGTGTCTGTCTTGGCAGGGTGGGGATTAAAGGCGTGGACCGATGATACGCAGCCGTATTTAGATGCTTTTACAACAATACCTGCACTAGTGGCGCAGGTACTGATGATTTTGGTTTATCGAGAGCACTGGTTCATCTGGTTGGCGGTCGATATCCTTAGTGTAATCCTCTGGCTTCGTGCCGGAGACTACTGCATGGCGGCGCAGTACACATTCTGGTGCGCTAACTGCCTATATGGTCTTCATCGCTGGCGTTCATTCGGCATCTCTAAGGTATAGAGTATTGCTTCCAACTGCCGTGTTGCATTGCGTTTCTTTTGTCCTGCAGCGTACAGGAATACTTCTGCCGTTACGACGTAGCCGTTCACTTGATCCAGACGGGTAAGGCTGACGAACGGGCCGCCCATCGCTTCGCCGTCTAAGATACGCCAAAGACCACGTGTCTCTACCGCAAAGAAACCGCCTGTGGTGTCCCGTAAGGCAGCTACGTTCCTACTGACAGGCGGGAAATACTTATACTCCGTTCCCATATGACTGCCGGGCACTTGTGCTGTAATCAGCGGTCCTTCCACAGCGTCCCGCATGCGCGTGATAGAGGCATTGTCGAACTGCTCTTGTGCCGTATAAGGATACCAATAAACCAGGATATCTTTGCGCATCGGACCTTTGTTATTGCAACACCAAAGGACAGCTATGCTGTCATTGGTGATTTGTGATTTCTTCCGATCTGCTTGCGCCGTATGGTGATTTGTGATGGCTACTTTCTCATTTTTAATTAGCATGAAGTCCTCCGGAATGAGCATGTCGTAGCCCTGTTTATTGAGTATTGCGCGCGCGTCCTTATTGGTATTGGCGCGATAGAAACGGATTTGGCGTGCCAACTCCTCCCGAATGAACCAATCCCGTATATTTTCTCCATTTGTAGCCCAATACTCCAAAAACGCTTCTTTGTTAGGCGCTTGGATATGTACCATCGCTTGCGGTTTGGACCATACATCACGACTCATACCGGTTTTGACCTGCGTGTATCGATTCGGGTTGATATCCACCTGCAGAATATTACGGGAACCCTTCACCAGATTATCGAATTGCTCCGTAGGCACATGCGACACAGTGAACGTTGATTCCTCCTGCGGCAATCCATACATCTCCGCGCCCATTGTAGCACGGATAGGATCCTTGAGCGAAGCATCACAGACCACCAGACAATCGTAGATACTACCGGTAGCGGAAGTTAAGAGACGTTCATTACTGTTACCACACGCAGTCAAAATTAGCGCAATTAACGCAAAAAAGACATATTTTCTCATGATACTTTCAATTTTTGGTGCAAAATTACAAAAAAATCACGAAATAAACAAAAAAATGGCTAGAAAATTTGTATGTTTCCAAAAAAAATTGTAATTTTGCATCCGAATTTAACCTGAAATGTTGTATTTGTATGACTTTATTTACTGATTCTATCTTTTTAACTACGGATGTGGATGGTTTCCGCGTGTGTAGAGAGACACGTTCAGAAACGGGTATGACGGTGATACTGTGTAAAGCCGGTCATATTGATGTGTATTATAAAGGAGAGATGGTGCGCATTGCCAAAGATGATTTGTTTGTGCGTATTCCATCGTTTGATATTGAACTTGGTCCGTATGAGTATTCCGATGATTATGAGTTCATGCAAATCACTGTTGATGCAAAAATCTTTGAGAAGATCATGTATGAACACATGCGTGTAGAACCAAACTGGTATGCTAAATCGGAGTATATCAAGAATCACCCGGTGTTCCATTTGAGTGAAGCAAGCATGGACTTCTTCCATACCTATTTCCATTTGTTCGAATTGCAACTGAAGGATAGACCTTCTGCTTATCGCAATCAGATTATGATGGCGGTTGCGAAGGGAGCTACAATGGAGATGCTGAATTACATGGATAAATTAGCGGTACTTGACGCACAGGATTTGGAGCGCATGTCGGTCAATCAAAGTGATTACACGTTCCATGAGTTCACACGTTTGTTACAGCAGTACCCGCATCAACGCGAGGTACAATGGTTCGCAGAGAAATTGCATATTACTCCTAAATATCTGTCGGAGATATGCAAGGAGCGTAGCGGTAAGTCAGCCAGTACATGGATTGCGGACATGACGGTAGCGGAGTTGAAACATTATTTGCGGAATACGACATTACCTATCCACGAGATCGCTGCGAAGATGGAGTTCCCCAATGCCAGTTTCTTCTGTCAATATACGAAGAAACATACGGGTCTCACTCCGAATCATTTCCGGAAAGAGAAGAAAGCATAAAAAAAGCGTCAAACGACGCTTTTTTTAAATCAAATTGTATATCAGGCGTTTTTTCGGCGCTCTAACTGTCCCTCTAAGGCATTGAGACAAGCGTCCAAAGCTTCCTCAAAACTATCGGCCGTTTTCTCCGCGAATAGACCGGCTATACGAACCTTCACCTCTTTGTTCGCATTGGTCTGCGGCTTAATAACCGACATACGAATCTCTACTTTGTCATTACCGTTCAAATGACGCTCAAAACGATTCATCTTCTTCTCAATAAACTGCTCGAGTTTCTCTGCCATCTCGAAATTTACGGCATTAATGGTCATGTTCATAGTACTATAATTTTAAAAGTTTAACAATTCATGCTGCAAAATTACGAAATTTATTTGATATATGCAAATTTTTTACAGAAAAAAAATAACAAAATATCGCGCGCGCTTGCATATGTAATTTTTTTTTTGTAATTTTGCGCCGGAATTTTGATTTTTTTTATATTATGGATAAGCAAACACAAGCATGGGTGGACGGTTTTATGGCCGAACTCATTAAAAAGAATCCCGGTGAGAGTGAGTTTCACCAAGCAGTAAGAGAAGTAGTAGAGAGCGTAGCTCCGATGATCATGGCCTATCCTTATCTGCGTGAGCAGAAAGTGATGGAGCGTATCGTGGAGCCGGAACGCGTGATTATGTTCCGTGTGCCTTGGATGGACGATCAGGGTGAGGTGCAGATCAACCGCGGTTTCCGCGTTCAGATGAACAGCGCTATCGGTCCGTATAAAGGCGGTATCCGTTTCCATGCGAGTGTGAACCTGAGTATCATGAAGTTCCTCGCTTTCGAGCAGACTTTTAAGAACGCCTTGACGACCTTGCCAATGGGTGGAGCCAAGGGTGGTTCTGATTTCTCGCCTAGAGGAAAGAGCGATGCCGAGGTGATGCGTTTTTGCCAGAGTTTCATGACGGAGTTGCAGCGCCATATAGGTGCGGACACGGATGTACCAGCCGGAGATATCGGTGTAGGTGGCCGTGAGATTGGATTTATGTTCGGTCAATACAAACGTCTAAGGGATGAGTTCACAGGTACGCTGACCGGTAAAGGTCAGAACTGGGGCGGTTCGTTGATGCGTCCCGAGGCAACGGGATACGGTGCTTGCTATTTTGCACAAGCGATGTTAGCTACTCGTGACGAGCGTTTTGAAGGCAAAAAAGTGTGCATCTCGGGTGCCGGAAACGTAGCGCAGTACGCTGCACAGAAAGCGATGCGTCTGGGTGCGAAAGTTTTGACGCTGAGTGATTCCGACGGCTTTATCTATGATCCGGAAGGACTGAATGAAGAGAAGATGGCGTACGTGATGGAGTTGAAGAACGTTCGTCGTGGACGTATCAAAGAGTATGTGAGCAAGTATCCGCAAGCTCAGTATTTCCCGGGAGAACGTCCGTGGAAGATAGCGTGTGACATCGCTATGCCGTGTGCTACGCAAAACGAGATTGAGAAAGTCGATGCAGAGAACTTACTTAAGAACGGTTGTTTCTGCGTGACGGAAGGTGCGAACATGCCGAGTACACCGGAAGCGATCGCCCTCTTCCAAGGCGCTAAGATCCTCTATAGCCCAGGAAAAGCAAGTAATGCCGGTGGTGTAGCTACTTCCGGTCTCGAGATGACGCAAAACAGCATGCGTCTGAAATGGACCGCCGAAGAGGTGGATCAACGTTTGCGTACGATCATGGCAGACATCCATGCCGCATGTCTCAAATACGGTACCGAAGAAGACGGATATATCAATTACGTCAAGGGTGCCAATATCGCCGGTTTCATGAAAGTGGCGAACTCCATGGTAGAACAAGGCTTGGTATAAAGTGGAAAGTAACTACACATCATTGATGTCGAAGCGCGTGCGACGTATTCTGCTCGTGTGCAATAACTACGATAGTTTTGCACTCGAGGAGGATGGACGTATTGACGTGCAAATCGCGCAGGAATATGCGGAACTCAATCTGAGTAATCCGCCTTCCATCGTGCGGGCAGAGACACCGCGTGAAGCGCTAGATATAGTCGAAAGTCAAAAGTCGAATGTCGAAAGTCAGGACTCTTTTGACTTGATACTGGTCGTTTATAGTGCAGGAGGCAATGAGGTGTGGGATTTTGCCAAAGAAGCAAAGACTCTTTTACCGGAATGTCCGATTGTGCTGTTGTCTTCTTTCAGTAAAGAGGTTCATCGCCGCATTGAACGGCAGGATACTTCATATATTGATTACCTCTTCAACTGGAATAACTCCACGGACCTTATCATCGCAATCATCAAGTTGATTGAGGACCGTTTGAACGCCGAGCATGATATCTTGGATGAAGGTGTGCGGGCGATATTGCTGGTAGAAGACAGTGTTCGCTATTACTCCACCTACCTGCCTTTGCTATACAAACTTGTGTTGCAGCAAAATACAATTGCTATACGCGATGCACTAAATGAGAAGCAACAGTTACTTCGTAAACGTGCGCGACCTAAGATGTTGATGGCGACCTGTTATGACGAAGCAGTGGAGTTGTACCATAGGTATAGCAAAAATATCATCGGTGTGATATCCGATATCGGTTTTGTCATTCATAAAGGCGATCCTGCGTCCAGCGAAAAACTCGATGCAGGTGTCGATTTATGTCGTCTTATTCGCGAAGAGAATCCGACAATGCCGTTCTTGATGCAGAGTTCTCAAGAGTCGATGCGCTCTATTGCTCGTCAACTCAAGGTGGGTTTTGTGGTCAAGAAATCCAAGACCCTGTTGCAGGAGGTGAGCGAATATATCGAACGGGAGTTTGGTTTTGGAGATTTCATTGCGCGTGATCCGCGTACCGGCAAAGAGATTGCGCGTGCGTCAGACTTGGAGGGTTTTGAGCGCATCATATCGACGATCTCTCCTGCTGCGTTCCGGCGTCTGAGCGACAATAACTACTTGTCCAAATGGCTTTTTGCACGGGGTTTGTTCTCGGTAGGTCGTCCTGTCAGCGCTTTGAAGATTCAAGATGAGACGGACATTGAACATATTCGACAAACGAATATTCGTTTGATCCACGATTACCGCATCAACCAAGCACTCGGTGTTGTAGCCAAATATGCGCCGGACACCTATAACGACACTATTTGGTTCGCTCGTTGTGGTGATGGCGCGATGGGAGGAAAGGGTAGAGGACTCGCCTTCCTCAACCATATGTTACAGAAATACGATCTGTACGACAAATGGCAGGACGTACGTGTTTTTGTGCCGCGTACGATGGTCATCACGACGGAGTATTTCGACCGTTTCATTCATGACAACGGACTTCAATATGTAATCAATGCTGACCTGACGGACGAAGAGATATTGTCGGAGTTTGTGGCAGCGATGTTACCGCTGGAGTTGCGTGAAGCCTTACGTCATTTCATTCGTGTGACCCAAAGACCGCTTGCCGTTCGTTCGTCTTCAAAGTTAGAGGATTCCTATTATCAGCCTTTTGCGGGAGTCTATAGCACCTATATGATTCCTAATACGGAGAATGAGGACCAGCAGTTGAGAATGCTGAGCAAAGCTGTGAAATCCGTTTATGCGTCCGTCTATTTTGCTGCATCTCGTGGGTATATCGTTTCTACGGGAAATGTGCCGAGTGAGGAGAAGATGGCGATTGTGCTACAAGAGGTTTGCGGTGAGCAGGAAGAAAATTATTATTTCCCCGTCATCTCCGGCGTGGCGCGTAGTATCAATTTCTATCCGGTAGGCAAAGAGAAACCGGAGGATGGCATCGTGAAGATTGCCTATGGTTTGGGCAAGGCGGTTGTAGATGGAGAACAGGTGTTACGGTTCAGTCCCAAATATCCGAAAAATGTATTGCAGACATCTACCGTGGATCTGGCGATGCGTGAGACGCAACAATCGATGTTAGCGCTGTCGCTTAGTCCGGAACGCTTTAAGACATCCGTCGATGATGCGGTGAATTTGGAGCGTATCCCGATTCACGAATGCGGACAGTTTGAGAGTTTGAAACTTATAGCGTCCACCTATGACCGGGAGAATATGCGCATTGTGGATTCCTGTTATCCGGACGGACCGAGGATTGTGACATTTGCGCAGCAATTGAAATTCAACACTTTCCCTCTTACCGCTATCGTACAACAATTACTTGATATTGCGCAGCAAGAGATTAAGACTCCGGTTGAGATAGAGTTTGCTATCAATTTGGAGCATGACCCGCAGATCTTCCATGTGCTACAGATACGGCCTATTTCGGCAGATAGTCTGACTGCCAATGTGAACTGGGACAATATAGACGAATCGGATGCTTTCCTTCGTTCCACCAATGCGCTCGGTATCGGTCAGATAGATGACGTACGCGATATCATCTATCTGCGTCGGGATACCTTTGATATATTGCGTACGCGTGAGATGGCGCAAACGATTCGAGAGTGGAATAGACGCATGCAACAAGAAGGCAAGCAGTATTTGCTTATCGGATACGGAAGATGGGGATCTCAGATACCTACACTGGGTGTACCGGTTGTATGGGGAGATATCAGCGAAGCGAAAGCCATTGCGGAATGCAGTTTGGAGAATTTCCGTATTGAACCCTCACAAGGCAGCCATTTCTTCCAAAACCTCACGTCGTTTAACGTCGGTTATATGAATATAGACCCATGGGCAAGACCGGAAGATCTGTTAGATACCGATGTACTGGACGCAATCCCTGCGGTGGAAGAGACCGATCTTGTTCGTCATGTACGACTGGACAAACCGCTGGAGATGTATATTGACGGGTTTAACAGTCGGGCGATGGTTAAGATTTGAAATTAGATATTTGTATTTTATATGAATTTGGTTCTATCAATTATCACACTTATCGGTTCCGTAGCGATGCTGATGTACGGTCTGAAAGTGATGTCAGAAGGCCTGCAGAAGATGGCCGGTAGCAAGTTGAGTAATGTACTCGGCACGATGACGACCAATAGGTTCTCCGGTGTATTAACCGGTGCGTTCATCACTGCAGCGGTTCAGTCATCTACGGCTACTACCGTTATGACGGTCAGCTTCGTTTCTGCCGGCATTCTATCGCTTGTGCAAGCGATATCGGTGATTATGGGTGCCAATATCGGTACCACCTTCACGGCATGGATCATGGTGTTGGGTGGCGGTTCCTTCCCTATGGAATATGTCATCTATACGATGATCGTATTGGCGGTCGCGCTCATTTATACGAAGAAAAATGCCACGATGGGTGATTTCCTGATAGGTCTGGCGCTCTTGTTGTTAGGTCTAACTACGTTGAAAATCAACGCTACAGGAATGCACCTTGACAAGATACCGGCTGTACAGAATTTCTTTGATGCTACGTCCAGTTGGGGGTATGGAAGTTACTTCCTATACTTACTGGTAGGTGGTATATTGACTTTCGCCGTGCAGAGTTCGGCGGCTATCATGGCGATAACGATGACCCTTTGTTCAGTGGGAGTACTGCCTATAGATATGGGTATATCGTTGGTGTTGGGTGAGAATATCGGTACAACTATCACATCGAATATAGTGGCATTGTCGGCTTCAGTGCAAGCAAGACGTGCAGCGATGGCGCACTTGGTATTCAACCTGTTTGGTGTCGTCTGGGTATTATGTGTCTTCCGTCCCTTTGTGCGATTTGTTTGTGACTTGTGGGGCGTACCGTTTGAACCAGGAGAGCGTCCTGAAGCAGGCATGTCTCCGGAGAAACTGAGTGCCATTCTGGCAACCTTCCACACTACGTTCAACGTGGTAAATACCTGTATCTTGATAGGATTTATCAAATATCTGGAGAAACTTGTAATTTGGATCATTCCTTCCAAACCGGAACAACGGGATACAGACAGTCAGTTACGTTTCATTTCCGGTGGTCTGATGTCCACTTCCGAGTTGTCTATCCTGCAGGCATGGAAAGAGATACATGTCTTTGGTGTCCGCACGCAACGCATGGTAGGTATGATCCATGATTTGTATGGCGAAAAAGATGAGACGCAGTTTACCAAGATCTTCAGCCGCATTGAGAAATATGAGGGTATCTGTGACCGAATGGAGTATGAAATTGCGCAATACCTGAACCAAGTGGCAGATGGTCGTTTGTCCGAGCAGTCTAAACACGAGGTGCATAAGATGCTTCGTATCGTAAGTGAGTTGGAGTCAGTTGGCGATGCGAACTATAACCTGTCCCGATATATCCGCCATAAGCATGAGAACAACGTCAAATATACGGAATATCAGGATAAGAATGTGGAGATGATGATTTACCTGCTTACCAGTGCAGAAGTGAAGATGGTGGAGGCTTTAGAGCGTCAGAGTATCACTGAAGACGAATTCTTAGATATGACCAATTTGGAGAATGAAATCAATAATTTCCGTGACGAACTGAAGATGCAGAACATGCAGCATATTACGGAAAAAGAGTACGACTACTCAACCGGTGTCAACTACATGGATATCATCCTCGAATTGGAAAAGATGGGCGATTATATCATCAATGTAGAGGAAGCGCTATACGAGCATAAACACGACAAATAATGACGCAAGGCGAAAGGTGAAAGAGAAAACCCGGAGGTTTTAGAACCATCCGAGTTTTCTTATGAGCCTTAACAACCATGTGGGGATAAGCAGAATGATAAAACACAGCATCCGCCAGAAAATGGTAGGCACTGTTGTTTTTGCGCAGCCCCAGAACATCGCTCTTAGTCCTCTGCGGACAAGGGTTTGCGGACTGACGATGATACCGAGACATTTGCCGATTTTCGTAAAGACAGGTTTGATGGAGTAAAGTCCGGTATCGACAGCACCAGGACTAACATCTGTCACATGCACACCGTATTTGCGTAATTCGATATGCAACGCACGCGTGAAATGACTTAGGAAGGCTTTCGTGCCACCATAGGTACCCAGACGTTGAGCGGCCATCTTACCGGTTACAGAGCAGACATTGAGGATATAGCCTTTACGACGCTTCTTCATCTCTTGTCCGTATAAGTAACACAGCATGGCAGGCGTGTACATATGCAGGTTCATGATCAGACTCGTGAACCCCTCACTGTCATCCAAGATGTCTCTGTCATGATAGACGCCGGCGTTATTCACCAGTACCTCTATTTCTATGTTCTGCCGGGTAGTATAGGCGTAAAGTTCACTCGCTGAAGTCTGTTGCCCCAGATCTTGCACTAATCCGATCACCTCAAGGTTCGGATAGGTAGCTTGTAATTCTTTGGCACGTTCATGGATGGACTCTTCATTGCTGACGATGAGCAGGTTATAGCCCTTCTTCGCCAATTGACGAGCGAACTCCACTCCCATGCCCGAAGAGGCACCGGTGACCAAAGCAAAATGCGTTTTCTTCATTTATATTTCGATTTTTGCTGCAAAATTAGTGAAAAATTTGCATATATGCAAGAATTTTTGTAATTTTGCACGATTTTTTGAAAAAATACCGATTATGGCATTAAAAGAGAATATAGAGGCCTTGATGGCACAGGTCGGAGAATTGAAGGCAAACAACGCAGAGGAGTTGGAAGCGCTACGTATCAAGTACCTGAGTAAGAAAGGCGAGATTACGGCTTTGTTCAATGAGTTCCGTAACGTACCTAATGATCAGAAACGTGAATTGGGTCAGTTGCTCAATAAGTTGCGTCAAGAGGCGGAAGGACGTATTAATGAGTTGAAAGAGCAGTTCGAGGCGAAGAAGGCGGAGGAAGATAAACTGGACCTCACCCGCACGCCGGATCCGATTGCGTTAGGTACCCGTCATCCGCTTTCGTTAGTGCGTGAAGAGATAGAGGAGATCTTCTCCCGTATCGGTTTCACCATTGCACAAGGTCCGGAGGTAGAGGATGACAAGCATGTCTATGGTATGTTGAATTTTGCTCCGGAGCACCCGGCACGCGACATGCAGGATACTTTCTTTGTTGAGAAAGAAATAGGTGTTCAAAAGCCGACCGATGTACTGCTTCGTTCACATACCTCGTCCGTACAGACACGTGTGATGACGAGTCAGAAACCGCCGATCCGTGTCCTCTGCCCCGGTCGTGTCTATCGCAACGAAGCCATTTCGGCACGTGCGCACTGTTTCTTCCATCAGGTAGAGGGTTTGTATATCGATAAGAACGTCAGCTTTGCAGATTTGCGCGAGGCATTGCTGTACTTCAGCAAGGAGATGTTCGGACCAGATACGAAGATCCGTTTGCGTCCGTCTTATTTCCCGTTCACGGAACCCAGCGCAGAGATGGATATCAGTTGTAATATCTGCGGCGGTACCGGCTGCTCGTTCTGTAAAGGCACCGGATGGGTAGAGATACTCGGATGTGGTATGGTGGATCCTAACGTGCTGGAGGCTTGCGGTATCGACAGTAAGGAATATAGCGGCTATGCTTTCGGAATGGGTGTTGAGCGAATCACGAACCTTAAATATAGGGTGAAAGACCTACGTCTGTTCTCAGAGAATGATGTGCGTTTCCTCAAGCAATTTGAGAGTTGTTAAAATAGTCGAAAGTCAAAAGTCAAAAGTAGAAAGCAATTTTTTTGCAAAAAACTTGCATAATTCAAAAAAAAGCAGTACCTTTGCACCCGATTTTGCGTTAATGAGCGAGCAAAGCCACTATATTATCGACTTGAAACGTTTGCCGGTTGGTGCGCATCAGTTTGATATTCAGTTAGATGACGAGTTCTTTAAGGCATTAGAGAAGTCAGAAATTCTAAGCGGAAATGTGGCTTGCAAAGCAACGCTTAATCTCCGGGAGGAGGACTATCAGCTCAAGATTGCGGTTCATGGAACTGTATTTGTTGTGTGTGATAGGTGCCTCGACCCGATGCCCCTTGAAATAGAAGACGAGCAGGAGATTTGGTCTGATGATGAGGAAAATGACCAATCACCAATGACCAATTACCAATTAGATCTCTCTTGGCTCGCCTATGAAATAGTAAGTATCAATATTCCGATCGTTCACAGTCACCAAGCGGGTGAGTGCAATAAGCAGATGGAACTTCTCCTCCATGATCACCTATGTGACGAACCGGAACCCGATGAGATAATTGAAAATTGAAAGTTGAAAATTGAAAATTATTGAATAATTATGGCACATCCTAAAAGAAGACAAAGCCACACCAGACAAGCGAAACGTCGTACGCATGACGTAGTAAAGGCGCCTACATTGGCAACATGCCCGAACTGTGGTGCATTACACATCTACCACACTGTATGTCCGTCTTGCGGTTACTATCGTGGTAAATTGGCTATCGAGCAAGCTGAAGCTTAATAAAGGCTAATGGCAAAAGGTTAAAGGTGAAAGGAGGTTTATACCCCTTTTACCTTTTCACCTTATTTTATTATGCGTGCGCGAGCACGTGCGTAGCTCGGGAGAGTTACTTTGGAAAAGAGAAAAAGTTTAAAGTTTAATGTTCAAAGAAAACATGTTTAATTCCAACAATGAAGGAGAACGTCGGCCTCGTCCACGTTTTCGTAGAGAAGGGGAGCCTGTTTCGGCTCGTCCAAGATTCCACCGTGATGCAGAGAATCATACCGGAGGGTTCGGCGCGGGAGAGCGTTCGGAACGTCCACAACGTTCGTTTAATGCTGAGCGTCCTCAGCGTTCATTTAATGCAGATCGTCCTAACAGACCATTTGGAGCCAAACCGAAACGTAACAATGGTTTGTATTCTGCCCATAAACAGCAGGTATATCGTGAGCAACAAGAGGATCCGACAAAGCCGGTACGTTTGAATAAGTACTTGGCAAATGCCGGTATTTGCTCTCGTCGTGAAGCGGATGACTTCATCCAAGCAGGTGTAATTACCGTTAATGGAGTAACCGTGGATAATTTGGGTATAAAGGTGTTGCCGACGGATGATATCCGTTTCCATGATCAACCGGTACGTCGGGAGCGTAAGGTCTATATCCTGCTTAACAAACCGAAGAATACAGTGACTACTACCGATGATCCGCAAGAACGTCATACGGTGATTGATATCGTTCGTAATGCTTGTGCAGAGCGTATCTATCCAGTAGGTCGTCTGGATCGTAATACTACCGGTGTCTTGCTGCTTACCAATGACGGTGACTTGGCAGCCAAATTAACTCATCCAAAATTTCATAAGAAGAAGATCTACGCAGTTACGCTGGATCGTGAGTTGGACGAAGTAGATGAGGCAATCGTTCGCTCCGGTGTCGTACTGGACGATGAGCGTATTGTCCCGGACGCACTCGAGTTCCCGAAAGCAGACCGTCGTCATATCGGATTAGAGATTCATTCCGGTCAGAACCGTGTTGTTCGCCGTATGTTTGAGAAAGTAGGGTATAAGGTAGTGAACCTTGACCGTGTATCTTTTGCAGGACTGACGAAGAAGAATGTAGGTCGTGGCAAATGGCGTTTCCTCACTCCCAAAGAGGTTGCGTTCTTGCAGATGGGAAATTTTAATTAAGGATAGCGATAGTGGAGTAGGGCGTTGAAACGATCCAGACACTACATATTATTTCTTATTACTTTGGTGCTCACTATTGTTAGCGGCGTCATGATTTTTTATGTCAACGTCAATAACGATATGAGCAAATACCTTCCTGATGACTCGCAGATGAAGCGTGGTCTGGAGGTAATCAATGAAGAGTTCGGGGCAACTTCTCAGATGTCCGGTGCAGATGTGCATGTGATGTTCGAAGGTATGCGTCCGAATGAAATCCCCGGTATTCGTACTTTGCTTTCCGGTTATCCGGATGTGAACGGTGTCACTTATCGGTACAGTGCAGACAGCACCTATACACTGTTTGATCTGGATGTGCCTAAGACGGTGAATCAGAAGGCTTTAGGTAAGCAGATCAGTAATCGGTTTGGCGGAAATTGCGTGGTAGAGACTAGTCAAGACGGTGCCACACCACCGATATCGGTGATGATTTTTGCGGCTGTTTTGATCATGGTAGTGCTGTTTGTGATGGCGCAGTCATGGTTTGAGCCCGTCGTTATTCTACTGACAGCCGGTTTTGCCATCGTGCTGAATGTAGGAACAAATATGCTGTTAGGCGAGGTGTCTATCACCACGAATTTTATCGGTCCTATCCTGCAAGCCGTTCTCTCGTTGGATTATTGTATCGTACTGCTGAATCGTTATAAACAGGAACAACAGGAGAATACCGATAGGGAGACGGCCATCTTGGCGGCCAACAAGGCGATTAAGAGAGCCGCTCCATCCATTCTTTCTTCTGCTTTCACGACGGTTGTAGGCTTATTGATGCTGTGTTTCATGCGTCTAAAGATTGGTGCCGATATGGGTATTGTATTGGCCAAAGGTGTGCTATGTTCCCTTATCTGTACCTTCACCGTGATGCCGTCGTTGATGATGCTTTTCCGCAGAGCGATTAACAAGACTGCCAAAGTGGCGTATGTACCGGCTACGGATCGGTTTGCACGTTTTGTGGCACGTCATAAGATGCCGATGGCTATCGGTGCGGTAGTGCTTTTCTTCTCATCCTGGTATCTGTCCCGTCATACGACGATCTTTTTCTCCGCTGAATCAGAGTCACAGATAGAGCAGATTTTCCCGTCTCCGAATCCTTTTGTGTTAGTTTATGACACGCAAGATGAGGATTCGATATATGGCTTGGTGGATAATTTGTTGGAGCAGCCCGGTATTCAATCTGTCATTGCTTATCCGACATTGATGACCCAGCCGTTAACGCCTACGGAGATGGCGAACCACGTACGGTCTCTGTTGACGGATTTCAAAGACTTAATGCCGGAAGGAACAACGGTACCTCAGGAGGCGCTGGATGTCATTAACCCGGAGGTGATAAGTCTGCTTTATTATATGCAGGCGAAAGACTCAACGGAGTCCTGTCTCTCTTTCCCGGACTTCGCACGTTTCCTGCATTCATATGTAGCAACGAATCCGATGTTTGCCTCTTATCTGGATGAAGATATGAAGGCGCAGATAGAGTCGCTGCAATCAATGTTGGATGTTCCGGCACCGGAGCCAGAACCCGAGCCTATCGTAATCACAGAGGAGAAAAAAGAGGAACCGGAAGATACCATCACTCCGTTGCTACGTGAGACGATAGCTCCGTTGGCGAATGAATTGGCTCCAGTGATAGCAGTTGATACGTTGGCAATGCCTTCGGTGGAAGTTAATAAGATAGCGGTAGTGCCATTCATGGAGCGTATCAATGCGTTACAGACCTCTGCTATTACCGTAGAGATGCGTAAACTGACTGACACAGCTGCGATTCGTTTGCCGATGTCGGTAAGCGAGATGTCTGTCTTTATGGGATCTACGCCTATCCAGACGAAACTGGTTTACGGCTACGCTCCGGGTGGAACGAAGAAGATGACGCCGCTCCAGTACGTTCATCTGTTGGTGGACGATTTATTCAAACGGAAAGGCTTGGCAGGAATGATCTCCATCGAGCAGCGCACCTTACTCTCCCAACGTGCCTATCTGATGGATTTGGCGGACGCTAATGCATCGCTTACTCCGTCGGAAATGTCGATTCTGCTTCAAGCGTTCGGAGTGGAACCGATGACAGAGGAAGAGGTGATAGCGATGGCTACTCCTCCAGCACCTGTCAAGACGGTGACGACTCCTCCTTCCGAGATGGACGTGGAGGTTATTGTACAGTCGATAGCAGACATGCAGCGCACCTTGCATAGTACGGATACGGCACGTGCGCAGATGGTAGTGGTTCTTGAAGAACCGGTGGTACCCAAGCGGCATCGTCCGTCCAAAGCAGACATGCAGGCCGCGTTGTTCACCGAATTGGTATTTGGTGGACATACCTATACGGCAGAGCAGATGGCAACGAAGTTGGCACGGTTGATGAAACTGTCGGATGTCAAGTCCGATCCGGTAACATCGGCGCAGATGTCCCTGCTGTATGACTACTACGGTGCTGTCCATTCGAATACGGATACCATGCGTCTGGGGTTAGAACCGCTGCTTGCGTTCGTGTGCGACACTTTGTTATACGATGCCCGTTTGGCAGATATGATACCGGATACGGTGCGTGCACAGGCTTCGTCTGCGCATGAACAGATGCAAGGAGGTCTCGGACAACTTCGAAAAGAGAAGCACTCCTTATTGGTCGTACTCTCTTCTTTGCCTATAGAATCCCAAGCTACGTATGATTTCGTAGATACCTTAACCGCTCTTGCTGACGCGCGAATGACACATGCGCATTATTATGTAGGCGAGTCAGTGATGTACGCAGAAATGCGGGGTGGTTTTAATCATGAGATGAACGTAGTGTCGTTATTAACCATCATTGCTATTTTCCTGATCGTGGCGCTTACGTTCCGTTCGGTTATCGTGCCTACCATCTTAGTGGTGACAGTAATGACGGCTGTCTATGTGAATGTGGTAGTAGCCGGGTTCGTATCGGGGCAGATGTTATACCTTGCCTATCTGATTGTACAAGCCATATTGATGGGAGCCACCATAGATTATGGAATTTTATTTGCGAGCTATTATCGGGAGAGCAGAAAGACCATGTTGCCGGTAGATGCGGTATGTGCGGCTTATAGAGGGTCGATACGAACGATTCTTACGTCTGGTTTGATTACGGTTGTGGGGCCTGGTGCGATGGCATTGGTTATTGATGACTTGATGATCAGTAATATTGTCGGTTGTCTTGCTGTAGGTGCCTTCATGGCGGTGGTTCTGACCCTTACGGTGGTACCTGCGGTATTGGTAGCACTGGACAGATGGGTCGTTTATGGCAAGAAGAATAGGTTTACAGGAAAAATGAATTCAAAAAATAGTTTACAGTGAAAAACATTGTTGTTCGATTTTGTGGAGACTCAGGAGATGGCATGCAGTTAACAGGTAATCTGTTTTCTTCTTTGAGTGCTATCTTGGGCAATGAGATCTCCACCTTGCCGGATTTTCCGGCAGAGATTCGTGCTCCGCAAGGTACATTAGGTGGTGTCAGCGGTTTTCAGGTACAGTTAGGTGCCGGTGTCTATACGCCGGGAGACAAGGCAGATGTCATCGTAGCGATGAACGCAGCCGCTTTGAAGGTTTGTACGATTAACAAGCATTACCATGATCATGCTATCGTTATCGTAGATACCGATGCGATGACTGAAAAGGATCTGGAGAAGGCGCAGTACACAACGGATAACCCCTTTACGGAGTTGGCTATTCCGGAGAGTGTGCAGATCGTTCCGGTAGCATTGACGACGCTTACCAAAGAGTCATTGAAGGAATCCGGCCTTGATAATAAATCGATCCTCAAGAGCAGGAATATGTTTGCGTTGGGTCTTATATGCTGGTTGTTTGACCAACCGATGGACGAAGCGATTCATCTGCTTGAGGATAAGTTCAAGAAGAAACCGGCTCTCATTGCACCGAATACCAAAGTGATGGTGGACGGATATAACTACGGTCAGAACTTGGCGTTGAGTATTCATCAGATCCACTTGGATACCAAGAGCCAAGAGCCCAAAACAAAGGGCACTTATACCTCTATAGCCGGCAATAAAGCGACCGCTTGGGGACTTATCGCAGCTGCGGAGAAAGCCGGTAAACATCTGTTCTTAGGATCGTATCCTATCACCCCTGCTACCGATATCTTACATGAGTTAGCAGGACGCAAGGACATGAATGTGATGGCGATTCAGGCGGAAGATGAGATAGCCGGCGTATGTACCGCTATCGGTGCCGCATTCGCCGGTGACTTGGCTTGTACTACTACTTCCGGTCCGGGCCTTAGCCTGAAGAGCGAAGCGATCGGTCTTGCAGTGATGGCAGAGCTTCCTTTGGTGGTGGTCGATGTACAACGCGGAGGACCGAGTACGGGTCTTCCTACCAAGACGGAGCAAACAGACCTGCTGCAAGCACTCTATGGCCGTAACGGCGAGTGTCCGGCGGTAGTATTGGCTGCTTCCAGCAGTGCTAACTGTTTTGACTTTGCCTATGAGGCATGTAAGATCGCATTAGAGAATATGACGCCGGTGATTCTGTTGACCGATACCTATCTGGCGAACGGAACGGCGTTGTGGCGAATACCGAAATTGGCAGAACTGCCGGCTATCAAGCCGCAGAGCGTGCCGGAAGAACTGAAAGGTCATTTCAATCCTGCTTTGCGCGATGAACGTGGGGTACGGTATTGGGCGTATCCAGGAATGGAAGGATACGAGCATCGTAATATTGGTTTGGAGCGTGATGCCGACAAAGGTACGATCTCAACGAACCCTGCTAACCACGAGAAGATGGTGTTGGCACGTAAGCATAAGATCGCGCAGATCGCTAATCAGATACCCGATGTACAAGTGCAGGCCAATGCGGCGTCAGACACGGTACTCGTAGGATGGGGTAGTACGGAAGGGCATCTACATGCAGCTGCGGATACGCTGAATTGTGCGCTCGTTCAGTTCAATTATATTTGCCCGCTACCCAAGAATACGCACGAAGTGCTTCGTCAATTCAAGCGCATTATCGTGTGCGAATTAAATACGGGTCAATTTGCGGCTTATCTTCGTGCGCAATTCCCCGACCTGAATATTGAACAGTATAATGAAATAATGGGACAGCCCTTTGCTGTAGAAAGGATAGTAGAGTATGCAAGCAAGTGATTTTAAATCAGATCAATACGTACGTTTTTGTCCGGGATGCGGAGACCACGCTATATGCATGGCTTTGCAGAAAGCAATGGCCCAGATTGGTATCCCGACGCATGAGGTGGCGGTCATCTCCGGTATCGGTTGTTCCAGCCGAATGCCGCATTATCTGAATACCTACGGTTTCAATACGATCCATGGTCGAGGCGGTGCGATTGCTACCGGTGTTAAGACCAGCCATCCGGAATTGACTGTTTGGCAGATGAGCGGAGACGGTGACTGCTTGGCGATTGGTGGTAATCATTTTATTCATGAGATACGCCGTAATGTGGACTTGAATGTATGTCTGTTCAATAACCGTATCTACGGTCTGACGAAGGGGCAGTACAGTCCTACAAGTCCCAAAGGTTTTGTGTCCAAGTCTTCTCCTTTCGGAACGGTGGAGCGTCCTTTCGTACCGGCACAACTGGTGTTAGGCGCAGGCGGTACGTTCTTTGCCCGTACACTGGATGTGGACATGCCTACTACTGTCGATTGTATGGTGGCTGCGCAGCAACATAAGGGTTGCTCGATCATTGAGTGTCTTGTTAACTGCGTGATCTTCAATAATGGAACCCATGCTTGGATCGCAGACAGAGAACAACGTGCAGAGCATAGTATTATCTTGAAACACGGACAGAAGATGATCTTCGGTAAGGAGAACGATAAGGGTCTGGCTGTAGAAATAGATCCGGTGACTTTTGTTCCAAAGATTATCGTTGTGCCAGCAGATGATCCCCGTGTGCTGACGCATGATGCTACGCAGCCTGATCCGACGTTGCATCGTCTGTTAGGTCTGATGGGACAAGATCGCGTTGTTAATGTGGCAGCAGAACCGGATAATGAGTTGCCTATCGCTTTGGGCGTAATCCGTAATGTGGAGGCAGAGACGTATGATACGGCTGTCAACGCGCAGATAGCGGACGTACGAAGCAAAGCAAAAGCGCAGTCGTTCGATGAACTAACGGCTACGCTTGAGAGTTGGCAGGTGGTGTGATTACAAAGGTAAGTAAATCACTTGTTTGGTTTCAAACCAATCACCACGGAAATAATCGCTGCAGGGGGTAACCTCTGCAGTTTTTATATAGGGAGCCAGTTCAGTTTTGAGATCACCTCCTTTTAGAACCACGATACCGTTCGGCATTGCGTTGCGGTGTTTATTCGAGACGTTCTTTCTTACTAACTTAACAAGGTCGGGTAGGGGCATGACGGCACGGCTTACGACGAAGTCGAATTTCTGCTTCTCTTCTTCCACACGTTCCTGCTTGCAGACTACATTGGTCAGTCCAAGGGACTTAGCTACCTCACTTGCCACCTTGATCTTCTTTCCGATGGAATCAACCAATGTAAACTGACATTCAGGAAACAGGATAGCTAATGGAATACCGGGGAAACCGCCACCTGTACCTACATCCAAGATGGTCGTGCCTGCTTGGAACGGTATCCATTTGGCGATTGCCAAGGAATGGAGTATATGATGCTCATACAGGTTATCAATATCCTTACGTGAGATGACGTTGATCTTACTGTTCCAATCTCGATAAAGCGCATCAAGCTGAGCAAACTGCTCAGCCTGACGCTCGGTTAGTTTAAAGTATTCAGAAATAATCATTAAACCTCCAATATTAAACTTTCAACTTTATTCCGCCATATTGGTGAATACGTTCTGTACATCTTCATCCTCTTCGATCTTATCGATGAGTTTCTGTACAGACTCACGTTGCTCGTCGGTCAGTTCTTTAGTGTCATTCGGGATACGAACAAACTCCATAGACTGGATCTCAAAGCCGTTATCCTCGAGGTACTTCTGCATGTTGACAGCCTCGTTGAAGTCGGAATAGATAACGATGGTGTTCTCTTCTTCGTCCACACCGAGTTCTTCTACACCGAAGTCAATGAGTTCGAGTTCGAGTTCGTCCAGATCAATGCCGTCTTTCATCGTCACGGTGAAGCAGGCTTTGCGGTCAAAGAGGAATTGGAGAGAACCTTGTGTACCGAGGGTTCCACCGAATTTGGTGAAATACGAACGGATGTTTGCTACTGTACGCATGTGGTTGTCGGTAGCGGTCTCTACGAAGATAGCGATGCCATGCGGACCGTATCCCTCGTAGTTGATCTCTTTGTAGCCCTCCGAAGACTTATCGGTCGCTTTCTTGATGGCGCGATCGATGTTATCTTTCGGCATGTTTTCCCGTTTACACTGCTGAATGAGTGTACGCAGACGAGGGTTCGAGTCGGGATCCGGTCCGCCCTCACGAGCTGCGATAGTGATTTCTTTACCTAATTTAGTGAACGTGCGGGACATGTGACCCCAACGTTTCAGTTTTGTTGCTTTGCGATATTCAAACGCTCTTCCCATAATACAAAATATTTTTGATTTATAATTTCAAGTTTCAAATTTAATCTGTTACCGGAGCTTCTACAACCGGGTCTGCATGCTCCAGAATGGTCTCAATATGTACTTCTTCGAACGTAATCTCGAATTGTACACGACGGTTCTTCTGGCGTCCCTGTTTGGTGTCATTGGACTCAATCGGTTGCTCTTGACCGTATCCCATAGCTGTCATGCGTTCTGCCGGCACACCTTTCTTGGTCAGGTAGTTCATGACGGCGTCAGCACGTTGCTGCGACAGCTCTTTGTTCCTATCAGCTTTACCGGTGTTATCCGTGTGACCTTGTACTTCAATGATATAGTTCTCATTCTCTATGAAGGTCTGCGCAATCTGATCCAAGAGCGGATAGGACTTAGGCTTGATAGTAGCTTTTCCTGTCTCGAATTCGATACCTTGCATTGCTTTCTGGAGAAGCTGACGAACCTCACGCTTGATCTCCGGACAACCCTTATTGATCTGTAAGCCCGGAACCAACGGACAGAGATCCTTGTAGTCGGGTACTCCGTCACCGTCGGTATCCAGTTCGCAACCCTTGCTGTCCACGAATCCGATAGCCAAGAGCGGTGAATCCGGACATTCATCCAAGTAGTCGGGCACGTTATCACCGTCTCCATCTTCCGGACAACCCTTTTCATCTACCATGCCCCAAGCTGCTTGCGGCGTATAAGGACACTCGTCAAGGTAATCAGGTACACCGTCACCGTCTGTATCCAACGGACAACCGAATTCATCCAACAGGTCAAAGGCTTCTTTCGGTGTATCCGGACATGCGTCTATGTAATCGGCTACACCGTCACCGTCGGTATCCATCGGACAACCCTGTTCGTCCACCAGACCCCATGCTGCGCTTGGTGTATTCGGACATTGGTCAATGTAATCGGGTACACCGTCACCGTCCGTATCCAGTACGCAACCTACGCTATCCACAAATCCGATAGCTGCTTGCGGCGTACCTAAACACTGGTCGATGTAATCGGGAACACCGTCATGATCTTCATCCAACGGACAACCCTGTTCGTCCACTGCTACGCCACGCGGCGTATCCGGACATTGGTCTAACTTATCCCATACACCGTCTTTGTCTTTGTCCCTACGGTTGCTGCCCCAACAGATGGAGAAGCCCATGGCGAGGTTAAACATCTTCTCTTTGTCGGGGATGACGTACATCTTCTTTCCGTTCATCTCTATGCCGGCATAGCTGGTAGGGATATAATCCATCGCCAGCGTCAGGTTGATACCGTCGTAAGGCATAAAACTCAAACCGGCACCGAAATTGCTGTACCTACCGTTATTCATGAGCGAGTAGGATAGGGCAATATTAAACCAGTTAACGGGACGGAAAGCTGCACCGATGGTGATCTCTTCATAGAGACGTGCGTTATACAGGCGGGTAGCCGATACGACACCCACACCGACACGGTTATCCCAGAAATTAGCGTCCACGCCGATGTTCAGACGGGTGGAGATCATCTTCAAGTCTCCGCTCTTACCTTCTCCAATACGTACGCCGTCCATCAGACCTTTGAGGTTACTTACCGCTTCATCCAATACCTTACCGCCGGAGAACTTACCGTTCTCATCCTGGTATTTAGGATCGCCGTAGTCGATCTCACCAACACCTGTAAAGGTGGTATCCACCGATGCTTTGAACGAAGCACTGCGTGTCCAGTAGATCAGACCCAGGTCATTCAAAGCGGCAGAGATCTGTACCTGCTCGATGGGCTTGTACGTAAAACCTAAGTCAATAGCGGCTCCGTAACCCGCTGGGGTAACTAAAGAGAGGATGTCGCTCATGTCTATCAACTGATTGCGATCAATACCGCCCGGTTTGCCGAAGTTGTCGATAACCTGCTTGATCTGTTTGCCGTTGACGTTCTTTGCCAAATAATCCACGTCGATAGGGGCAGCGATATTCATTGCCAAGTCTCCATACAAACGCCATTCTTCGGTATTGGCGTCCAAAGCCAGATTCTTCGTGCTGACACCGGCATAGGCTTGACCTAACAGGAATTTGAGTTTACCACCGACGGTCCATTGGTCGTTAATCTTATGACTATATCCACCGGAAACCTCCGTATAGGCGGTGAGACCCGTACTCATTCCACTGAAACTAAGGGTGTTGATACCGCCGTTCAGATCTTTCATTCCTCCGTCTAAAGCAAAGAGGAAGAGGGACTTCGGCATGGTCTCTCCTACTTCGATACGCTCGTTGATACCTATCGTGACGTAACCCACATCGTTCACACGAAAACCGAAGTTGACAAAGCCGATGGTTGTTTCTCCGTTGAGATAGGTCATGCTGCGAAGACGACGCAGAAACGCCTGTTTGTCTGCATCGGGGTGGAGCGGTGTGATCGTCTTACCGTAGGCCATACTGGATTTATTCTTATCCACAAAGAAGACATCGCTCATGGTAAGCGAGTTGTTACCGATGCTGTAGGACATCCAACCCAGCGGTGTAAAATTGACGTATCCGTTGCTGACCGGTTGGAAAGCGGGGTTAATGGTATGACGCATCGGGGCGTTCTCCAAGAAATAGAGTGTCGTCACCTGTTGTGCGTTGGCGCTAAGCGTCATCAATGCCACAAGGGCTGCAAGAATAATACGTTTCTTCATAATTCAGCCCTCCTTATTGTTGATTGTTTTTGGTAAAATTCAATACTGCATCTACTTTGGCAGCGATGCCGATCTTAACGGTCAAATCCGTAGCCGTATCCATGACACAAGGCTGCGGGTTACCGAGGATGGAGGCATCGAACAATATCTGCTTGACCTCTGCAAAACGATCGAAGTCATTCTTCTCCACGCTTACGATGAATGTTGTCTCGGAAGCTTCACTTACGTAACCGTATTTCTGTCCGGCAGGACGCTCCATCTTAGGAGCCGGGAAATGGAGGTGGGTCTCGCTCTCGTTCTCCACCAACTGCATTTTCATGTCCGTGCTGTCTTTATCCAAGAAAATGAATTTTCCTTCGAGATCAAACGGAATACGGTTTTTCACCACGATGAAGAGCTTCAAGTCGCTCGTCTTCACGGTGTCCAGCACTTTGGCGTCCGCCAAGAGCGAATCCAGCGAGACACGGCTGATATTCACATCGGTAATAACGGACTTGTATGCCAACTCTGTACCCTCGTTGAATTTGAACGGTACATCCAAGGTGGCATGTCCGCGTACCTTGACGTCATTCAAGAGTCGCAGTTGTTTCCAATCACTCCAAGGACTTTTCCCCATCTCGGTCTTATCCACATCCAAGTGGAAACTATAGATGAAACTATCCGGACGAACGTCAAACAACTTGTCAATATGTCCTCGGCCTTCCTCATGGTTGAAGTACTTATGATGCTCAAGACTATCGTTCAGCGTCTCTACAAGAGGCGAGATATACTCATGGTCTTCTGCTGCCAAATAGAAAGGCTTGAAGGTCTTGCCGTCCCATGTTGCTTGTTCAGGTTTGCCCAACGAATCGATGGCTGTGATATAATCGATGGTCAGAATCAGCGGAGCTGCTACACGGTGCGAAATGAAGAAGTCTATCTGCGGTTCTGCAAAACGAACCTTCAACTTTTTCACGTTCTTCCATTCCGGCCATTGTTCCGCCAAAGCGATGGTATCGGTGTTACGCATCTGGTTACCGGCCTCAAAGAAACCCCAGATAGCATCATAGTTGATCATTTGTACCTGCAGGTTGTAGCGGAATTGACTGTCATCTGTGTAAGCTACAGGCGAAGTAGGTTTGACATAGAAACGAATCTTGAAATGAATCTTATCTACCGTACCCTGTGACGGGTCACTGCTGTTTTTCAGGAAATTGAGCGTGAAGTTATTCACGTCGATAGGGATATCCTGATCGTAACCGTATTCTGCAATAGGGATATCAATGAGTTTACCCTCGGGACGGCGGAACTGGTCGCTCAACTCCAACTCCACTTTGACGATATCCTCCCATTTCAGATCGAAGTCCGGGGTGACGTTGATCTTCGAGAAGAACCGGGCTTCAGTAACCCAGATACTGTCGATACGCTCTTGCGTCTGATCATTGTTGATACCCTCCATGCCTAAGTCCAGATCGAAGTCCAGCATGACGGGAGCCGGAGAAGCAGGAAGAGGATTACCGTAGCCGGCTAACTTACTACCAACCGGAAACTCCAAGGTATTCACATCTTTGATGATGTAGTTGGCTACGTTGATGGTGTGGTAGTCTTTGGTAGGGATCTCAAGATCTTTGATGTAGTGGAAGATACCGTCTTGATCCACCGAGATACCTGCTACTTTGTCGTTACCCAGGAAATCGCCCATCGTCAGATGAAGACTACCTACCGGCAAAGCCATTCCCATTTCTACCTCTGCTTTCGGGTCCAGGTTCTTCAGGTCGATGTCTGAACGACATCCAGCCAATAACACACCCGCAGTGAGAGCAATAATTGCATGTAGATGTTTGAAATACATATTGTTATCCTTTAATACGTTTATAATAGTCCATAATTCGGCCGCAAAATTACAAAAAAAAATCCATATATGCAAATATATGGACAATAATTTTAACAAAAAGAATATTTTATCGTAAAAGGTACACTTTTTCGGAGGAACGGGTGAGGGCAGTATAGAGCCATCGGAGGTATTCCCGTTTCCCGGTATCGTCTAATCCGCTAATCCATTCCTCCGTAAATCCGGAATCGATATATACATGCTTCCATTGTCCGCCTTGGGCCTTGTGGCAGGTCACGCAGTAAGCGTAACGGACTTGCAGCGCATTGTAATAGGGGGACTCGTAGATCTTTTTGATCAGTTCTTTCTTATTACGTATCTCCGGATAGTCTTCAGCAATACGGGAGAAGAGTTCGCGTTGCAACGTATAATTGGCTTCGGGACTATCGGTAGTAAGCGTATCGGTCCAAAGCAAGGCTTCTATCTCCCAGTTATAATCGACAGAGCGAAGGGTAGCTTTGGCGAAATGAAAACCGTAGAGCTCATGGCTATTGGTTAACCGAACAACTTCCAGCATGTCGCCGTTGGCTAAGAACTCCAGGTCCTCGTAGGCCTCCGTCCAGAAATAGTTGTTTTTGGTGACCATTAACCGGTCGCCGTTGGATAGTTCGTCCTCTTTCCATAGGACTCGTGCGCGCACCCCTCCGTTGTAGAGGTTCGTCATCTTATTACTGCGCGCAATAATTAAGGTATCTTCAGCGCCTACTTCCCGCCAACTCTGCTCCAAGGTCTCAATAACCTCTTCGCCTTTCAGGCGCACGATATCTCTGCTATTCGATTGGATAGTAAATAGGTCTGTGCTCTGTGCTCTGTGCTCTGTGTTCCCCAGAATCTCTCTTAATCGTGTCGCTTCGCTCAGGATCCCGCTATCCAGGGCCTGCCGGGCAACCTGGGATAATTGATAATTGATAATTGACAATTGATAATTCTGCGCCATGAAATCGGCATCGAGTGCAGGACTGTTGATACTGCCTACAGGGGGTAATTGGGCGTCATCGCCAAGAAGGAGTAGGGAGCAACCGGGTCCGTTATAGACGTAGCGTACCAAGTCGTCCAACAGACATCCGCTACCAAAGGTAGGGTTGTCCCGATTGCCGCTCAGCATGGATGCTTCGTCAATGATGAAGAGGGTGTTGCGATGCAGGTTGTCGCATAACGAGAACGCCTCCATGCCTAACTGTTGCTGGCGGTAGATTTTCTTATGGATGGTGAAGGCAGGAAAACCGGCGTAGCGACTCAGCACTTTGGCGGCTCTGCCGGTAGGGGCGAGAAGGACACAAGGCTGTTTGAGGGACTGCATGGCACGAACCAAGGCGCTGACGACACTTGTCTTACCCGTTCCGGCGTAACCACGCAGGATGAAGGCTTTGCGTGGTTCACGGCTTAACAGAAACGAAGCGATGGAATGGAATAATCCTTCCTTCTCTTCGTTCGGTTCGAACGGTAATTCCGCCTTAATTCTATCAATAATGAAATTTTCCAGCACTTTTTTTCAAAAAAACTTGCGTATGTCAAAAAAAAGCAGTACTTTTGCAGCCGATTTTGAGAATTATAGAGCAAGTCCTATACGACCAGCTCCCTCTGAACTCCCCCAGGCCTTGACCGGAGCAAGGGTAAGAGGTTGTAGCGGTGCGATGTAGTCAGCTTGCTCTTTTTTTTATTCACTTATACTTTTAATCCTTCTCCCTTGTACATCGTACATCTGTCTTTGGTACATCAAAAAGATTTGTCCGTTACGCAGTATCTTCTTACAGTCTGTACTCTGTGTTCTGTGTTCTGTGCTCTCTATCCCCGACGGCGTATCCATGGTGTAAGCAACCCAAGCATTGGGGATGCCGTAACCGTACTGTTGTATGTCGGGTTGTGTATAACGGTCGGCAGAACGGATGATACGTTCACGTATCTGCATGGCGTTCTCGTCGGGTAGGGCAGACCATAAAGAAGCTGCCAAACCGGCTATGAGCGGAGTCGCAAAACTGGTTCCGTTACTGGTGATTACTTCTTCGGAAGGGCTGATAAGCGTCGTTTGTGCGCCTACGGCACACACTTCGGGTTTGATACGTCCGTCTGCCGAAGGACCGAAACTGGAGAAGGCTGCGATCTGTCCGTCCACATCGACAGCGCCTACCGTCAGGATACTGTCCGCGTCAGCCGGGGAACAGATCGTGTGCCAATCTTTGTTTCCTTCGTTACCTGCTGCTACACATACCAGCATACCTTTGCGGGCAGCGATAGTAGCCGCCTGGCTGGCTCGGGTGGTTCTGCCGTTCAATGCCGTCTTGGACAGGGTCCAATCGTCGTTATCAAAATAGGCATAGCCTAAGGAGACGGAGAAAATATTGACACCGAGGGAGTCCGCTTTTTCCAGGGCAACCACTAAGTTATCCATCTCTTTGGGTGACTCCGTCTTGTTCTCTTCGCTGCGCATGAGGTAGTACTGCGCCTTGGTAGCAGCTCCGTAGAAATCGTCTGTTAGACCGGAGATGGCACTCAGACATTGCGTACCATGGGCACCGGTGGTTCCGTAGAATGGATCCGTATCGTCGGTGAGGTCAAAAGAACCTAGGTGCAGTTCTTTGCGAAAACAACTCATCTTCCGGGCATTACAAAAAGCTCCGTCACAGATGGTCATCAGAATGCCTTGTCCTTCAAAGCCGGCTTCGTGCAGTGGTTGGAGGTTGTAGAGCGATAGTTGTTCATCCGTCCAATACGTTATCTGTGTTCTGTGTTCTATGCTCTGTGTTCTTCGCTTACGCGGTCCGTAGATCGGGTCACTGTCATCGCGTGTCATCTCCACATCGGTAACGAACTTCAGTTCGGCTACTTTGCTTGCGGTTTTCTCGTCCATCTCACAGGTCACGCCGTTAAACCATCGACTCTGATGGTAGATCTTCGCTCCCATTCGACGCAGGCTGTCCGTGTACATCGCGCTGACCGGATAGTCCATTCCGTCGGTTTCGATATGCCATTTGGCACGTTGCTCTACGGCACGTGGCGATAACTGCGGAGCGGTCTTCTCGGGTTTGTCCAAGAAAGACACAAAATAGACATAGAGTATAAGCAAGAACATAATTATCAATTTTCAATTTTCAATTCCAATTGTACTACATTTTCGACATGCTGCGTGTGCGGGAACATATCGACGGGTTGCACTTTGGTTACTTTGTACTTGGCATCAAGCAGCGCCAAATCCCGTGCCTGCGTGGCAGGGTTACAGCTGACATAGACGATCCGTTTGGGTTCGGCGTTAAGGATGACGTTCACCACATCTTCGTGCATACCGGCACGTGGCGGGTCGGTGATGATGACATCGGGACGGCCGTACTTAGCCACAAAATCGTCATTGAGGATATCCTTCATGTCGCCGGCAAAGAAAAGGGTGTTTTGGATGCCGTTGATGGCGGAGTTCACCTTGGCGTCTTCGATGGCTTCGGGAACGTACTCAATACCGATGACTTGCCTTGCCTGACGTGCCACGAAATTAGCAATCGTGCCGGTACCGGTATAAAGGTCATAAACCAAAGGCATTTGTGATTTCTGTCGATCGGCAGAGCCGTGGTCATTTGTCATTGGTAATTTGTCAAATGCAAACTCCCGTGCTACTTTGTATAGCTCGTAGGCCTGTTCGGTATTGGTCTGGTAGAACGATTTGGGACCCACTTTGAATTGGAGCCCTTCCATCTCTTCGATAATATGGTCCTGCCCGAAATAGGTCTTCACCTCCAGATCCCCGATGGTGTCGTTGTATTTGGTGTTCTCTACGTAAAGCAACGATATGATCTCCGGAAACTCGTTATGCAGATATTCAAGGAAATTCTTAATTCTTAATTCTTCATTCTTAATTTCGGCTCCGAAGGAGACGATGAGCATCAACTCCCCTTTGTGGTTGTTACGCAGGATGAGGGTACGCAAGAGTCCCTCGTGCGTGTGTTCGTTATAGAACGTCAAGCCGTGCTCACGTGCATATGCACGTACGCTATTACGAATACGGTTGTTGATGTCCGGCATCAAGTGGCACTCTTCGATATCCAGCACTTTGTCGAAACAATTGGGGATGTGAAAACCAAGTCCGTACGAACTGTCGATTTTATCCAAACCTCCGGCGGCTTCGATCACTTCCCAGGGATACCAACGTCTGTCGGCACAGGTGAACTCTAACTTATTCCGGTACTTGTAGATATGCTTGCTGCCCAGAATGGGACTTATCTCCGGCAATTCGATCTTACCGATACGGGTCAGGTTATCCACAATCTGTTGCTGTTTGTATCTGAGTTGCTCCGGGTAGGGTAGTATCTGCCATTTGCACCCCCCACACACACCGAAATGCTTGCACCTTGCTTCGCAACGCACCGTACTCGGCTGCACGATACGCATTACTTTCGCCTCCATGAATGAGTGTTTCTTCTTCGTTACCTGCAGATCGACGATATCTCCCGGCACGCAATTCGGCACAAAACAAACGATGCCGTCTATTCTTGCCAACGCCTTGCCTTCGGCAGCGACACCGATGATCTCGATATGCTCTAAAATCGGTAAATTTTTCTTCTTGCCCATATGTAAAAACCTTTGCGGGTGCAAAGGTACAGAAAAAAAATGACATACACAAGGGTGCATGCCATTTTTTTAGTGATTTATTGCTGATTTTTTTGTTTGAATTTGAGTTCTTGCATAATGATCGTGCGCACAAAGGCATCGAAACGCTTGTATCGTTTCTTGGAGCCGTTTGGAAGGGTTGCGGCAAACGGGTCGGGTTTAGAGCCTCGCGTGACGGTAAGTTGCGCCTCAAAACGACGTTGCCAGAAGTCATATAGTTTGGGGTCATTCAAGGCTTTATCCATGATTTCGGAAGCTTTCTTGAAGAGTTGTTGGTTGTTTTTCTCTTCGCCTCTTGCCGGATTTTTCTTCCAATCACGCGGGTGAAGGACGTCATAGGTCTCTTGTACGCCGATTCCGATGATTCGTCCCCGAGCATTGCGAAAGCGCTTGACGCGATGAATATGTCCCGGGGAAGTGGCGCCGTTCACTTCCTCTATACCGGGGGTTAGTCTTTCTCTTGCCATAAGGTAATGATTTTGTGGTTTTTAATTGTTCTCTGTTCTATGGATATGGTATCGAATCACGCAATAATCACGCAATAATCGCCCTATAATCACCCAATACGCATCCGTGTCAAGCCTTTGTTTTACAGGGATTGCATAGGTATTGATGGTTGAGTTCCATAATCGGGTGCAAAGGTACAACAAAAAATTGATATATGCAAATTTTAGAGCGCAAAAATGGAAGAAAAATAGATTTTTATAAAAAACGGAATCCCGGAATAGCGGAATACCGGTATCCCGAAGGGAGCCATGCGGTGAGAGAGGTCGGATACCATCCGACCCAACAGACATAGAAAGATGTCGCATGGTATGCGACCGAATGGACAATGTTACTGCCGGATTCAATCCGGCGGAATGAACATACAAAAAGAACGCGCGTCATTCGGCGCACGTTCTTAACGAAAGGTATGACCGAAAAATAAATATCCATTACAATGCCTTAAAAGCGTTAAAGGCAGCTTTTAACTCATCCACGGTTTCTCGTTCATCATATGGATATTCAAAGCGTAAATGAAGGAGATTCAAGATCTGTGGTGGTTATTGTAACGACAATAACACCTAATGCCTTATCTGCTCTACTTTTAATGAATCGAATTTGCTCTGGCTTAAATTCAAAATAACCTAATAATGTTGCAATGATGTATTATTCTAATAAGTCCTTCTGTTTAACGTCGAGAAGCGACGATGGTTAGTCGGCAATTACTCCTGCGTGTAATTGCTCTATCGGGAAAATAAGATCCCAATTCTTGCCCCAAACAATGTTACCATCTTCGATTTCAAAACGACGGAATTTCTGAGGGTCAAGATATTTATTGTACTGCGGATGCGGATGACGACGAATGAAATCGCCAACATTTACTCTACGCGAAGTATTATCGCTGAACAATAAGTCCACCGATAAATTACCGGCATCCTTCGCTTGTGTAATATACAATCTGCTCATAGTTATAATTTGGTTTTAATGGTTGTACTTTTAACTGCCTGTCTCAACACGAAGAACTTAATCCATTTGGTAATAATATTCTTGCTATATTTCCGGATGAACTCTTCGGCTGTCTTTTGGTCTTTGGATGACAAAGGTTCCTCTCCTGCCTTTTCGCGAACACGAATCTCCGTCAAAATTCCGTTATCCATAATGAGCTCGAAAATACTCTGGCACCCCTTATGCGTAACATGCACATGGATAGGTTCATGCTCATTCGAATAGAAGAAAAAGACAAAACCAAAATACTCAAAAATCTTAGGCATCGTAATATTCATTTCAATTTTGCCTGCAAAATTACAACAATTTTTTGGAATATGCAAATTTTTGGGAAGAAAAATAAAAAAAGTACGCGCGCGCTTGCATATGTCAAAAAAAAGTAGTAAATTTGCAGCCGATTTGTGAAAAGCGTGACGCGGATTAGAGCAAAAGCGTGACGCGGAATTGTGAATATGAAGTTAATTATTGTGATAGCAATGGTGGGATGTGCGATAATTGCCCTGTGTGTAGGGGTGATTTTTCGGCATGACCACACGTTCCGTTCCCAGCATGTGCATGAGAACGAACGGATGAAGAAAGATAAGATTCATTGTGCCAAGGCGCAGGATGTCGAAGAGCGTCGCAAGCAAACAAAGAAAATAGATATTAAACAATTATAATTATGGAAAACGGAAAAGTTAGAGAAATGATTAAAACAGCTTTTATTTGTGTGCTGTCGTGTTTGGTTGCCTTCTTGGTGTATTTTGCATTGCCTTCAAAGGGCAGCAAGAAGCAAGTTGTTGCTGCGCAAGAGGTGCAGGTGGAGGGTGCGTTACTGCCGATTGCAGTGGTCAACACCGACTCGATCAGTATGCAGTACACGTTTGCGGTAGAAGGAAAAGAAAAATTGGCATCGCAGTACGAGGAGGCTATTTTGAAGTTGGACAGCAAGGCAAAAGCTTTGCAGAAAGAGGAAGAGACCTTTCAACAGGATTATCTTAATTTCCAAAAGAAAGTGGAGGTTGGCGCGTTCTTGAGTCGTGAGCGTGCAGAGAGTGAGGCTGCCAAGTTGGAGAAGAAACATCAACAACTGATGGCTAAAGAGCAGGACTTGGAGAACCTGCGTCAGCAGTTGAGTAATGAGTTCATGGCTAATCAGGCTGCGCTCGTTCAACAGTTGCAGGACTCCGTGGAGGCTTATCTGCGTGAGTACAATGCCGACGGACATCTTCATCTGATCATCAACGATGCCGTTGTGCTGAACAAAGTAGCCGGTTACGATATCACAGAAGAAGTCGTTGAAGCTCTGAATGCTCGTTATAAGAAATGAAAGGTGAAAGGTGAAAGGTGAAAGGACATATAAGGTGAAAGGTGAAAGGTTAAAGGTGAAAGGAATGATCATTCTTTTCTTCCTTTCAATTTTCAATTTTCAATTTTCAACTTGTCTGGCGCAGCGGATTCCGGAGATGATTGAGTACACGGAGGTGTATGATTTTCTGGAAGAGTTGACGACGGACGGTGTTATCCGAACCAATGCGGCGATCAAACCGTATACACGGGACTATATCGCTGCGCGGTTGATGGAAGCGCAGAGTAGGGATTCGTTGCTGAACAGACGGCAGAAAGCGGATTTGCAGTTCTACTTGCAGGACTATGCGTTGGAGTGCGACACGCTGCCGACGTATTATAGTTACGGTCATCGTCATGTGACCCAATGGAAAACAAAGGTGTCGAACCTTAATCTGGCGGATCCGAGTTTGCATATCTTGACCAAAGATAAGATCTTCAAGATGCGTGTGCGTCCGATTTTGGGCATGGACCTCAGTTATAACAAGAACGGGCTTCTGATGCACCGTGTCTATGGCGCCGAGCTTCAGATGGACATCGCCAAGCACCTCAGTATATGGGGTTCGATTCGTGATAACAGTTGGAGCGGACAAGGTATTGAAGGTTCGCGTGTGACCAAGCCGCTTTACCTCAATAATCTTGCCGGAGTTCAGTACAAAGAGGCGAACTACGGCGGTGATTTCTCTGATTCGAGAGGCGGTATCTCGTTATATACATGGTGGGGTAGTATCGGCGTGCAACGCGAACGTATCCAATGGGGAGACGCGCAGCATTGCTCGAACATCCTGTCGGCGCATAATCCTGCCGTTCCGATGGTGACGCTGCAGTTGACGCCTTGCAAGTGGTTCCAGTTCGATTATTTCCATGCGTGGTTACCGTCGAATGTGATCGACTCGACCTATTGGTACATGGAGCAACAGACCGCCACGACGACGCAGCGTGAGTATCGACCGGCGAATAAGTTCATGGCCGCGAACATGTTCACGTTCATGCCCTGCAAATATGTGCAGTTCAGTTTCGGTAACTCGATCGTTTATGCGGAGCGCAATGTGCAGGCTGCCTATTTCATTCCTATTGCATTCTACAAGTCGCTGGATCACCTGCTGACGAAAGGATTGCATACCGAGAACCAGAACAGTCAGGCTTTTGCGTCTATCTCTGTACGTCCGACAGACCATCTGCGTTTGTATGGTTCGTTCTTTCTGGATGAATTTAAGTTTGCACGATTAAAGAAATCGAATCCGGAGAAGAATCCTGTTTCTTATCTGGTGGGCTTCAACTGGAGCGGTTGGCCGGTGAAGGGGTTGGCTCTGCGTGGCGAGTTCATGCGGACTTATATCGCGACCTATGTGCATTCGATCAAAGTGCTCAATTATACGTCCAATAGTTATCAGATGGGGCATTACATGGGAGCCAACTCGCAGAGTATTTGGTTGCAGTTGAGTTACCGTCCGACCCGTAGTCTGCGTCTGACCTTGGACTATACCTCCGATACCAAATATACGGCGTACGATTATATACGAGGCGATATCAGTAAGATCATTGCCGAGACGCCTTTCAAGAACGCCATCTGGAAGAATGATGAGATTAAGTTCCGTGCAGTATATGAGGTGTTTAATAACTGCTACGCGCATGTTGCTTGCGGATACAGTTATGCACGTGCAGATCAACAGGCAGACCTGGATACTTACAGTCCGGTCTATCTGCATGGCAAGAAACTGACGTTTGGTTGCGGATTGTCGTTTGGATTTTAACGAGTTGAAAGTTGAAAGTTGAAAGTTGAAAGAAGTCGTCTAGTTGAAAGTAGAAAGAAAATAAAATCTCTAATATAATGAAAAAAGAAATTCAATTCTCCCTTGTCTATCGTGACATGTGGCAGAGTAGCGGTAGGTACGTGCCGCGCAAAGATCAATTGGCGAAGATTGCGCCGGTGATCATCGACATGGGTTGTTTTGACCGTGTTGAGACCAACGGCGGTGCGAGTGAGCAGGTGAACCTCTTGTATGGTGAGAACCCGAACTTAGCCGTTCGTACGTTCTGCAAGCCGTTCAACGAGGCAGGCATCAAGACCCATATGTTGGATCGTGGTTTGAACGCGCTGCGTATGAACCCTGTTCCGGCAGATGTGCGTCAGTTGATGTACAAAGTGAAACATGCGCAGGGTACGGATATCACCCGTATCTTCTGTGGTCTGAATGATCCGCGTAATATTATTCCGTCTATCAAATGGGCGAAAGAGGCAGGTATGACCGCACAGGCGACGATGTGTATCACCTATTCGAAAGTGCATAATGCCGAGTACTATATCAACCTCGCAGAACAACTGATTGAAGGCGGTGCGCAAGAGATCTGTCTGAAAGACATGGCCGGTATCGGTCGTCCGCATATGTTGGGTGTGATCGTGGCTGCTATCAAAGAGAAACATCCTGATATCATCATCCAGTACCACGGTCACTGTGGTCCGGGCTTTAGTGTGGCTTCGATGTTAGAGGTTGCCAAGGCCGGTGGTGACGTGCTGGACGTAGCGATGGAACCGCTCAGTTGGGGTAAGGTTCATCCCGATGTGATCACCATTCAGGCGATGCTGAAGGATGCCGGTTTCCGTGTGAAGGATATCAATATGAAGGCATACATGGAGGCACGCAGCCTGACACAGTCGTTTATCGATGATTTCCTGGGTTATTGGATCGATCCGAAGAACGCCCTCATGACTTCCTTGCTCGTAGGCTGTGGTCTGCCGGGCGGAATGATGGGAAGTCTGATGGCTGACCTCAAAGGCATGCATGCCGCTATCAATGCGAACCTGAAGAAGAAAGGCGAGAAAGAGCTGAGCGAGGACGAGTTGCTGGTTCAGTTGTTCGACGAAGTACAACGTATCTGGCCTATGCTCGGTACGCCGTGTCTGGTGACGCCGTTCAGTCAGTACGTGAAGAATGCGGCGTTGATGAACCTGTTCAGCCGTTCGATGGGTGAGAAAGACTTTACCCGTATGGATCCCGCTATGTGGGGTATGATCCTTGGTAAGTCCGGTAAGTTGCCCGGTGAGTTGGCTCCGGAGATCATCGAGTTGGCGAAGGAGAAGGGCTTTGAGTTCTATACTGATGATCCGCAGAAATTGTACCCGAACGAGTTACCGCGTTTCATCAAAGAGATGAAAGAACTGGGTTGGGATCGAGGTCAGGACGATGAGGAGTTGTTCGAGTTCGCAATGCATGAGAAGCAGTACCGTGAGTTCAAGTCCGGTCTGGCGAAGGAGCAGTTCAATAAGGACTTGGCAGAGCGAATGCAGAAAGCAGGTAAGCAAGTGCCGGAAGAGTTGCAGAAATATATAGCCTCTCCCCAGCCCTCCCCTGAAGGGAAGGGAGCTTCCTCCGACGACATGGCAGCAGTAGCGATGGCGTTGCATCTGGCAGGTATGAAACCGAAAGAGGGTATTATCACTTTGCCGGAGATTCACCCGACAGCTTGGAATCATAAATATTATACACTTAAATAATCATGAAGAAGTACAATTTTAACGCAGGACCGAGTATCCTGCCGCAAGAAGTAATCAAACAAACGGCAGACGCCGTACTCGATTTTCAGGGAGAAGGACTTTCCGTTTTGGAGATTTCTCACCGTGCCAAATATTTCCAACCCGTAATGGACGAAGCGGAAGCCTTGATGAAGGAGTTGCTGAACATACCGGAAGGTTATCGCGTATTGTTCCTGGGAGGTGGTGCAAGTCTGCAGTTCTGTATGGTACCGTTTAACCTGCTGGAGAAAAAAGCGGCTTATCTGAATACGGGTGTTTGGAGTAAGAAAGCCTTGAAAGAGGCAAAGGGCTTCGGTGAGGCGGTTGAGGTTGCTGCCAGCACGACGGATATCCCGACGGATTATGAGATTCCGCAGGATGCTGATTATTTCCATATCACAACCAACAACACCATCTTCGGTACGGAAATCAACGACGAGAAGTTGTCTGAGATCTATCGCAAGAAAGGCAAAGTAGGTTTGGTAGCCGATATGAGTTCGGATATCTTAAGCCGTCCGATTGATGTCAGTCAGTACGATATCATCTACGGCGGTGCGCAGAAGAACCTGGCACCAGCAGGCGTGACCTTCGTGATCATCAAAGAGAGTTGTTTGGGTAAAGTGAGCCGTTATATTCCGACGATGCTCAATTACCAGACGCATATCGACGGAGGTTCGATGTTCAATACGCCTCCTGTACTGCCTGTTTATACGGCTGTGCTCACCCTTCGTTGGCTCAAAGCAAACGGTGGTGTTAAATGGATTCAAGCACGCAACCAAGCGAAAGCGGACTTGCTGTACAAGTGTCTGGACGAGTCGAAGTTGTTTATGCCGACAATCTCGAAGAAAGAGGACCGCAGTTGTATGAATATCTGCTTCGTGTTCAAACCGGGTTATGAGGATCTGCAGGATGACTTCTTCAAGTTCGCAACGGAGCGTGGCATGGTAGGTATCAAGGGTCACCGTCTGGTTGGCGGTTTCCGTGCAAGCTGCTATAACGCGATGGATCTTGAGGGTGTTCAGGCACTTGTTGACTGCATCAAGGAGTATGAAAAGTTGAAAGTTGAAAGTTGAAAGATGGGCTACTCCTATATCATGCCTGTTAAGCATATTAAAGGTAAAACATTGGAATTAACCTCTTTATTTGAAACAATGAAAGTATTAGTAGCAACAGAAAAGCCCTTTGCGAAAGTAGCCGTTGACGGTATCCGCGAAGTGGTAGAAGGCGCAGGTTATGAACTGGCGCTGCTTGAGAAATATACCGATAAGGCGCAGTTGTTAGAAGCTGTCGCAGACGCAGATGCCTTGATTATCCGTTCGGATATTGTGGATGTGGCTGTCCTGGACGCCGCTAAGCAACTGAAGATCGTTGTTCGTGCCGGAGCCGGTTACGATAACATTGATCTGGAGGCAGCTACCGCTCATCAGGTGGTAGCCATGAACACGCCTGGTCAGAACAGTAACGCGGTAGCCGAATTGGCACTGGGCTTGATGGTCTATGCCGTACGTAATCTGTATAACGGTACCAGCGGTACAGAGCTGAAGGGAAAGAAACTGGGTATCCATGCCTTCGGTAATGTAGGTCGTAACGTAGCTCGTATCGCACAAGGCTTCGGAATGGAAGTTTATGCGTACGATGCGTACTGTCCGGATGAGGCGATGGTTGCCGCAAACGTAACACCGTTGCATAGTGCCGAAGAGTTATACAAGACCTGCGACATCGTGAGTCTTCATATCCCGGCAACTGCAGAGACGAAGAACAGTATCAACCATGATCTCGTTAACCTTATGCCGAAAGGCGGTGTGCTTGTCAACACGGCGCGCAAAGAGGTGATCGATGAAGAAGGTCTGATCGCGTTAATGCAGGAACGTGCTGACCTGAAGTACATGACGGATATTATGCCGGTTGCTGACGCAAAGTTCCGTACGTTATTTGAGGGACGTTACTTCGCAACTCCAAAGAAGATGGGTGCACAGACAGCCGAGGCCAATATCAATGCCGGTATCGCAGCCGCTAAGCAGATTGTGGACTTCTTCCAAAACGGTAACACCCGCTTCCAAGTGAATAAATGAGAAGAGGTGTTTACATAGTTCTATTGACGCTTGTTGCCGCTCTTACTCACGCACAGATGCATGTCGAGTGCGTGAGTAAGGCGACGCAACGTATCAATGGAACCGATACGCTGTTTATTTTTAAGGACAATATCGAACTGCGCTCCAAGATCGGTAATGCGGATTGGTACTCGACGGAAACAGGTATGGCGGTTCGTACCGACATGGAATATGTCTATGACTTGGACGACGGCGGTTACTATCTGGTCAAAGGCGGAGTGGAGTATAACCCGTTCTATGTGTTCACGTGCAAGACGTCCGAGCTTGCTATGACGGTAGATCTGGATTGCAATGCAACCATGCTTCGTCTGACGGGAGATGTCACTCCGTATAGTTATACTCGTAGAAACGGTTCGCGTGCTACATACGCGCGCACGTGTTCCATAGATTATAATGCCTTGGTATGGAATAATGACCAATGGGAGGATTCCGCAGCGCAAATAACGATGAATCTTGCTTCGATCATCCCTATGGACGCGTTGTACGGCAAGACACCGATCAAGTTATGCTACGATGCGGAGCTGCGTGATACCTTGGGTTTAGACCCTGTTTGTCTGACTTACGATGTGACGGAAGAAGCCGTCAAAGCGGTGAAGATGGAATTGGTTACTTTGGGAACGGCACGTGAGAACGATCCGGCAGGTAACAATGAGTTGGAGCGTCCTATCGAACAGATTCTTGATGCTGCTATGAGTTATAGCGGTGCTCTCGAAGTGGCTTTTTATTCCAATCCGACACCCGCTGTACAGTTCTACGGATGGGATATTTACCACTCTACCGAACGCATTGCGACCCGTAATGACAAAGATATCCGTTATACCTTCTCGGAACCGGGTTCCTATCGCGTGGTGTGCAAAGTATCGAATCGTACCTGTCTGTCTGATTCGGCGGAGATGATCATCAATATCTCCGAATCGTATTTGCGTGTACCGAATGTGTTCACGCCTAACGGAGATGGTACGAATGACGAGTTCCGGGTTGCTTACCGTTCGCTCAGAGAGTTCCACTGCTGGGTCTATAACCGCTGGGGAAAATTAGTGTATGAGTGGACAGATCCTGCCAAGGGGTGGGATGGAACCATCTACGGAAAACCTGCAGCTGAAGGTGCGTATTACTACGTCATTCGGGCATTGGGTACGGACGCTGACAAGAACGCTCGTTATACGATGAAGGCGGTTTATAACAAAAAGAAACTGAAGGCCGATGAAGCGATGATCGGTGTCTATCAATTATCCGGAGATATTAACCTGTTACGAGGAAAACAATAAAAGCCCAAATTATTAACGAATGATGAAAAGTATATTAACTATGGCATTAGCCACTACTGTATTGGCAGCAACGGCTGCTACGAACCCGTTCTTTGATTACAAGAACTGGAAGACGCCGCATGGCACGTATCCGTTCAATGAGATTTATGCGGAACATTACATGCCGGCATTTGAGGAAGCAATGAGACAAGGTCTGCAGGAGATAGACGAAATCGTTAATAACCCTGCTGCGCCTACGTTCAAAAATACTATTGAGGCTTACGAGTCAGCAGGCGAGATGCTGAATATCGTTGCCGGTTGTTTCTATAACTTGACGAGCGCTGAGACGAACGACACGCTGCAACAGATTGAGATGGAACTGAGTCCGAAGTTATCGGAGTACTCCGCTACGATTCGTCTCAACGAAGGTCTCTTCCAACGTATCAAGGCGGTGTACGATCAGCGTTATACGCTGAAACTGAACAAGGCGCAGATGAAGTTACTCGAAGATATCTACGAGTCTTTTGCCAATAACGGAGCGAACTTGAGCCCCGAAGACAAGCAGATCTATCGTGAGTTGTCCGCTAAGTTGAGTAAACTGACGCTGACCTATGGTCAGAACGTACTCAAAGCGACTAACGCCTGGAGTTTGTTGATCACGGACGAGGCATTGTTAGCCGGTTTGAATGATGATACGAAAGCGATGCTCCGTTCCAATGCGGAGCAGAAAGGCATGGAGGGTTGGTTACTGAACCTCAAACCGACCACTACGATTCCAGTGATGCAGGACCTTGACAACCGTGACATCCGTCGGGAGTTATACATGGCGAATGCGTCCAAATGTATTGGCGGTGAGTATGATAACACGGCTATCATCGTAGAGATCGTGAACACCCGTTTAGCATTGGCGAACCTGTTCGGCAAGACCACTTATGCCGAGAAATCGCTGTATAAGACGATGGCGGAGACACCGGAGAACGTCTATCGGTTGTTAGACCAACTGCGTGATGCCTACATGCCGGCTGCACTGGAAGAGGTACGCGAACTGGAAGAATACGCCAAGGCGCATGGCTTCTACGCTGCTCAGTTACAACCCTGGGATTTCAGTTATTATTCCAAGAAACTCAAACAAGAGAAATATGCCATCTCCGATGATGACCTCCGTCCGTATTTCGAATTGGAGAACGTGAAAAAAGGTGTCTTCGGTTTGGCAGAACGTCTGTATGGTATTACTTTTAAAGAGAACAAGGATATCCAAGTATATAATCCCGAAGTAACAGCTTACGAGGTATTCGACGAGAAAGGTAAATTCCTGGCTGTTTATTATGCGGACTTCCATCCGCGGGATGGTAAACGTGGCGGAGCTTGGATGAATGATTTTCAACCGCAATACATGGTGGGCAAGAAAGATCATCGTCCGCATATCGTGAACGTGATGAACTTCACCCGCCCGACTGCAGACAAACCGGCTCTCTTCACCTATGATGAGGTGCGCACATTCCTGCATGAGTTCGGTCATGGTTTGCACGGTATGTTGACGCGTTGCCAGTACAGCGCACAGAGCGGAACCAACGTGCCGCGTGACTTTGTGGAGCTGCCTTCCCAGTTCAATGAGAACTTTATCGACGAGAAAGAGTTCCTTGATACGTTTGCTAAACATTATAAGACAGGTGAGAGTCTGCCCCAAGACTTGTTGGACAAGATGCATGCTTCTCAGACCTATCATGCTGCCTATGCTTGTGTCCGCCAACTCAGTTTCGGTTACCTCGATATGGCTTGGCACACGTTGGACAAACCGTTTGAAGTGAACGAGACCATCGGTACCATCGAATCTGTCACCCGTTTTAGTGATCAAGCGATGGAACAGGTACAAGTGATGCCTACCGTACCCGGTACGCAGATGTGTACAGCCTTCACGCATATCTTCTCCGGCGGTTACGCAGCAGGTTACTACAGCTATAAATGGTCTGAACTATTAGACGCAGACGCTTTCTCTGTATTCAAAGAGGCACAGGCAAAGAACGGATCTATTTTCGATAAGAAAGCCGCCAAACGTTTCCGTCAGAATATTCTGGAGAAGGGTGGTACGGAGCGTGCGATGGATCTGTACGTTCGTTTCCGTGGAGGTGAACCGACTATCAACGCCCTGCTCGAAAGAGATGGTATCAAAGTGCAGGAGATAAAATAGGCGAAAGGCCTCTGCGCTGAAAGAAATATATCCCGCGACTCGAAAGAGTAGGCGGGATTTTATGTTAAGTAGGTTTCTTGTAGTCAGGGTCGGTTTACCTCGCTTTTTAAAAGCGAAAACAGTCGTCCTCGCGACGCCTGTTTTTCTAAGGTATTAGTCTGTTTATTTAAGGTACAAAAAAGATTGGTCTTGTTTATTTCTTAAATTCGTTGCAAAGGTACAACATTTTTTTTATATATGCAAATATTTTTGCAATTTTTTTTGCTTTTTTTGCAAAATAGACTTTACAAAATAATTATTTTCGCAAAAATCGCCTTTTTATTGCCATTTTAACTCAATTACCTCCAAATCTTTGATCTCCTTTTTGTCGATGGTAAACCGCAGTAAAGTTTGGCAAGGTTGCCATCCCTGTTTGCCTGCTGCTCCGGGGTTCATTGTCATCATCTGAAACTGGTTATCGTACTGCACTTTTAAGATATGACTATGTCCGCAGACAAAGAGATCAATGACATTTGCTATTTGTGATTGGTCATTGGTCATTTTGGCTTCGAGGCTTTTGCGGAACCAGGGAATGAGCCAAGGGTTATAATGCCCCGGATAACCGCCTATATGGGTCATAAGGACATTGATCTCTTCCACTTTGAACCGGTAAAACTCAGAGAGACTGTATCTCACTTCTCCGCCGTCCATGTTGCCGAAAACGGCACGTGTCGGTTTAAATTCACGCAGTGCTTGCAGTACTTCCGCACTACCGATATCTCCGGCGTGCCAGATCTCATCTACATCTTTGAAATGCTCAAAGATACGCTTGTCCAACAAGCCGTGCGTGTCGCTCAAAACCCCTATGCGTGTCATTTGCGGGTGAATTTTTCAATGGTGATTATTGCCGCCAAGAGCGCAACGATGATGACGGTAATGAAGAAAACAAGGTCGCGCAAGTCCAAAACACCACGAGAAATAGAGGTGTAATGGTCTTGTAAGATAACCCAGTAGAGTATAAAGCAACTCAGTGCGCCGCCGATGAAGCAGACGATTTGGCTTTTGCTGAAAGTAGCACAAAGTACTCCAATTGCCATAAATGTACCACTAAGTAGGATCAGTCCAATGAACGATCCCAAGAAAGCACCGCTATCAAGGTTTCCCATCGGTTCAGCCATGTAGGCTACCACAAAATAATGCACGAAGCAAGGCAGCAGGCCAATGAGAACCAGTGTCCAGGCGGCAAAGTATTTGCCTAAAACGATACGAGTGAGACTGATTGGTTTTGTGCGAATGAGATCCCATATACCGCTTTGCCGTTCTTCGGAGAAAAGTCGCATCGTAAGGGCAGGGCAGAGTAGCATGAAGAGCCAAGGACTGAGTAGGAAGAGCCCGTCTACTTGGGCGTATCCCGAGTCAATGATATTCCATTGACCGGGAATCACCCAAAGGAAGAGGCTGATTGCCAATAGGTACAGCCCAATGACGATGTACGCTATAGGCGTAGAAAAATAATATCGAAGTTCCTTAAGGAACATTTGTCATTTGTTATTTGTCATTTGTTATTTTTTGACCGGTGTCTTCGGGAAGAAAATCCAGAAAGCGATGGCTACGACTAATGCAAAGCCTGCAAAGATATACCACGCTTCTTGCCATCCTGCCCACATATTGGAGGCGGCTTCATGAATCTGCGGTAGTTTGTCCGCCATAATGTTCTGCCAATCAATAGCTCCGTCAGCATTACGAACAACACCTAATGTGTCCAGTTCTGTCGCTTTATCAATCATAGGCACGGTCTTATTAACGATTGCTTGAGCGGCAAGCGTACCAATGGTAGCACCTAAACCGTTAGTCATCATCATAAAGAGTCCTTGCGCCGAAGAACGCTGTGCCGGAGCGGTCTCTTGATCCACGTAAAGAGCACCGGAGATATTAAAGAAATCAAATGCAAAACCATAAACGATGCAACTGAGCACAAACAACAGAACTCCAGGGAAACCCGGATTGCCGGCTCCAAAGAATCCGAACCGGAATACCCACGCCAGCATTGCCATGAACATCACATTCTTGATTCCAAACCGTTTGAGGAAGAACGGAATAGCAAGAATACAAAGCGCTTCACAAATCTGCGAAATAGAAATCAAAATGCCTGAGTGCTGAACACCAAACGTGTTAGACCATTCCTGGAAGTATTCAAAGCTTCCTAAGAAAGGGTTTGCATATCCGTTTGTAACTTGCAAGCACATTCCTAAAAGCATGGAAAAGATGAAGAACAATGCCATCTTCTTTTGTTTGAAGAGCGCAAAAGCTTTGAGTCCGAGCGCTTCGACCATGTCCACTTTGCCTTCGGTTTTATTGATTTCGCAAGCCGGTAAAGTTAAAGAATATGCGGCTAAAACAAGGCTAAGACCACCACTAATGACAAATTGCGCAGGCGTATCCATAGCGCCAACGATATCGACCACCCACATTGTGGCTATGAATCCAACAGTACCAAAAACACGAATGGGTGGAAAATCCTTCACGGTGTCCATACCTGCTTTTACTAACGCATTGAATGCGACCGAGTTGGTCAACGCTATCGTAGGCATGAAGAACGCTACCGATAGTGTGTAGAGTGTAAATAAAGGAGCAAATGCCACATCAGCTCCCGATGTGAAAGCATACATGCCTGCAGCGCACATGAAAAGTCCAGCCAAGCCATGACATAAACTCAACACTTTCTGCGCTTGCATCCATCGGTCCGCAACAATACCCATCAAAGCTGGCATGAACAGGCTGACAATACCTTGAATAGAATAGAACCAGCCAATGTTACCTCCCATACCGTGAGCCCCTAAATAGCGCCCCATAGAGGTTAAGTACGCGCCCCAAACAGCGAACTCAAGGAAGTTCATTACGATGAGGCGAATCTGTAAAGATCTGTTTTTCATATCATTGGATTTTTAATTAAAACTCACTTGTAAAATGGAATTGGATATGTTTGTAATCTTGCTGCGCCATGTTGAGTACATAGGCACTGTCTGCCATGAAGACGTCACGACCTTCTTTGTCAAATGCCATGTACTGCGCTTTGCGTTTCTTGAACATATCAAGTTCGGTAGCATCGTCACTCTCAATCCAGCAGGCTTTGTACATCTGTAAGGGTTGCCATTTGCATTTGGCCTGGTACTCATGTTCCAAACGGTATTGGATTACTTCGAACTGCAGTTGTCCTACCGTACCGATAATCTTACGGCCGTTGAGTTGACTGATAAAGAGTTGTGCCACACCTTCGTCCATCAGTTGGTTGACACCCTTATCCAGTTGCTTTTGTTTCATGGGGTCGGCGTTATCGATATACTTGAACATCTCCGGGGAGAAGGAAGGTAGTCCTTTGAAATGCAGATGTTCGCCTGCGGTCAGCGTATCGCCGATCTTGAAGTTACCCGTATCGGGCAGACCTACCACATCGCCGGCAAAGGCTTCATCGACGGTCTCTTTTTTCTGCGCCATGAAGCAGGTCGGAGCTGCAAAACGCATCTGTTGGTCCTTACGCACGTGGTAATAATAGGTGTTGCGCAGGAATTTACCGCTGCAAATCTTAAAGAACGCGATGCACGACCGATGGTTCGGATCCATGTTAGCATGGATCTTAAAGCAGAACGCTGTGAACTTATCTTCCATGGGTTCCACCGTTCGCTCTTCAGCTGTCACCGGAAGAGGAGAGGGTGCGTTCTCTACGAGAAAATCAAGGAGTTCTTGTACACCGACGGTCTTATAAGCAGACCCGAAAAAGACGGGTGCCAACTCACCGCGTAAGTATGCTTCTTTGTCAAATTCCGGATAGACGCCATCTACCATCTCGAGGTCTTCGGCTAACTTGCCGCTGATATCTTTTGGACGGTTGTTTAGAGCGAAGACGGATTCGAATTTTATGCCTTGTCCGTTCGCCCACGTAACCGGCGTGACATGAATTTGCAATTCGTGTTCCACCTCGTCCATCAGATCGAACGGATCCTTACCTTCACGGTCCATCTTATTCATAAAGACCATAACGGGGGTCTTGCGCATTCGACATACCTCCATCAGGCGACGTGTCTGGGTCTCCACACCTTTGGCGGAGTCAATAACCACGATGGCGCTATCTACAGCGGTTAAGGTACGGAAGGTATCTTCCGCAAAGTCCTGGTGACCAGGCGTATCAAGGATATTGATATGATGACCTTGATAGTCGAAACCCATCACAGAGGTTGCGACAGATATGCCACGTTGTTTCTCTATCTCCATCCAATCGGAGGTTGCCGTCTTGCGGATCTTATTCGATTTGACCGCTCCGGCTACGTGGATCGCACCGCCGTAAAGCAGTAACTTCTCCGTCAGGGTCGTCTTACCGGCGTCCGGGTGCGAGATGATCGCAAACGTGCGGCGTCTTAATATCTCGTTTTGATCAGCGGAGGGTAGCATTGAATTTCTCTTCGAATGTTGCCTTTAGGCGGTTCATAATATTCTCAATCTGCGTATCTTTGAGGGTGTTCTCTGCATCTTGGAGGATGAAGGATAGGGCATAGGATTTCTTGCCCGCCTCGAGGTTCTTTCCCTCGTACACATCAAACAGATAGACGTTTTTGAGCAACTTCTTCTCGGTCGCAAATGCAGCACGAGCGAGGTCTGCGAACTCAACGGATTTATCCACAAGGAGCGCAAAGTCACGTTTCACCTCCGGATATTTCGGCAGGTCATTAATAACCGCCTTGTACTGTTTGTTCTGTTTGATAAGTGCGTTCCAATCAAGGTCTGCGTAGTAAACCTCCTGATCGATATCAAACGCTTTGAGTTGTTTGCGAGCAACGATACCGATGAAACCTAAAGCTTTACCATTGGCTGCTTTCAGTACAAGACCATCGTTGAACAATTCGTTCTCAAGACGTTCTACGGTTATCTTAGCGATATCGACGCCCATGCGAACGAAGATATTGTTCACATATGCACGCAGTTGGTAGAAACTTGTCTTCTCCTCTTTGCGTACCCAAGTCTGAGCGGCTTTGTTACCGGTGATCCAAAGTCCCAAATGCGGTTCTTCGCTGTAACGGATCAAAGGATCCGTTTTCGCTAATTCGTTAACTCGTTCATTCGTTAACTCGTTATTATAATGATAGCAATTACCAAACTCATAGAACTTGAGGTCGCTGTTCTTGCGGTTGGCATTACGTGCGATAGATTCCAAACCGCCGAAGAGTAGGGTCTGACGCATTACACCCAGATCACTACTGAGCGGGTTCATGATCTTTACACATTTCGCCAAAGGCAACTGTTCCAAGTTCTCGTAGTATGATACTTTGGTGAGCGAGTTGTTAAGTATTTCGTTGAAACCTTGTGCGGTCAGTTGTTCCGCTATCTTACGACGTAACTTTTCCGGATCAGGTTTGACACCATATGCCAGGCTGGTGTTCAGTTTTTCAGGAAACTCTACATTATCGTATCCGTAGATACGCAGGATATCTTCCACTACATCGCACTCACGCTGAACATCGACACGGTAACGCGGTACGGCGAGTTGCCAGATCGTTCCGTTTTTACTAAGGATCTCTATTTCCAGCGCTTTGAGAATCGTCTCGATGGTTTCTTCACCGATGGCTTTACCGATGAGCGAATGAACTCGATTGATATCAATGGTTACCGGCCACGGAGCGAAGTCTGCGCTCACGGTGTCGGTTAGGTCCATGGCTACGGTTCCGCCTGCTACTTCTTGGATGAGTAAGGCAGCGCGTTTGAGCACGTAAAGCGTGTTATTGGGGTCAGTGCCACGCTCAAAGCGGAAGGACGCATCGGTCTGCAGTTGGTGACGACGGCTGGTCTTACGAATAGTGACGGGGTCGAAGTAAGCACTCTCCAAGAATACGTTCTTCGTGTTCTCTGTTACGCCGCTCTCCAAGCCACCGAAGACACCGGCGATACACATCGCTTCATCGGTATTGGCGATCATCAAGTCGCGTTCGTTCATCTCACGCTCTACACCGTCCAAGGTAACGAATTTCTCGCCTTGACGCGCATAGCGCACATGGATCTCGTTGCCCTTGATCTTATCGGCATCGAAAGCGTGCAAAGCCTGACCGCACTCATGGAGCACGAAGTTCGTTACGTCCACGATATTATTGATCGGACGCAAACCGATTGCCAACAGGCTGTTCTTCAACCAATCAGGACTCTCTTTGATCGTCACGCCCTTGATGCTTACACCCGAATAACGCGGTGCGGCTTCCGGAGCCTCTACGACTACCTTAATCGGCAATTCATTACTTTCGATTTTGAAAGCATCTACGCTTGGCTTGGATAAGGCGATATTCTGTCCGTGTGCCTGATAATAAGCGAATAGGTCGCGTGCTACGCCATAATGACTTGCGGCATCGGAACGGTTCGGCGTGATATCGACCTCAATGATCGTATCATTTTCAATATGGTAATAGTCTGCCGCTTTCATGCCTACCGGCGTGTCGGCAGGCAGCACGATAATACCGGCGTGATCGGTACCTACGCCTATCTCATCTTCGGCACAAATCATACCCCAACTCTCCTCGCCGCGCAGTTTGCCTTTCTTGATGGTAAACGATTCCTCGCCGTCATAGAGTACGGTTCCAACGGTTGCTACAATCACTTTCTGACCTGCTGCTACGTTCGGCGCACCGCAAACGATCGGCAGCGGTTCTGCTTCTCCGACATTCACTTTGGTGATATGCAAATGGTCCGAATTGGGGTGGGCTTCGCAGGTTAATACTTCACCTACTACAAGACCTTTCAGTCCCCCCTTGATGGTCTCTACTTCTTTCACTGTACCTACCTCAAGACCGATAGAAGTAAGGATTTTCGCTACTGTCTGCGCATCGTCCTGCAATGCGATATAGCGCTTTAACCAATTGTACGAAATATTCATTTATATGTACGATTTAACGATTTACAATATATGATTTCACAAATCGGCTGCAAATTTACAAAAAATATTTCACATACGCAAGCGCGCGCGCTTTTTTCCTAAATTTTATGCAATATATTTGTACATATCAATTTTTTTTTGTACCTTTGCGCCCAAATATAGATTTTGATAGTATGAATGCGAATTTTGGATTTGTACGGGTAGCGGCCGCTGTGCCGATGGTACGTGTGGCAGACTGTCGTTATAACACGGAGCAGATACGTTCACAGATCGATGAAGCGATTGAAGAAGGAGTAGAGGTAATCTGTTTTCCTGAGTTAAGTCTGACGGGTTACACTTGCGCGGATTTGTTCTTCACGCAAGCCTTGCAGCAGAGCGCAATGCGTGAGTTGGAGGCGCTTTGCGATTACACACGTGGTAAGGCTATCATCGTGTTAGTAGGCGCTCCGCTACAGGTGGACAATGACCTCTTCAATTGTGCGTTTGTAATGACGGATGGTGAAGTGATGGGTGTTGTTCCGAAGGTGAACCTGCCCAATACAGGTGAGTTTTACGAGAAACGCTGGTTCACTTCCGGTCGTGCTGCACGTGAATATACCCCCGGTGGTATCGCACCGCGCATTCCGAAGATTGAGATTTGGAGCGGAGAGGTGCCCTTCGGAACGGATCTGCTCTTCTGCACTCGCAACTATACCTTTGGTATAGAGATATGTGAGGACCTCTGGAGTCCGTTACCGCCTTCAACACAATTGGCTATTCAAGGGGCAGAGATCATCTTTAACTTATCCAGTTCCAACTGCATCATCGGCAAGCATATCTTCCGTCGTCAGATGATCAAGCAGCAGAGCGCACGTGTGCATTGTGGTTACGTCTATACTTCTTCGGGGGTAGGTGAATCAACAACTGACGTGGTATTCTCCGGTAGTACCTATATTGCCGAGAATGGTGATATCCTTACCGCTGGCGAACGGTTCCAACGGGAAAATTCGATGATTATTCAAGAGATCGATGTGGAACGTTTACGTACCGATCGGCAACGCAATACTAATTTCACCAAAGATAAAACCGGACACTATCGTCATATCAATGTAGCGCCTATTGAGCGGGAAGAAGAGGTGACTGAACCGATCCATCGTACCTTCTCTCCGATGCCATTCTTGCCGAAGAAAGGAAAAGAAGATCAGTACTGCATGGATGTCTTCTCCATTCAGACATCAGCCTTGGCGCGTCGTTGGGAACATACTCGTTCAGAGACAGTTGTTGTCGGTATTTCCGGTGGTCTGGATAGTACGCTCGCCTTGCTTGTCTGCGTGCAGACAGCGGACCTGTTGGGCTATGACCGCAGTAGGGTGGTGGGGGTCACCATGCCGGGTTTTGGAACAAGCGACCGTACCTATCAGAATGCGCTCCAACTGATGGAAGAGTTGGGTATCACTCATCGTGAGATATCGATATGCGATGTCACGACGCAACATTTGAACGATATCGCCCATAACATGGATATCCATGATGCGACCTATGAGAACGCGCAAGCACGTGTACGGACGATGATATTGATGGATCTGGCGAATGAACTGAACGGTCTGGTGGTTGGTACGGGTGACTTAAGCGAACTGGCTCTGGGCTGGTGTACCTATAATGGCGACCAAATGTCGATGTATGGCATCAATGCTGGCATCCCCAAGACCCTCGTGAAATACCTTGTTCAATACGCAGCAGAAAACCTGTACGGAGAACCGCTTCGTACGATTCTTCTCGATGTGGTAGATACACCTGTTTCTCCCGAACTGCTGCCTACAGACGAGAGTGGTGAGATCGCGCAGAAGACCGAAGACAAAGTGGGACCTTACGACCTGCATGATTTCTTCTTGTATTATTTTATGCGGTATGGTTTTACTCGTGAGAAAATCAAATATATGGCCATGCAGGCATTTGAGGATCAGTATGATGAAACCACAATTGACAAGTGGTTGGCTGTATTTATGCGTCGTTTCTGTACGCAACAGTTCAAACGCTCTGCGATGCCGGACGGACCCAAAGTAGTTAATGTGTCGCTGTCCCCGCGCGGTGACTGGAGAATGCCGTCTGACGCGTGTTGTATTTAAATGGCTCATTTACTAAATAAATGATCAAATGGTACATGAACAAATGGTAAATATCCCTAACACGTTCGGCATCGATGCCAAGGCGCGGTTTTTCATCGAGTATCACTCTCTGGACGAATTGCGCGAGGTTCTCAAGGAGCATAAAGGAGAGCCCATCCTGCATATCGGGCAGGGTTCGAATCTGCTTTTCACGAAGGATTTTGATGGTGTGATTCTCCATTCCGGCATGGCGCGGGCGCGGTTCTTGGATGACGAGACGGTCGAAGCGCAGAACGGTTTGCGGCTCGATGACATGATTGCCCAGTTAACCGATATGGGCTATTCGGGATTGGAGAAACTGAGTCTCATTCCGGGCGAGGTAGGAGCGTCGGCGGTGCAGAACGTAGGCGCGTACGGCGTCGAAGCCAAAGATGTGATCGAGCGCGTTTATACGCTTGATGTGGAGACCCTTGAGGAACGCGTCTTCACCAACGAGGAGTGTCGCTTCGGCTATCGCGACAGTATTTTCAAACACGAACTGAAGGGCAAGTACATCGTCACTTCCGTCGTGTATAAAGTCAAACCCGGCAATGCGACGAAGACCCGCGAGGAGATCATCCAAACACGTCTGGCGAAACTGCCCGCAGTGGGTGAAGTGGGCTCTGCCGGTTCATTCTTTATGAACCCTTTCGTCTCCGAAGAAAAAGCCAACGAGCTGTTGGCGCAATACCCCGACATGCCGCATTTCCCTGTTGAAGGCGAACGCGTCAAAATCCCTGCCGCGTGGCTCATTGAGCAATGCGGATGGAAAGGCAAGACGCTTGGCGGTGCGCAGGTATGGCCCAAGCAACCGCTCGTCATCGTCAATGCCAACCACGCTACCCCGGATGACATCATTGCCCTCGCAGCCGCAATCAGCAAAAGCGTCAAAGACAAATTCGGCATTGAGCTCCACCCTGAAGTAAACTACATATAATTCGTAATTTTTAATTCGTAATTTATAATGGCATCATTTATTGTTGAAGGCGGACATAAACTACATGGTACAATCACTCCGCAGGGCGCAAAGAACGAAGCCCTGCAAGTGCTCTGCGCCGTGCTGTTGACCCAAGAGACGGTCGTCATTGACAACCTCCCGAATATATTGGATGTGAACAACCTTATCGACCTGCTTGCGTCTATCGGCGTGACGGTGGAGAAACTGGCGAAAGGCAAGTTCGCGTTCACGGCTGCTAACCTCGATACCGCTTATCTGCGCTCGGCGGATTTCCTCAAGAAATGCAACAAACTGCGTGGCTCGGTGATGCTCATCGGTCCGCTCTTGGCGCGGCTGGGCGAAGTAACCTACGCGAAGCCCGGCGGAGACAAGATAGGGCGCCGCAGGCTGGATACGCACTTTCAGGGAATGGTCAATCTCGGCGCTACCTTCACCTACGACCATGATCTGTTGGCGTACCGTTTTGACGGCAAAAACCTCAAGGGTGCATACATGCTGCTCGATGAGGCATCCGTCACAGGAACGGCGAATATCATCATGGCGGCAGTCATGGCGAAAGGCACAACCACTATCTACAACGCCGCCTGCGAACCCTACGTGCAGCAACTCTGCCGCCTTCTCAACAACATGGGCGCGAAAATCAGTGGAGTAGGGTCGAACCTCCTGACCATCGAAGGAGTCAAAGCCATCCACGGCGCGCAGCATAAACTCCTGCCGGATATGATTGAGGTTGGTTCGTTCATCGGCATGGCAGCCATCACCGGTTCCGAGCTGCGCATCAAAGATGCCGGAATCCGCGACTTGGGTATCATTCCCGATGCCTTCCGTCGCCTCGGTATCCGTATCGACGAAGAGGGCGACGACCTCGTCATCCCTGCGCAGGAGCATTACCAGATAGAGTCTTTCCTCGACGGCTCCATCCTCACGATAGCCGACGCGCCGTGGCCCGGACTCACGCCGGACTTGCTCTCCGTTCTCTTGGTGGTTGCTACCCAGGCAAAGGGCTCTGTCCTCATCCACCAGAAGATGTTTGAGTCCCGCCTCTTCTTCGTGGACAAACTGATTGACATGGGCGCGCAGATCATCCTCTGTGACCCGCACAGGGCGGTAGTCGTGGGGCATAACCATGAGCGCCAACTGAAGCGTAACAACATGACTTCCCCCGACATCCGTGCGGGTATTGCCATGCTGATTGCCGCCATGTCTGCCGAAGGCACGTCCCGCATTGACCATATCGACCAGATCGACCGCGGTTACGAAGACATCGAATCCCGCCTCAACGCCCTCGGTGCTTGCATCAAACGAGAAGAGTGATTAATAGTTGTATGAACGAGAAACCTATAGAAAATAGAGGCGAGATTATCATCTATCGTGCAGAAGACAACACGGTTCAACTCGATGTGCGCATGGAGAACGAAACCGTGTGGCTGACACAAAAGCAAATTGCTGAATTGTTTGGTGTGAAAAAAGCTGCAGTTTCCAAGCATATAGCCAATATATTTAGTCAGGAAGAATTAAATCCGTTCGCAACAGTTTCCAAAATGGAAACAATTGGTGATACTAAAGAAGCAAAATGAAGACGAATTTAAAGAATAGGGTACTATAAAAACGACACCCGATAGTTTGACTTGCATAAGAAAATGCAAGTGAAGAATGAGTGAATAGATAAATTGTTTAAAAACTTTATGGAAAAGCCAACACTCGAACTCTTAAAACACTATTTGGAAGAAGAAATAGTTTTCCCTTCTTCTATATTGCGATCCACTAAGTATGCCGGAGAAAGTAAAGAAAAAAGGATACAAAAGAGTTTATTTAAACAACTTATAGATAAGTACGAAAAGGAAAATGTTACGACAGAATACGCTGTTGGAGGACATTGGAAGATGGCGATAGATGTAGATATGTTTAATGGTACTTATGGGATAGAATTGAAAGTTGCAGAACAACTTATTAAATGTGCGACTAATGTAGAGCGTCTTTTAGGGCAAATAATTTATTACAATAAAAGGCGTTATCATGGGAACATGATTGTATTAGTAGTTGGAAAAGCGACTGAATATAATTCTGCAATTAAGGAATTGGCTGAGTTTTTAGAAGAGTTAGGAGTTCAATTTATTTACAAAGCTGTATAGCCAACTAATTACATTGAACAAAATAGCATCTATGAAAGCGAAGTGGGTGAATATAGTGGATAGTTTTCAAACCCACAATCATAAAACAGACGATTCAAAATAGATAAAACCATTAAAGTAAATAACCCCATTTAAGGTCTTCACTCGGCAACGACACGGCAACGAGACGGCAACGACGTATAGTGTTTAGATAGTGTTAGTACAATAATCAACTCAAATTTTAAAACGAAAATGGCACAAGCGGAACTAAATATTACAATTGACAAAATGTCCGGCAAAATCTATGGACAAAGCGATGTGTATATTACCCATCGTTATGGAAAAACGGTCATTAGTCATTACCCCAAACATCGAGATCCTAATTCTCTCACGCCTCATCAACGTGAGCTAAACACCTCTTTCGCCCAACTGTCCAAACAGGCAAAACTGGAACTCACAGATCCCGACAAACGTGCTGCTTGGCAGCAACGATATGACGAATACAAAGCTAATTATAACTCGAAAGACAAGTACTATTTTACCCTCCGTGGATTTGTAATTGCTCAACTCTCAAAACAAATCAGCAAATGAAAAGAATATTGTTTATCTTATTTGTGTGCTTGCCTTTATATGTGGCAGCGCAGATGGTACGACCTGTTCACTGGAGTGGAGAAGATAGAGGGGATAGTGTGCGGATACGGGCAACTGTGGAACCCGGTTGGCATATGAATATCATCGAAATGGGCGATTTCGTGTTCACCCAGGAGTTCAAAGACTCTTTTGAGATGATTGTTGCAAAATCCGACCTCACTCCGATTCGTTTTAATGCTTGCGACGACAGGTCGTGTACGGCCCCGGAAGTGTGGGAGTATATAGCTGAAGATTGTGGTTGTACCGATATTTGCATGTTAACGTCAAGCGGGCATATGGAATTAGACGGAATACGTAATCTGCTTTGGATCTTTGTATTAGGATTTTTAGGCGGATTGTTGGCGATTTTTACACCTTGCGTGTGGCCGATTATTCCGATGACGGTGAGCTTCTTCTTGAAGAAAGGCGGCGGACTGAAGGATGCGATATTGTATGGGCTGAGTATTGTTATATTGTATGTGGGATTAGGGTTATTGGTGACGGTACTCTTTGGCGCGTCGGCGCTTAATGAATTGAGTACTAACGCAGTCGTCAATATCTTCTTCTTCCTGCTGTTAGTTGTCTTTGCGCTGTCTTTCTTCGGACTGTTTGAGATAACACTTCCGGACAGTTGGTCCACTAAACTGGATAACAAAGCACGCAGTACAGGAGGATTTTTGAGTATTTTACTGATGGCATTTACGTTAGTCATCGTCTCTTTCTCGTGTACAGGTCCAATCATCGGCACGCTGTTGGTAGAAGCGGCAGGCAAGTCTTTGTTGGCTCCGGCTATAGGAATGTTGGGCTTTGCGATTGCGCTCGCTTTGCCTTTCTCGCTGTTTGCTATGTTCCCTCAGTGGCTCAAACAGGCTCCTAAGTCCGGCGACTGGATGACGAGTTTCAAGGTGGTGTTGGCGTTCCTTGAGTTGGCGCTCTCGCTGAAGTTCCTGAGCGTGGCAGATATGGCGTATGGGTGGGGCATTTTGCCGAGATGGCTGTTTATCGCTATTTGGATTGTTTGTTTCGCAGGCATCGGTATTTATTTCTTATGGAATATATGGAACGTATCCACTACACGTAAGATCATACGCGTGCTGGTGATCATTCCTTCTTTGGCTTTTGCGGGTTACTTGGTTCCGGGTCTCTGGGGCGCGCCGGTAAAAGCCATCAGCGCTTTTGCACCGCCTATGGAAATAGAGGGGCGCGTCGTCTTTAACGATTACGAAGAAGGAATGGCTTATGCACGTCAGACTGGCAAACCGGTTATTATTGATTTTACAGGCTATGGATGCGTCAACTGCCGGAAGATGGAGGCTTATGTCTTGGATGATGATTCTGTCAAAGCTCGGTTGCAGAACTATGTCTTCATCGAATTGTTCGTCGATGACAAACGCGATGGAATAGGGGATCGCAATTCCGCCATACAGCGTGAGCAATTCGGCTCGAACGCCCAGCCGTTCTATGTGCAACTTGATCCACAAGGCAATCAAATAGCCGAGCCGATGGCGTTTACCACCGACCCGATGGAGTTTATTAATTGGTTAAAATATTAGTGAAAAATCAATAAATTTATGATAAAGAAAAGTTACAACCCCAATTTCAATCACGAGTATCGCGAGGAGATCAAGCGCGAGCACACGAAACGAACGTACGACACCAAGCGTCCGCCGGAGAAAGAGATGATTTTCGGTGTGCGCGCTGTGATGGAAGCTATCGATGCAGGCAAGGTGCTCGATAAAGTGCTGGTACGCCGCGATATGAGTTCGGCAATCGGCAAAGAGTTGCTGATTAAGTTAGAGGGAACAGGCACGCAGATCCAGCGTGTGCCGATTGAGAAACTCAACCAGTTCACCGACAAGAACCATCAAGGCGTCATTGCTTTCTTGAGTCCCATCGAGTTCACACCTCTGGATAATTTAGTGGCTTCTTTGTACGATGAAGGAAAGACTCCCTTACTTGTTATGCTGGATGGAGTGACTGATGTACGTAACTTCGGAGCGATCGCTCGAACCTGCGTTTGTGCCGGTGTTGATGCGCTTATTATTGGTACGCGTGGTAGTGCAGCTATCAACGGAGATGCCGTCAAAGCGTCCGCCGGTGCGTTGCATTCGTTGCCGATTTGTAAAGTGGAAAATTTGCAGAATGCGCTTCGCTTTTTGCAAGAAAGTGGTCTTCGCATCGTCGCAGCCACCGAACATACCGAGCGTAACTATACCGAAGTGGACATGACAGTGCCGACCTGCATCGTCATGGGAAGCGAGGAAAAAGGTATCTACGAGGAGAACCTCAAACTCTGTACGGATCAAGTGCGTTTACCGATGACAGGTGTTATTGAGAGCCTGAACGTATCTGTAGCCGCCGGTGTCTTTATCTATGAAGCAATTCGTCAAAGAAATCGTCAATCGTAAATCGTCCAATCGTAAATCGAAATGACCGTACTATACGAAGATAATCATATTATTGCTGTCAACAAGACCTGCAACGAGATCGTGCAGGGCGATAAGACCGGAGACACACCGCTCAGTGAGACGGTGAAAGCCTACATCAAGAAGAAATACAATAAGCCCGGTGAGGTTTTTCTCGGTGGTACCCATCGTCTGGATCGTCCTACTAGCGGAGTCGTACTCTTTGCCCGAACCTCCAAAGCGCTGACACGTCTCAATGAGATGTTCAAAGAAAAATCACAAATCACAACTCACAAATCACAAATTGTTAAGACCTATTGGGCAATCGTGCAGGGTTTTCCGAGACAATCGGAGGCGCGCTTGGAGAATTGGCTTATCCGCAATGAGAAACTCAATAAGAGTTTTATTGCCAATCCCGGTACGAAAGACGCCAAGCAGGCGGTGTTGAGTTATAAGACGTTAGCTAAAGGGGATCATTATTCGCTTTTGGAGATTAATCTGGAGACCGGACGGCATCATCAGATCCGGTGCCAGTTAGCGGCTATCGGGTGTCCGATAAAGGGCGATTTGAAATATGGCGCTAAACGCAGTAACCCGGATGGAGGAATTTGTTTGCATGCACGGCAGATCTCTTTCATACATCCGGTAAAAAAAGAACCGGTGACGATAGTTGCACCGGTTCCTAAAGACTTCTTAACGATATTTCCCTTCCTCGCAGTCTCCGAGGAGTGATAGATACGACTCATATCGACTAACCGCTATCTCACCTCGTACTACAGCTTCCTGCACGGCACAACCGGGTTCGTTGGTGTGGGTACAGTTTCCGAACCGGCAGTCTCTGCTTACACGGAAGATATCTCGGAAATAATGGCCGACTTCTTCACGTTCAAAATCAATCGTTCCAAACCCCTTGATACCCGGCGTGTCTATTATTCGGCTATTAGCTGTTGGCTCTTGGCTATTAGCATCTTCTAAGAAATACATCTCCGAGAAGGTCGTCGTGTGCATGCCTTTGTCGTGGGCATCGGAGATCTTACCGGTTCGTGTCATCTCTTTGCCGAATAGGGCATTGAGCAGCGTACTCTTACCCACACCTGAATTGCCGGAGAGTAGGGTTGTTTTGCCTGCAAATAAGGTAAGTAAGTCTGTGTTCTGTGCTCTGTATTCTGTGTTCTGAAGACTGATGGCAGAAATCTCGATGGTCTCGTAACCAATTGATTCATAGAGTGCTCTTAGTTCTTCTACCTGTTCGTTCTCTTCGTCTGTCAGCAGGTCTATCTTATTAAATATAAGGATCGCGCGCACGCGATAGGCCTCACAGGTAGCTAAGAAACGGTCTATGAAGGTGGTGGAGGTGACGGGATGGTTGACGGTTACGATAAGGGCTACTTGGTCGATGTTGGCTGCTAAGATATGACTCTCTTTGCTGAGGTTCGTCGATTTGCGGATGATATAGTTCTTCCGATTCTCAATCTCCGTAATCCATTTCGTTCCATCTGCCAGTGTCTGTACTTCCACAAAGTCACCTACGGCAACAGGGTTGGTACTACGGATACCGCGAATGCGGAAATTGCCTTTGATATGACATTCCACATTCGTACCATCGTCCATTCGAACGATGTAACTGCTTCCTGTAGATTTAATAACGAGACCTCTCACCAATTACCAATCACCAATCACCAATGACAGTTAAACCGTCATGATTTCTTTCTCTTTGGCGGCGTAGAGGGCTTCTACCTTAGCGATATATTTATCGTGGGTCTTCTGCATCTCTTCTTCGGCATCTTTCTCGATGTCTTCGCTCAGGCCGTTCTTGACGAGTTTTTTGAATTCCTCAATCGCATCGCGGCGGGCATTACGGATGGACATCTTTGCCTCTTCCAGTTCGCCTTTGCATTGCTTGCAGAGGTCACGACGACGCTCTTCGGTCAGCGGCGGAAGGATCAGACGAATGGTCTCACCGTTGTTAGACGGAGCCAGACCGATATTCGAGTTGATGATGGCGCGCTCAATCTCGCTGATTAGTTTCTTCTCCCAAGGAGTGATAGCGATGGTACGTGCGTCCGGTGTAGTGATGGTAGCGCAGTTAGCCAAAGGCGACATCGCTCCGTAGTAGTCCACTTTGATAGGGTCTAAGATACGAGGATTCGCTTTGCCGGCACGGATATGTTGCAACGTGTCGTCCAAGTGCGCTACAGAGTTCTGCATTTGCTCTTCAGCTGCATTCTGATACAATTCAAGTTCGTCTTCCATACTATTAGGGTTTTACTAATGTTCCTATTTGTTCTCCTTTAATTACTTTTTCGAGGTTGCCGTACTGATCCATGTTGAAGACATAGATCGGCAGACCGTTCTCACGAGCCATGGCGGTAGCGGTGATATCCATTACCTTTAGCCCGCGTTGGATCACTTCGTCATAAGTGATCTCCGTAAATTTTGTAGCCTTCGGGTCTTTCTCCGGGTCAGCGGTGTAGATACCATCGACACGTGTGCCTTTCAGCATCACGTCGGCTTTAATCTCCAATGCACGCAGCGATGAACCGGTATCGGTGGTGAAGTAGGGAGCACCCGTTCCACCGGCAAGAATTACTACGTTGCCTTTGTCCAACAAGCGTTGTGCCTTAGCGGGGCTGTAGAAATCACCTACCGGCTCCATGCGGATAGAGGTCAGTACGCGAACGGGTTGACCGATAGACTCAAGCGCCGATGCTAATGCCAAGGCATTGATGACGGTGGCTAACATACCCATCTGGTCACCTTTGACGCGGTCAAAACCTTTCTGTGCACCCGATAAGCCACGGAAGATATTTCCTCCTCCGATGACGATACTTACCTGGATACCTTTTTGGGCAATGTTCTTCACTTGTTCAGCATATTGCGCCAAACGTTGGGTATCTATACCTTGCTTACTTTCTCCGGCAAGACTCTCACCCGAGAGTTTTAAAAGTATGCGCTTGTACATAGTGTGTTTGCTTTGTTAATGTTCGGGTCCGGAGCCGCTCCGGTACCAACTTGCGTACATTGCGTAGTTATTGGCTATTTTTTGGTTGATCTCTTGGGTCTGTGCGGGATCGGCTTTCTTGATGAATTTAGCCGGCACGCCTCCCCAGATCTCGTGCGGACCTATCTGCGTTCCTTTGAGCACAAGGGCGTTGGCTGCTACGATGGCACCTTCGCCTACATGGGCATCGTCGAGTAGGGTGGCACCCATCCCGATGAGGGCGTAGTCATCGACATCTGCACCGTGGATCGTCACGTTATGTCCTACGGACACGTAGTCGCCTAAACGGATCGTCGATTTCTGGTACAACGTGTGCAGTACTGCTCCGTCTTGGATGTTACAATGCTTTCCGATGATGATGGTGTTGACGTCGCCACGCAAGACGCTGTTGAACCACAGACTTGATCCTTCGCCCACCGTCACATCGCCAACGACGGTCGCATTCTCTGCCATAAACACGTCGTCAGCGATATGCGGTGTAAGCATCTCACCGTTTCTATTGATGGTCTTGATAAGAGCCATATTATCGTGCAGCAATGATTGCGAGGAATTTCTCAGCTACGAGAGCAGCGCCACCGATCAGACCACCGTCGATATCCGGGCAAGCGAAGAGTTCTGCAGCGTTCTTCTCGTTGCAGCTACCACCGTACAGGATGGTAGTGTCCTCTGCTGCCTCTTGACCGTATTTAGCAGCTACGAGGCTACGGATATAGGCGTGGATCTCTTGTGCCTGCTCCGGAGTTGCGGTCAGACCTGTACCGATAGCCCATACCGGTTCGTAAGCGAGGGTGATATTCTTCCACTCCTCTGTGCTCAAACCGAATACAGAACCTTCCAGTTGTGCTTTAACCACCTCGTTCTGCTTACCTGCTTCACGCTCTTCTTTTACCTCACCGATACAGAAGATCACCTTCAGACCGTTTGCCAAAGCGAGGCGGGTCTTCTCAGCCAACATTTCATAGCTCTCAGCGTAGTATTGACGACGCTCCGAGTGACCAAGGATGACGTATTCAGCGCCGGTCGATTTAACCATCTCTGCGCTTACCTCACCGGTGTATGCACCCTTCTCATGATCTGCGCAGTTCTCTGCTGCTACCTTGATAGCCGAACCCTTCAGCAACTCAGCTACGGTTGCCAAATGGATAAACGGCGTACCGATAACAACGGCACATTTCGGTTCTTTAACTGCTTCTTTCAACTCGGTAGCCAATGCTACACCTTCTTGCAGGTTCTTGTTCATCTTCCAGTTACCTGCTACCATTTTTTTTCTTGCCATAAAAATATATAAATTTAAAATTACAAATTACCAATTACAAATTTCTCATATTATGTTTTTCGATTACTTTTCCGTTTACCAATACTACGAGACCCGGGTTCGCACGCACGATGGTCTTGATGGCTACGGGATCCATGAAACAGAAGATACTAAAGGTCATCTCTTCTTCCCAACCCAATTCTTTTGCAAAAGCTGCGATGTCATCGTCTCCCGAACCGGTCAGGAAATAAACGTTCTCATGTTCATAAACCAGGTTCAGTAACTTATCCATCTGTTTGCGGTCGGTCTTGTTCAGATCGTACATCGTCACCAGATACGTGGTGTCTTCCGACATCAGGATATCGTCCGTCAGTTCTTCCCATATATACTCATCGTATTCTTCGTCATAATAATGCCGCAGGATCTCAAAGTCATGGATTGTCGGGTCCTTGCCGGGCACTAAGGTACGGGTCTCCTGCTCGATGAAGGTCCATGTGCTGTCCCCATTGATGTCGGGTCGGTCGGCATAAAGGAACTCTTGCAGCTGACCGTCTTTCTCGAAGGTATAGAACACCTTGATAACCGGTGCAACCTCGTCGTGCGTCAACTCATTGATGTCGTTGCCCACTTTGTACGGACGGAAATCAATAGGCGGCAGGTGGGTATAACTATACCCCATGATACCTGCTGCGGACCCCAAAACCAGTACGGCGATGACCGCTTCCATCCAGGTGCTGAACAACTGCGGTATCTTCTTTCTACAGCAAAGCAGCACGATGGTCAGAGCAAGCAGTACTACATCTTTCCAGAAAGTCTGCCAGTTCGTCAGCGTCAACGCGTCCCCGAAACAACCGCAGTCCGCCACTTTGTTCGTCAATGCCGACCAGAGTGTGAGCGGCGTCATGAAGAGATAAAAGAGTAGGGAGATCCAACTCGTCCATTTAGTACGGACGTTCAGCAGCATCGTCCAACCTAATAGCCATTCGGTCACAATCAGCAATACGGCTACTGTGCCGGCGATAGGGAGCAGGTCGGTGAAGAAACCGCCAAAAGCCTTTAAGTAGTCCTCTATTTTATAAACGGTTCCTAAGGGATCCACCGCCTTCACGAAGCCGGAGAAGATGAAGGTCAAAGCCAATAGTGTGCGAGCTACGCTGCCTACTATATGGCATATTTGTGATTTGTGATTTGTGATTTGTGATTTAGCTCTCATAGTGAATCAAATCAAAGATGGCGTAGTTAATGATATCGAAGTAGTTTCCTTCCACACCTTCGGAAGCGATGGTTGTTCCGCCGTGTTCGAGGATAGTCTTGATACGAATGATCTTGGCCATGATCATATCGACGATCCCTTCTTTACTCATCTCGCGCCAAGCCTCTCCGTAGTCGTGATTCTTGCGCAGCATCAACTCTTTGGCTTCGTTCAGCACGCCGTCGTACCACTCCATGGCTTTTTCTGTAGATATATCCACGCCGTCCGCAAAACCCTTACGGTCTTGGATGATCGCCATGATGCCGTAGTTGACGATGGCACGCAGGTTACCTTCTATATCATCGCCTACCAGACTGACACCCGTCTCTTGACGTTGACGGATATTCTTTACTTTTATGTAAAGCTGATCCGAGATGCCTTGCAGACGAAAGATACGCCAAGACGCACCGTAGTCGCTCATCTTATCGACGAATATCGCCCGACATTTGGCTGTTACCTCATCAAACTGTTTATTCGTATCTGCCATAAATTACCAATTACAAATTATCAATTAACTCGGCGAGCGTTACTTGTTTCTGTTCGCCGGTAGCCATGTTCTTCAACATGACGGTGTTTGTCTCCATCTCGTTACCGCCTACGATGGCTACGTACGGGATTTTCTTATCATCTGCGTAACCCATCTGTTTCTTCATCTTCGTTGGTTCCGGATACACTTCTACGGCGATATCGTGTGCTCTCAGTTCTTTTGCCCAACCCAAGGCATAACGTAATTCGGTGTCGCCAAAGGTTGCGAAGAGTATTTGGGTTGTAGATTGTAATTCCTTCGGGAATAAATCCAACTCAGTCAGTACATCGTAGATACGGTCCGCACCGAATGAGATACCTACACCCGAAACGTTTGGCAGGCCGAAGATTCCGGTCAGGTTATCGTACCGACCACCACCGGTGATCGAACCGATTTGTGCGTCCAGCGCCTTCACTTCGAAGATGGCACCCGTGTAGTAATTCAAACCCCGTGCGAGGCAAAGATCCAACTCAATGGATAATTGACAATTGACAATTGACAATTCGTTGAAGACGGTTTCCATCTCCTCCACGCCTTTGAGACCGACTTCGCTGTTGGCTAAGATAGTCTTGAGGGCGGTCAGTTTGTCAGCCGTAGAGCCGCTGAGGTTGAGAATAGGTTGGAGTGCTGCAACCTGTTCGTCATTCAAACCGCGTTCTTTGAGTTCGGCATTGACGGCTTCCACCCCGATCTTATCAAGTTTGTCGATGGCTACAGTGATATCAATCATCTTATCCGGCGCACCGATCACTTCGGCGATGCCGGCAAGGATCTTGCGGTTATTGATATGCAGGCACACGTTGATGCCCAAGCGGCGATAGACCTCTTCTACGATTTGGATGAGTTCGAGTTCACCAAGCAGGCTGTCCGAACCGATCACATCGACGTCGCATTGGTAGAACTCCCGATAACGTCCTTTCTGCGGACGGTCAGCACGCCAGACGGGTTGGATCTGGAAGCGTTTGAAGGGGAAACTGAGTTCTTCCCGATGCTGTACCACATAACGGGCAAAGGGAACGGTCAGGTCATAACGCAGACCCTTCTCCGGCGCCAATGCGGCTTTCTCTCCGCTGTTCTGGATACGGAAGAGCAGTTTGTCGCCTTCCTCACCGTATTTACCCATGAGCGTGGATAGGTTCTCCATAGCCGGCGTCTCTATCTGCTGAAAACCATACAGACGAAAGACCCCTTTGATGGTATCAAAGATATAATTGCGACGCGCCATCTCCATTTGTCCAAAATCCCGCGTCCCTTTTGGTATACTTGGTTTCTGTGCCATAAATTACCAATTACAAATTACCAATTACAAATTGCCGAAAATTTCGGCATATATTTTTTCTGTCGCTCCGAGCTCGCCCTGCACATATTCTGCTGCTTTCTGTCCGATAAGCTCGTGATTCTCGAGTGCGGTATCAAGCGCCGCCTCCAACTCGCTATAGTTCTTAATACTCCGTGCTGCTCCGGCATCTATCAGCCCTTTGGCTTCACGGAAATGGTCATAGTTCGGTCCGAAGATCACCGGCATGCCGTACGCTGCCGCTTCTATTGTGTTATGAATACCGACGCCGAACCCACCGCCGATATATGCTACCTGTCCGAACGGATAGATGGACGATAGCAGACCCATCGTGTCGATTAATAATACATCCGCATGTCTCAGAATATTCTGAATACTGATGTCTGTGTTCTGTGCTCTGTGCTCTGTGCTCACATCCGAATATCTCACAAACCGTCCCTTGAACAGGTTGAAGATAAAATGCAGATGCTCCTCATCTATCTCATGCGGCACGAGAACGAGTTTTATCCGTTCATTCGTTAACTCGTTAACTCGTTCAACGAATTGCGCTAGCAATACCTCATCTTTCGGCCACGTGCTGCCTGCCACGATCACTCGCTCACATCCTTCCACAAACTGCCGAATCGGTTTCAACCGATCTGTACTCTGTGTTCCGTGCTCTGTGCTCTGTGCCCTCACCGCCATCATTCGATCGAATCGCGTGTCTCCGCAAACGGTGGCGTTCGTCACACCGTGTGCTGCTAACAGCTGACGAGACTTCTCATCTTGCACGTACAGATGGGTGAAGGCACGCAGTACTTTCAGTTGTCCTTTGCCCCACCATTTGAAGAAATACTGCTTCGGGCGGAAGATAGAACATATGCTATAGGTGGGGATATTGTGCTGCTTGAGTGCACGGATATAAGCCGGCCAGAACTCATACTTCACAAAGATCGCCATGCTTGGCTGCAAAGCTTCGATAAACCGCTTTGCATTCCGCCGCGTCGCAAAGGGTAGGTAATACACTCCGTCCGCCTGCTCATATCCCTTCCGTGCCTCATATCCCGATGGACTGAAGAACGTCACGACAATAGGTCTTTTGTCTTTGAGCGAAGCGGTCTTTTGTCTTTCGACTATTTTCTCAATAATCGGCCTCGCCTGCTCAAACTCGCCTACCGAGGCGGCATGGAACCAGATGGCGCCCTTAAGGTCCTTATGCTCCGCTAACAAACGCAGCGTAGCAGCCTGTCCGGAGACAAGCTGCCGCGCTTTGCGATGTCCGAATAGCGCTGCTAAACGTAAGATCAGAAAATAGATCAGCACGTATTAGAAACAGTAACGAACAGATGCTGCGATTTTCCAGTCGAAGTAGCTGGCAGTTGCGCCTTCTACGAACATCAGACCGTAACCCGGACGGAAGTCAGCTGCGATAGCCAATGGTACGTTTCCAAAATTGTAGCAGACACCAACAATACCGTTGGCTCCGAACTTACCGGCAACGTTTGAACCACCACCTCCGTAACCGTAGCCTTTGGCACGACGCGGAGCACCATAGTAACCGTAGCCACTATAGCCACCATAACCACCGCCAATAGAGAAAACACTAACCATACCGAGGTTTAAACCACCACCTGCATAAACCTTCAGACCATTAGCCGGCATATCCCAGTGATAAGCAACGTTCGGGTTTGCGGTAAAATCCCAAAGACCCATACTGCCACCACTGGTAGCACCTTGTGTCAAACCTACTGCCAAGTCAGCTTGAAGAGCTACATGACCTGTGAACCAATACTTGTAACTTAAACCGTCCAATCCACCGAATACAACACCGATCTCGTGTTGTGCACTAGCCGTCGAGATGGCCATTACGGCTACTGCGATAAATGTAAAAATCTTTTTCATTGTTGTAGAAAATTAATATTGTTACTACTCATTTTTCCAAATCGGCTGCAAAGATACTATTTTTTTTTGATATGTGCAAGCGCGCGCGTATTTTTTTATGATTTTCTCTCCAAAAATTTGCATATTCCAAAAAATTGTTGTAATTTTGCAGGCGAAAAGGTTTTTTTTACACCCTCGTCGCTTCCTGACGTTAAAAAGGAAGACATATTAAAAGGCGCAAACGAGCGCCAAACCTAGCGTAATAAGCCAAAACTTGATTGTTTGAAAACTGGACACTTTCGACAATTATCTATTCAAGTATGGTTTATGCACGCTCACGTATCAGCGTGAGTTTTCCGTGCGTAAATTTGAATAGATAAGGTAGTCCAGAACCTCAAACAATCAAATGAAGCGAACGAAAAGTTCACGCTTTTGTTTTAGTTATTATCAACTTTTAAAACATTTTAGTTATTATCAACTTTTAAAACAATAATCATATGAAAGAAAAGAACAAGTATGCTAAAGCAATCTACGTTTTAGACATCATTTTCGGACTCCTTGTAGGCGCGACAATTTACGTCCTGTTTTGTCCAATTGGCGGTATCGGCTCAGATACGATCAGTCTTTGGGACTATTACACCAACGACATCTATCAAATCTTCTCTGCTATGTCCGGTGACAGTTTCAAAGAGGCACTAACCTTACGCAAAATCCTCATATGGCCGTGCGCAATAGGTGATATCGCTTGCATATATACCTATTTCCAGTTAATTCGAAAAGCGAAAGCTGCAAGCAAAGAATAAAGGCATATCCTTTGAATACCTCGAAAAAGGTTCTTGTTGTAATATCGTTGCTCATGCAATTAGTTGCAGCAGTCCTGTTCTTCGTGTCTATTTCCGGCTATAGTTTATTGGGATATTACATTTGCGACCAAGAGGACTAGCGATCGCCGGTGTAGTGGTATCTATGGACACGTTGGCCTTATGGATGGTCATTATGCATTTTGTCTAAGTTCATAAGGCATATCGAACTCAACCATCGATACCTATGCAATCCCTGTAAATTCAAGGCTTGCACAGTATGCGTATTGGGTGATTATAGGGCGATTATTGCGTGATTATTGTGTGATTTGATACCGTACCAATAAAGCTGAAAAATTATAAACCACATAAAATCAAACAACAAAATCAAAAATAATTTAAAAAAAATACGCGCGTGCTTGCATATATGCAAAAAAAGCAGTACCTTTGCAGCAAATTTTAAATACGAATCGGATTATGCATGTAAATTATTTGGAGTCGAGGCATATCGGGCTGACTCCCGAGGACGAGAAAAAGATGTTAGAAGCTATCGGAGCGGAGTCCATGGAGGCGCTGGTGAAGGAGACCATGCCCGCTGATATCCTCTTACCGGAACCTATCGAGTTGGCGGAAGCCGTGACCGAGCAGGAGTTTTTGAATGAGGCGGAGGCATCATTGTCAGAGAATAACACATTTGCCCGCTCCTATATCGGGCGCGGTTGGTACGGTGCCATCACTCCGGCTGTGATTCGCAGAAACATGTTGGAGAACCCCGTTTGGTACACGAGTTACACGCCGTACCAAGCAGAAGTGAGTCAAGGCCGTTTGGAGGCGCTTTTCGTCTTTCAGACGATGATCAGCGACCTGACGGGACAGCCCTTGGCTAACTGTTCGTTGTTGGACGAGGCGACGGCAGCTGCGGAGTCGGTAACGATGATGCGGAACTTGCGCAGTCGCGAACAGGTGAAGGCGAACATAAGGAAGGTGTTTGTAGATGAGAAAGTTTGGCCGAACACCTTATCGGTGCTGCGTACCCGTGCAGCGGGTCAGGATATAGAGATCGTAACCGGCAGTTATGCAGATTTTGAGCCTAATGAAGAATTTTTCGGTGCCTTGGTTCAGTGGCCGAACAGCGACGGAGCGATAGAGGACTATGAGGCGTTCATTGAGGACTGTCATTCTGCAGGAATGAAAGTGACGGTGGTAGCGGACCTGATGGCATTGGCTTTGCTCAAACCATTAGATGCCGATATCGTATGCGGTACGGCGCAACGTTTCGGTTTGCCGATGGGCTTCGGTGGTCCGACAGCCGGTTACATGGCGACACGGGATGAGTTCAAACGCGAGATGCCGGGACGTATCATCGGTTTGAGTAAAGATAAATACGAGCACCCTGCGTACCGTTTGGCGCTGCAGACACGTGAGCAACATATTAAGCGCGAACGGGCGACATCGAATATCTGTACTGCCGAAGCTTTGTCCGCTATGATGGCCGGTATGTACGGTGTGTATCACGGTGCCGAAGGTATTCGTCAGATCGCCGAAGGAATCCACAGCAAAGCCGTTTACTTGAGCGAGATGCTGCAAGCTTACGGTTACGAGCAGGAGAATGCGGAATTTTTCGATACACTCAAAATTCGAGTGAATGATGAATGGATGAATGGATTAAAGGAACTCGCCGAGGAGATGGGTATCAACCTTTATTACGATCAGGAAGGATGGATCGGCTTGTCCATTGATGAAACGGTAGGTCTCGATGATATGAACGACCTCATTGAGTTGTTCGCCGAAGCGAGTGGCAACATGCCGCAGTACGAAGAGGTCGAAGAGGCTTTTGAAAACCTTTGGGCAATCGATGAGAGTAGGGTGCGTGAGGTCGATTATCTGCAAGCCGAGGTATTCAAAAAATACCGCACGGAGACCGAGATGATGCGTTATCTGAAACGCCTCGACCGCAAAGATATCTCTTTAGCAACCTCGATGATTCCCTTGGGTAGTTGCACAATGAAACTGAACCCTGCCGCTGCGATGATCCCCATCACGATGAGCGGGGCGATGAATGTTCACCCCTTGGCTCCCGAAGATCAGACACCCGGTTACAATGATATTATGGCGGAACTACAAGACCAGTTATGCGCCATCACCGGTTTCGATGCCTGCACGTTACAACCGACATCGGGTGCGGCGGGTGAGTACACCGGTCTGGTCGTTATTCGTGAATACCTCCAACGTCACAACCAAAGCCAACGCAAGGTATTGCTGATTCCTGCGTCCGCGCATGGTACCAACCCTGCGTCGTGTGTACAAGCCGGTTTCGTACCTTGTGTGGTCAAGTGTGATGAACAGGGTAATACCGATCTGGCTGACTGGAAAGCGAAAGCGGAAGAGAATAAAGAGGTACTCGCCGGTTGCATGATCACGTATCCTTCGACGCATGGTATCTTCGAACAGGCGATACGTGCGATGATAGCTGCTGTGCATGAGAACGGCGGACTCGTCTATATGGACGGAGCGAACATGAACGCACAGATTGGTTGGACCAATCCGGCTTATATCGGTGCCGATGTATGTCACCTCAACCTGCATAAGTCGTTCGCTTCTCCTCACGGAGGAGGCGGTCCCGGTGCCGGTGCCGTTTGTTGTACGAAGGCTTTGGCGGATTGTCTGCCGACGGAAGATAAGAACCGTGTATCGGCTGCGCTCTACGGCAACGCGAACATGGCGCTTATCTCTTGGGGTTATATCGCTATGATGGGCGCGGAAGGACTGCGTCACGCTACAGCTGCCGCTATCCTGAGTGCCAACTACATGGCTTCGCGTCTAAAGGATGCTTACGGCATCGTCTATACCGGCGCAACGGGTAGAGTGGGACATGAGTTAATCCTTGATTGCCGTCAGTTCCACGCCATCGGTATCACGGAAGCCGATATCGCCAAACGTCTGATGGATTACGGCTACCATGCTCCGACATTGTCGTTCCCGGTTCACGGAACGCTGATGGTTGAGCCTACGGAGAGCGAGTCCTTAGAAGAAATCAATCGTTTCTGCGACGTGTTGCTGCAGATTCGTCAGGAGATAGCCGATATCGAGTCAGGCAAATCAGATAAAACTGATAATGTGTTGGTTAATGCGCCTCACCCCGAATACGAAGTGGTGGCAGATGAGTGGAATCATCCCTATTCGCGTCAACAAGCCGCATATCCGACCGAATGGGTAGCACAGACGAAGTTCTGGTGTCCGGTAGGACGTGTCGATAACGGTTTCGGAGACAGGAATCTTGTCGCAAGATTTTGATATGCTAAGATACAGTCAATTTGTTAATCCTCATAATGCGCCGCACACGTCACGTGCCCGTACGTTTTTTGAGTATATCATCATCGTCATCGGTATCGCTCCGATGGCGCTGATGGTTAACTGGGTATTACTGCCACATGCTTTCGTCGGAGGCGGATTAACCGGTATATGTTCCGCTATCTATTATCTGACAGGAGGACTTTTGCCGTCTGTCTTCCCTGAGTACGGAGGCGCGATTCCCGTATGGTTAACGACCTTTGTTTTCAATGCGATACTATTATTGATTGCCGGATTGACGGTAGGTTGGAGATTCTGTATCCGCACGATGGTCGGGGTAGCTGCTATCACCTTCTGGTACCGTGTTATTCCTATCTTACCGGAACCCATCATCTCTGATCCATGGGTCGGAGCAATCATCGGCGGTTTCGTATTCGGACTCAGTTTAGGTTGCGTGCTGGCAGCTAACGGTTCTTCCGGCGGTACGGATATCGTTGCAATGATTGTCAATCATTACCGCAATATATCATTGGGTAACATTATGTTGCTCTGCGATATTCTCATCATCGCTTCCGCTTTCTTCCTGCCGTTACCGGCTTCCATGCAGCAAGAAGGAGCTAATCCTACTTACCTTCAAATCAAGCGAGTACTGTACGGCGTTACGATGACCTTTGCTTACACTATTGCCGTTGACTGGATCATGTCTCGCTTACATCGCTCCGTGCATTTTTTGATTTATTCGGCGAAATACGCGGAGATAGCGACGGCTATCAACACAACGGTAAACAGAGGTGTGACGGTGCTGGATGGAACGGGTTGGTACTCCCAAAAACCGATGAAGGTCATTTCCGTGCTTGTTCGCAAACCGGAGAGTTCGTTGGTCTTCCAATTGATCCATGATATAGACCCTAATGCGCTTGTATCTATAGCTGATGTAAGAGGTGTTTTTGGTTCCGGATTTGATAAAATTAAGGCAAAATAAGGGTGATTTGTAAAAAAAATGCCCAAAAATTTGCATATATCGTAAAAAAGCAGTACCTTTGCACCCGCTTTTGACGAAAAGTACGAGGAGAGTTGACTGAGTGGTCGAAAGTGCCGCACTCGAAATGCGGTGTACGCATTACGTCGTACCGGGGGTTCGAATCCCTCACTCTCCGCAAGAAAGAGTTGTAGAGCAGCCTGCCGCCGGCAGGCTGTTTAAGTATAAAAGAGATGGAAAAACAGGTTGTCATATTAGCAATAGAGTCGAGTTGTGACGATACTTCGTCTGCGGTCATCGTGGACGGTGTGTTACGCAGTAATGTGATTGCAAGTCAAAAAGTGCATGAGGAGTACGGCGGCGTAGTACCTGAATTGGCGAGCCGTGCCCATCAGCAGAATATCTTGCCTGTGGTGGACACGGCGCTCAAACGTGCAGGTGTCACCAAAGAGGATATATCTGCCATCTCCTTTACCCGTGGTCCCGGTTTATTGGGCTCCTTGCTGGTCGGAACCTCTTTTGCCAAGGGTTTGGCATTGGCGCTGAACATCCCTTTGATTGACGTCAACCATTTGCAGGGACATGTGTTAGCGCATTTTGTGGAAGACGGAACGGGATTAAAACACCCTTCTTTCCCCTTCCTCTGCTTGCTGGTATCCGGAGGAAACAGTCAGATCGTGCTTGTGCGCGCGTATAATAATATGGAGATTATCGGTCAGACTATCGATGATGCCGCCGGTGAAGCATTTGACAAATGTGCCAAGGTGTTAGGTCTTCCTTACCCTGGCGGTCCATGGATCGATAAGTTAGCCAAACTTGGCGATCCTGCCAAGTATCCTTTTGCCAAACCCAATATCGCCGGGTATGACTACTCTTTCTCGGGTCTCAAGACCTCGTTCCTATACACGTTGCGCGACATGCTCAAGGCGCATGGGGTAGAGACGATAGACGAGTTGGCAGAGCGCGTACCGAACTTACGGGAAGACATGTGTGCCTCTTTGCAGGCAACTGTGGTAGATATCCTGATGCGCAAATTGAAGAAAGCTGCTAATGATCTGAAGATACGTCAGGTAGCTGTAGCAGGCGGTGTGAGCGCCAACAGTGCGTTACGACAAGCTTTTGTCGATTACGGAATGAAATACAACCGGGATGTCTTCATTCCGCCTTTCTCGTTCACAACCGATAATGCGGCGATGATCTGTCAAGCCGGCTATTTCAAGTATTTAGACAACGATTTCTGTCCCATCGATGAAGTGCCCTTCGCTAAAACAACTATCTGAATCCCTCAAACCGTATAGGGATGTCATCGTCTTCATGATCACATTGTTTGTGGCGAACTATTTCTGGAAGTTCACCATGGTGGGAGATGAGGATGGTGAGGTTGTGAAGTGGTTCGGACTGAATGTAACCGCCCCGTTTGATATCCTTTCCCGTCACATAGCTGCAGCGGTCTATTGGTTGGTGGATCTTTTTCGGGATACGGTTTATATGACGGACGATTATTCGATACGTTTTGACTCCGGTAGCGGAACGCGTATCATATGGGGCTGTTCCGGTTTGAAGCAGAGTTTCATATGGCTGTGTCTGATTCTGACCGTACGCGGCGGATGGAAACAAAAACTATGGTTTATTCCTATAGGATGGATCTGCTGCTACGCTTTTAATATCCTGCGTATCTTCCTGATTACATTACTTATCGAGCAGCACCCGGATTGGTTCCATATGCTGCACGATTATATCTTCAAGTACCTGTTCTACGGGATGTTATTCGGTTTGTGGGTTATCTTTGTTGAAAAGATAAGACCTTCCGTTTCAGCCAACTGATCACTTTCCAAGTCTTCGAAGCTTGCGGCGTGTCTCCGGTCAAGATATCGGGGATCGCGGCACCTGTTTCTTGCTCCGGATAAACGAGCATGTAACTATGATCGGAGAAGAAACGGGTGAGCATGTCCGGCACCTGGTCAAAGAGCGGGTTGTAGGATGGGGTAGAAGGACGTGCGTTAATCATTACGATCATGTCGTCCGGCATCATCTGTTTGGCGATCATCAGTACATCTTCCCAATTCTCCATTTCCCGATAACCGGCACGTAAGTACTTACCTTTACGGCGACAGAAAGCCTGCAAGGCTTTTTGAGTGGTCTCATTGGTGAAGAATACCACTTTGGCACCGATCTGGCTGCTTAGACGGCGTACGAGACCGAAACAGCTGATGAAGTCATGCTCTTTCTCGGCATAAGGCGGAACCGCCACTAGAATACGATTAATCGTGTTAATCGGTTGGACAGGGTGATAGACGATAGCCGCTTTGCTCTGATGATTGATCAGACGTGTGGCTTCTGTCCAGTCGCTCTCACTGCACAAATCGGGTTCATGCAGCTCTGTCAATTCGCCTAATTCCTGTAATTCATAATGCCTGTTCTCCGCTACGGTGAGCATCAACCAGGAGTTGTCCGCTTTGTCCGCTTCCAGTCTTGCCTCCTCTTGTAGTGCCAACTGTTTGGCGGCGTATTCGGTAATGAAAGAAGCGGAGGTACAGAGTACCAGTATCATGATGACCGCTGCGTTCAGAATCTCTGCGCTGAAGATATTACTTTGGAAACCGATGGTGACGATCGCCAAGGTACCGGCTGCCGTCGCGTGCGTGAGACCGAAGATAAGCTTGCGTTCCATGACTTTCATTCCGAAACTGAGTTGGGCTAACCAAGCGGCTAACCATTTGCCAATCAGTTTAGTAGCTATCATCACTAACGCGATAGAGATGGTCATCCAACTGCTCCAGAGAAGGGTGATGTCAATCATCATTCCGACGCCCAACAAGAAGAGCGGAACGAAGATATTGTTTCCCACAAAGTTGATGCGCTGCATGACAGGACTGAGGTTAGGTACCAAGCGGTTCATTGCGACACCGCACATAAATGCACCCAGGATTCCCTCCAGACCGGACCAGTCCGCCATCCAAGCCGATACCACCATAAATGTCATCACAACCAGGAATCCGGAGGTGGGGTCAGACCAGCGTTTGAAGAAACGTTGGGCTATTTTTGGGAAGATAACCAATATATGTAAGAGGGTGAGGGAGATGCGCCCGATAAATGCCCAAGTGGTAAGGCTGTCTGTATAGGCAAAATTACTCTTGAGAAACGCTAATACCAACAAGGACAGCGAGATGGAAAGCATGGTACCACCAATGGTAACGTTTACCGCTTCATTCTTCTGTACACCGTAACGGCTGACAATAGGATAGGTCATAAGCGTGTGGCTACCGTACATCGCGCCCAACAAAGCACTGGTGACCCAGTTGTAACCCAAAAGGCGACTGGTCAGTACACCTAAAGTAAAAGGAAGCAAGAACGAGTATATACCGAAGATAGCCGCATGTGTACGTTGCTGACGGAAGTCATTGACGTCCACCTCAATACCAGCCTGCAGCATAATGTATAACATGCCTATCTTACCTAAGGTCTGGATGGCTGTGCTGTCCGGCAGAAGGCCGTAATGTCCGATGACAATACCCACAACGATAAATCCCACAATACTGGGAATACGTATCTTATGACAGATCATCGGAACCAAAAGGATGATGCCGAGTACCAAAGAGATGATGGCAAGCGGATTTGTAATCATATATATTGTCCTGTAATGGATTGTTTATTTTTTCGGATATCTTCTATCGTGCCTTGTGCAACGATCTTTCCGCCGCCTCTTCCTCCTTCCGGACCAAGGTCGATGATATAATCGCAGGCACGAATGACATCGGTGTTATGCTCAATGATGATAACAGTGTTTCCTTTGTCCACCAGTCTGCGTAACACGCTCAGTAACACACGAATATCTTCGAAATGCAAACCTGTGGTAGGTTCGTCCAAAATGTACAAGGTTTTACCGGTAGAGGGTCGGGACAATTCAGCAGCCAACTTGATGCGCTGACTCTCTCCGCCGGAAAGTGAGGTCGATGATTGTCCTAATTTAATGTATCCCAAACCGACATCTTGGATGGTTTTTATCTTACGCAGGATCTTGGGTTGCGGTTCAAAGAACTCAACGGCTTGGTTAACCGTCATGTCCAATATATCAGCGATACTCTTTCCTTTCCACCTTACTTCCAATGTTTCCCTATTGTATCGTTGTCCTCCGCACGCTTCGCAAGGAACGAACACATCAGGCATAAAATGCATCTGAATAGTCTTATATCCGTTTCCCATACACTCTTCGCATCTTCCTCCTTTGGCATTAAAAGAAAACCTACCTGCTTTCCACCCTCGAATCTTTGATTCGGGTAAGGCTGAAAAGAGGTCCCGGATGTCATTGAAGACATTGGTATAGGTGGCAGGATTAGAGCGCGGCGTACGACCGATAGGAGACTGATCCACATTGATGACTTTATCGATATGTTCCACTCCTTCGATACGTTCGTAGGGCAGAGGTTGGGTCTTACTGCGGTAGAAACGCTGACTAAGGATGGGGTAGAGCGTCTGGTTGATGAGCGAAGACTTACCGGAACCGCTGACACCCGTCACACAGACCATCTGACCCAACGGGATTTGTACCGTCACGTTCTTGAGGTTATTGCCAGTACAGCCGGAAAGAATCAAGTGATTCTTAGTGGTAATCGGTAATTTGTTATTTGTGATTCGGTCTGTGCTCTGTGCTCTGTCTGTGAAATCAGTCACGGTCTTTTCGCCTTTCAGGTACTGCGCGGTGATGGTATCGGTCTTGAGCAGGTCTTGAGGCGTACCGCTGAAGAGGATTTTTCCTCCCAAACGACCTGCTTTAGGTCCTACGTCCACTATCCAGTCCGCTTCCCGCATGATCTGCTCGTCATGTTCAACCACGATGACGGAGTTATTCATATCGCGTAACTCCTTGAGACTGTTGATCAGACGTTGGTTGTCGCGTTGATGCAGACCAATAGAGGGTTCGTCCAAGATATAGAGCACATTCACAAGCCGGCTGCCTATCTGCGTTGCCAAGCGGATTCGTTGACTTTCTCCACCGGACAGACTCTCGCTGCTACGGTTCAGACTGAGATAGCTCAGTCCTACTGATTGCATGAACCGAAGACGCGCACAAATCTCTTTTAGGATCGGTTCAGCGATGGATAATTGTTTGTTGGATAGTTGGAGGGTTTGAGGATGGGATAATTTATCTAGCAGCACATCGATATCCATGTTAGAGAAATCGGAGATGGAATAGTCTCCGAATCGATAACTGAGTGCCTCTTTGCTAAGGCGTTTGCCATGACATTCCGGACATTCGACCCACTCTTGCTCTTCTTCATTCTCCGATTCTTCCGAGAACTCCGAAAATTCGGATAATCGTTCCCACCAATTATCCTCACGCATAGCTTCATCGAACTCCTCACTATTCACTTTTAGCTCTTCACTCTTCACGCGGCCAAGTCCTTTACAACAGGGACACCAACCGGATGGACTGTTGAACGAGAACGTGTGCGGAGCGGGTTCCGGATAACTGAGTCCGGTATCCGGACACATGAGATTTCTTGATAGAAATCTAATAGGTGATTGGTGATTGGTGATTGGTGTTTGGTCTTCCGCTTCAACAATCATCATGATGCCGTTTCCTTGGGTCATGGCACGATCCACCGATTGACGTAACCGTCGCAGGTCTTCTTCGGTACCATCGGCTTTGGGTTTGAGTCGATCCACCACTACTTCGATCGTATGGGTCTTGTAACGGTCCACTTTCATGCCCGCTACCAGTTCTTTGATTTCGCCATCAACACGCACATGCACAAAGCCCTTCTTGCGGATCGTCTCAAAGAGTTCTTTGTAATGTCCCTTTCTGCCGGAAACGAGTGGCGCCAATAGTAAGATCTTCTTACCCGCATAGTCCCGTACGATAAGGTCAATAATTTGATCATCGGTGAAACGTATCATCGGTTTGCCTGACAGGTACGAATAGGCAACACCGGCACGAGCGTACAGAAGACGAAGGAAGTCATAGACTTCGGTGATGGTACCTACGGTAGAACGGGGATTCTTGGTTGTTGTCTTCTGATCGATAGAGATGACCGGACTGAGACCGGTGATCTTATCCACATCGGGACGTTGCATTTGTCCAATGAAGCCTCGGGCATAGGAAGAGAAGGTCTCCATGTAACGTCGTTGCCCTTCCGCAAAGATCGTATCGAACGCAAGCGAGGACTTACCGGAACCGCTAAGGCCGGTGATGACGGTCAGTTTCTTGCGCGGGATAGAGACGTTAATGTTCTTCAGATTATGCACCCTCGCACCTATGACTTCTATGTTTCCTTCCGATTTGGACATAATTGAGCATGCAAAGGTACTAATTTTAATTGAAAATTGAAAATTGAAAATTGAAAATTTCTTATTTTTGGTGTAAAAAGAGTGATTTTTTTGAAAAAAGCACGCGCGTGCTTGCGTATGTAAAAAAAATGTTGTATCTTTGCACGCTAATTTGTCGGGAGGCTCAACACCCACATGACCATTCGGAACAAACAATAGGTATATGAAGCAAAAAATCGCATTAATAACAGGTGTAACGGGACAAGACGGAAGTTACTTGTCGGAGTTTTTATTGGGTAAGGGATACGAGGTGCACGGTATCATTCGTCGTAGTTCGGTGGACTATCGGGAACGTATTGCTCATTTGGAGGGTACGCCGCATTTTCACTTGCATTATGCCGACATGAGTGATTCGATGTCGCTGGTGAAATTGGTGGGGCAAGTGCAACCGGATGAGATCTATAACTTAGCGGCACAGAGTCATGTGCAGGTAAGTTTTGATGCGCCTGAGTTTACGGCAGATGTTGATGCCGTAGGTGTACTGCGTATTTTGGAGGCCGTGCGTACGAACCATCTGGAGAAGACCTGTAAGATCTATCAGGCTTCGACAAGTGAGTTGTACGGTAAGGTGGAAGAGGTGCCGCAAAGCGAGACGACACCTTTCCATCCCTACAGTCCTTATGCGGTGGCGAAATTATATGGTTACTGGATTATCAAGGAGTACCGCGAGGCGTATAATATGTTCTGCTGCTCGGGTATCCTGTTTAATCATGAGAGCGAGCGTCGAGGAGAGACGTTTGTGACGCGTAAGATTACTTTGGCAGCCGCTCGTATCGCACAGGGTTTGCAAGATTGTCTGTATCTGGGTAATCTGGATAGTTTGCGCGACTGGGGATACGCCAAGGATTATGTAGAGTGCATGTGGTTGATCCTGCAGCACGAGACACCGGAAGATTTTGTGATTGCAACGGGTGTGCAACACACCGTACGGGAGTTCGCTACCTTGGCTTTCCATCATGCAGGCATTGAACTGCGTTGGGAAGGAAAAGGCATCGATGAGAAGGGTATAGTAGTGGAGAGCCGAGAGCCAAGAGTCAAGAGCGGGCAAGTTGTTGTGGCGGTTAGTCCGGATTTCTATCGACCGACCGATGTGGTAAACTTGTTAGGTGATCCGAGTAAAGCAAAACGAGAACTGGGTTGGGATCCGCAGAGTACCAGTTTTGAACAACTCGTGGAGTTGATGGTAAAACACGATATGCAAAAAGTGACCAGAGAGCACTTTAATTTGGCGGAATACTTGGAGAAAGGTATCGTAAAATAAGGACGAAATAAGGAGTAAAGTCTAGGATTCATAGGTAATAGATACGTGATTGATACGTGATTGATACGTAATCGATACGTGATTGATAGGTAAAAGATAGGAGATGGAGAAGAATTCAAAAATATATGTAGCCGGACACCGGGGAATGGTGGGAAGCGCCATCGTACGGGAATTACAACGGCAGGGTTATACGAATATTATCACCCGGACGCATAAGGAGTTGGATCTGTGTAGGCAGGAAGATGTAGAGCGGTTCTTTGAACAAGAGAAGCCGGAGTATGTATTTCTGGCTGCAGCAAAGGTAGGCGGTATCGTGGCGAATCAGAACGCTTTGGCGGATTTCATGTACGATAACATGATTCTGGAGATGAACGTGATCCATGCGGCGTGGAAGAACGGGTGCAAGAAATTAGAGTTCCTGGGTTCGAGTTGTATCTATCCGCGTATGGCACCACAACCGATGACAGAGAGTTGTCTGCTGACCGGTGAGTTGGAAAAAACGAACGAGGCGTACGCTTTGGCGAAGATCAGCGGTTTGAAGTACTGCGAGTTCTTGAACCGTCAATACGGAACCGATTATATCTCTGTCATGCCGACAAACCTGTATGGTCCGAACGATAACTATCATCCCGAGCATAGTCATGTACTGCCGGCGTTGATAAGACGTTTCCATGAAGCGAAAATGAGCGGGGCGAAGTCTGTGACCTGTTGGGGTACGGGTAGTCCGTTACGAGAGTTCCTTTATGTGGATGATTTGGCGAACCTCTGCGTGTTCCTGATGAATAACTATTCGGGGAATGAGACCGTGAACGCAGGAACAGGTAAAGAGTTGACGATTAAGGCGCTTACGGAACTAGTGGCCAAGGTAGTTGGTTACGAAGGGAAGATAGAGTGGGATAGTACACGTCCGGACGGTACGCCGAGAAAGTTGCTGGATGTAAGCAAAGCAACGAAGTTAGGCTGGACCTACAAGACAGAACTGGAAGACGGAATCCGGTTGGCATACGAAGATTTTTTGAATAATCCTATGCGAGCAGAAAGATGATGCGGGATTTCAGTTTGGATATATATCGGGAGTTGTTGGACGCCTTACAGAAACAGGGATACGAATGTATCTCGTATGCGGACTATATCAAGACGAAAACCAAAAGACAAAAGTCCAAAGAGAAGTTTGTCATCTTGCGTCATGATGTAGATAGAATGCCGCAAAACAGTTTGGAGGTGGCGAAGATAGAGCGTTCGTTTGCAGCCAAGGCAACCTATTATTTCCGGGTAGGCAAAGAGAGCAACGATCCCGAGATTATTCGTGCGATCGCCAAGTTGGGTCATGAGATAGGCTATCATTACGAGGACTTGGCATTGGCGCATGGCAATAAAGAGAAGGCATACGAGCATTTTAAGACGTGGTTGGAATATTTCCGGTATTACTATCCGGTAGAGACTATTTGCATGCATGGCGCGCCAACGAGTCGTTACGACGGTCGCAAGTTATGGGAGAAATACAGTTATAAGGATCTGGGTATCATCGGTGAGCCTTATCTGGATACAAATTTCGGAGACGTGCTGTACTTGACAGACACCGGCAGATGTTGGGACGGATACCATGTGTCCCGTAGGGATAAGATTCCGCAGTATCAGGACGAATGGACAGCCAAAGGCTGGACCTGGCATACGACACCGGAGTTGATAGCAGCTATCAAAGGAAACGGATTACCTGCCCATGTGATGATTACTACTCACCCTCAACGCTGGACCAATCATATTATGTTCTGGTGGCGTGAGAGAGTGTTGCAAGCTATAAAGAATAGAATTAAAAGATTGATAATCAGATAATGAATAAACCATTAAATTTCGGATTGATTGGCGCTGCAGGGTATATCGCACCCCGGCACATTAAAGCTATCGCAGACACGGGTAATAATCTGCTGGTGGCATATGATAAGTTTGACAGTGTAGGTCGTTTGGACAGTTCCTTCCCGGATTGTTCGTTCTTTACGGAGAATGAGCAGTTTGACCGTTTCTGTTCCAAACAAATGCGGACAGACAATCCTTTGCATTGGTTGTCTATTTGTACGCCGAACTATACGCATGACGCGTTCATTCGCTATGGTTTGCGTATCGGGTGTAATGTGATATGCGAGAAGCCGCTGGTGCTGAATCCGTATAATATTGATAACCTCATTGAATTAGAGCAAGAAACGGGTCATCAGGCTTATACGATTCTGCAACTTCGTCTGCACGACAAGATCCGTGCGTTGAAAGAGAAAGTAGAGAAGGGTCCGAAGGATAAGATCTACGATGTGGATTTGACCTATATCACCAGTCGTGGCAAATGGTACTACAGCAGCTGGAAAGGCGATGTACACAAGAGTGGGGGTATCGCTACGAATATCGGTGTGCATTTCTACGACATGTTACAATGGGTGTTTGGTCCGGTGAAGAAGAATATCGTCCATGTGATGAGTTTTGACCGTGTGGCAGGTTATCTGGAGTTGGAAAAGGCACGTGTGCGTTATTTCTTAAGTATCAATGCTGAATGTCTGCCGGCAAACGCAGTACAGGGCGAGAAACGCACCTATCGTACCTTATGTATCGATGGTGAGGAGTTTGAGTTCAGTCAGGGATTCACCGAGTTGCATACGGACAGTTATCGTCAGATATTGGCAGGAAACGGTTTCCGTATTTCGGAGGCAAGACCTTGTATAGAGACAGTCAGTGAGATTCGTCATAGTGAGCCGATTGGTTTGGTAGGCGAGTATCACCCTTTAGCAAAACTGCCATTAGCAAGACATCCGTTTGGATGGGATGAGAAGCGATAATTTGTCGCGCAAATTATCGCTATTTGTGATTTGAAATTTTAGATTTATGATTTATAAATTCAAATATTTATTATTTTTTGCATTACTGAGCTTGGCGTTGTCCTCTTGTGTGACATCGCGTAAAGTGAACTATATGCAGGAACCGGACAAGTACATTCCTCATTACGCCGACACATTGGCTTTTGAGGATTACGAGTTGCGAATCGGAGACAGGTTGTATGTGTATATCTATTCGCTGAACGAAGAGATACAGAAGATGTATAATGCCGGAGGCGCCAATTCGTCTTATATGCGTCAGCAGATGGGACAAGGAAGTATGTACGGCAGTTACGATCTGTACACTTATCTGATTGATGAGGAAGGCTATATTACGTTCCCGACGCTGGGGAAGATCTTCGTGCAAGGAAATACGACACGTGAGGTGAAGTTGAAATTGGAGGAGGAGTTAAGTACTTTGCTGCATGAGTTACCCGGTTATAGCACGATATCGGTAGAAGTGAATATCGTCAACCGTTCGTATTCGATCATCGGCGCGCAGAGCGGAAGGTACATGATTAACAAAGAGAAGATGACGATCTTCGAAGCTTTGGCGCAGGCAGGTGACTTGGCGGAGTTTAACAGTCGTAAAGAGATCAAGTTGGTGCGGGAAAAGAATGGAGTAACGACTATTAAGACCTTTGATGTGCGCTCCAAGGAAATCGTCAATTCGGAGTTTTACTATATCGAGCCGAACGACATCATCTATATTCGTCAGATACCTGGTTACAGTTTCGGTATCAACCATGTGACGACTGTCATTGGCGTAACGGCAGCCACGATCTCGTTCGGTGTATTCATCTATTCGATCGTACAGACGGGTATTAACCATGTGAATAAGTATTATGGTAAGAAATCGTCTGATAGCTCATCAACGCAGGAAGGAGGTACCAAATGAAAACGGTCAAGTTATTCCTCTTTGGCCTTGTAGCCGTGTTGATGAGCAGTTGCTATTCGCATAGGGTGATCGGATACCTGCAAGAACCGACCAAGCAGAACCACCTGCCGGTTTATGACAGTGTACCCTATGAACCGTATCGTATTCGTATAAACGATGATATCATCTATCGTCTGATCACGATGGACGAGAATATGAGTAAGATGTTGGGTACGAATAATGTATCCAACGGTCAGTACGCCAATTCCTATCGTGTCCATATGGACGGAACGATTGATATTCCTTTCTTGCACCCTGTGAAGGTGCAGGGTTTGACCGAAGAAGAGGCGCAGGATACCTTACGTGCTGCGTTCAGGGAGATTATTCCGGATGCCGACGTGAAGGTGGCGCTGTATAATAAATACTTCTCCGTCATCGGTGATGCCCACTCGGGACAATATTATATCTATAAGGAGAAGATGAACATCTTCCAGGCCTTAGCGATGACAGGTGATGTGATGAACAGTGCCGACCGTAGGCATGTGCGCATCATTCGTCCCAAAGACGGAGGACAGGAACCGGAGGTGCTGGAGTTTGACTTACGCACCAACAGTATCATCGATTCGAAGTACTATTACATCTATCCGAACGATGTGATCTATGTGGCACGTACAGGAAACAGTTTCTTTGCCGTACCGAGTTATGCCGGCTTTACCGGTTTGATAACCAGTAGTGTGGCATTGCTGACCACCGTATTGAATTACGTGGCGTACTTGTATAAATAGTAAATCGTTTAGCTTATGGCAAATAATCAATATTACAGTCCGGGAGGTAACAGTTATTACCAATCGGGAAACAATCATTATTACTCCAGCAGTAACAGCCGTTATTATGGAGGAGGGAATGGTAACTATTACACGGCAGGAACCGGTAATCAGCATTATTACCAGCAGGATCCGCAGAGCGATGACGAAGAGGGTAAGGGTTTTGGTTTTAACCCTCTTGAGTGGTTATTTACATTCCTTCACTATTGGTATCTTTTTGTGATCGGTTTGGCTATCGCGATGGGTTTGGCTATGTTGAAGAACCGTCGTTGGATTCCTACCTATCTCAGTCAAGGAACGATCGTGATCAAGGAGAACTCCGGTTACGGCGGACAGTCCTTGGCGTTGATGCAGGGTTTCGGTGCCGATCCGGGATTCAAGAATGTGAACAACCAGATGATCATGCTCACTTCGTATGACCTGATGAGCCGGGTAGTCGATTCGTTACCGTTCATGGAAGTGGAGTATATCACGCAAGGTCGATTCAAAACGCGTCAGTTGTATCGTCAGACGCCTATTGTGGTGGAGGCGTCGCGTGTCGACCCACGTGCGTACGGCGTCATGTTCCAAGTGGATTTTGCAGCCGATGGCTCTATGTGGATTTCTTCGACGGACGATGACGTGCCTTTGGATATAGAGGCGCATTACGGTGAACCGATCCATTGCTCGATGTTCGATGGTGTCATCTGGCCGACGGAGTTCATGATGAACAGTAATAAGATCTACATTCGTTTTCGTGATCATGAGTCCTTGGTGAATGAGTTCATGAGTCGTGTCAGTCTGGGTTTTGTGACTGAAGGATCAACGATTCTCTCTATCTCATTAATCAGCGAATGGCCTCAACGTGACTGTGAGTTCATCGACAAGTTGATGCAGATCTATCTGTTGCAGAACTTGGAGCAGAAGAACGAGGTGGCAGAGAACTCCATCCGGTTTATCAACTCGCAGTTGGATAATCTGCAGACCTCCTTGCAGGTAAGCGAAGGAGCGATGACCGATTTCCGTCAGGAGAACAAGTTCGTTGATGTCAACTCGTATGCCGGTCAGTTGATGGGTCTTATCTCCAGTTATGACCAAAAGAAGATGGAGTTGCGTTTGCGTGAGACCTATTTTGACTACTTGATTAACTATATCCATCAGAATATCGAGAGCGGAGCCGTTATTGCTCCTTCCACGATGGGTGTGAATGAACCGATGTTGATGGGTCTTGTAACCCAACTCAATGAACTTCGTATCCAACGAGGAGAGGTGACGGAGAAGAACGTGTATTATGCAAAATATACAAAGGATATAGAGAACGTCAAGACCTCTATCGAAGAGGTGGTCGGCTCTATGCGTGCGTCGTTGGAAATCGAGAAGGAAGACCTCAGACGTCGTATGGAAGAGACGGAGAATGAGATTAAGAAACTGCCGGAGAAGGAGTTGCAGATGGTGGCTATCGAGCGTAACTATCGTATTGATGACAACTACTACACTTTCTTCTTGCAGAAACGTGCGGAGGCTGAGATCCAAAAGGCATCGAACACGCCGGATAACTCTATCATGGACAAGGCGCGTACAACGGCTACGATGAACGCAAAGGCAAAGAAACAGACGACCACCAAGTATCTGGCAATCGGTTTCCTTATTCCGGCAGTGTTGATCATCCTCAGCGAGTTGCTCAATAACAAGATTCGTTCGCCGAAGGATGTGGTCAAACTCCGCTATTTCCGCCTCATCGGTACTTTGCGTCACGCCAAGAGTCAGAACCCTACTTTGGTGCGTGCTTCGCCCCGATCCAGTTATGCGGAGATGTTGCGTGCGATACGAACGCGTATCGAGTTCGTGTTACGTCGTAAGGATAAGATGGTGCTCTCGGTAACCTCTACCGAGTCCGGTGATGGTAAGACCTTCCTCTCGACGAACTTGGCTTCTCTGTACGCCATGACAGGACGTAAGGTACTGCTGATCGACCTTGACCTTCGTAAACCGAACATTCACACAAAGTTAGGTTTGGAGAACGGTAACGGTATCTCTAACTACCTCATTGGTGATTGTGAGTTTGACGAAATCATAACGACGGATACACCGTTTGGCTTTGACTTCATTCGTGCCGGTACGATTCCGCCTAACCCGGGTGAGTTGGTTCACTCCGACAAACTGAAACGACTGATGGATTCTATGCGTGAGCAATATGACTATATCGTCATCGATACATCGCCTATCGGTCTGGTTCCGGATGCCTATGCTATCATCGACCATTGCGACTTGTGTCTGTTCGTGATTCGTTGTATGCAAACCAATAAGTCGTTCTGTCGTCAGACGCTTGAGCAGATGACCGATGTCATTGATAATCACGAGAAAGTACAAATTATCCTATCCGATATTCCTACTACCGGTCGTCACTCCTATGGTTCCGGTTACGGATACGGTTACGGTGGTTACGGAGGTTACGGTTACGGTCACCTCGGTTACGGTGGTTACGGTGGTTACGGTTACGGCTACGGTGGTAACAACAGTCGCTCGAAACGCTACGGTAAGATTTACGGTAAGATCTACGGCAAACTTGTCAAAGATGATAAGGCATACCGCTCGTACTACTACTATCATCACGATGAGGATGATGAGGAGGCAAAAGAGCAGGAGCAGGGACAAGAGAATAAAGGCTAATTATGGCACTCGCTTTTGATAACGATAAATATATCCGTATCCAGTCGGAACACATTCGCGAACGTATCGCGCAGTTTGGCAATAAACTGTATCTCGAGTTAGGCGGCAAGTTATTCGATGACTTGCACGCCAGCCGAGTGCTGCCCGGATTCATGCCCGACAGTAAGTTGCAGATGTTAACCCAACTACAAGATACACTGGAGATTGTGATTGTAATCTCTGCCTTGGATATCGAGCGTAATAAAGTTCGTCAAGACTTAGGTATCACCTATGATGAAGATGTGCTACGGTTACGCGAAGAGTTTATGAATCGAGGATTCATGGTTTCTTCGGTGGTGATTACGCACTATACGGGACAACGTTCTGCGGATGCCTATCGCCAACGTCTGGAGCGCAAAGGGATACGGGTGTATTATCATTATACGATTGAAGGCTATCCGCATAATGTGGACCTGATTGCCTCGGAAGAGGGATTCGGACGTAATGACTATATCGAGACGACACGACCATTGGTTGTGGTTACGGCACCGGGTCCCGGTAGCGGAAAGATGGCGGTTTGTCTAAGTCAATTATATAATGAACATGCGCGTGGAAAGGAAGCAGGGTACGCTAAGTTTGAGACCTTCCCTGTATGGAACTTGCCGCTCAAGCACCCGCTCAATATCGCGTATGAAGCAGCGACAGCAGATCTGCAGGATGTGAATATGATTGATCCCTTCCATCTGGAGGCGTACGGTAAGACTGCCGTGAACTACAATCGGGATATTGAGATCTATCCGGTGTTAGATGCGTTATTTACATCCATCTATGGTACGAGCCCCTATAAGTCTCCTACTAACATGGGTGTGAATATGGTGGGTTTCTGTATCAGCGATGATGAGGCGGTACGCGAAGCCAGTAAGCAGGAGATCATACGTCGTTATTTCCAAGCGCTCTGCCATCTGGCAAACGGCAGATGTAATGATGCGGAGATCAAGAAACTGGCGCTGTTGCAGCAACAGGTAGGAATCAACACGGCCTATCGTCGTACAACGGTAGCGGCACGCGAACGCAGGGCATTGACGGGTGCATTGCATGACGGAGTCTTTGCCCATGCTGCAGCGATCGAATTGCCGGACGGCCGTATCATCACGGCACAGGCAGGAGAACTATTAGGCTCTTCGGCTGCTTTGCTGATGAACGCGATGAAGGAATTGGCGGGTATTGATCATGCCGTACGACTGATTCCGGAGAATATCATCGAACCGATACAGAAGACCAAGATCAGTTACCTGCATGGTCAGAATCCCCGTTTGCATACGGACGAAGTGTTAGTAGCGCTATCCGTACTGTCTCTGCATGATGAGAATTGCCGTAAGGCATTGGATACCTTACCTTTGCTCAAAGGATGTCAGGCACACTCAACGGTGATGCTTAAAGAAGTAGATTGGAGAACATTTAAGAAGTTAGGGATCGACTTAACAACCGATCCGGCAAAAAAATAAAGCGTTCCTCATTCATACTATTTTTGGCACTCTGTGCCGCCCCTGTATTGGCAATAAGCGATACAGCGTTGGATTCTATATATACCCAGTTCAATATTGATGAAGTGGAAGTGACTGCGCGGCGGCGTGAGGAACCTGTTATCCCTGTTCAGAAACTTGAAGGGGCTCGTTTAGAGGGTCTTAGCACGCAAAGCGTTGCCGATGCGGCACGTTATTTCTCGGGCGTACAACTGAAGGACTACGGTGGAGTAGGAGGCATGAAAACGATTGACGTGCGCTCCATGGGTTCTCATCATTTAGGTGTCTTCTATGATGGGATAGAGATAGGTAATGCACAGAACGGAACGGTGGATCTTGGTAAGTTCTCAATGGATAATATCGAAGAGTTGGCGCTCTATAACGGTCAGAAATCCGAGATCTTCCAACCCGCCAAGGACTACGGTTCTGCCGGTACGCTATACATCAAGACGCGTCGGCCAAAGTTTTCTTCGGATAAGTCATATAATGTACACCTGACCATGAAAGCCGGTACGTTCGGTCTTGCCAACCCTTCCATTCTCTATGAACAGAAACTGACGGATAATATTCATCTCTCTGCAAATGCAGAATATACCTACGCCAATGGTCGGTATCATTTTCGATACCGCAAGGTCTTTCCGGACGGGACGGTAGCATGGGACACGACTGCCGTACGCCAAAACGGTGACGTGCAGTCTGGACGGGGAGAAGTAGGTATCTTTGGCTATCTGCCCGAAGGTAAATGGCATGTCAAAGGGTATTTCTACGCCAGCGAGAAAGGTATCCCGGGTGCGATCGTGAATAATGTGTGGAAGAATAGTCAGCGCCAGTGGGACCGTAATGCGTTCGTGCAGGGGAATTTCACCAAGACCTTTGTTCGTGGCTATGACTTTCAGTTCAATGCCAAGTACTCCAATGATTGGATGCGGTATCTCAATCCGGACACTACGTTGATGTATCTGGACAATGTGTTCACGCAGCAGGAGGTCTATCTAAGCATGGCACATCGTGTAGCGATATGCGGAGGTCAAGCGGTGAACAACAAACTGAGGCGAACGGATATCAATTGGGATATTTCCGTCAGTGCGGACTATCAATGGAACTATCTGCAAGCCAACCTCGCTAACTTCGTTTATCCGGAGCGCAGTACGGTTTTGGCGGCTGCCGCTACGCAGTTCTATTGGAAATATTTCAAAGCGCAGACTAGTGTGCTGGGTACGTTTGTGTTTGATAAGATTCATCATCCTTCCCAGACCATGCCTACGGCCTCCAAACAGCGTCCACAATTCACGCCTGCCGTCTTTGTCAGTTATCAGCCTTACCTGCCTGAACAACTATACCTGCGGGCATTCTACAAGCGTATTTTCCGCATGCCTACTTTCAATGACCTCTATTATACAGACGTGGGCAATATAGCGTTATTGCCGGAATATACGACCCAGTACGACGGTGGCATCCAGTATGACAAAACGTGGTCACAAGGCACTTTCCGCATGGTGAGTCTCAAAGCAGACGGCTATTTCAATCAAGTCAAGAATAAGATCGTGGCTATCCCGAAAGGGAACGGACAGTATCGTTGGCAGATGATGAACCTCGGTTATGTGGAGATACGGGGATGCGATGTCAACCTCTCTACTACTTTGCATTGTGGTAAAGAGGTGTTCCTTACTGTTGCCGGCACCTATACCTACCAGAAAGCGCAGGACTTTACGGATCCCGAAGAGATAACCTACGGCGGGCAGATAGCCTATATCCCATGGCATAGTTGTAGTGCTACGGCAAACTTGATGTGGAAGGGTTTGTGTGTCAATTATGCCTTTATTTATGTGGGCGAGCGCTATACGAACTCCGCTAACATACCCGTCAACCATCTGCAACCTTGGTACACCCACGACATGAGTATCTCGTATGAGTTTCCTCTTAAAACCGGGCAACGTCTCCATTTTGCAGTGGAAATCAATAACTTGCTGAACCAACAATACGAAGTTATTCTCAATTACCCCATGCCGGGTATCAACGGAAAAGGAATTTTTAAGATTATGATTTAAGATATATGAATAGGAAATCATTATTAATCTGTACTCTGTGCTCTGTATTCTGTATTCTTACAGCTTGCCGCCACGAAGAACCGATCCTGCCTCCGGAAGAAGAGCAACACGGAGAGAAAGACACGACGGAAGTCGTTGGCTTCTACCTGCTCAACGAGGGAAATATGGGATCTAACAAAGCCTCCTTGGACTATTACGACTATGCGTCGGCTACGTATAAACGTAACATATATTCAGAAGTCAACCCGGATGTGCCCAAAGAGATGGGCGATGTAGGTAATGACTTGCAGATTTATGGTTCGCGTCTCTATGCTGTCATCAACTGCTCCAATAAAATAGAAATCATGGATGCCAAGACCGCCAAGAGGATAGGGCAGATAGATGTCCCGAATTGTCGTTATTTATGCTTTCAAGGTCAATACGGGTATATTACTTCCTATGCGGGACCCGTATCTCTGGACGCTTCCCATGCGCAGATAGGCTACGTGGCGCGTTTTGATACCGCTACATTGGAGATTACCGGCACATGTTTGGTGGGCTACCAACCCGATGAACTGACCATTGTAGGCAATAAAATATATGTTGCCAATTCCGGTGGATACATGGTTCCGAATTACGAGAATACGCTAAGCGTGATTGATATATCTTCCTTCGCTGAAACGAAACGCATACCGGTTGCCATTAACTTACATCGCGTGCGAGCGGATAAAAACGGCCTTTTGTGGGTCACTTCGAGAGGTGATTACTATGACGTACCGGCCAAATTATACTGTCTGGACACGAAGACCGATCAAGTAGTTGACATGCTCGATATAGCTGTTTCTGATCTTGATATCGTCGGCGATTCGCTGTACGCATGTGCAACGGCATGGGACAACGTTACGATGACAAATACCGTGTCGTATTCGATCTTGGATATCAATACGCGCAAAGTAGTATGCACTAATTTTATTACCGATGGTACGGATTTGAAAATCAAAAGACCCTACGGTATCAAGGTGCACCCCCTTACACACGATATCTATCTTACCGATGCCAAGAATTATGTTTCCCCGGGTACGCTCTATTGTTTCTCGCCTGAAGGAACAATGCGCTGGTCTGTTCGAACAGGAGATATTCCTGCGCACTTTGCATTTTTAGAAATGCCTCGCGAATTGAGCCTAAATGGGGAAAAATAAAAAAAATAAGCAAAAATTGCATTTTTTATTTGCTTATATAAAAAAAAAGCAGTATTTTTGTACCCGCATTTAGATAAATGCCGACTATGGTTCTTCAAGGCGTTCCGTTTTGAAGATTAAAAGGGAAGGTTGTGCAAATCAACCGCTGTCCCGCAGCCGTAAGTCTCGACACTGAGTTCCAGTTCTCAATGGTCACTGTCATGCGACGGGAAGGCCGGAACAAGGGAGACAAGCCGGAAGACCTGCCATAACCGAACCGCTGATACTCTTGGCGCGGATACCAAGGTGTGGCACATGAGAACAAATGGTATATCAAACATTAATCATCAATTGTCAATTGTTGATAATCGCTTGTCTGTGATCAATTGTCAATTGTCAGTTATTATGCAGCGTTATGTATTTTTCGCAGCTCTTTTTGCTGTGTCTTTTTCTGCTCTTTCTCCCGCGCACGCGCAGAGTCCTTATATCTCGCGCGTGTGGGAGTATTGTCCCGCCCCCGGACAGTTTGTCAACGAATTACCCGAATACGAAGACGGAGATGACGCGGACTCTATGTGCCGCAAAGCCGGAGAGTATATTTGCGGTACGACTCGCAGCGATATTACCCTCGGAGGGTGGGGAGGATACGTAGTGGTCGGTTTCGACCATATGATTGTGAATGTGGCGGGGGAATACGATTTCCGCATATGGGGCAATGCTTTCTATGCGGACGTGAACCATCCAGAGAACGGAGGCAGTTCGGAACCGGGCATTATTTCTGTCAGTTATGATGCCAACGGGAATGGTCAGCCGGACGATAAATGGTACGAGATAGCAGGCTCCGAATACAGCCGTTCTACCCGTAATTATGAGATTACCTATTTCCGTACTCCGGCTGACCATGTGAAAACGCCTAAGATGTCGGAAGATCTGGTGGATACTACCTATATCAAATGGCGTGATAAAAACGGCACAACAGGCTATTTGGCAAAGAACCGTTATCATTCGCAGGACTACTACCCCCAATGGGTAACGGCAGACAAAGTGACATATTACGGTACGCTTCTTCCGGATAATGCCGTCCCGTATAAAGAGACCGGTCAGACCAGGTATATCATGTCTAATTATGCGTATGGTTATGCAGATAATCATCCCAATGACAACGACGGTAGCAAGATAAAGATTGACTGGGCGGTGGACAAGAAGGGCGATGCGGTTAATTTGCCCGGTATTCATTTCGTCAAAATACAGACGGGCGTCAATCAGCAGTGCGGATGGATAGGTGAGTTGTCAACAGAAGTGAGTGGGGGAGAAGACCTCCATCCGGATGTGACGACCGACATAGAAACAGTCGAAAGTCGAAAGTCAAAAGTCGAATGCTATAAGATTCTAAAAGACGGACATATTTATATCATTATTAACAACCAAATTAAATACGTATTATGAAAAGAAGATTACTTCTATTCGCCGCATTAGCCCTAACATGGTTAGGCGGCAAAGCTGTAGCAGAGGACGTTCTTATGCCTCAGTTTGGGCATCAGATAGTTACTGTCAGTGCCAGTTCTCCCGTCACTTTTTATGACATGAAAAGTTATGCGGGAATCAGTAGTAGCAGTTCCAACAACTCCTTTGCTACCACTATCTTCCAGCCCGCAGAAGCAGGTAATTCCATTAAAATCACCTTCCAAGACCTTGATGTACGTAATGATGGTGCCAGTTGGCCTGCGTATGTGAAGATTTATGATGGTGTTTTTGACGTCAACAGCGTTACGTATCCGACCTCAACGTCCAGTGTTAATACGACTGAGTTTCCGGAAACAGCCAAGCAGTTAGCGCGTCTGGACGGAACATTCACGAATTTGGAGTACATCAGTTCTGATGCGACCGGTGCGTTGTCTGTTTGCTACCACTACAAGTACGCCAAGACTATTCAAGGATGGCGTGCTACCGTAGAGTCTGTTACCTTGTCGTCCATGACCGTCAAATCAGCTGCTGGTAACAACAGTTTCGTGAATGGCGAAGTATGGGCAGGTAAAGCCAATGTCGGTGTTGCCGGTTTCGGTATCATGACAGAAGGTTACTCCTCGCCGGACAAACTGAGTTCGTTCACCTTCACGTGCAGCAACGCGGCTGTGCTTGACCCGACGACCCTCAAACTCTATGCCGGACAAGCGGCTTCGGTGGCTGGTCTTGTAGAGATAGCCGGTACGATTACCGAGAACGCCGGTGTCTATACCTACACATTGACCACTCCGCAGGCATTGGGTAACGGTGCCAACAACTTCTGCTTGGGCGGTGACATCCTTGCTGCTGCCGCTTTCAATACAACAACGGCAGTGAACATTACAGGCATTGCTACCGTAGGCGGTTTCACTACCTTCACCCCGGCTACAGCGGCAACTCTGACCGTGCAGCCAATGTACTTCATGGGCGAGAACGCTACCTACGCCATCTCGCAGGCGGCTAATTTCTACGATGAAGGCGGACCCGAAGGCAAAGTGATCAAGGGCTTTAACGGCAAGACGGTCTTTGAGCCTACCACGAACGGCAAGAAAGTTGTGTTGACCTTCAAGAATATTGATGTCTTCTATACAGATTACGCTGCTTCTTCCACCGGTTACGTGGATTATATCAAAGTGTATAGTGGTAACAGTACGAACGAAGCGGACCTGCTTTGGCAGATCACAGCGGCGCAGGCAAGCAGTTCGTCGGATATCGTGCTCCGCAGTACCGCTGCGGACGGCAAGTTGACCATTACGCACCAATGTAATATCTCGTACGATGCCAACCTCAAAGAAGGTTGGAGCGCTGTTGTGGACGAGTTCACGCCGCAAGCCATGAGCGTTACATCGATGGAGAACGGCAAAGTGACGGCGAACGTAGCAGCAAGTGCGGAGAAAGTAGAATTGGCTTCTATTCATCTGACTACTGCCAATACAGAACCTGCGTTGGTAGTCAAGAGCCTGGTGCTCAATACCAACAATACGCATGAGCAGATCAGCAAACTCTATCTCTATTACACCAAGGAGAATGCCTTTGCGACGACGCAACTCATCGGTGAAGCAACCGTGACCGGCAATAATGTCATAATCAATGCAACCAACAATATCGCATTCCGTGAAGGGGACAACTACCTCTGGCTCGCGGCAGACATCGCTGCAACGGCGGTGAACGAGAAGAAAGTCGATGCGGTCTTTGAGAAACTGACCTTCACCGACAACAGCGAACAAACGGCGTTCACGAACCCTGCCGGCGGTCTGACTATTGAGAACAAAGCGATTCAGGCTTGCGGTTCGCAGACCTTTACGATCCAAGGCGAATGGCAATACACCCACACGGTGGCCAGCGAGTACAGCACGAAGTACAAAGCCGAGCAATGCGACCAGACGGTGATCTTCAAACCCATGCACGCGGGCAATGTCATTCAGATCGACTATACCGATTTTGATCTCTATTATTCCACTTCGTCCTATTATGGCGCACGCGCGAAATATATTGTTTACGCGGGTGAAGGAACAAGCGGTGAGAAACTTTGGGAATTAGACGCTAACGGCAAACAACCCACACAGATCCGTTCGACGGCTGCTGATGGTGCGATCACCATTGTCTTCAATCCGAATACTTCTTATCCGTCTTATACCGGTAACGGTTGGCATGCTACCGTTTCGGAGTACTTGTTACAGGATATGTCGCTCAACACTATTTCTGTCGAGCAGGCTAGTACCAAACTGGTCAAACTCGGCGAAGCGAAAGCCGCATTGCTGAACCTCGATGTCAATACCCTCGGTACGCTGAACCCACTGACGCTGGAGGCGCTCAACGTGAACCTCAAAGGCAGCGAAGCCAATATCAGTAAGGTCTATCTGCTGCAAGGTACGACCGTCCTGGCAGAAGCCGATGCAGCTGCTAATGTAACGCTCACCCTCACGACTCCGGCTGAACTCGCCGAGTATGACAATAACTTTGTTATTGCAGCGGACATCAAAGACGACGCTACGATTGACGCCACCGTCGATGCCGCACTCACATCTGTTACTCTCAGCGGCAACGTTACGGCTGTAACCGACGGCGACCCCGAAGGCAGTCGCCTTGTCAAGAACGTACTGAACCTTGCTGCCGGAGATAACGGTACGGTCATTATCGGTGAGAACAGCCTTATGTTCTTCGACGACGGTGGCGCAGAGGGTGATTATACTTCTAACTTTGACGGCTATGTAACATTTAAGCCGGCGAACGAAGGCTACGCAGTGGAATTGGTATTCAGAGCCTTTGACATCGCTTACCTTTCCGGCGATCCGTTCCATGTTTTCTATAGCAATGCTTACGATCCCGGTGCAACGCCGGACAAGAAATACGGAATGTATGCTATGCCGGCAGAGAACGAGAGTGTGATCTCCCGCGCCGAGGACGGTTCAATAACCGTACATGTCGCAATGCCGAATTCCGTAAAAGCCGGTTTTGAGGTAGAGGTTCGTCAACACCTGTTGACTCCGCTGGTAATTGATAATGTAACGGTAACATCGCTCGCTCCGGCTGAAGCTACCAAGGGTACAGGCGACATCCGTCTCTTGCAGGCAGCTGTCACTGTTTCCGGTGACCGCAACCCGATCACCATCACCGGTTTTGAGCAAACGGCATCGGATCTGCTCTTGGATCAACATATCTACGCAACCGGGCATTCGACCACTTTCGCGACTGGCAATGAGTTCACCGATAACTATGTTATCGACGAGAACGGTGTGTTCTACTTCTGGTTCGTAGGTAGTATAGATACCGACGCGGAAGAAGGCGACGAAGTGACGCTGCAACTGAATAATGTCGTTTGCGGTGAGAACAAGATTGCTCCTGAGACATCCGTTGTTGCCTCTATTGATGTGGTCAGCGGTGCGCACGGTTACTACCAGATCGGTAGCAGTTACGAGGCGGACTATCCTACGCTGACGGCTGCGCTGACCGCTATCGCAAGTATTGGTATG
>Ga0247611_10000258_pt1 | contig 109813 bp, 183 predicted proteins | sample 177DNAGHGhighgp2_FD_192422 | JGI IMG/M metagenome (GOLD analysis project Ga0247611, IMG submission 192422) | Sheep rumen microbial communities from Palmerston North, Manawatu-Wanganui, New Zealand - 1770 DNA GHGhigh gp2 | ecosystem: Host-associated > Mammals > Digestive system > Stomach >... | reverse complement strand
AATTCCATATAATAACACTAATATAAAACATATTGCAAACCTAAGAGTTTTATCAACTGTCTCTGATACTAGCGATATCTCAGAGCGATTATTTGCTGGACAATTTACACGCTGATCAATACAACTAGAACTACAAGATGGATTCTTATTTAGCATCCCATATAGAAATAATTGAAAGATTAGCGGCATTGATATTGATGTCACAGATAAAATTGGTACTACTGGTGAGATAGAAGAAGTAATTAATTTTGATGATGAAGATAAATAAATCAGCTAAATTAATTAGATTAAAAATTTTAATTAATAAAGGAGAAACCTAAAACATGTCAAACATTGTTATTACTGAACATGATTATACATCAGCTGGTAATCCTCAATATACTAATTTTGGAGTTGTTGTTCCTGGTTTTGTAATGAAATCTTATAACGAATTTATAACTGCAGCCGATGAGCAAGGACTTAGCTTAGATGATAATGGTATAATTGAATTTACTACCGCTAGCGACTTTGAAAAAGTTGTTGGACTAGGCCTTAAACTATATAAGGGCAATATAAGTCCTATAGTACCTGTTGTAGAATCATTACCTAATGCTAAATATATACCTACTGATTATGAAGACTATGTTGAACTTCATAGAGCTCATGGCAAAACTGGTGCTAAAGATGGTTATTTCTATACTTTTACACTAATGGATAAAGCAAGTGCGGGTGAAGACTTTAAACTTGGAGAACTACACGGTGTAGCTAAAACTATATACCATGAAGATGGAAATTATTTTGAATATATTGGTGAAGAAATTGAAGATAATGTAGCTGATACTTTTGGTGACCCATTAGTTGATGGTGACACATATATTGGCTATGCAGTATTCACAAAATTTCCAAGACCTGCTGATGAAGCAGCTTATGAAACTGCAATTAGTCAAGCTAAATCAGCTCCAGTTTTAATCTTAATTGGAAATGAAGGAATTGATGGTAGAACTATTTCTGATGATGACGCAGTTTATTCTTTTGGAAATCAATATGCTTATGAATTACTAAATTTAGGTTATCCAGTTTTATATAAAATATTAAATGTCATTAACTATGAAACTAAAGAATTTGTTGAAAATGAAGCACAAGATATTACTACTGCTGAATTCTGGGAGCCTTTAAAAGATAGAGCTGTATATGATTTTAGATATCTTATTACAGGATTAATTGAAAACAATACAGAAGCCAATAATAGAATTTGCGAATTAGCTTCTAAGATGACAGATGAGACAGCTGAGTCTGATGGACGTGGTGATGTTATTGCTTTAGCGGATGTTGACAAGAAAGAATATACTGAATCATCAAATGTGCTAACACAATTACAAATTGCTAAAAAAATTGCACTTGGCGCTAATAAAATTAGTTCTGCAGATAAATTTACTGGTATATTTGCACCAACAGTTGAATATGCTTATGCAAATGACTCATTTGTTAAGCAAGATGGTTCTACTACTGTATTAAATAAAGAATTTAGTGGCTCATTCCATTATTTAATGTGTGCTGCAAATAGTACTCAAAATAATTATAATGAATGGTATGCAAATTCAGGTTATAATAGAGGTATTGGAAAATATGTTGTAACTGGAACTCCGGGTGTTAAACTTGGTGATCAAGCAGTTAAGATTTTACAACCTAGAGTTATAACTGGTAACACACAAAAAGCAGTTAACTTAATTATAAAGATTAGAGATAACTATTATTTATGAGGAAATAGAACAGCTGCTCCACTTGATAAAAAGGGACTTAAGGCTAGTCATTTCTTAAATATTAGACAATTATGTGCTACATTAAATAAACAAATTTATGCAACATGTAAGAGATTTACATTTGATCCAAATTCAGATGTATTATGGATTAACTTCAAAAATGCAATTAGACCTACACTAGAAGCAATGAAAGCTAATCAAGGAATTGAAGATTATAATTTTGAATTATTACCTAGTACTCAAAAAGCTGAATTAAGAGCTAGAGTTCAAATAGTTCCAATTGAAGCTGTTGAAGATTTCTATATCGGAATTGCACTAGTTGATTCTATTTCTGATACAACTATTATAGTAACAGAAGCTTAATTTAAGGAGATAAAGAACTATGAGTGATTATGGTAAAATGGATTATGATAAGAGCTTAGCAGCTCAACATATTGCAGCTAACTTAGCTAATTATGAAGCTGCTAGAACAGGCTTCTTCACTTTAATTGTAGATGACATTGATAACATTATTAAAGCAAGCTATAAAGGTAAATGGTCTGAAGCAACTGATAATGACAAGATTGCAAGAGCACAAGAATATCTTAAATTAAATGTTGTTAAATGTGATATTCCACACTTTGAAGTTGCTGTTCATGAATATAGACGTGGTAATGATGTAGTTAAATATGCAGGAGTTCCTACTTTTGGAACTGGCTCATTAGTAGTTGATGATGTTGTAGGCTTAGATACTAAATCAATTTTAATGGCATGACAAGGATTAACTTATAATGTTCACACTAGAAAAGGTGGACGTATGGTTAATTATAAGAAAAACTGTACATTAGTAGAATATACTCAAGATTATGTTCCAATTAGAACTTGGACATTATATGGATGTTTTATTAATCAACTTTCTGAAGATGCATTTGATAAAACTTCAGATGGCCCAAGACAAATTACTGCTACTATTCAATATGATAGAGCAATCATGGAACTTCCTGACAACACACAAGAAGCTTAGTAAATAGAGGTAGATTATACAGTCTACCTTTTTAATTTTATAAAATAAATTTATTAAAAATTTATTAATTTTAAAATGCTAAATTATATGTAATAAATTTTGAAAGGATAAAAAATTTATGGGACGTATAAAGCTTGATAGAAGCCAAAAAATCATGCAGACGTTTGAGTCTACTAAACCAGTAAAAGCTAGACTGCAAAAAGAAGCACAAAAAAGAAACATCACGGTATCTGCACTAATAAGAGAGATACTAGAACAATATTTTGAAAACAGAAGGGATAATATATAATATGGAAGAAAGACAATCTAATTATACTATTTGGGAAGGATATGAACTTCCTTCAGGTGGAAAAATTTATGACAAACCAATTAATCCACATATTGAATTAAGATCAATGAGTGCTAGAGATGAAATGAAAAGACTAGCTCCTTCATCAACTCCATTAAAAACACTTGCTGATATTATAGATGGTTGTATGATTGAGAAGGTAGGAATGTCTTCTTATGACATGTGCATGGGTGACTTTGAATTCTTGCTACATAAACTAAGAATTGTTACTTATGGTCCTGATTATAAGGTTGGTGTAACTTGCCCATATTGTGGGGAGACTATAGATACTATTGCTAAATTAGACGAGCTTCAATTATTAGAATTTGATCAAAATAAATTTGAAGAATTAAAAACATTTACTTTACCCGTATCTAAACAATTAATTACTTTAAAAAATCAATCACCAAGATTAATGGAAGAAATTGAAATCAGAGCAAAAGAACTAAAAAGAAAGGCTCCCACTGCTGAAATTGATTTTGAGCTATTAGCAAGTTTAACACTTAGCATTGATTTTGTTGATGGTAAGAAACTTGGACCATTAGATATAGAAAAATTTGTAAACAATTTAGCTGCTAGAGATATGCAAAAAATATTAAACAATATAGAAGCATTAAAAACTATAGTTGGAATTGATAACCAATTATTTGTTAAATGCTCAAAATGCGGCGAAACAATAAAGACATTTTTTCGTTTCGGGCCCGAGTTTTTTAGACCCACTACTATCTAGTGATGGTAAGCCTTATGGCCCTAAACATTTCAAGGAACTCGTAAAGGAATGTTGGTATATAAGTGATAATCTACATACAAGCTACGCTGATGTATTAGATTTATCATTTCAAGAGCGTGTTTACTTGATTGAATGTATTAATGATAAAATAGATGCAACTAAAAAAGCAATCGATCAAGCAACAGCAAACTCTAAAAAATAGGAGGAGGAGACTCTATGGCATATAATGGATACAAAGGCTTTTTTTCAGATGATGATAATATAAGCATAAGTGCTGAAGATAGCAAGCGTTTTGAGGAAGCTACTGCAGAATATAATAAGCTAATTGATGAAAATGCAAAACTAGAAGAAAAATATGCAAATGAGTTAAGTAAATTAAAACTTAGACAGTTAGAAGCCTTAGTAGAACGAACAAAACGTCTTGATACAACTATTTTTGAGACAAGAATGCAGCAAGAAGAAGCACTGCAAGAGGCTTTAACTAAAAATATAACTGATAGATTTACTAAAGAAGCACAATTTCAAGAGACATTATCTAAAAAAATTGTTGCAAATAACTTAGCTGAAACAAAAGATCGACAAAATCAATTGTTTAAAGACCTTAATAGTGAATATGATAGAAGAAGAAAATTGGCACTGCAAGAAACAAAAAATGATGCAAAAGCCAGAAAAACTAAATTAAAAGCGATAGCTAAAGAAGAAAAAGCGGCTAGAAAGAAAATACTTGAAGAAAAATTCAGGGAAGATGAGGACTTCCGTAAAAAAAGTAAAAAACTTGATAAACTAGAAAGACAAGAACGTACAAAAGCTGGTGCAAAAGAACGAAAAGAGCGTTTAAATAATATTAGACAAGCTATGAAAAATGAAGGCGTTGTTGGTGGCGTTAAAAAAATGTTTGAACGTGATGAATATGGAAATACTCATATTCTAGAAAATCTTACATCAGTACTTGGTGATTTTGCTAAAAATCTAGAAAAACAAGTTGATGAAATCGGAGCTAAAAAAGGTGTAATAGATACTCGTTTACAAGGATCTAAAAATACTACTAGACTTGGTTCTTATTGGGATCAAATGACTAAAGATGTTACTAATTTAGCAATGATCTCACCTTTGGTAAAACAAAGTGCTATTGTACAAAACATATCACAAATGGTAGATAAAGGTATTGCTTATAATGTTGAACAAAGAGCTTTCTTAGCTACCATCAAAGATAAAATTGCAACAACATTTAACGCCTTTGATGGAACATTATTAAGATTAATAAGAATTCAACAACAAGATTCTACTGCTGCTAGACTTGGTATGGAATCTGCATTAACTAGTTTCTTAAATAATATGTATGAAACAACAGAATATTTATCAGATGTTGCATCAAGTGTTAGACAAAGTTTACAAGAAGCTGAAGCTTTAATGACAACTACAGGTGCTACTGCTTTTGAATATCAAGTTCAAAAGTGGTTAGGTTCTATGTACTCAACAGGTATGAGTCAAACTTCTGTTAGCTCTATTGCAAGTGCTATTGGTAAATTAGCATCAGGTGATATTTCAGACTTTAATGGTAATGGCGTTGGAAACCTTGTTATAATGTCTGCTAATCAAGCTGGACTTTCAATAAGTGATTTATTAGCAAAAGGATTAGATGAATCATCAACTAATAAATTAATGCAAGCTATGGTTAGCTATTTAGCTGACTTATATGATGCATCAACGGATAATTTAGTTGTTCAACAGCAATTAGCAAAAGTTTATGGCGTAACAGCTGCAGATTTAAGAGCTGCAACTAATATTGCTGATAGATCAAGTATTAGTAATATTTATAGTAATTATTTAGGTTATGGTGAAGCATTAAATCAATTAAGTAGCATGGCAAGTAGTATGTATTCAAGAACAAGTATGGGTGAGCTTACAGGTAATGTATGGGATAACTTCAAATATACAATGGCTGCTGGTATTGCTAATAACCCAGTTACTTATGGTTTACTTAAGGGTGCAAACATCTTAGACGGCTTAGCTGGAGGTCTTGAATTTAGTATGCCATTAGTATTTGGTACTGGTTCTACTCAAACATTTAATGTTGCTGATATCATGAGATCTATGTCTCTTGGTGGAAGTATTTTAGGGGCAATAGGAAGTTTAGGAAATATTGGTACAGGCTTTAGTGGTGATGCTATGTTAAAAGCACTTGGTGTTGGTAATGGTACAAGTGTTCAACGTGGTACTGGAAATGTTGGAAGAGTATTAAGAGGTGCTACCACTTCATCATCTGGTTATGCTGGAAACAGTGAAGGTAGTGATGTTTATAATAAATATGTTGGAGATACCTCTGCTGAACAACAAAATAAAGTTGTACAAGCTCAAGACGATGCATCGTCTAAAGAAATAACTATTAGAGATGTAGATAAACATGTAGTAGAGATTGTTACATTATTACAAAGTGTAGTAAATGGAAATGCTAATTTACATGTTAAAGTAAATGATTATGGATTAACTGGTTGAACATAGGAGGCTAATATAAATGTTTAGATTTAATAATAGACATATATTTACTGGCTATCTAAAACAACTATTAGCCTCAGTAAATCTCCCGCAGTATAGAATATATACTATTGAAAATGAATTATATACTTTAAAAAATGATGGACATGAAAGTCCAGAAATTATTAGAACAATTAAATATGATGACACTAATGCTACTACTGCTACCACTAACTATGTTCAATATGCTCAATATATTAAAAATGGCTATATTGAAAAATATGTAGAAACTAAAAATGGTAATGGCTATTGGGAACAATGTGTATTAACAGATACCAAAATGACTCATGAAACTACTATTGGTGATAAAACTATTCTTCATAATCATACTTATTTTGATAACAAATATGAACCAAATACAACAAAAAAATTTATAATTAAAAATAATATTTATGATACTTATACCCATGAATATCTCGGCGATTACTTACGTTTTCAAAGAGATTATCATGGCATTGACCTAATGCCTTTATACAACTGCTTTAGTAATAATACTAATATTAATGTTGATATAGACTTAACTAATACTAAATTTAATTCAAATGATAAGAATTATAAAATATATGCAGTGCCTGTTAAGTTTTTTAAAAACTATACAATTGCCATTGATAGTGAATTACCAGTAGAAATGTGCTGCACTATTGAAGAACAATATCCAAGTGATGCTGAATATATTACTAGCTTAGCTGAGTTAACATACAAAAAATTTAACTCATTAAAATTTGATAACCCAGAACTTTTTGATAAATTATTAGCAAATAATATTATTACTGCCAACACTAATAGTGTGGAAGAAGATAATACTAATGCAGTTAGTGATAAGATTAGAAATAGCTGGTTTCAAAATGAGAAAAAATTAAAACTTCTTATTAAGCTTCCAATTACAAATACTTCATCAATAACTATTCTTGAAGGAAATTATACTACTTATAATAATAGATTTTATTGTTTAAAAAACAATAATTGATATAAGTTAACTAATAAAACTGTTACAAATTATGAATATTATGATGATGAAAAAGAAGAATATGAATTTGCAACTACCAGCTTTAAACCTATAACACCTTTACAATTATTAATGATTAATACCGGTGTTAGCTATCCATTCTCTAATGAATTATTAGAATATTTAAGCAATAATGTTATCACTCAACTAGATGAGTATGAGTTACCAGAAAATATTCAAAGAGTTAAAAAACTATTAATTTTAAATAAATGAAAGCTAGATAACAATGGAGTTTGAGATCCAAAAATTCGCCCTATAATTTATGACTACCTAACAAGTGAAACAGAACAAAAAAATTTTGGTCCTGAAATACTTGGTTATATTGACAAAAATGCTGAAACAAATGTTAAGCATATCTATGAAGATAAAACTAGTATAGCTATTAGTGGCATGACTTTAGAAGAGGAGGACATGTAATATGCAAGAAACACCAATTCCTGACTACTCAATGTCAGATGATCCTTATGCTGATTCTAGCTATAAATTACCTGATAATTATATTTATATTTCTCACTTAGATGAAGATTACCAATTTTGAAGATTGCCGTCATATCCAGATGAAATTTCTGATACTATGCAATCAACATTTGCAAGCCAAAATGCATTGGGTAGAACTGCACCAGTTTACACATTTAGTAATGCTGGTCCTAGAACAGTTCAAATAGGACTTAGCTTACATAGAGATTTAATGGATGATGTTAACTGAGAATGAAGTAACTCAAAATTAGGTTATGGTGAAGACTACATTGAAAACTTATTGCATGCTTTACAAGCAATAGCACTACCAAAATACAATCTTGATAATAGAGTTATTGAACCACCAATGGTTGCAGTAAGACTTGGTAATGAATTATTTATTAAAGGAGTCGTTATTTCTGGTATAGGTATTTCTTATGAAAAACCAATACTTGAGAATAATAAATATGCAAGAGTTAGACTAAGCTTAACTATCGCTGAGGTAGATCCATATGACTCACAGTCAGTATTTAGAAATGGACACTATCGTGGTGAAGTTGAAACACTAAAAAAGGGTGCATTAAAAAACATTGGTATTAATTAATTTTATAAGGAGAATACTATATGGATACACTAACAAATAAAAGATTTGAATCATATACTTACACTTGTAGGCAAGCTAATATTCCATATTATTATGATACTCTTTGTGATAGAGATATCTATGCTATTGGTTCACAAATAGATAAAAATACTGAATTTATAACACATCAAATTAAATCAACTGATACACTGGATTATCTAGCATTAAAATATTATAGTAACCCAACATATTGGTGAGCTATAGCATATTTTAATGATATTGAAGATAGCCTTATTAAATTAAGTGATAGATATACTACTTTAAGAATTCCTGCAATTGCAAGTATTAGATTTAAATAATAGGAGGTATTTAAATGCCTTTAATTTCAAAACAAAGAAGAAGTTTATTATCTAGCCAAGTTAGAATACAAGCTCCTTTTATAAAAGTTACTATTGGTGATTATACATTTGGAATTTACACTAATAATAAAGAAGATAGAAAAAATGCAGCAGGCTTTTATCAAGCTTATGATATAAAATATCCAAACTATATTCAAAGTATGGTTGTAACTAAAATAAATGGACAAGTAAACCAATATACATTAAATGTTATATATCCAATTACCCAAAATGATGATCCTAACTTTTTTGAAAAAGTATTATCATCAAATAGTAAATCACGTAAAATAATTTTTACTTATGGTGATTCTTCTGCTCCTTCAACAATTTATAAAAATGAAGAAGCTATTATAACTAATGTCACAAGCTCATTTGATTTACAAGGTTCTAAAATTAGCTATCAAATTAGCGCAGTTTCAGGGGCACAACTAAATAGTAATAACATTTATCCATTAGTTGATACACAACAACCTATAAAACCAAGTGATAGAATAAAACGTATATTGCAAGATCCAGCATCTGGCTTACCTCAAATTTTACAGGGTATGGATATGAATCACTTAGAAAATTATATAGCCGGTGATGATCAATATGTTAAAGTTGAACCAAAGTTAAATAGTTCTGCTCTCGACGTTATAAATTACTTAGTAAGCTATATGATTCCAGCTGGTACTCCAAAAGATAGTATAAGTAAAGATATTTATATCATGACTCTTCATGATAATACAAATTTTGAACAACTATACAATGACTATCAACCGGCTTCAGGACCTTATCTACAAGTTACTAGAACATCTTACTTAGTTGAAAAAGCAGATGCCTTTGAGCTTGATATAGGCTATAATACTGCAACACTTGTAAGAGACTTTAAAATAAATAATAATGAAAATTATGCCTTACTTTATGACTATCAAGCAAAATTAGCACCAGAAAATTATGTCGAAAGACTAAATGAATATGGTGAATGGGAAAAAATTTATGCTCCAGTAAATACTTCTAAAAATCCTAATTTTATGACTAGGGGTGAAGATATTACATGATGAACAAAAATAACTAAATATCCTATAACAGCTACAGTTACAGTACAAGGTCTATTAAGACCAACAACACTAATGACACATTTAAGATTAAATATAATATTTCCTGGCGGTAGAAAACATATTGCTTCAGGATTATATATTATAACAAAACAAGTTGATACTATAGGTGAATCTGGTTATTTTACTACATTATCACTTACAAAAATATCTGGAGATACAGACTTTCCAAATCGTGTTGATGCTGATCCATACACAGTCAAACTTTAATATAAATCAACATCATAATTGCTAAATTATATATCGATAAAATAAGTCAAAATTTTAATTTTTATTTTATAAACTATTAAACTATCAGTTAAAAAATAAAAGCTCAAAAATGGGCAAATTTTAAGCTATAAGGAGGATTTGTAATATGATTACAGAAGCTATAATAGTTGATATTGATCATAACAAACCTTATTGTACAATTGAAGTGCCTCTTTTTAGAACAGCAAACTCAACTAATAAAGTAATACTTACTGCTTCATTTGCTATAACACCCGGAATTTATAATAGTTTTAAAAATGGGGATAAGGTATGAATAGCCTTTGTAAATAATATTGTAGATAAACCTGTTATTTTTGGCAAAATATATGCAGGACCTACTGAAGAGGCAAAAGCAAGTAGCGGCGCTATTAATTGTGACTCGTTAGCTGTAACAGGAAATATAAATATTCCATCAACTACTGGTTTTAATTTTGCTTCTACTCTAAGTGGATCAAATTTAAAATCAACTGCTACTGACGTTAATGAATTGATAGGTAAAATACAAATACTTGAGTCTGAAATAGAAGTACTTAAATCTAAAATAGATGAACTTGAAAATGGAGGAAATTAAAAATGCAGTCACTTAAATTTCCAAGCATGTTTAATACAAATAGTACAAATACATTTAAACCTTCTCAATATAAAGAAGCAACAATGCAAAATGTAATGCTACTATTAAAAAGTGATAGACAAGGTTTAATTGGTGATCCTTACTTTGGATCAATGATAAGCCAATATTTATTTGAACCTAATACATATATGATGACTGAAATGTTAAAAGATACTATTTATACACAATTAGCTATCTTTATACCCCAAGTTAAAGTTGAAAGAAAAGATATTAAAATAGTTAAAGATAAAACAAAGGGAAAAATATATTGTTATTTTAAAGGAGTAAACCAAATTGATTTTACAACTGATACCTTTAACTTAGTACTTTTTGATAAATCAAAATTTGATTAAAATAAGGAGACTTTTATAATTTATGATTACTAAAAAAGAATTATCTGATATTAGATTATCAGCAACTAAAAAAGATTATTATCAAATTTGAAATGAATTATTAGAAACTGCTAAGAAACTATCAGATCGTTGGGATCCAACAAGTACAAATGAATCAGACCCTGGTATTGTTTTATTAAAATGTTTAACTGCTATTGCAGATAAATTAAACTATAATATTGATAAAAATATATTAGAGGCATTTTTGCCCACAGCCGCTCAAATAGAAAGTATGAGAAAATTATGTGGTGTACTTGGTTATAACATGAAATATTATCAATCTGCCGAAACTGAAGTTACAATAGCTTTTAAAAATACTTCTTTGGTTTCAGATCACTGACCTAATAATGATTCAACAACAGTAACATTACCAAGATTTACAACATTTTCAGATGTTAATAATGAAATACATTTTGTAACAACTGAACCACTTATTTTAAGTAAGACTAATAGTAGATCTGTAAATTGTATTGAAGGACAAATAATGCAGTGTACATCAGAAAATGATAATATTATTTCAATCAATCAATTAGATGATAATAATAGATATTATCTTCCTGAAACACAGATAGCTGAAAATGGAATATTCATTTATAATTATACAAGTAATCACATAAGTGGCTCAAATAACTGGTGAAGTGACCGTTGAATCAAAGTTGATAATTTAAATGGAAAACAACTTGGAAATCATTTTTATTCATTTGGTTATGATTCAACTATAGGCTATCCATATATTGAATTTCCTGCTGATATTGCCCAAATTATTGAAAATGGTTTAGCAATTTATTATATAAGAACAAGTGGTGCAAGTGGTAATATTAGTGCAAGAACACTAGCAACATTTACAAAACCAAGTACAGACGAATGGACAGGAACAGATGCTAAGCTAGAAGTTAATGATTTTACAGTTACTAACTTAAATGCTACTTCAAATGGTGCTAATCTAGAAACTATAAATGCTGCATTTAATAATTTTAAAAAGACAATCGGAACATTTGACACCTTAGTCACATGTAGAGATTATATGAATAAAATCTATCAGTTATTAGATGAAAATAATGATCCATTAGTTTCTAACTGTATTGTTTCAGATGTTAGTAATGATATTAATAGATCAAAATTAATCTGTACATTTGAATCTAGTGGTATAAGCTACATGGAAGCTGGAAGTGTAATTACAGATGATAATACTAATAAATTTGCAATTATATTATATCCATTCCAGACTGTAAAAACTTACAGTGATGGTAAAGATTACTTAAACTCATTTAGGTTTTCAAATAGTAATGTAAGCAAAATTGAAGAACAATTAAAAAATATTAAAACAGTATCTCATGAACTAAAAACACCAGATCAACTTGGTGATGCAACACATTTAGCAATAATTAAAGTATATTTAAAATTAAATGTTAGAATAACAACTAATTATAAAGTAAATTTAGTAGAACAACAAGAAATTTTAAATAACATTAAAATAGCACTATACAAAAACTTTAATTCAAGACAAATTGATTTTGGAGAAGAAATTCCAACAGAATCTATTGAAACTGTTATAGAAAATGCTGATAGTAGAATTAATCATATTGATATGACTGACCCTGATATGTATACAAGATTTATGACATTTGAAAATAGTGAATCTGACGCTGAAATATCAGGACAAGCTTACTATAATCAAATGGTTAGAAAGAATGTGCTAGCAGGTAATGTTGAAATGTTTAATTATGATACTAGATTTTCATATAACTTTGGTGAAACAGCTATAGCAGATGAAAATCCAATATATGAAGGCATAACTAAATTAGAACCAACTCTTACAAAAACAGTCACTAGTGGCAGTACTGGTGTACTTACTGCAAATGAAGTTATAAGTTTTAGAGCTAAAAATATTAATACAATTCTAACATATCCTGCATTTATAAATTATTATGCTGAACTTGGTAATGATATAACAGGTAATACTATAACAATAAATGCAAATGAAGATTATGAATTAAAAGCTGGCCAATATATTTATATAAATTATACAGAAGCTTCAAGTACTGACCCAGATAATCAGAAAAAGTCAATTAAAAATATTTACTATGGTCCTGGTACAATTATTCGCCCTAACTTTGAACTACAAGATAGTGCAAGTATTGAACCAAAAACAAAAAAAATTACTGGTAATTTCATAGAATATACTTCTGAAGGAAAGCCAGCAAACCCCGGAGAATCTAAGACACTACCAGGCAATAAAATGTTAACACTTGGTACTAATGAACAAATAGAATTAAGAAAAGTTGCTGTAACTACATTGGAAGCTACTAGTGCTCAGTCACCTTTAAAAGTGTATACTTATTGAACTTCTCCAAAAGAGCAAGAAAATTTAGAGTGAAAAACTGTTGATACACATACAATTAGTTATATACTAGAAGATGGTGAATATTTCTATTATACTGATGCTAATAAACTTGATATGGCATGGTATGGTAGTGGCACTGAAATTACTATAACAAATATTAGTAAAAATAGCTTTATAATTCCTAATGATGATAACAGAGTTAGCGCTGAATCAATTTTAGAAGAAGGTTTGGAAGCAATTCCTTGACTATCTATTACATTAGAAAATATTTCAGAAAATATAAAAAAGATAGAATTTACTGAGTACCAATATCTAAACTATGTCAAAGATGATAAAATTGAAAATTTAGGAAATCAAATAACTGGATATGATCCTGATACTGGTGATCCTATTACTAATCCTATTACAGAAATAACATCTACATGAATTGAACTTGAAAAACCCGAAAAGGTAAAAATAAATGGCAGTGAAACATTACCTATTATAAGTGTTAAGAGTGTTAAATGAGAAGTAAGAAGTAGACTTGAAATTAACATTGGACCAAATACAATTCAAAAATTAAGTACTGGACAAACAGTCAAAGCTACTTATGAAAATACTTCAAAAACATTTGGAGAAAATAAGTTATTAAAAGCAAACTATAATATCCAATCAAGTTCTGATCTAATATCAACAACAGTTAAAAAATATGATATAAATACTGGTCAAACAGTAGATGTTAATAATTTTGCTATTAAACAATTTGAAGCTGGTGTGTTTGATGCTCACGTATATGAAAAACCTCAAACAGTAGAACATCTAGATTCTTATTATCATAATTTTGGTGATAAATGAACTAGATTTAACTTTAGTGAAATACTAAATAGTGGTTCTAATACTGTTAATGATCAAAGTTATATTGAAATTAGCTTAAATATTCCAGCTGACAAATATGGCTTAATAATGTTCTATTTACCAGATAATGCTATTAAAAATAGTCAACAGGACCCTACTTGCAATCCTTATATTACTTATACTGCTTATACTAATGACAATGATGACAAGCTAGAAATATTTAATTATAAAAATGGTGGTGATCTCATTTCAGATAAATGGTGAGATGGACTAATTACCAATACAGATCACTATCACTTAAGAAAAGGAATTAATGTAGTTAAGTTTACAAAAGCAGGCATACTAAAAATTTATCCTGATGCAACTACTTCTGGAGCAAGTGTTGACAATGGTACGTTACTAGTAATATTAAGTGACTTAGATGTTGTTAATGAAAATACTATTAGTAGCTCTTCAAGTAATTCAGAAAGTGATCCAGATATAAGTGATTTAGGTATAAATAATGAATTATTATGCTATAAAAAAATTAATGACTCAAATATTACTGAATATGAACAATTATTATATGATATAGCTAAAGATGATACTAACTTTAATTTCTATTATAACTGTCCTATTGAAAACAGTTATGCCTTAGATGTTGAAAATCACACTATGGAAGACCCTGAAATATTATTTGATAAAAATAATGTAGCTAATAATTTTGTTATTTGTGAACTTGATATAAGTAACTTAAATAGTGATATAACAATAGCAAGATCTTCTAAATTATAAAGGAGGTATTTCTAAATGATTAAATTACAAGATTTAACTCCTGATGTTTATTATAAAGAATCAAGAGACTTCCAATTTATTGGTCGTCTCTTTGATATAGTACTAAATAGTATTAAAACTGATAGTGAAATTATAAACGGAATTCCGCTTGATAATGATACAGACGATCAACTTATACACTTATGGGCAACTACACTTGGATTTAAGACTAATAAAAATTATAATATAAATCAATTAAGAGCTGTATGCAGTGTATTTAGTGAAGCCTTAAGATGAAAAGGATCTAGAAAAGCTATTGAACTAATAGTGCAAGCAATTTTAAGTTCTGAAGGTATTAAAGATGACTTAGTTATAGATGATTCTGAACTACCATCATTAAAACTATTAATTCCTAATAAGTTATCAGACATAAATTTATTAAGAGATACATTATCATATATTATTCCAGTTGGAACTGTTGTAACTATTATTAGAACAACAATAACACCAGCTAAATCTAGCACTGAATTATTAACACAAAATAAAGTTAATTATAAATTTGATAATAATGATAACAGCTATGGTGGTAATTTTATGAATGACAAAACTGTTGGCACAGTTGTACAACCAAACGGTGAAATAAATAGCTATGATAATAATCAAGCTGTCCAAAGATCAATCAATGATGGCACAACTGTACTTACGGCTGTTCCTGGTATGTTGCCAAATATAAAAGTTGTTTTAGCACAAAAAACAGCACCTCAAGAAACAACTGAAAATGAAAAAAACAATGAGGGGGGTAATTCTCAAAATGAATAATAATGAAAAAAATAGTGGGATTGGATACAGTGGTAAGATAAAAGTATCTGTATTAGCTAATAATAAAGTTATTAAAACAAAAGAGTATAAAAATAACGGTAGTGTTAAATTATTTGAATTTTTAGCACAGTGCTTAACTGGAAAATATAATACTGCCCAAGCTAATCAACCAAAATTAGTTCAAGGATTTTTATACCCAACTGATGGACAACATGATGCTGATGAAATAATAAATGCTACTTGTAACCCATTTAGAGTTGGTGCAGTGGGAGATGTTGGTATTGCAACAAGTAGACTACTAATTAGTGACGGTATTAAAGCTACATCATTTACAGGAAAAAGAGAAAATCCAGGTTCGCCTTCAGAGATAAGCACAACCGGTGTTGTTGCCGACAATGCAAAAATTTATTATTACTTTAGAATTCCAGCAACTCAAATATTTAGGGACATAAATATGTTTTGTTTATATTCAGGAATAAATAATGCGCAAGAGGATTTCAGTGCATGTTTCTTGCTTACTAAAAATAATAATAGTGAATGAGACCCTATTAAAATAGACAGTGTAACTGATAACTATACATTGCTACTAGAGTGAGAAATGACTCTAAAAAATACTAATAGCTAATAAGGAGAAAATAATATGGCAAATTATAATTATATTATAAAAATAGCTGGTGAAACATATGATACCTATTATATTAAAAGTGAATATGTTAAGGTATATCCAAGCGCCTATAGAGGTCAGGCACAAGTTAGCCAAACTAAAAATGTCCCCAACCAAAATTACCCAATAAATCCTGAAGCTATTTTATATACAGAATTTAATATAACTAATAGTAATAGTGCTGTTGGTAATAATAAGAAAAACTTTATTATTGGTGGTTATACTACTGAAACTTTAGAAAATTGTAGAGCTAAAAGAGTTTCTTTTGGAGCTAATGACTCATGAATATACCTAATAATAAATGGTTACTTATTCTTAGTACACTCAGCTGCTTATAATGAGCTTATTAGTGCTGTTCTTAATGAAACTGACCCTATCACTGATGCAACTGATATTACTATTATTAATACAAAAATAAATAATTATTATAAAAAAAATAAACTTTATGCTAATATAAGCTTAAATGATGCTGACCTTGCTACTGAATGAGCTCCAAATAGTAACCAAACTGAAAGAATAGCTAAAACAAAAATATTACAAAATATTTACTCTAGCTCAAATACAGCCTTAGATATGAAGATACCCGAAAATACCGAAAATAATGTTTATATATTCTGCGGTTTATCTTTTACAACTAGCCCTCAAAATACTGATACAAATTCAATAATATCATTTGATATATTAAATTGTAATGCTCAATATTCAATTAGTACTAATAATATTGATGATGAAAGTATTACTAGCAGTAAACTTTGAAATGATTTAATTAATGGATCAACAGCTACTGCAAACAATATGAAAGTAACTTTATCACAAGATCAAAATAAACCACATAAATTTAATATTAATATCGAAGGTGCACATGTTGACAAGGCCTTATATTTAGTTAATAATAATAATGAAAAATACACAGTTGGCAATAATATAAGTGATATTGTATATTTTAATGATGGTATTCCAACTGTAAAAGATGGCGATAATGATAACTTAGGAACAGGAACAAACCCAATTTATATTAGTAAGGGAAAACTTACTGCCTCAGCTGAGACAGTTGGTGGCTATGATGAAACTGATAATTCATACACACCAGTTAACTTAGCTAGTGGTGAAATTGTAGTCGCAACTGATGATGTCGGTGCTAACAATAAACCAATATATATGGAAGACGGAAAGCTTAAAGCTATTAGTGCAACTGTAGGAGCAAATGATCAAAATGCTATAGTACCAGTATATTTAAATCAAGGAACTATTACTAATATTAGTGCAAACTCTGGTAATCTAAATAAACCAGTATATATTAATGCTGGAACAATCAAACCAATTAGTACAAATATAGCAGAACCAAAATTAATCAAATTAAATAATGGTGAAATTACAGACTGAGATAATACTAGCAACTATGGTTCTAAGATAAAACCTATATATGTATCTGGTGGCTCTATTGCTGTAAGTGATGCAGGTGTAGGTGGAACAAAACAACCAGTATATATGGAGGCTGGTGAAATAACTGCTGGAGATCAAATATATAGTAAAAACTTAAAAATTAACAATACAGAAGTAACAAATGGAACACTTGCAAGATATAGTGATGAAGACTTAAATATTCCTCTTGGAAATGGATTAGATTATAGCAGTGGTATTTATCTTAAAACTGCTTCAACCTCAGAAGTTGGTGGAATTAAAGTTGGTGATACACCAAGTACGGCAACTTACTACAATGAAGCAACTATTTATTTAGATAAAAATAATGTTGCAAAGTGTTATTATAAGGATACTACTTATGATGGAACTACAAATCAAATTGTTATAAATAATGAAACAATTAGTCTAGCTAATGACATAAAAAATATAAGTACAGTCACTGCAAGCGATAAAATAACAGCTGGCTCATTTTATGCAAATTCTGATGTTAGATTAAAAGAGAATATTAAACCATTTGAATATAGAGAATCTATTTTAGATTTACCTATTTATAATTATGATTTTAAACAAGGTGCAAAAAATCAAATAGGTTGTTTAGCACAAGATTTACAAAAGTTATATCCTGAATTAGTAAATGAAAGTGCGAGTGGTTATTTATCAATAAATGAATCTAAGTTAATTTATTTACTAATGGAAGAAGTTAAACAACTTAAAATTGAAATTGAAGAACTAAAAAAGAAAGACAGAAATTAATCTGTCTTTTTTATTTTGTCTTTAATTAAATCTAAATTTTGTTTTATATTAGAAACTATAGATAAGCTTTCACCTGTTAATAATCTCATTTTAACAAATAAATCAAATATAATATAAATATCTTCTATTGATTTTAAAAATAAGCTATTTAAGTAATTTTGATTACTGAAATCTATTTCTGGTAATTTATCTATATTTGATGAATTGATATTAACTATTGTTTTTTTATTTTTTAATAGATTGTTAACACTTTCATCATTATATAAATATCTACCGTTTATTTCACTATCAATTTTAATTAAACCTTCTTTAACATATTTAGTTAAAGTTTGTCTTGTGATACCTAATTTATCTAATACTTCTTTTGCCTTCATAATATAAATCTACCTTTCTAAAAATTATGATTTTAATCTATTAATATATTTTACATCTTTTGGATAAAAAGAAATAATTATATTATTATTTTGAACAAGTTTAAATTGTCAATTTTTAACTAAATTATCTATTGGATTTTCATCTTCGCTTAATTCTACTTTTTGTAAAATTCCAAAATAACTTTTAGTTGGTTCTTTTTGTAAAATTAATTCTATTTCTGATCCTACAAAATAATTTAAATTATTGCTTGTATACATATTGAGTCTCCTTTTTGCATATATATAATATATAAATAATATATAATATAAATAATATATATATAATTATAATCTATATATAATACAATATATATTTATATATTTTATAATATATCTTAATATATATTTATAAATAATTAATAAATTAATTATTTATAGCAATTTTTAAAGTTTTTTAAATGTAAAATATTGTATAAAATAAAAAGGAATTTTAATATTTTTTAATATTTTTAACAAAAAATTATTTACAAATTAAATTTTTAATGCTATAATTAATTTGAAAACAAAAAGAAAGGATTAATAAATATGTCAAAATTAATTATTAAATATTTAAAATTATCAATATTAAATAATTTATATTATTTATACACAAATGATCCATGGCCTAGAGATATTGTTAATAAGCTAGCTAAAAGAAATGGATTAGTTGATTTTAATTAATTGGAGGAGAATATATGAATAGTCAAACATTTACACCAGAAGAAGTAAAAAAAGGTTTACATTTAGAATTAATAAAACACTTATTAGAAATGAATGAAAAAAGTGATATACATTATAATGAAATTAAGATATGGACTGATGGCTATTGCACAATAGTAGATTGAGTTCAAAAGCATTATGAAGATGATGATTGTGATGATAGTTTTGAGTTAGTTAGAGAAGATGAAATCATAATGAAAGAAATTCATTTTCCTGATGGACATTCTGAGTATTTTCCAAGACTTGAAGCAGACAAAGCATTAGCTGATTGGCTAAAAGAACACCCAAATTGGGTTCAAAATGAATATGGTCGATGGTATGATGAAACAGAAGAAAAGTGGTATGATGAAACAGAAGAGAAGGAAATAAAGTAATATGAAAAGAATTTTAAAAGTTTTAAGTATAATTTTATTAGCTGGCGTATTTATTTTTACACTTACAAGCTGTGGCAATAGACATTATATAGATTTTGAATTTGATAATTATAAATATGTTCATTCACTTACAACAGGTGAGTGCTATGAGATTCAAAGTTGGACAAATATGGATGTAGGTATTAAAGTTAAGACAAAAGAATATGGTATTTTATACTTTAGTGAAGGTACTTATATCTTAGTTGGTGAAAAATGTCCTGTCTGTAACCATGAATAATTAAATTTTAGGAGGTAAATATCTATGAAAACAAAAGATTTTGAAATTTTAGATTTAATTCCAACAAAAACTTTTGCTATAAATGGTATTGTTTATAATAAAGATAACGTTTATAAGAAAAGATTTACAAGAGTAATTGAAGATTGTGCTTCTTATGGTAAATTACATGTCACTTGGGATGTTCCGCAAAAGGCTTTTATAGATGATCATGGTCACTCTGTAAATCCTGTAAGAGAAATAAAAGCAAGAGAAGCACTTTGTAGTGGTTTTTTCTTTGATGAAAATGATATAGAATATATAAAAGATTAGATTAATAACTAAATTATACATAAAAGAACTAAATAAAAGATAGTTCTTTTTTATAATATGGACTTGGGCTATAACACCATTATGGGCTAACATAGTAATAACAGTATTAGCATCTTTAGGACTATTAAGTGCATTAGATGAGTAAGAATATATAAATTATTTGCTAAATTAAGTAGTTATTAAAATTGTTAAATACTTTAGGAGACAATGATACATGAGAAAGAATATAACTGAAGCATTAATAGAAGATATATTAAATGACTTAACAGAAGAAGATAACAATACTACTGCAGAGTCAATTCCAGATAGTTTTATAGACCCAGTTGCAGCTTCAAAATTCTATGCTGGTTTAAAAAGTAAAATGCCATTCATAGATTATGAAAATTTCCATAAGGCTTATGATGAAGCTATCAAACATACTTATTTAAAAAATTATTCACTTTTTAGAGATGAATTATATGAAAAGGGTGTAATACGTCGTGATGACTGGATTAAAAATGGAATAATTAGAAATCTAACTGATGATGGAAGTAAAAAATTAAGAATAGCTCTATTAACTTTATTTAAAGCTGCAAACCAAGAAAACCCTGTATTACCTGGAAATCATATGCATGACTTTATGGTAGAGTGGGATGAAAAATTAACTAAAGGTAAAGAAACTATTTTTAAAGCAGCACTTGAAAAAGTTAAGACTGACCCAAAAACTGCTGATGATTATAAGGAATATGTAAAAATAACAAATAATGCACCAATTGATGTTATATATAAAATAGAGCTTAGTGATAGAGGTCATGGATCTATTAGTTTTAATGATGCAGGATTAGTAGTAAATGGTAAAAGATCTTATCTTGATGTTAGAGATTTAGCACCAGAATCACCACAAAAAGAACAAAGTGAGATTAATTGGCTAGCTAAACGAATTCATGAAGAAATTGAGAGAGCAATATTTGCTTACTATCGTGATAATTTTGAAGCTAAAGTTCGTGGAGATCTACCTATCGCAGGTAAGTATAATCGTATATATTTTATTTATAATAATGAATTATATTTTATTACTAATGATTTTGAAGTATATACTGATGATAAACAGCTTAACTTAGATGAAAAATCTAAAATAGATTTTAAAAATATTAAAATTGTAGCAATTAGAGATGATGCTTGGGAAACTACTAAATATCATGGTACATATTCTACCTCTGGTGATACTATATATTATGATCCAACTATTGATCATTCTATTGGTAATAAATGTGGAGTTGCTTATCAAGAATCACAAATTAGAAATAATGGAGATACTGAAGTTAAGTTTATTCCAGAAAATGAAATTCCAGCTGAGATGAAACAATTAGGTCTTACAAAAGGTGAAAAGTCTTATACAGAAATAGATTCTTCAGATTAATAATAATAATATAGAGGGAATATAAATATATTCCTTCTTTTTTTATGCTTATAGTATTTACAAATAAAATATGTTATGGTATAATTATAAATGTAAAAAGGAAAGGTGATTAAGTATGTGAGATTATCTGTGAAAAATAAATAATTAAGTAAACAAAATTAAAATAGTAAAAAATATAAAAAAAAATAAGGAGAATAAACAAATATGAGATATTTAAATTTAGAAAGACAACTTGGTGAATATTATGCACAATTAGAGGACTCTGAAGAGCTTAGAGATTTGGAGTTAAATCTTGATCTAAGTGAACTTAGCATGTCAGTTGACATTGATGATGGTATATTAGAAGATAGCTCAGTAATGGTGGCATTGGAAGCTACTAAGTTACATGAACATATAATTTATATTACACTAGATAGAAGAAGAAAAAAGTTTATATTTAAAGACGCAAAAGAAGCATTGGATAGTTTTTATAAAATAATTTTATTTTTAGCAAAAAATCATAGAAAAATTATATATAACTATCATAAGAAATTTATTAAAATGTTAGATGATAAACTTAAAGATAAAGTTAAATATGAATTTAGTAATGATCGTATTGAATTTGTAAAACCTGGTGCTGCAATTATTCTAGCAAAGTTTTATTATCGAATAGATATAGAAAGATTTGTGTCAGTAGATGATTTTCTAGCTCATATAGCAGTAGATGGTTTTTATAGTATTACATTTGATATAATTAATTCTGAATTAATTAATTATAAACAAAGTCATTTAATAGGTGAATACGATACAAGAACATTTGATGGAATCTGTGATTATATATTAAATGTATAATAAATATAAAAAGAGATAATAATTTTATCTCTTTTTTATTATATAGTATTTATATTTTATATTCCTTCTTTTTATATATATATAGTTATGTATATAAGGTAAGTACAAGCGTACACCCAGAAAATACAAAATTTTTTATAAAAGTCTTGCTAAATTAATTGAAAAAGATGAAAGAAAAAGTCAAGTTTGGGGGTAATATAAACTCATGGCAATCAAATATACAATAAGTACAAAGCGCATGACTGAACCTGCTGATGGCGTTTGCTATGTATGAGAAGTCAGCTCAGGTAATTCAGACAGCCTATATCATTATTATAACTATGAGGGCGCTCCATATGAAACACCTACATATGAAACACTTATTAACTGAAATGGTTATGGTCTTTCATATGGTGGCACAGAGACTGAACTTCAATTAAATATGCAAGAGTGAAAAAGCGGAGAGGAATATCATGATACTCCTTATCCTCAATATACACCCATTCCTGGTTTTTTAACTAATGACGGTAGGCACTCAGTAATTAAACGTGGCACTGTACCTAGATGAATTAGTCTTTGGCCAATGTATTCAGACTATAGTAGTGGGTTAAACTCATGGAGTGGAAAAAAAATAATTTATGGTAGATGAACTGATCACAATTTTGTACGAAGTTTATATGAAAGTGTACTTCCTAAAGATGTTAACTTACCTAATTGACCTTCGAAATGTCACTATGTATCTACTGAATTTAATGGCGTAATACAAGATTCTAGTGACAAGTATAATTATTATTGATATCCAACTTCTAATATGTCTATGGAGATTACCTGGGGACAAGACTCAACTGGTAAAGAATTTTTGGCTATTAGAGAATTTGGCTCTTCCCTTGGTGGTAGTACTGCTGTTCCTTATTATTTAAGAGAAACAAAATATTATGCTAAAGACTTTGAGGACGGTGCAATTCCTGAATATTTATTTGTAGAGCTACAAGGTGGGGGTGGAGGTGGCTCTGGAGGTTTAGATGGTACAAAGGGTGCAAGTGGTGGTTCTGGTGGTTATGTTGCTCTTGTCATTAAAAAATATTCCATCTATTGTCCTGAGGCTGGTCTAGAAGCAACAAATCGTTATGCTAGCTACAAAATAGCATGTCTTCAAAACACTAGCTGAGCAGGTCGTGGCGGGCTTGGTACTGATTCTAGCACAGCAGATACAACAGCTTCTGGACATCATTGACCACATCATTCTCCTCAACATGGCCAAACTGGAGCTGATGTTGGACTTTATTACTGTACTGGAGATGAAGCACATAGTAGTGGCGAAGATGAATGATATGAGCTTGGTTGAAATAATATTGCTGTAGCTTATGGTGGGGGCGGAGGTGCTATTAATGTAGGTAGCACTTCATCTACTGCCGGTGCTGGCGGTAGCACTAGCGTTAAATCTAGTGATAAAATTGCTCATGTTTATGTACAACAAACAGGATTAGACGGACTTAATTATAACTGGTATTTTCATAAAACAACACCAACAATAAATTTACCCGGTGCTTTTGGGTATATGGACAAAATTGGAACTACTAGAGGTAGTTGAACAAGTGACTCTGATACTACAACTTGGTCTGTAGATGGAGCACCTTCTTATTTGATGAATGGTGGTGAATCACGTGGTGTTCATAATAATGCTGCCGGTTCTGGATTAATGGGTTCCGGAGGTGCCGGTGGTAATTATGAATGTGAAGGCGGACATGGTGGTTCTGCGGTTGGTATAGTGCATTTAATGACAAAATAGACAAAATTAAGGTGAAATTGTATAAATTTCATCTTTTTTTATGCATTTTTTGACATTTTTTAGTCATTTTTACAAAATTTTACACAAAAGTTAGTTCTGTAATTGAAATATATTCAATTTCGTCTGAAATTCAATGAATTTCGTGCGTGCGCTATATACGTGCATGCGTAATATGTTATGTGTGCATATACACGTGCCTGGAATTTAACCAATTTCGAAATTGCCCCAATTTCATATCTGTAATTAACGGAATTTCAGAAATTTCATTTTTTACTAAAAATATTTAAAATATTTTTAAATATATTATTATATAAATACTTATATATTGTATATTATAATAGATATATATTATATATTAAAAGCTTTATATAAATAATATATATTTTTATAATAATAAATTATTATGGGAGTTTTAGAAATATGCCAAAGAAATATAAAAGTCAAACTATAGCATGTCCTTATTGTGGATATGAGTATTTACCAGGTGAAATATTTATTCCAGTATATTTAATAGGTCAACCAGTACCTAAAACAATATTAAGAGATGGTATTGGTACTATTCTTTATAGTGAATATCAAAAAGGAAAAGAGTTAGACTTAGAAGAAAAATATATTTGTGATCATTGCGAGAATACTTTTGTAGTAGAAGCACAGATTAACTATAAGGTATCAAAAGAAACTGTTGAATTGGATTACACTAATCAGTATTCTAGTTTATTAGAAGACTAATCCTGGAATTAAGGAAATTTCAGAAATGATACAAGTAAGACAAATTACTCCACCTATTAAATTGTCAGGCTTGTCAAGCTTCTTAGTTAAGTTTAATTATAATCCAGAGATAATAGAAATAATAAAATCTTTAGATGCTTACTATTGGCACTCAAAAGAGTTTACTTGAGAGATCCCAATTTCATCTTTAAGTACATTACTTGATAAACTTGTATTTTATGACAATGTATATCTTACTGTGGATAATACAAATAATACTAACATGAAATTGGATGAATTTCAGAAACCTCTAACGGAAGAAGAAATAAAATCATTAAAGTTTAAACCATATGAACATCAAATTGATGGAATTAACTTTGGGTTAGAGAAAAAGAAATGATTACTTTTAGATATGCCAGGTCTTGGAAAGACTAATCAGATAATAGGACTTGCTGAGATATTACATAAGCGCGGTGTAATAGATCATTGTTTAATTATCTGTGGAGTTAATTCACTTAAGCAGAACTGGAAGAAAGAAATTAAGAAGTATAGTAATGAGTCTGTTATTATTTTAGGTGAAACATTTACAAGGTCTGGTAAGTCTAAATATGAAACTCTTCCTAAAAGAGCAGAACAACTGAAAGGAAAGATTAAAGAGTTCTTTGTTATAGTAAATATAGAAGCTTTAAGAGATAATAGAATTTTAGAAGCATTTAAAAAGTCTCAAACTAAATTTGGTATGATTGCTGTTGATGAAATTCATAAATGTGGTTCACAACAATCACAGAGTGGAACTAACTTATTAAAGCTTAATGCAGACTATAAGGTTGCAGCAACAGGAACACTAGTTACTAATAATCCAGAATCTACTTATGTTGCTCTTAAATGAACAGAAAATGAACATGGGATATTAACTCAGTTTAGAAATCAGTATTGTATTACTAAAGATGTTGAGAACAGAAAGCTTGGGGTAACATATAAACAAGTTACTGGGTTTAGAAACTTAGAAGTTTTAAAAGAAGAACTGGATACTTGTGCAATAAGAAGAACAAAGGATATTGTTAAAGGATTACCGGAAAAGACTGTTACAGTAGAATTAGTGGAAATGTCAGATGCACATAAAAAGTTTTATAATGAAATTGCAGCAGGTGTTTTTAGTAATGCAGACTTAATTGAATCGAAAGATGAATCAGACAGTGCAGAACCAAACTTACTAGCACTTAGTACAAGACTTAGACAAGCTACATCATGTCCAGAAGTTTTATCTTCTTCATGTACAGCATCATCTAAGATTGATAGATGTGTTGAAATAGTAGAAGAACTTATAAGTCAAAATGAGAAAGTTGTAATATTTTCATCATTTAAAGCTACTGTGTACACACTGGGTGAACGATTAAAGGAATATTGTCCACTTATAAATACAGGTGACATAGATGACTCAATAGTTAGTTCGAATTTTGATAAATTTCAGAATAACCCTGATTATAAGATCTTTATAGGAACATATGATAAAGTTGGTACTGGTGGTAATTTAAATGCTGCAAGTTATCTACTATGTGTGGATACACCTTACACTTATGCAATGTTCTTACAGGGAACTGATAGAATACACCGTGTTAATAATACTAGACCTGCATTTATAACTGTGCTTGCATGCCAGGATACCTTTGATCAAAGAGTTTTAAGACTTGTTAATACTAAAAAAGATTTAAGCGATTATATAATTGATGATGTAAAGAATCATTTTGCATATCAGAATTCTGATTCTGTAAAAGATTTCGATTCCAAAACTCTTACTGAGCAGTTAAGAATCTTACTATGGGAGGAAAAGAACAGTGCAAGATAATGATAAACCTGTAGATAGCCTGGATTATAGAGGCTATCATGTCGATTTTTATGATGATGATTATGGACAACAAGTATATACTAAGTGGGAAGGACGAGAATTTAGTTTTGGTTCCTTCAACACTGGATACAAAGAAGACATGAAATACTTAATAGATAAAGAGATAGATACTATTGCTGAAATTCCTGGTTTTAAAGGTGCATCATTAATGTATTTTGATAATGTAACACACAGGGATGTAAAGTTAGTATATAGGCTTAGAACTATTAAAGTATATCTTACATCTAAAGCTAAAGATAGAAATGACTTTTATACTAATTATCTTTCTAAAGAAACTATAGATGAGCTTATAGCAGATTCTATTAAAGTATTAAAAGAATTTAATAGTGCACAAAAATAGTGAACAGTTGTATTTCTATGGTGTGCAATTAATAGAATTATAGATAAACTGTACTATTTTGGTGTACAATTGTATTCCTATGGTAGACATTTTAAATTTTTCCTAAAATTTTTTAAAAAATATCTGCTAAACTTATTAGAGTTTATAATTAATGAGTGAAAACGAATTAATTTTAAACTTCTAATGAAACTTAAACAGATATGTTAAAGCTTATTAAAAAACTTCTAAATAAACTTTAGTAAATAGATAATTACTAACTATTGTACAGTTCAATGAAATTGAACTGTATGAAATAAAAAAAGTTTAACTAAAAAATAATACTTAACATAAAGTTAGTTTCTAGCTAAAGGGTTTTAAAACCCTTTGACCCTACCCCCTAAATCCCCCTTCCCTGTGTGCACACATATATAGTGTGCATTTTGGTGGTGAAATTTAAGTATTGTCACTTTATTCTAAATGTGATTCTCTGTTTCATATTATACCTCCTTATTGTAAAAAGTTACTCACTTAGCAAGATAACTATTTGGGTAACTTTTTATTTACAATTGGGAATACTTGTGATATAATAATAGTATAAAGTAGTGAGGTAGTTATTATGAGTGATAAAATTACAAGAAAAGCTAAGAAGCAATTTATGGAGGCAATGTTTATTGATCAATTATATGACATTGCCAGTAAAGGAGAGAATTCCAAGTTTCAATTTATTAGATCCATGACTGGAATGCAGGCGGCAAAGGCACTAAAGAGAATTTTTAAACGTGCTGTTGCCGGTTTTTCCCGTTTAATCAAGTTTTCAATTAAAAGATACCGAAAATTCATTGCCCAGGATGATTATATTAATGGCTTTGATGAAATTCTGGTAATTTCAGAACTTAGATATTGTTTGGCATATTTTGAAAAGGAATTAGAGCTAGTAAAATATGAATTGTCCGAATTTCGTTGTTTTCTAAATTCTGGAAATTGGACAAAATGTCTTTTAGGTTATGTAAGATCAGAGCAAGAATTATTTAATTACCTGGAAGCACCAATTAAAACTATAGGAGATGAGTAATAGTGACAGATATAACAACACTTTGGGAAAATTTTAGAGCTATAGAGCAAGAAAAGTCACCAATAATAGAATTACAGAATAATAAGCGTGAACCTATAGGTGCAATTTATTTAAAAAATGTAGATTTTGAAAATATGAAGGTCGTTTTTTGTGAAACTAACCATAATGAGAAATATGCATTTTATTATAATGGAGTTTTAGTCTATTTTTCATATTTTAGAAAATTAACTGCTAAATAAAATGAAATTTGGCTAATTTCAATTTGCTAAATTAACTAGAATTCGAAATTAAGGAGATTTCAGATATGCGTGATTTTATTTATGAAGTAAGAGGTACTAATGATCCTGTAGATGGTGATCGTGTAGTTTTTACAAATAGAGAAGAGGCAGAAGACTATGCAAGTAATTTTGGTAATGCCGAAATTTACATGGTTGAGCTTGAACTTGATGATGACAATGGTATTCCTACTAAGGTTAATGAATTTAAAATTAAAGGACCTGAGGTAGATGCAATAGTTAATGATCCAAATATTCCAAATTCATGTGATGCAGATAATCCAGATAATTACGATGCGTTTGGTAATTTTAGATATCCTGAATGTGATGATGACTTTAGTGACATTGATGAAGGCTGCGATGATAGACGCGGACATGATCCTATTAACAGAAGAGAAAGAGTTAGTGTTAGTGAAAGTTTAAATAAAAATTGGAATGATGAAGACGGTATATATGTAATTACATATAAACGTTGGGATGATGATCAGACATATATTGACAATGCCGAAACAAGTGAAGAAGGTATTGAAATAATGCAGAAGTTAAGAGCTGATAGTGATGTTCAAGAAGCTATTTTAGAATTTAAAGATGAGTCAGATATAGATAATCCTGAATATATTGAAATAGATGACTTTAGCAAAACTTATCGTAATGAAAGTTTAACTGAAGATGATGATATGACTGATGAAGAATTTGTAGAAGCTTTATATAATGCATTATCTACTAAAAGAGAGCAAGATGCATTCCCAGAAGATAAGTTAGACATGGACCCTCCTGCAGATGATGTTCCTGTAGTAAAGTGTAAAATTACACCACTAGCAACTCACTCTGAAGATGAAAAACCTTTAAATGAAGTTCTTTACTATGATACTGAAGCAGGCTGGAAAGAACCAGATCCTTATACTGTAGACATTACTTACTGTAGAGAAAAAGTTGGAAATAATAATATTATTGATATTTCTGCTGGTTTTGGTGTAACATTTACTACAAGATCAGGTGATAGTATTTATGTTGAGGCAAATTTAGAAGAAGTGCACTTAAAGTATAATGAGGATTATGAAGTTGAAGATGATGGTGTTGTTGCTATAGTAACATTTAAGAAACCTTTAGATAAAATTTTTGACTTAAGAAGTATTGTTCCAAATGATCTTGATTTTAATGATGTTGGGCTTGATTCAGTTATTAGTAGAATAGAAGAGGATTCTGATCTTTCTTATGAAGAATTGGTTGATGAGCAAGCAGAATTTTTTGCAAAACAATTAAGTTTAGATAAAAATATTCATAATAGAGTTACAGAGTTACTAGAAAATGCAATTTATAATCGTACAAACTTTGAGTCAGATGCTGTTGCAATTAAGGAAAATTTAGATATTGATAGTGATATAGATGAATCTTTAGAAGAATCAGATGATTCTGAGCTTAAAAGTTTAGATAGTATGATTAATAAATGATTTAATTAAGGAGAATGTATTTACATTCTTCTTTTTTTATATTATAATATATATGATAAGGGGGGAATGACATTATGTATGTATATTCTGTGGATAATTATATGAAAAATTTAATAAGTGACTGTATTAAAAAATGTAAAGCTGTAAATATCCCAATTTCAGATCAGATCATTTTTAGTACAATGGCTGGTGAAAGAATTTATGGTCAATGCATCTCTGTGAGAAACTCTGGTTGCTTTAGAATCGAAATAAGTAAGTATCTAGTAAATGAATCAGAAATAGTTAATACTATTTTTCACGAATTACTTCACACATGCCCAGACTGTTCAGGTCATGATAAACAATGGCAGTACTATGGAAAGCTTATTGATAAATATTATGGTCAAAATATTACTAGAGTAGGAAATAAAAAAATCAAGGCTGACATCAGAAGTTCAAAAAGAAGATATTTTACTAAAGAGGAATATGAAAATAATAAAGATATTCTAGTGGCATTAGCTGTAGAAGGTGATGATAAGCCAAGTTGGTTTGTTAAAAGAAATTCTACTATTGTAAAACACTTGGACAGATGTAGCAGTAGAGAAACAGGTAAAAAAATTGTAATTTTTAATAAATAGATATTTACAAAACAATAATTTTATGATATAATAAATATGTAAAGTGAAAGTGAGGAATAAAATTATGAAAGAACATGAAGCAATGGAACAAGGTTTTTATTATACTGGTATTGGAGCAGCAGCATGGGAATTTGAAAATGCAAAAGCAAGAGCTCAAGCTATTAAGAAAGCATTTAAAGGTGCTGACTACAGAATCGTAGAAAAAAGATGTGAATCTCGTAGTGGTACTACACTTTGGAAAAATATTTATGGTAATGAAATATTCCGTAAGGCTCAATACTTTAATCAAGCAGTTGAGGAAGAATATTTAAATAAAAAACATCAAGAAAGATTAGAACAATTAAAAGCTGAGTATGAAGAGCAAGTAGCAGAAGAGTTAGAAATCTTTAATAAGAGAAAAGAAAAATATGATTTGTTAATGTCTTTAAAAAAATAATAAATAAGTATTTACAAATTGATAAATATGTGATATAATAATATTAGAATAAATTATGGAGGAATAAAAATTATGGGATTAGATATGTATTTTTATGCTAAGTCAAGAGAGCACGTAGAAAGAATTGATCCAGAAGATGATAACTACAAGTCATTTAGTAAGTGGAGAGCTAAAGATGATCCAACTTTAAAAGATGAAACTAATTATCCTGAAGACTTAAAAGAACTAGGTGATTATATTTACAGAATTAATTTTAAATCATCTTTTGTTGAGGATGACGGTTTTTATCGCTATCAAATTGGTTATTTTAGAAAGTTTAATGCTTTACATAATTATATAGTAAATGAATTAGCTGACGGCATAGATGAATGTCAAGAGATTCAAATTACTAAAGATGATTTATATACTTTATTGGATAAGTTATCTAGAATTGACAATGATAGAGACCTTGCTGAGGAAGAACTACCTACTGCTAGTGGCTTCTTCTTTGGAAATACTGATTATGATGATTGGTATTTTGATGACGTCAAAGATGCTCTTGAGATGTGTGAGTTATATTTAACTAAGTTTGATTTTGATAAGTATGATTTAATTTATCATGCAAGCTGGTAAAAAAATTTTAAAAAGAATGTAGATTAGCTATTTACATTCTTTTATTTTTGTGTTATAATTATATTGAACAAAGGAAATAGGAGGAACAATTTTATGAAACAAAATGAAATGAAGGAAGCATTAAAGAAAGAATTTGTGGGTAAACCATTTAATACTGGCGTAAATTCAGTATCACCTTATTCAGTAGGATATTATATTCTAAATAATTTTATTCCAGAAGAATTTAGAAAAAATGTAGCTGTCGATGTTGCCAAATTTGATGTAACAATAAGACTTACTTATAAAACAAAAGCTTGTTACAAGAATATTCCGTTGTTACATGCTAGCGTTAAACGTGCTAAAGGTAAATCACACTACAATTTCTTTGGTAATTACTGTGACTGGTCAGTAAAAGATATAGAAGTTAGCTATTGTGATTATGGTAAAAATTTAACATTGGAAGAAATTTACAATGATGCCATGGCAGAAGCTAAAAAATCAATTAGCGAAGCTGACGAATATGATGCTGAAATATTAAAATTAGTAGAATTACTAAAAACTACAACAGGTTTAGGTAGATATGATCTTCGTGACAGAATTGATTATATAAGAAATCATTGGTACTCACTTGCAGATAAAGTTTTTGATTAAAAAATATTAGGGAAATGTGTTTACATTTCTCTTTTTTTATGTTATAATATAGATATAAAATATAGGAGGAATTTAATTATGAAATGTAAAATAGTAGTTATTTATACAAATGGTAAAGAGGAAGTAGTATATGATGGAGACTTTACACCAAAAGCTATGAGACTACAATCTAATTATGTATTAAAAGCTTTAAAGGATCCTAGCATTAAAGCTGTTGTTTGGAGATAAAAATATACAATAGCTATTTACAAATTAAATAAAATATGATATAATATATATGTAAGTGATTAAGGAGGAATAAAAATCATGAGTAAATATGAAATTAAAGAAGCAAGATTACATTTAGCAAAAGGTAATAATAAAATTGGTAAAGGTATTTGGGCTTTTGCAACAGTACCAGGTAATGAAACACACAAACCTACATTAAAAACAGGTGAAGTATTATCAAATATTTCTGGAACTTGTAGTAAGTATTGTGATGGTTGTGCAAAGAATGGTGCATGTTATGCATGGCGTGATTTTATGCTTCATCATAATGTATGTGTAGAAGCTTGGAGTGAAAATACATTATTATTAAGAAGTGGTAAATTATTTGAAGAGCTTGATCAATTCATTACTAGAGCAAATAAAAGATATTTAGAAACTAAGAATGAAAAATATCACAAAATTGCAACATTTAGAATTAATACTTCAGGTGAGATTGAAAACTTAGAGCAATTTATTGGTTGGAATGAATTAGCTAAAAAGCATCCAGAAGTTGTATTTGGAATTTATACTAAAAATTATGATGTTATAAGAGAGTTTTTAAAGACTCATGATAATACAGCAGATAATTTTGTAGTAAATATTTCTCAATGGCATGGCGTTGCAGATGACTTTCTAAAAGAAAATGCGGGTAAGTTTAATGTGTTTGAATACGATGACTCTAATAGAAAAGATAATAAATTATTAGATGAGGATATTAAGAGGTTATTTAATGAAACACATTGTCCAGCTGTTAAGAAAGATGGCCATCATGCAATGACTAAAGATGGCAAACCTATTACTTGCGATATGTGTAGACGTTGCTATACTAAAACAGGTAAACTAACAGCGGTATACGCACATTAATATTAAAAAAATTATGAAAGACTATTTACAAAATAGTCTTTTTATGTTATAATATATATGAAAGTGAGGAATAAAGATATGATACATGAAGCATTAAAAGATAAGATCAAGTTTGTTGCTGACCTATCAAAAGTGGTTGGTGGAAAAGTTAGTGGCATTGAATCATTAGACTATGTAGTTGCAAAGCATAAGACTCAAGGCTGGACAGATGAATACTTAGTGGTTAAGTATAAAGGCGGAGCAATCCAAGCCCGCAACTGTAGCTGGAACTCTTTAGCTGCAATAGTAGAAGAGTTAGGTAAAATGGTATACAGCTCACAAGTATATCCAGCAGACACAGAAGCCTATAAGAAGCTTATTAGTGAGGATACTCAGTATGATTATGATATCTATGATCATGAAAGTATTTAAAAAAAGATTAAAAAAGTGTAAAATTAGCTATTTACAAATGAATCAAAACATGATATAATTATATTGTAAGATAAATTAAGGGGGAACAAATTTATGATTACAAAAGAACAATTTAAAGCTAACTATGACAGAATTAATGAGCTTGGAAAAGCATTTATGGATAAGTGCATTGAAAATGATAAGAAAATAATTCTTACGTCAGATGATCCTAAAGAACGTGAAAAAGCAATGAATGATTTATCATATATCTATTATGAATATGATAATAGAGAAAAAATTCTTGATACTAAAAATATAGAACAACAATATGATGATGTTGTTAATATGACTGAAGATCTTTCTAAGGCATTTAAGTGTGAGTGGATAAGTGATACAGAGTTTACAGTTCAAACAAATCATGAACGTTTATCAGATTTTGCGATCATGATTAGCAGATGGTTTGGTGCAACATCAACAAGTGGGTTTACTTTTAGCTCAAGTTTCACAACTCATAATGCAAAAACAGCTAATGGTTTATATTTTGATATAACATGTACTAAAGAAGGTCTTGGCTTATTAGTATTTAAAGGTTTAAATCCTGGTTTACCATATTGGCTACCTAGAAGTTTTGCAGAAGAATATGAAAAAAATATAAAATAGGTGTTTACAAAGCACCTATTTTGTGGTATAATATATATAGATAAAAGAAAGGAGATAAAATATGCAGAAGACATCTAAGTATTTAGGTCAAGTTTATGAGGGTTGGACAGTCACTCACATTGGAGTTGCTAGCGTAGTAGCAAAAAGACATAAGGGTAAAGGACAAAATAAGAGACCAGGACATTGTTCTTACTATTATTTACTAGAGCGTCGCACTTCAGATGGAAAATGTGAAAAGCAAGTAAGATTAAACTCAACACAAATGTGCAATGTTGCTCGTGGACTATTTAGTGTAGAAGCTTATTCAGACTATCTACAAGCTAAAAATTCATCTAAAGCAACAAAAAAGGTAAATTATCAATTTTTAAATCAATAAAAAGGAGAAATTAGAATTATGGAAATGAGAAATTTAAAATCAGGTATGGTTGATACAGTATTTTGGAATAATAATACTCTAATTGTACGTTTTAACACAAATCAAGTGTATGCTTATGAGGGTGTGCCTCAACATGTTTATGCAAATATGGTTGCAGCTCAATCTAAGGGCAGATTCTTCCTAAAAGAAGTTAAAAACCGTTATGCATTTACTAGATTAACAAAGTAATTGTGTTAATTTCGGAATTAAGCTAATTTCAATATTAGCTTTTTCTTTAATTCTTGAAATTGGTCAAATTTTGCATTTTTATTTTGGGGATATATAAATTATAACGAAATTGGCCAAAAATCAAAATATGGTCAAAAAATATATTAAAAATTTAATAAATTTATATTTACAAAATAATAATTAAAGTATATAATAAATGTAGAAGTAAATGAAAGGAGTTATTTGTATGAAAGATAATGTAATAAGATATGAAGAAGATGATTTCGATATTTCTTCAGATGATCTAGATAGTGAGATTGGAGATTTCAATTTAGAAAATGCAATATATGAAGTCTGGGCATTGGGATATGAAAATGGTCGAATTTCAGATATTGAAGTTTTACTTGGAAGCTTTGATAATCCGCAACAAGCAGTTGAGTTTGCTTACACAGTTAGTAAAGATTTAATTGGCTCAAAAGTTAAGGATACAGATAACCTTTCTAGAATAGACACATTTGAAATTGAAGTAGAGACAACAGTTAATACAGAAGATGGTTATTCAAATGTGGGAACAATTTTTAGAACAGAACTTGTAGTCTAATTGGAAGGTGATGTTTATGAAGAAGGAACAATTTGAGCAAGTCTATGAAAATTTAGAAAAGAGAGTAACATGGTGTGATAAGTATTTAGATCCAATTAAATCTAAAGAAGATTTACTAAAATTATCTTTGAAAGATTATCTTGAGCTAATTAGCGAATGTAAAACGCTAATGAGTGAGATGGATAAAATTTATGCCGAGTTACAACATATTCATGGGATGGGTAATCTGAGTGCGATGCAGCAAGGTAAATTACTAAAACTTACAAATCAATTTAGTATTTACAGAAGCGATATTAAATGTTTATCTGCAAACGCATCTCTTGATAAAATTCCTGATATTCCTACAAGTGCAAAATATAAACTATCTGTTTTAGGTGACTTTACATTAACAAGATCTGCAAGAGGTTCTAAGGCTATAAGTGAAATTTCACTAAATGATTCATCAGAATCAACTGCACAGAGCGTTACATCAAGCGAATTTAGTAAACCTGTCGGTTCATTTGATGGAAGAATCATTAAACTTAAAGAAGATGAAATTGAAAAGTTTGCAACTTGGTATGGATACTACTGCACATTAAGTTCTGCTGCTGTAATTGAAGCAATTAAAGTTGGTAAAGCTTATGGTGGAATTCAGTGGATGGTTAAAGAGGATGCTTATATCGGGGCACCAACTAATCCTGGAAATTTAAATCGCACTGCAAAATTATTTGCTGGGTTAATTAATAAAAAATAAAAAATATTGTATATTAATATGCAAAGTAAAAATTTTTCTTTGTCATTACAGTCTGTTAGGATAACAAATATTCATTTCATTCCTCCTTTCCGCAACGCTTACTAGTTTTTTTGATATGAGTTAATCATTAATAGTTATTCTAAGAAAACTAAAAAAGTCAAAAGAAGTTCAGTTCAGTTAGAGCTTCTTTTTTTTATTTTAAAAATTATTTACAAATAGATAAAAGCATGATATAATATAAGTAGAATATAGGAGGAACAAAAATATGGAAAATAAAACTATTAAAGATATTATTGATGTACTTACCAAGGTAGCAATAATTAGAGATTTAAATAAAAATGTTTTTCTAGTAGTAGATGATAATGCTTGCACCGTTAAATTTGGTTATGAGTTAGATAATAAAATTTTAAACAGACGAGTAAATAATTATAATGTTAAAGGAAAAGTTATTACAATTATGGCAGATTAACAAAAAAGTATTTACATTTCTTGAATTTCATGATATAATAATATTATAAATAAATAAAGGAGGAAAATTTTATGCAACAAACATTAGGAAATTTAAAAAAGGTTATTGACAAATTATTAAAGGAACATCCTGAACTTGCTGATCGTAAGATTGTACTACCAACTGATAATGAAGGTAACGGTTATTTTGGAATGTTTTATGATATAACATATGATAAGCAAACTCTTGAGGATATAGCTGATAGTATTTTTGATAGCCAAGAAACAGATCCAGATAAAATTGTTATATTAGGATAAAAAAGACTAGAGAAATCTAGTCTTTTCTTTTTAACATATGTGGAAGCAGGATACCCCCATCCCATGCAGATTAGCGAATCCAAACTTTACTAACTTGTTAGTGTCATCTGGATTTGCAGAGCTGATTCATTTGTATCCAATTAGCGAAATTAAAAAAATTAAAAAAATTTTATAAAAAGTATTTACAAAATATTTTTTTCATTGTATATTATAAATAGAAAGAGGTGAAGACTTATGACACTTAGAGAAGTTTATGAGTATGAGAACAGATTTCATAAAGATATTCAATTAGTGGGAGTCTATGATCCAGTTACTGAAATGGTTAATCCTATTCCTATTGATAAATATCTAGAAACTAATGCTGAAGACTCAGTTGAAGACTACCAATATGATAAAGATCACAAGTGTATAGTTATATTTAAGTAATTAAGGAACTATAAGTATGACTAGACAAAGATTTAAAAATGTTTTATTACAAACAATGGAAGAAAATGACTTGTGGGAGCCAAATAATGTAATAGAAGACTTCTTATCTTTAAATTTTGATAAAGATGAGTCATTTGCAGACTGGGAGCAACAAGATTTTGATAAGTTTGTTAGTAGTATTAGTGCAAATGGTTTTTGGGGAGCCTGTGAAGAAAATGATTTCTGTTGTTTGGAAGAACAGGATAATTAAATAAATTAAAACTGAAATTTGACAAATTACAAAAAGGGTGTTTACAAAACACTCTTTTTTTGATATAATATATATAGTAGGTTAAGGAGGAAAATAAACTTATGGAAAGATTACAAGAATTACAAAATTTAATTGATGCTCAAAGCTTAAAAGTTAAAGAGTGTAGAACTGCTTATAGTGTAGTTGCAGATTTATATGAAAACAAAATTGTAGAAGCAATTACAAAAGTTTTAAATCCAATTACTCAAGTTAAAGTAATAGTAAGCACAAGTGGTTATTCAACTTCTGGAAGCATAAACTTATTGGTTGATGATGATAAATGCCATCATTCTTGTTTTGATTTTTACTATGACTGTCGTTATGGTGAAAATGAATACAAATTAAAGGTTAATATTGGAACTTGTGGTTCATTTGGAATTGATGACAAAGAACAATTTACTAAATATCGATTATTTACAGAATTTCTAAATAACTTTGAGGAAATTGAAAATGCATTTAAGGATAATACAAGTTTAATAGAAACTACTAAGATATTATATCACGAGCAAAATATTTTAGATAAATATAATCGTGAAGTATATGAGATTGAAAAAGAACAAAAAGAAAATGAACTTAAGAAGTCTGTTAAAGCTGGTAATTTCTACAAAAATAAAAATTATCATTGGTATCGTAAATGTCAATCTTTTAAGGGGTATGAGTATATAAGAGTTGTAGGTTTTACTAATAAGAGTGCAAATTTAGAAGTTGGTCGTATTAACCCTAAAGGTTGTTATGACGAAGGTTGGCGAGATCAAGACACTTATAGAATGAATATTGATGAATTCTATAATGCTGTTATAAATGGTAGTTTAGTTCAAGTTGATCCAGCTGTAGAAATATTGCGATAAAAGTATTAAAAGAGGGTTTACAAAAACCCTTTTTTATGTTATAATATATATGAAGTTAAAAATAGGAGGAATAAATTTTATGAAAACATTTTATATTGTATTAGAACAACAAGGTTATACTCAACGTGCATTTACCGTGAAAGCTGAAGATGAGGATGAAGCTTATGAAAAAGTTAAAGAAGAACTTTTTAATGAGTATGAATCATTTGCAGTAACTAAAAAAGAGTTTAATCAAATTTTAGAAGATGACGAACCTGACTTAGTAGAAATTGATGAATGGTAATAAGACAAATTTATTGCTAAATTTATTATATGATATGAAGGAGAAATTAAAAATGGCAAATTACAGTTTACAAGAGGCATTTAAGGAATTAAATCCTCTTTGGGAAGATCAAAATCAAGTAAAAGTTAATAATCTAAATGCTGCAAAGAAAGCTGGCTACACAGAAGTGCAACGTGGTAAATGGCGTGATTTAGAACATAATGTTCCAGCTAAGTATTTTAATGTTGCATTACCAAAGCCTAGATATAATGATGTATATGATGTGCAAATTAGAACTAACTATGCTACTAATCCAGCTAATGGACAAAAAATTGCTATTCCAGAATATAGAGCTGTATGGGCTACTACTAATAGCTATGGTGATTATGGTTATGCATCTAAAGTTATTAAACCTGAGCAAGTTAATTTAGGTCAATTTAGAACTGATAGATCTAATGCAGCAAGAGATAAAGAGACAGCAGAATACACTAAAAAATTAAATGAATTTAATGTTGATAATTATCTAAATATGAAGGGTGTTGAAGAAGCACTAGATGAAATTGCTAAGCATATTGATATTGATCCTGCAGTTCGTGAAGATATACTAAAAAGAGCAGAGGAAGCAATTGGCGGTCCTACTGATTGGTGCACAGTTGTAGTATTAACAGATCAATACGCAGATAATAATCCAAATGAGCATTCTAGAATCTCTAGAAAAGGTATGAGTAAAGAAGATGCTTTCTATGATGCACAGTATAGTAATGAACCTGTTTATAAACAATTAAATGCTTGGTGTGCTTGGCATTATGACTATATGAAAACTAAGGATGCAGACGAATTCTTAGCAAAACAAATTCAACGTGAAAATGATATTCATGCTGGTAAAATTAAAGTAGAACATCGTTAATTTATAAAAAAGAATGTAAAAAATATTTACATTCTTTTCTTTTTGCGTTATAATATATATGTAAGAAAGAGGAGGAAAACTAGTATGACAGTAATAGAAGCATATAGAATTGAATGCACTAACGAAAATAGACAAATTCCATTTATTGCTATTTTAGATAAAGAAACCGGCAAAGCAGAACTTGACTATGCTGACGAGTATCTAGAAACTCATCATGACTTTGAGGTTAGTAAATCTGTGTTTGTAGAAAAACATAATTGTGTTTATATGGAATTAGCAGATTAGCTATTTACAAATTGAGTTATTTGTGGTATAATATAAGTATAGAAAATAAGGAGGAATAAAAATATGAAAGGAAAATTTTTTATAACAACAAATGAAAGTAGCGGTATTTCAAGAAGAACACTAGAAACTGCTTTAAAAACAATTAAAGAGGAATTAGAATACCTATTAGAAAATTATCCAGATGAAGTAATTGATATTGAAATAAATTCATATGAAGAGGACGAGGACTAGATTAAATTCTAGTCTTTTTTTATTTACAAACAAACTAAAATGTGATATAATATATATAGAGATAAGAAAGAGGGGACTAATTATGTTTAGACTAATATTTGATACAACTTCACAAGGTGGTTATAGAGAGGAATTGAACGGAACTCGTAAAGAGTGTATGACTAAGTTTAGAGAAATTCAAGATGACATTTTTGAGAATGGTATTTGTTCAATTGATGAACTAACTGTGACAAACTTAAATACTGATGAGATAGTATGTCAGGGTTATGGTTGTGAAGACTGTGATGATGAAGACTATGAAGATGACGAAGAAGAGGACTAAAATTATAAAAACTAAAAATAAGTATTTACAAACAATCCAAAACATGATATAATATATATAGAAAAAGAGAGTGGAGGAATTAAGTATGGAAAATACAAATGAAATTAGAGAAGATTGGTATGAGTATTATCAAATGCTAGAAACTATTAGAGAATCTGGAATAGTGAATATGTTTGGAGCTGCACCTTATCTTGCTGAATATTGCGAGATAGATGAAAAGCTTGCAAAGCAGGTTTTATTAAATTGGATGCATAATTATTCTAAGTTAAGTGAAATGTTTGGATGGAGGTAATTAGAAATGAAATATTATGTTATATATAAAGTAAAAGAAGTAGGTTTTTATAAAGAAGAATATAGTGTTATTGCAATTGTCACAGATAAAGAGATTGCTGAAGATTTTTGTAAGAAGTATAAACACTGTTATTATAATGAAGAAGAAGTTGGAAAAGAAAGTAGATATAGTGGAGATTTTAATTAAGGAGGCAAACTAATTATGAACAAGGCTGAAATGAAAAAGGAATTTAAAGAAAGATGGAATAGATTATTTCCAAATAAAAGATTACTAGCTGTTCAATTAGATGGTTTTACACATTGTATTTATTATGATGAGAAGTCACCTAGAGCTAAAGTTGTTAAAGGTGAATGTAAGAAACTTGTGTATAGTGGTTGTATGAGTATGGGTGAGGCTAGAAGTTATGGAATGAATGATGATAATGTAGTAGAATTCTTTGCTGGTTATCCTAATTACCAATATCAAAACAATCCAATTGAAATTGTTTATGTAATGCCATAGACTAGAGCTTAAAAGCTTTAGTCTTTTTTTATATTATTGTTTGATTAGCTATTTACATGTTAATCAAAATGTGTTATAATATAAATATAGAATAAAGAAAGAGAGAATACAAAAATGAAAAAACAATTTAATACAAAAGAAGTTTTAACAAAAGCAAATGATTTAGTAAAGCAATTAGCACTTCCAAAAGATTTGAACGTTGATATTTCTAATGAGTCAGACTTTGTTGAGATTAGATTTTATTCAGCATTTAAAAACTTAAATAGTGTTAAAGCAGAACTTGATTATTTTAAAAAGAATTATTATACATTTATTACTGACACATTAAAAGATTTTAAAAATGTATTTACTAATTATTTTGTTTGTGATACAGGCATAGATGATAATGGATGTAATAATGTTCGAGGCATTCGTTCAAGTATTGTAATTGCATAATAATTATAAAGAATGTAGATAGAAATATTTACATTCTTTTTATTTTATGATATAATAATATATGTAAGTGAGGGATAAATAATATGACAAAACAAATTGAAAATAAAATTAAATTTTTAGCAAAGAAAGCTGCAAACTACTGGAATAACCTAACAGACGAACAAAAGGCAGAGTATGAAGATCAAGGAACATCTACAGTATTTGAATATGTAGACTTGTCAGCTTATATGTCAATAGTTAGTGCAGACGATGATGAAGGCACATTGTTTGATGAGTTAGAAGAAGAATTTTGGAATCTAGCTGAAGATTAAAGAAGTTGAAATATACTTCTTTTTTTATTTACATTTTAATAGAAATATGATATAATATAATTATAGGAAGCAAGGAGGAATAAAATTATGTATGAAGAAGATTTTTATGGTATGAATGTTGGTGAAAGATTAGTGTGTGTTAAAGGTTACATCCATCCAAATATGGGAACTATATGTCGTAAAGGACAAAAGTATAAAGTCAATGCTACACGATTAGAGACTGATGGTGATACAGAGTATGCTGTTGGTAAGATTAAAGAAGATGGTGGTGTATGGATGTGTACTAGATTCATTGCAGAACATTTTGTTAAGGAGGAAAAATAAAATGAAACGTAAGTATTATTATATTATTAGTGATGATGGTAAATATGTGGTAACTGAGATTGCGAGAGGTGGAAGTTGTGCAGGTTGGATTTCTAGTTATCAACTAACAACAGATACCAACTTTGCTCCATTACTATTTAATAATCCAAAAGACGCCCATGTAAAAGACTTTAGTGGTGAAGATACTTGCACTGGAACTTATTGGTGGAAAGAACCCGGTAAGAAGAGATATGAAATTAAGATTACTTGGACAATTAAAGAAGTTGAAATAGATATTTAAAAAATATTGCAAAGGGCTATTTACAAATAGTCCTTTTTATGTTATAATATATATGTAAGATAAAAGAGGAGGATACAATTATGAAATTATTTATTTTAAGTTGTGCTTATATTGACGATATGAATACATTAGGTCTTGAAACACCAAAAGTATTTAAAACTAGACAAGAAGCAATAACTGCTCTTGAAGAAAGAGTTGCTGAGTATAAAGATTATCTTAGTCAGTGGATGGATTCTGAAATTGATTTAGAAAACGGAATTGCAGACATTTATACTAACGACGATCAAAACATATTGTTTGAAATCGAAGAGGTGGAGGTATAACTATGAAGAACTTTAAACATATTGGCGAAGTGTATGATTTCTTTGATACATTTAATACACCAGAAGAATTAGAACGTGCTTTTGACGAGGTGCCTGCTAAGTTTGGTGCTTTCGATATTACTAATATGACTACTTGTAAAAAAGAAGGTTTTATCGAAGTTTGTAATACATATTATGATAAGAATATCGGAGATTATGAATACGATTATCACACAGTGTTAATTGAGGATGACTAAATATGAAAGATTGGAATTCAAAGATTGTTAGTGTATTAGCAAATTATAACGTAGTTGAAATAAAAGATCAAAAAGAATTAGACGCATTTAAGGAAATCTGTCATAGAATAGGTTTAGACCCATTTAAGAATAATGATTTTGATAAATTAGCTTATTATGCAGCAAAATATGACTCACAACATAATAGAACTTATAGTGAGCAACCTATTTGTTATGTTGAATACAGAAATGATAAAGGTTTTGGTTTTTATAGAGATACTAAAACTGCATTAAAAGATTGGTTCGGAATTGCTCCATTTTCAATTGATGAACTTTTAGAAGAAATTAAATAAAAAGTATTTACAAATAATTAAAAACACGTTATAATATAATTGTAAAAAATAAGGAGGATAATAATATGTCAAAACTATATGGTTCATTACAAGGTTGTAGAGGTGAAGCTACCAGATGTGGTTCAGGTTCTAGTGGCATTCGTGCATCAGTTCAAAGCTGGGATGGTTCATTAGTAAGCTATATGGACTTAGATGATAATGGAAAACCTATTGTAACATTAAAAATTAGTGAAGGCTCATCTGGTTATGGAAGTGAAACAATTTTCAGAGGCTCATTAGAAGAGTTAAAGGCTAAGCTTAAGGCTTAGTCTAAGACTCAAGGAGGTAATATTATGACAAATGAAAGATTCTGGAAAATAGCAGATAAGTATGAGCAAGTTATCAATCATGCTACTGAGTCAGAAGTAATTATTACAGATAAAGATTCAGCCATGAAAGAAATAGTGTATTACAATCGTGGCAATGTTGCTAAAAGCGTTTCTGATTATTCTTTATTAGTTAAAGGTAATCATGGTGGTGATAAAGAATTTACTAAAGTTGTAGATACTATTAAAACTATTTGCGCACAATTTAATCAGCTAGGTATGAAAGAATTTAAAAAGAAATACAAAAACATATTTACAAACAAATAAGTTTGTGATATAATATAAATGAAGATAAGGAATGGTCGAAAGATCAGTTATTACTTAAAGTTCTACCTTTGTAGAATAAGTAGTTCAGGCCAGAGTACTTGAAGCTTTGGTAGTTCCTCCTTCCTTATATAGTGTTTGAAAACTAAGGACAAAGATTCCTTGGTTTTCTTTTTTTTAAATAAATTATAAATAACTATTTACAAATTAACATTTTCGTGCTATAATAATAATGTAAGATAATTAAGGAGGACTAAATATTATGAGAGTTACAGATATTAAGAGTAGAAAAGATTTAATTACAGTTAAAAAGTATAACGATGCATATTATTCTGGTGCATTCTCAGGAAGTGAAGCGACACCTATTGATATGGATATTGCTAAAAAGTTAGTAGACTTAATTGAAGCAGGTTATACTTGGATAGATGAGCCTGTTGCAGGAAATTGGACGAGATATGATTTATGCCCAGGCAATCATACAAAATATGGAACTAATTATGTTTACATAGATGATGATCAAAAGCTATTAAGAGTTAGTGAAACTGCATCAGAGTTTTATAATCATTAAACGGAGGATACAAATATGAAAAATGATTTAAAAGATTTTAAAGAATATAAAGATTGGTGCAAAGCACATTATTTGAAACCTGGCACACAAATTGCACTTGAAATATTCTTTATTTATAAAAGATCAAAGTTAATTTAATAATTAAATTAAGTCCTGAAAATAAGACTCAGGACTTTTCAAGTATACAAAAATATGCTAAATTATAAGTAAGGTAAAAAAATTAAAATAAAAAGGAGATAGTATATAATGGCAGCAAATATACAAACATTAGCAAAAAAGATAATTGATAAAATTGATTTAGTATTAGATGAAAATGGAAATCTAGTAGATGTAAAAGATAATGGCTTAGCTGACGTTGCACTATATGTTTCAGACAACGTTGGACCTAAAGCAAAAGCTCATGCAGTTAAACTTGCAAAGAAAGCAATTGATTTAGTATTATATAGAATGAAGAATGATGAAGATTTTAGACCTTCAGATTTACCTGAATTAGTTGATTCAGCAATTGATTCTGTTCTTACTGTAAATGGTTTTAATTATGACCCTAGAGATAATTCAAGATTTACTCCATACAAAGATGCACTTGATTATGCAATAGGTGTTAGAGATAGAGCTAAGAGTCACACATTAAGTGGAGCTTATGATAAACGTGGTGCTTGGAAACATTTACATATTGCATCTTTAATTGAAGCAATTATTAGAAAATATTTTAAAGATTTAATTAAACAATCTACATCAAAGAAAAAAGCTACACAAATGTTAAACTTAACACCAGCAGAAAAAGAAGAAGTTAAAGACTGGTTAAGAAATCATGTAACTGATATTAAATATAGTGTTCCAAACAATGATAGTAATGTATATTTAGGAAACCCTGGAATTCCAGAAGAAGACATTGAAGCAAGAGATAAATCTCACTATGCAGTTCAAGATGGATGGGATAAAGAAATAAATGCTTTATATACTAAATTTCCATTATTAAAGAACTCAGATCATATTGTAGACAGACTTGCAGCTAACTCAGATGATACTAGAAAAGATATGTGGCACATTGCTGCAATAACTACTTTTGATACTAATGTTCAAGATATGCCTGAGCTAGTTAAGCGTATGGTTGAAATTGCTAGAAGTCAATCTAATCATGATGATTTAAAAACTATGGACGAAATTAAAGATGATAAACAAGTAAGTTCAAGAGCTTTAGCAGATACTATTATTTCTTTATTTGATAAAGATCCAGATTTCTATAAACACAAAGATGCGCCTACAGCAATAGAAACTAGAAATGCTTTTAGTGCTGATATGCCAGACTATGAACCTGAGCCTGAAGCAGAAGATTCAGTAGTGCCTTCTGGAATTGATTCAGATTCTTTAATTAGCGATTATGAATAAAATAAATTAAAAGGGGTTTACAAACCTCTTTTTTTGTGGTATAATATAATTGTAATGAGGAAGAGGTGATTAGGATGAGTAGATGGTTATCTATTGCACCAACATGGTGGGAGTTATTAAGAAGTATTTTAAAACAAGGTTATGTATATATTAAATGGGAAGATAGAATTATTAAGTGTAGAGTTGAGAATACAGGTTGGGAAGACTATCCTAGACTTGAATTAGAATGGCACCACACTTATCCTATTAAATTAATTGAAAGAGATTATAAAGTTACTTGGTCTAAGAATAAAGAAGACTTAGAATAAGAAGAGGGCGATAGTATGGAAAAGAAATTAATGAGAATAGGTGATATCAACTTAAGTAAGAAGGCCGAGTTCTGCAATCATCCTAGTGGTACTCACTGTCCTAAAACTTGTAAGTTTGCAGCAAAGCATGGTAGATGTAAGTTAGTTGAAAAGCAATATGAGAATGAAATGATTGAAGTAGAAGTTGACGATTAATAAGGGAGGTATGTATTATGCCAGAGAGAATAACAGGAAAGAAAATTAGAACATTAGGAGAACTTAGAGATTTTGTTAATAATACTTTAGGCGACTTAGAAGATGATTATGAATTTACACTAAATGATAATCCAATGTATACTATAACTTTATTGGGTGATTGCGATATATCATACTCAAGTAAGAGTCTAACTATTGATTGTGAAGTAGAGGAATTTCTTCCTTTTCATAGCTAGAGGTGATTAGTATGAAAGTTATTAAGAATAGAATTGGTAGATTTAAATTAACAGAAATACATGAAGATACATATACTTACTCTATGGCGGATGAAGCTGAGGACCCATTTGTACTAACTCAATTTATGATAGATTTAGAAGATAATACTTATACTCTTATTGAAAGACAAGAGCTAGCCTTCTTAGATAATGGTGTAGAAATTAGTAACCTTCCTTTTACAGAAGAAGAGTTAGATTATTTAAATGAACTAGGATTAAAGGAGAGAGAATAATATATGAACATATATAAGATTACTATACAAGAATATTCCTGTGGTCCAGATATAGCTGAATATACTGGAACATTAAAAGAAGTTAGAAAGTGGTTTTGTGAAGAAGGCTGGTATGATAAAATTTATCATATGTATAATCGTAGTCATAGGATATATAAAAAGGTAGGTTCTGAATGGAAGGAATATGGAATAGGCATATTTGATATACATGATGAATAAAAAAAGATTTGTAATTAAGTATTTACAAGTCTTTTATTTTATGCTATAATATATATGTATAAAGAAAAGAAAAAAGGTATTAATATGAGAACAAATAATAAAAACAAAACAAGTAAAAATTATATAGAATTTGGTCCAGATGAATTTTTAAATTTACCTAATGACTTAAATATGACTGGTGAAGAATTTGATAAGTTTATTGCTGATTATCTAAGTGGTAAAATAGATATTAATGATTTTGAAAACATGACAAAGAATAAAAAGGAGGAGTAAGAAAGATATGTATAAAGCAAAAGTTAAATGGAATGGTAATCATTATTTCGCAGGTGAAGTTGTAAAAGGCAGTAAGGTTGAAACTAGAGCAGATAAAACTACTTGGTTATTTGATGATGAGCCTATTCAAGAATTTCCTTTTTATGGAGATGGCAGAGATGAATGGGTGGAGATTGATGAAGATACATTAGAGGAAGAATAGTATGAAAAATAAAAAAAGAAAATTATCTAATCCAATTCAAATAGCAACTCAATTAACTTATAGACATCAAATGACACCAACTAAAAAAGGTAAGTTAATTAAGTTAGATAGAATAAATAAACAGAAAGGATATGAAGAATAATGATTGGCATAACTAAAAGATATAAAGTAATATATACAGAAGAACAGGAACTTATTCTTAATAATAAGGTAGTAGACTTTCTAGCTAATGTAATTGATAAAGCTAAAAGTGATGGTATTCATTTTGTTTATATGACAAGCTCATCTACTTATAAAGAAATAGATAAAGCTTTAATTACACAATTATTAAAGGATGCTGAGTCAGATGAAAGTATATTAGATAAACCTTTATTTGCAGAGTTAGCAGAATATCCTGAGTATGATAATTGTCCATTCAATGTGAGTCACGCATCACCTTGGGATCATAGATATCCTGGTGATTACGATGACGATGCATACGATGATTGGGATATTATTACTCATTCACTAATGGATTTCTTTTATGAAAATGGCTATGCACCTGGATATGGTGATATTCCGTATTATGAAGAACATCCTGAACAATTTGATTTCAAACCTGTTAAAACTAAAGTAAGTGAAAAGAAATTATTAAATTATTAAAATAAGTATTTACAAATTAAAATTAAATTTGCTGCTATTGGGTGTAGCAGTCCCCAATTAAGATACTAGAGTAGTTACTAGTATCTTTTTCTATTTGCTAAATTATCTGTAAACAAAAAAAGGAGTTATTCTTTATGAAGCAATATACTGAAAGTTTAATAGAAGAATATATTACTGATGAAGTTAATACAGAAGATTTTATAGCATATACTGAATTAGAAAAATATTTTAATAATTATTATTTTAATGCTGGCAGAAAATCATTATTACCGCCTGTAGGAGATATGGAAGGTTGGAATACTTTACATAACTTGGCTAATATAGAACAAGGTATATATAAAGGTGAAAAAACTGCTGGTGGCTTAGCACGTATATGTATTTTTTATAATAACTATGTAATAGAACATTGGCTATTAGCTAATAATGTATTTAGGTTTGAAACTAACTTTATACCGGACGAAAAATATAAAGATAATGATGATTATACTGCACTACCGTCACATGAGTATTTAAGACGTTGTGCTGGTGAATCAATTCCAGACTTTGAGTATGTTGGTCCATCAGGTAATAATGTAACATTGGATGTTAAAACATTAAAAGCAAATGAACGTAAACCTGGTGTGAATATAATAAATACTCCTGCACATAATGCAAAATATGTTGCTGGTTATAATCCTATAAATAATACTTTAATTTTATATAAACAAATTAAGGGTGATTTATATTTAAAATATCCTGGCAAAGAACCTGTGGAATTAGATAAAATAAATCCTTCTTTACCTGATAAGTTAATTCCTTGAAATATGATTACTGCAGATAATGGTTTGTATTTTGACTGGAATAGAATATTTGCGCATGAATGAAATAGAGAAATACAAGATGATATTAGTAATTCACTAACAGAACAAATTGATCAGGTTAAGGCAGCTCAGTTCTTTAATGAGTTAAATACTAATAAGCTAATAGACACTGATGCATTCCATGCTGCATATGATTCTGAGTTACAAGCAGAAAACCTTATGAATTTATTTGATAGTCAAACAGGTAAATTAAAATCTAAGGGATCTTATGGAGATATAAAAAATTGTAATAATTCTGAATTAAAAAAAGCTTTAGTACAATTCTGGGTTGCACAGTTTAAGGATTTCAGAAATACTGTAAATGAAACAAAAGCTAAAAATCAAAAGAAAGAAGAAATAGAAGAATTAGCAGAATTTGTTTTATATAATGCTATAAATAAATTAACTAAGACTCAACCACAATTAGTTAAAGAATATTTAGAACTATCAGGATTAGATGGTATTGATGATGCATTTACTATTGAGGTTGGTGGTAATTTTAGATCTACAATACATTTAAAAGGTTGTGATGTAATAGTTACATTAAATGAAGATAATCTTAAAGATGCTGAGCAAGATATTAACATAGTGCTTGGTGGTGTAGGAAGATATTCTGGTATTGAAGGACAGATTGAATCTGCAGTAACAAAACTAAAAACAGAAAAATATACAAAGAAGATACAGGATACATTAAATAAACTTGGACTACAAGATTATTTAAATAAAAATGATAGTGTATATTTCTTAGATCCACAAACAGAAGATATAATATTTACTTGCTGGAAACAAAATCCAAACAATTATAGTAAGGATAATTTAATAGCTTGTAGGGTTAAGGCAGGTCAACCGTTACATAATAATCAGGATATATCATATAATAATTTACCTGACTTTGATAAACTAAAGGTAATAGCAGTTAGTACAATATCTGGTAGTTCAGGTAGAGCCTGGGGAACAAGTGATGAGATTATTACCTATAATCCTACTATAGATGATAAGCTTAAAACAGCATTAGGCGTTCATGGTAAAGATTCAAGTAACTATGCAGGTCCTGGAAATGGACAATCAGTTACTGTACAAAATAATGTTCCAGATAACCTTGCTAAGTTAGGATTAACAGTACGTGAAGTTTATCACAGTGAATATGATTCTTCTGACTAATTAAAAAAAATAAAAGGGAAGTTATAATAGCTTCTCTTTTTTTATTGTATATAAATTTAGAGGAGTGATGTATATATGTATTTACTTAAAGTTATGAAACGAGATTTAAAAGAACAGGACGGTATGTATTATAGTGATGAACTATTAGATGAATGGTTTAATAAGTTTCCTGAGCGTTTTTGCGTTAGAGTTCATTTCTGGACATTCGATACATATGAAGAAGCACTAAAAGCAAAAGAAGAACATTTTGCTAATTCAGCAGATTGGATGAAGGCTGCAATATATGAGTGTAACTGTATAACAGAGTTTTCAGAGGATACAAAATACAATTGTGATTTTAGTATAAAAGATAATAGCTATGCAGTAAGTAAGGTGGCATAATAATATGAGAATTAAAGATTTAGCATTAGGATCAATAGTTTGGTATAAAGAATTGGTTCTAGGCATTAAGGGATTAACACTAGAAGAAATTTATGGTAACGATATTTTATTAGGCGAGGTTACAAAAACTCCCGGTAAAAATCCATATGATTATGACATAAATATTTTTAGTGTTCCAGTAATGATCAAGAATAGAATCGAAGATGAATATGAATCATACATGGAAGATGAATCAGAAGGAATCTAATTAAGAGGTAATCCGGAATGTTACTAATTTTTTAGTAACTTTTTTAACATCGGATTCATCTGGGATGTCACCCCCCGGGGGAAAGTTTATGCTGACAGCGAATAGGTACTAGTAACTTTCTAGCTGCAGAGTATCCGGGAATTGGGATGCCGCCCCATCCAATATGTTTAAAATATTTTAAAATAACTATTTACATTTTAATAATATTATGATATAATATAAATGTAAGAAAGAGAGGATATCAAATATGAAAACTACATTTATGGGTTTTGAAGTAAGTGATTATGCTAAAGAAAAAGGTTATGTAGATTATGGAACATTAGCAAAATGTTTTGATGCAGTTCTATGTAATGCTATGGCTAATAGAATTGGTGAAACTTTAGAATTAGTTAATGGTACTGACTATGATGAAGAAGATGATTATTTTATTGATGTATATCAATATTTTATTATAGATGATGGCGGATACCGTTTATTAAAAGAATATACTGATGAGATTGTTTACTACGATGATGAGTTAGATGTTTATGTTTGGGGTGTTACTCATTGTGGAACATCTTGGAGTTATGTATTAACTAATATTAAATTAGAAGATTAGTTATAAATAAAATAAATACTTGTGGGTAAAAATGCTCACAAGTTTTTTTATTGCTAAATTATATAGTTATAAACTGTGGGGTAAATAAGCTATGAAAATTACAGATTACACAGAATCACTTATAGAAGAATACCTACCAGAATTGTTAGTAGAATCAAAAGAAGATCAACAAAGATTCATTAACAAGTTTGGAATGGATACATATAATAATTTTTTAAAAGCTAAAGATAGACTAAAGAGTAAAGGTCTTTCTACCGATTTAACTTATTATTGTAAACATATGGAACAAGAGGAGTTAATAAATTTATTAGCTTCACTTTATAATAATGAAAAAGACTCCCAAAGAAAAAGAATAGTTCAAGGTAAGGATAAAGAAGTAAGAGGAGAATATAAATACTTGGGTGAAAGTAATGGTTATAAAGTTTATCAACCTTTAGATTATATTGCAAGTATGGATCTTGGTGTTAATACAGGTTGGTGCACAGCAGGTAGATATAAACACTACGGTCATCCTGAATATGCTCCTAGTAAGGAAGATGCTAAAAAGCATTGGGATGAATATATGGGTATGGGAATAAAGTTTTATTATTTTCTAGATAGTAAAACAATGTATGGAAAATATGCATTGACAGTATATCCTAAGGTCTTAAATCCACAAAAGTTTATGGATGAAAAAACTTATATTAAATCTACAAATTTTGCATTATATAATGATAAGGATGAATTGGATTATGCTGCTATTAATGAGCTTCCTATTAACTTAATTAGTGAAGAGATTATCTGTGATAAACTTGCTGCAGTAAATGGTCTTGTAATAACTGATAAGACTTTAGTTGCTGTGTATCCAGAAATTGAAAAAGTAGTTATTCCTGCCGGTGTTACAATTATAGGAAATAGAGCATTTAACTCATGTAGTAAATTAACAAGCGTCACAATCCCAGACAGCGTTATAAGTATGGGATATGGTGTATTTGAAGGCTGTGAGTTATTGACAAGTATAACAATACCGGATAAGGTAAGAGATATAGGAAATTTTGCATTCTCAACTTGTACTTCATTAACAAGCATAAATATGGGAACTGGCGTAAGAAATATAGATGAGTATGCATTCGTAAATTGTAAATCATTAAAAACTATAACAATACCAAATAGTGTAACTAATATAGGATTAGGGGCATTCTTTGAATGTAGTTCATTAACAAATGTTATAATAGGAAATAGTGTTAAAAGAATAGGACCACAAGCATTCGCAAATTGTAAATCATTAACAAGCATAACAATTCCAAATAGTGTTACAAATATAGATAGATCAGCATTCTATGGATGTCAAGCATTAACAGTTTATACTGATAACGAGTATGTTAAAAAATATTTACAAAATAGCTATGAGACTATTAGCATAAAGAGCTTACAATAATAAAAAAATTTTAAAGGAATGTAAAATAATTATTTACATTTCTTTTTTTATATGGTATAATATAATTGTAAATAGAAGGAGCTGGAAAGTTATGAAGAAATTATATTATATTACATTTAATAATTGTGAAGGAACATTTCCTCAAAGAGATAGTGAAAGTTATGATTATAATAAAATAGCTAATGAGGTTAAACAATTAAATACACAACTTTCAAAAGAAGGAAAATATCCTTGGTGTAGTTATGGACTTGGATATAAATATGTTAAGGAGGCATAAAAGATGATCAGATATTATTTAAGACAATTACCACATAATAGTGAAGATATGTTTAAAGGGGCAGATGAGTTAACTGAAGTTAATATAGAAAACTATGTTGCTACTTATCAAGGCAAGGTTCCTGAGAATACTAAACCTGAATTATATAATGAAGAACTATTTAGAATATTTAATATCGATCATCCTGAAGGATTTGCTTGGCATTCAATGAGTGTTGGTGATATTATAGAATATAGAGATTTTGATAATAAAACTTCTAAGTATTATTTATGTGATCATTTTGGGTTTACAGATATTACTGATAGAATAAAACGTTTTAGCGATAGCACTAATATTTTCATTAGTTAGTTGTATTTGTGATCATTATCAATCAATTAGTATTTAGGAGGTTTTAAAATATGATTTCATTAATAGTAGGATTAATAACACTTTTATTAGGAATAGGAGTAATAATAATTGCAGTTTTAAAAGAGTTAGAAATATTATCTCCTATCGCAACCGTAATAATATTATGTTCTATGATGTGTTTTATTTGTACAATAGTTGGACCTAATAATCATATAAGTGAAGAAGAATATTTGAAGTTAAACTTTATGGCAGAGCATTGGGATGAGTTAAGTTCTTATGAACAAGCAACTGTTGGAAAAGATATAACTTATTGGAATAAAAATTTAAATAACGGAAATAATTATTGGTTTAAATTTGAAATAGAAGATAGAAGTATGTATTATATAGAATTAGAAAAGTAGAAAGGAATTTAATCAATGAGGACATATGAATATTTAATTACTTATCAACAAAATAAAAAAGCAACAGCTGAAATTGGTAATAAACCTTATGAATATGATCAACATATTTTAGGTCATGCATTAGTGCCAGGGCTAAATAAAGAATTAACTGAAGATAATATAATTACTATTATTGATCATGTTAAAAAAATGAATGATAATACAGAAGCTGTAATTATATTAAATGCAATAAGATTGGCAGATGAGAAGGAGGAATAAACTATGGCAATGGCAGATTATGGAGCAGTAGTAAAAAAGAATGGAGTAATCATTACTAAGAAAAAAGGAGGATTATTCCAGAACTATACAGACTTAAAATATGTTTGTGAATATGATAAGATTGATAATCCAGATGGAACATGGGAGCTAAAAGAAAAAGATACTAATGTAGATGAGACTATGGTTCAACGCTACTCATTTAGAACAGAATGTGATGAGAAGACTGGTGAATATAAAACTATTGTTGAAGGTATTCATCCAGAGAAGGTTTCTATGGCAGGCAGTTACATGGCTCTCATCGGGGATAAAGACTTCATGATAGGATTCTATAAAGAAGGATTCATGTTAGTGTATGATGGAATCATGGCTAATGTTGAAGAAGTAGCAAAGAAACATGGAGTTGATGTAGATACATACGATTGGTTTGATACACATAAAAAACCAAAAGTTTATAATCTAGATAGAATTGGAAAATTTGTAGTAAAGCGAATTACAAATAAAACAGATGATAATGTATACTTAGCTAAGTTTGAATACAAAGGTAATAAGTATGAAGTTCTATATGGATATGGTGTTGATCCAAGCATAGACTTTATGTGTGATCCAAAACGTTCATACTGGTCGAACTGGTGGAGATGGGGCTATGGAAAGGATAATGCTGTAAAGAAAATTTATCATAAGAGAAAGAAATTAAGTCCTACTATAAAAGCAGTTCGTAAATGGGTAAACTATCAAAAGGAGGTAAATTAAATGGGTTTAGATTTAAAAATAATAGGAAGTAAAACAAAGATATTACCAACAGATAATAATTATGATGAATATTCGATAAATAATGATTATGTATGGTATGACTTTATTTCATTATCTTCTAATATACCAAATAGTATTAGAGATGCAAATACATTATGCAATCTATGTGAAACTTTTGTTGAAGACAATGGTGATATGGATTTTCATTTTAATACATATATTTTTAATTATGATAACTTTATGAAAGATATTAATTTTGAAAGTGAACTTTTACTAAGAATAAAAGATTTAATTAGTAATAAGCCAAAAACAAAGTATCTATTTTTTCAAATTTTTTAAGGAGGAGGTTGCAGCTATGCTGGCAGTGATGAATGTAAAGAAGCTGTAAGATCATTTACTCAGTATATGATAGCAAAAGAAAATAATAAAGGTAAACAAAAAACATATAATAAAAATGTTAATATAAAAAAGAAATAAAAAATAATAAAGAAATGTAGATAAAAGTATTTACATTTCTTTTTTTCTGGGTTATAATATAAATATAGAAAAAGTTAATTGTATTATTTTATATATGGAGGAAAACAACTGTGAAATACATAATTAAAAAACATACAGTTTATAATAAAAGGGATAATGGTTATTATTACATAACAAGTGTAGTAAGTATGCCTAGCTTATGTGAGTTAGTTAGAAAGACTGCATTTAAGACTTATGAAGAAGCAAATGACTTTTTATTTAAAATTATAAATAGAGATAATTCTTATCGTAGTAAAGGGTTTGAATTTAGTTATGATATATTAGAGGAGGAATAAACTATGAAGCAAGGAACATACAGTTGTGATGGTGGATGTGTAGTTGTTAAAATAGGTAAAAGAAATTTTATTCATTATAATAATGACGTAGGTGATGGAGAATATGAAGTCTTTGAATTTGAAAGTAAAAAAGAATTTGAAGAGTATTGTAAGAAGAATTATATCCTAAAACCTCATTATAAAGATTTTGCAGAGTTTCATAATGCAGAGGTTTTAGATTATGATTGTTTTGGTAGCAATGCAAATACATTATTTAAACTAAAAGGTACGTATTTTATTTATACTAATAACAGTTCCGATTATCAACATAGTGGTGATGTTTATTTTGTTAAACATTAATAATATGGAGGAATAAACTATGGATAAAGAATTAAAGTTAGAAAAAGAAATTAAAAAATTATATATAGGTTATGAAGATAAAAATCCTACAAATAAAAAATTATTCAAACTTGCAAAAAGAACAATTAAAAAAGGATTACCTTGTTTTGATTATTCTGCATCATTTGATTTAGATAAACCTATAAAAGTGTCTGAATTTGATTGGAGTAAAGTAGATTTAAATTATGATGAATTTATAAATAATCATTTAAATTATTTAAATAGAAAATTTAATGGTTACTTTAAATTTAAAGTATTTAGAGATGATATGAAATATAGAATTACAGGTTTCTATAGTGAATATGATGCATTAGTTGTTACATTTACAGTTTATTGTGATAAAATAAGTGAGGAGGAAAATTAAGTATGGCATTAAAATTAACATTTAATTTTGAAGATAAGCTTAAAAAGTTTATAGAGGAGAATTGTCCTTATGATTTTAATATAGTAATTAATAAGAATCAATCTGGAGTTACTATTGATGATTATGAATCTGTTAGTCATGAAGATATAATTAATGATTTAAATAATATTTATTTGTTAGTAGACGACATTTCTGCAGACCCTTATGATGGTGAACTTGAAGGTGTTGATGAAGTCCAGGATGCTATAGACGATTTAATTGAAAAGTTATAATGAATTTATTAACAAATTAAAAAATAAAGGTGAGTAATATGAAAATAGATGATGTTAAACCAGATGATATTAAAACAGTAATTGATGCTATATTAGAAAACTGTGATATATCTGATTTAGATGTGTATAATGACCTTTTTGAAAATAGGATAAGTATATTTGAATATATTTTAGAAAATTATATTCAGAGAGAAGAAGGACGTTCTTGTTGTGCAGATAAAGCAAGATATGTTGCTAGATGGGTTGATAAATCTTTAAAAGATAATAAATACTATCCATTAAAAGAAACTTATCGTGATTATCAAAATAGAGGAGGAAACATTGGTAGTATTACAGAATTAGATGAAATTTGCTATTGGTGTCCAAAATCATTTGATACAACAGAACAAGCGTTGCAAGTCATATTTGAAATACTGAGAGGTAAGGAATAATGAAACTTAAAGCATTGTTATATTGCACTAAAGCAAAGCCTTATTTAAAAAGTCATAGTGAATACGAATATAATGAAAAAGGTGCTATTCCTGAAACTAGAAAAAGAGTGTTTACATTATGGCAAGATAAATGTGATTATTACAATGGTAAAATAGTTATAGAATGTGATTTTGAAGTTGAGGAAATCTACTGCGACACTACTGATAATGGTGTAAGAAAAGACTATCATTATTATTTAGAAAATGGTGATGTGTTTTATATGGAAAGTGGTATGACAGACTTTGACTTACTACGATACTTGAGATATAAAAATGGTGGCGAAAATGTTGGTTACGCAATTCATATTAAGAACTTACATGTATTTGATAAGCCCAGATGGTTAGATGAAGTATATTATAAATCAGTTTATAGCTGGGGTATTACTTACGAAATTGGCTATCACAGAATGTATAAAGCACCACAAAATATGAGGTATGTTTATAATAAAGATGGAAAAGAAAAGAAAATCATAATTCCAGTAAGTTCACAAGAAATGTGTAGAATAGCAAACAGAGAACAAACTGTTTTAGTTAGAAAGAAAGTCTTAAAGGAGATGTTGTAATATGGGAAGAATATTTTTTAAACAACCAAATGGATTAATGACTATATTTTCAACAATTTCCGATTCACCTATTTATTGGAATGTTAGTAAAGAAGATTATATTAAAATTAAATTAGAAGAATATAAAGAACAACTAGAAGAAGATGCTAAAGAAATCTTTGATGATGAAGATCCATATTATGTTAAAGATTTTGAAGAAATGCAGAATCATCATATTATTCATAACTATGAAGATAGAAAAGAAGAGTTTAAACAATATTTAAAAGATGTTGGTTATGGTGGTAGCATTGAAGATTTCAAATATTTATATGGTATAAATTATAGACCTTGGGAAGATAAGGAGGAATAGTAATATGAGAAAAGAAATTAAAGAAATTTTAGATGATATTCAATACGATGATTTTTATCAACAAACTTTTGAATCAAGTAAAGAATATAAAATTTTAGTTGATGAACTTAATTATGCTGAAAAATGTCATAATTTAGAAGAACAACTAGGTTGTCCATTAGAAGTATTATTTGTAGGAATTAAGGCAGTTAAAAATGGAATTTATGCTAAAGATTTACCAAATGAAAATAAACTAAAATATATTCCAACTCTTACTTTATCAAATATTGGAACAGAATGGTATTTAAGTAATCATTGTGATTTTTGTGTAAATGTTAGAGATTATAAAACTTTATATTGGCTTAAAGAGGATAAGAGTGAATAATATGGGTAGATTAACAAAGAAAATAAAAAATCCCAAATATTCAAATGATTATGTAATGTTATGTGCACATGATTATCACATTCTCAATAAATTAGGACATCTGGAAGACCTAGAAGAACAACTAGGTTGTCCATTAGATGTTTATATTAAAGCAACTATTTATGGAGTTGTAGTTGATGGTGTACATTTTTATGTTACTTTTAATAAAGATGAAGATGGATACTACTTCCTTTTAAGCAATGGCAGTGCGTGGAGATTTAGAACTACTAGTTACAAAAACACTTGGTGGCTAAAATATGACAGGAGTGAGTAATATGAAAAGAATTCAGTTTAAAGAATTAGACAAATTAAATGAAATATTAGTTAAGTACTCAAAAGAAGAAAGACAAGAAATATTAAATAGTATAAATAATGATTTAGAAAAATCATATACTTATTTGCAAAAAGAATGTGGTTGGACTATTACAACCAATAGTGGAAACACAATATATGGTTTACACCAAAAGAATAAAGGTGAATAATATGAATAAAGAATTATTAGAAGTAATAGATAATATGATTGAACGCTTGGCTCTAATTGAATTACATACAGGTAAGAGTGAAGGAACTCCTATTGATAAAAAGACTTTATTAGATATTCAAAGAGAATTAAAATCACAAGAGCTTAAAGACTCTGAGCTAAATGAAGCATTAGAAATAATGAACGATATATTGTATGGTGTTGATGAATTTGAATTTATAAATTTAGAAATGGTTTTGACAAGAGATTTAGAAAAAGTCAAAAAAGCATTACTAAAAGCACAAAGGAAAAATGATAAGGAAATTGCTTTTGATCTAATCAATACTAAAGATGTAGATATTAAATTATTAAAATGGGCATATCCAGATGTTGAAGCTTATAATGTTAAAGTTAGAACTGAAAAAGATTATTGGTGGAGAGAAGAATTAACAAAAGAAGAATTTGAATTTCTTGGTAGAATGGTAGGTGCAGAATAATATGATAAGGTTAAATGTAAAAGGTAATAATGATATGTGTGGCGGATATTCATATTCTGGACAAGTATCATTTGATGGAAAAACTGTTAAAGAAGTATTAGATGAGATAAGGGAATATGCAAAAGATAAAGATGCAAAATATTTAGGAGATGATTTTGGTAATCCTAATAGTAATGGTTGTGATGCTTGGTGTATTAAAATAGATGATATAGTTTATTGGAATGGCTGGGCACCACAATCTTGGGTAAAATATGGTGTTTATGACCATAGTTTAGATAATCTTATTGTAAAAAATGTCAAGGTACACGGTGGTTGGTACTGTTTTTATGATTTTGAAATAACTACAAAGCATTAATTAATAGAATGGTAGGTGCTAAGTAATGAGTAAAAGTTTTTTAAATATAAAAGAACTTGAAGCCTATGATAAATGGAATAAAGAAAGATATGATAATAGAGAGGATAAAGATAATATTTTTCCTATTGGAATTAGTGATAGAGAATTTGTTGAAATCATTACAAATATCTTTCTAGGAAGTAATTGGTATACTGTCAATTCTATAGTACATAAGCAAGTTAATGAAGAAATATTAGAAGAAATACTTTTTAAAATTACTGGAAAGACTTCAAAAGAGAGGTGTAAATAATGAATAAAGATTTATTTTTTATAACTCAAAAAGACGGACATTGTAATATAGACTTTAGTGTTCTAGTAACTAAAATAACTAGAGAAGAATTTAATGAAGTAGTTAGAATGACTTATTATGCTTTAAAAACATTAGAAGAAAACATAATAAATAATGAAATAAACAATGAGGTGAAACCCAATGAGTAAAGAATTAGAAGCATTAGAAAGCATAATGAAAGTATATGGCTACACTAATTCATTAGAAGGAACATATAACGATTTTCTAGCTATTAAGAAAGCCTTACAACGCCTAGAAGCAATAGACAACGCAATTATGATTTGTAAAAAAGCAAATGAGCAGAAGTATGTATATATTAAAGAATCATATGGGATAGTTAAAGAGAAATTTCTTGATGATTTAGACTATGAAGCTCTTAACAATAGGTTATATGTAAATTCAAGAGGACTTTATTATGATTTTCCTTTAAAAGATTATGGTAACTGGTGGGCATTAACAAAGGAGGAACTTGAAAATGAGTAAAGAATATTTAGAAGCATTTAATAGAATTACATTACATACTGAATGTGATAATGATGGTTCTTATGATTGTTTAAATTTTGAAGATGATTGTAAATTAGTAAATGATGCTTTAACAAGACTTAATTTAATAGACAATTTAAAACCTAGTGAAGCATTAGAAGAACTTAATAAATTTAAAGGTATAGAAATAAGTTCTTTACCATTTAAAAGTGAAGATGGTGCAGTAAAAGAAGTTGACTTAAATGAGGTTAGATTTGTTGGCAGTACATTAAATAATGAATTTCGTAAATTTGTTAACATAATAGAACAAGCCTTACTTCAAGCACAAAAAGATAAAGCAAAAATTGAAAAATTAAAACATGATAATGCTATTTTACACGCTGAGTTAGATGCTTTTAAAAAAATAGCATTTAAGGATAAGAGTAAATAAAATGAAATTATTGTTTTATAGTAAGAGACATAAATTAGTTAAATCGTTTGAAAAATGGTGTAAAGAAAATAGTGTAGATGAAAATGATAAAGTCAATTTAGTTACTTGGCTACATCTAATGAATTTGCTAGATGTTGATAAAGTAGAAAAATATTTAAATAATAAAGGTGAATAAGTATGTCAAAAGAGTTAGAAGTATTATATAAAATAGTAGATAAACTAGAATTTACTAATAAAGATGACTATTGGGAAGTAAGAAATGCTTACACAAAAATAGAACAAGCATTACAAAGGCTAGGACAAATAGATAATACTGATCCCAGTAAAGTATTAGAATATTTAGAACATATTAAAGAAAATAATTTCAATATGATGATAGCGACTTATCCGCCATTACCTGCATACAATGGCATAACTAAAAATGAAATGTTCACTGAAATAAAGCAGGCATTAATCAAATCACAAGAGCAAGAAAAGGTACTTGAGATTATTAAGGAACATTTATCTTTTAAAGATGATAGTTTTACTTATTCTGAAAATAATCAAGAAAAAGTCCAATTAAGTATTGTTATTGAAAGTAAAGATACTGAATGTTCAATTCATATTAACTTTAAAAAACAAGAAGAATTTGATTTGTTAAAGAGGTATTTAGAAAATAAAGAAAGAAGGTAGTTAGTATGAAAGATTTTTATATTTTAGCTATGGATGAAAAGGATAAAATAAAATGGCATGAAGAAGGTTGTATCATGAAGAATCATATAGAACTATTTCATGTTAAATCAGATTCTTTTATAGAAGTTATTTCTATGATTAAGGATAAGACCTCAAAAAGGTTTTTCATACCTATGCAAATTAAAGAACTTTAAAATAGGACTTGATTTAGAGTCCTTTTATTTTTATAAAATATTAAAATTATAAAATATTAAAAAATATTAAAAAACATATTTACACAGAGTTCTTTTTATTGTATAATAATAGTGAAAAAGGATGGTAAATATACTATGAATAGAATAACTGAAAAAGATGGTGAATTTTATAAATTAAAACCAGATAAAGAAGTTTATGGTTGGGAAGATGGAATAAGATTAGTTCAAATTATAGGTAAATATGAAGATATATTTGAATTAATAGAAGAAATGTATAAGAAACCAGTATACTGGAAAAATGAGTATGGAGATGTATTTCATGAATATTATACAGATTCTACTATTCTATATAATCATAAAACAAATGAAATAGAAATATATGAGTATGATTTTATAGCAAGATATAAAATAGAAGAGTATGGAATAACTTGGTGGTTAAAGTCTGACAGGAGTGAGTAGGATGAAAAGAACTAATGCTAGTCAAATAACATTTAATGTTATAAAACGCATTTTTGATGCTAGAAAAATAGTATGGAATGGTAATGTTATTTTTGATAATGGTTATGATAATGGAGATTATAATTTGTGTGGCATTACTAAGGTTTGGCTTACAAAACATACAGGATTATCAGGTTTACATTATATTGAATCTAAATATGGACCTAAGAAAATTTACTCATTTTATGCCAGAGTTGTTGATGGACATCATTTTGAATTGTATATAGAAGGTGAATAATATGAAAAAGAAAGTTAGAGATTGTTCTGTTGAGGAACTTGAAAACTATTATATACATAAAACAGGTTTTGTTCCAGATTGTATTGCTTGTTATTGGTATGATGTAAGATTTATGAGAATTAATGAAGATAGAAATAAAGATAAGGTTGATTTTTATTTAGGTAAAGACCAAGAAATTGAGGTGGAAGAATGAAAGCAAGTGATTTAATAGAAAGATTACAAAAATTGATAAAAGAATATGGTGATTTAGAAGTTGAAGTTCCTAAGACTGATGACTGTTATTATGGCCATTCTGAAATACAGAGCATTGAAATTAATGATGGTGTAATTGAATTGGAAAGTTGGTAAAATAAAATGAAGATTAAAGCATTATTATACTGCACTAAAGCAAAGCCTTATTTATTAGATATGCCAAAAGATAATGAGGAATTTAAAAAAGGTGTTAAGTTTAGTCTTACTTCAGGGAAAAATTTTAAACAAGCGTGTATTGACATAAACGACTATAAACTTAACGGTAAAATCGTAGCTGAATGTGATTATGAGATTGAGAAGGTAGAATATAAGCACATCAAAGAAAGAGATAAGTTTGGAATTCTTCATAATGGATCTTGGTATGAATATAAAGGAACTAATGTAACTCATTATGAATGTGATTTAGCTTCAAGAAGTGGATTTGATACCAATGATAAATTATTTGATTACTTATCTGATTATCTAGTTGATAAAGATGGTTATGTTATCGACATCAAGAACTTAAACATATTTGATAGAATGCATCCTTTATATTCTTATAAACCAAAAGAGTTAAGTAATTATTATAAAATCAAAAATGTTGGTGGTATGTTGTTTACTAAAAAATTAACTAATTCACCTAAAAATATGATGAGAGTTAGTATTAATCCTTGGGGTTATGCGATGTATAATCCTGATGATATTAGAGTTATAATTCCAGTAAGTCCTGAAGAAATGTGTAGAATTTTAAATAAAGAGCAAACTGTCTTAGTTAGAAAAAATGTGTTAAAGGAGACGTTGAAGAATGAATAAAGAATTAGAAGCATTAGAAAAATTATTATCATTTGCTTTTGTTATGAGTGAGAATATGGTTGGTTTGACAAAAGGCAATTATGATGAACAGGAATTCATTAAAAAGACTTATGAATATTTACATAAATATAATGTTGATTTGAATAGTAAATTGGAATTAAAAAATGCCTTACAACGTCTAGAGGCAATAGACAATTCCAACCCTAGTGAAGCATTGGAAGATTTGGAAGTATTAGAAGATTGTGCTAATGTATGTGGTGATTATAGTCATACAGTAGAATCTATTAGACAAGCATTACTCGAATTAAAAGCAATTAAAGAAACTAATCCTAGCAAAGCATTGAAGGAATTAAATGAAATCATAGAGTATATTACTGAAGATAAAAAAGTAAAATACAAAGCAACTATATTATTTGATTGTGATATTATTAAAGACGCCTTACTTCAAGCACAAAAAGATAAAGCAGAAATTGAAAAACTAAAACGAGAAAATACTATTTTACACGCTGAATTAGCCACTTTTGAAAAATTGATGTTTAAGAAGAATAAAGGTGAGTAATATGAGTAAAGCACATTCATTAGAAGAATATACTAAGGTATTAAAATCTAAACTAGGTGAAGCCAAAGGTAATTATAAAAAGTCTTTAGGATTAAGAGATTGTGGTGTAAGAGCAAGTTATTTTAAGGGTAAAATTGAAATTCTTGAATATATTATTAGTAATTTAGAGAAATTACAAAGTAAGGACAGTGATTAATAAATATGAAGTTAGAATATAGATATGGTCAAGTTTATTACACTGATTTACATCCAGGTGATATGATTACTGTTTCAGATGGTAATTATAGAGTTTTAACTGAAAATGATATTGATGAGAATGGTAATTTAAAACAACCTTTAACTCAAATATCAAATAGTTTAGAATTTGATAAGGATAGGAGCGAATAATATGAAACTAAATGATATGCTTTATAATTTGCTTGATTTAGCAAAGGAAGAAAGTGAACCAAATAGACATGCTCATTCTGAAGAATATAATAAGTTATATGATGAACTTGATACCAAAACTTTAATTATTGATGAGCTAGAAGAACAGGTAGAATGCCCATTAGATATTGTATTTAAGGCATTGACAAATGGTGATTATTATGGAGAGAACGCTGATTGGATGAGTTGGTCAGCAGTAGATTTACATCAAAATCTAGAAGGTGACTATGTACTATATACTTTTGATGAACAATGCCTATTTACTAAAGATTACAAGAAAACATGGTGGCTTAAAGAAGACAGGAATGAATAAGATGTTTAAAATAAAAGATATTGAAAAAAGAATTGAAGATGAAGTAAATAATTTTGTTTACAATAATTACAAAAGCAACGCTTTAAAAGAATTAGAATCTATTTCTAATGATTGTCCAAGTATAAAATTTATAGTTAATCAATATCCTAACTTTAATCATTTGAGATTTATATTTTCGGTAGAAGATAAAATTGAAGTAAATATTAATGTGAATCCTGAAGTTTTAAAAGGTAATAAAAAAGCAATTAGAGTTTTGGCTAAAACTATATATTCTATTGTAGACAAAAATAAAATAAAAAGAATGGATAAGAGTGAATAGAAAATGAATAAAATAAATGTTAAATTAACAAAAGAAGAACTATCACATTTAATTAACGATACAATTAGTTATATTTGGCATATTAAAGAGATAGTTTTCGGCGATAAATGGAATTTTGGAACAGATATTACTGAAGTTGAGACATTAAGTGAAGAACAAAAACAAAAATTAAAAATGTTTGGTTATTATTCAAGAAAAGAACTACTAGATAAATTAAAAAGAATTGAAAAAGAAAATTTTATACAATATGATTGTAAAGGATAAGAGTAAAGAATAATGATAGAAATACCTATTTGTGTTTTTGTAATGTTGATAGTTGGTTTTAGTTTATTTATGTGTCTTATGCTTTTCGGAATTTATCAAGTTATTCGTGATAGAATAATAGATTATGTTCAATGGAAAACAAATTATAAAAAATATAAAAAATTTTGGGATGATCATGAGGATTGGAGGTAAAGTATGCAATACAAAGTAAGCTATGATAATGGTAGAAATAGTAATACTTATACAACTTTAGATTCTGCTTTATGGAAGACAAAGCAGTTATTACAGAACAATACTGATATTGAAGTTAAGATTGAAACAATAAATGATTATGATAAGTATAAATTAAAAGGGTATTCAGAAAGACTTGGTATTAAAGAAAAAGAATTATTAGAATCTTATTCTGAATTAATTGCTAATTGTTGGGAACTTGTATTTAATGAAGATATGACTGACTCTGAATTAAATTGGGACAATGAACTTGATATTTATACTAGCGATAGTACTCTATTTTCAATATTACAAAAGATAGAAAAAGATACTAATTATAATGTTATAGGAATTTGGATAAATGATTGGATTGATGACACCTTAGTTTCTTTATATGATAAAGAAGGTAATTTTAAAAAAGAACTTTTTGATAATAAATTTATTATCAAATTAGCTAATAATAAGTATTATAAAATTTCTTTTGATGATCAAGATGATTGTAAATAAATATTAATTATAAATAATGAGGTGAATAATATGAGTGATCATATTCATATAATAAAATTAAAAAGAGATGCTGTTAATACAATAGATTTTGATAAAACACATACTTTAGATTTACATCTTAAATATAAAGGTGAATTTGCTGCTTTTAATGGTAGATTAGACGATATTGGTAAAAGATTAAGTAACATTGTAAATAGTGGTAAAAAGCTAACTAATAATAGGTTTCCTGTTATTGTTAAAAATAAAACTATAAAGAATTATTTTGTTGATGAATCAAATTATTGGAGTTCAGTAATTAATAAAATGATAAATGATAAAGTAGATAAAGATGATTTCTATTTTAAGTTTGTTACTAAGTGGAAAGATAATATAGATAAAACTGTTGAACTTATAAATAGTGCTAAAGATGATGAAATCATTATTATTACAATATAGGAAGCATATACTTCCTTTTTATTTTTGTAAAAAAATATTAAAAAACATTAAAAAAGTATTTACACTACAATTAATATATTGTATAATTATAGTGATAAGAGGTGATTGTACTATGAGTAAAGATTATTTGGAAGCATTAGAAAGATTAGTTTGTTGTGATGAAGATATAGGTTATACCTCTAAATATGTTGAAAGAGATTTTAATATAGTAAAGCAAGCCTTACAACGCCTAGAAGCAATAGATAATGCAAATCCTAGTGAAGTGTTAGAAGATTTGAAAAAACTAAGGGGTATGGAAATAAGTGCTATGCCATTTAAAGATGATTGTGGCATACAAGAAGTTGATTTAAACGATATTAGAAAAGTTGGTAGTCAATTAAATACTGATTTTAGAAAATATACTGATACTATCGCACAAGCCTTACTTAAAGCACAAGAGCAAGAAAAGGTGCTTAATGTTATATTTGAAAAGAATGTTGATATAGAACTCATTAAACTTTATAAGAACTATAAAGATTACTGTATAAGTAAGGAAAAATATTTATTAAGAAAAGATTTGTGGCTTACTGAAGAAGAATTTGAGTTGCTAAAGAAATATGCGGACAAAGGAGAATAGGAAATTATGTTATTATTTATTTTATTTGCAGTTGTATTATTAGTTGGAATAGGTTTATTAATTTTAAAAGAAAAAATTGACTGGGATTCTATTCCTTATTATATTTCATTTATAGCAGGTGGGATTCTTTCATTTATAGCAGTACTAGGTATTATTATTTGTAGCACTGTAGCAATAACATCTAATGTTCCTTCAGTAAAAAATAAGGCAAGAATTTATTTAGATCAAAAAATTGAAGCAATACAATCAGACTATAATTATATTCAAACTATAACAGATGATAAAGCAAAGAGTATTGCAGTTGTAGAATATAATAAAGAAGTAAAAGAATTTAAAACAGAATTAAAGTCAGAACAATATTATTTAAATAGTATTTGGTTTAACTGGTATACTTGTCCAGCATATAATGAGTATAGTGTTGAAGTAGTAGTTTATATTAAATAAATAAAAGGTAGGAGTGAATAGGTTATGGAAATAACTGGACCTAGATTAAAAATAAAATCTTATTTTACTATTACTATTGATAATTTTTATTTAACTAATGGTATAACATTTATTAGCTACTTTGATATACCAAAATACTTAACTAAAAATATTGCAGACATTTCAGATAATTTATTATTTAATACTTATGATGAAGCAGTAAGATGTGGACGTAGAATGTTTGAAAGACATAATCTAGTGAGAAAAAATAATGATATTAAGATTATTAAAATAAATAGAGTAGAGGGAATTGAGTATGAGAAGTAAAGAAGATTTTGATAAAATGATAAATTTATATCAAACAGTTATGATAGAACCATTAGTTAATGGAGGAATAATTTGTAAACATTTAGAGCGTGATAAATATGATAATATTGAAGTTATTCATTCTTACAATCCTATTGAATATTCTGTTAGATTTAGTGCAATTAGAAGAAGACCAGATAGGTATATGATAAATAAAATGTATTGTATTCTAGCAGATGTTCCTATGTTTGATATTGAACGTTGGTATGATGATTATAGTAACTTAATAGAAAAAAGCAACGATTGGGAATGGGAGAGGGATTATTAATATGAAAAAACCTGGAAAATTTAGAACTTGGTTAATACATAAATTAGGTGGCAAATTAGAGTCTGAAATATTTATTGAACCAGTAAAAGTATATGCAAATATTAGAAAAGTAGTAGCACAAAAATCAATAGATAAATTTGCATTAAATACATATAGCATACCAGAAGAGTATATAAAAGAAGAATTATGTAATAAATTGTATGAAGAACAAATTAAACCAATGATAAAAGTAGAAAAACAAGAGATGCAATGGTCACCTGGAATAATAACTTATCAAGCTGAATTTAATATAGCAGAGGAAAGGTATTAGTATATGTTAAAAATTAAAGATAATGTAGATTTAAAAGAACTAGAAAAATTTGGATTTGAAGAATATAAAGAACATAATGGTTATGTATATGACATTATACCTTATGTAAAGAATAGACAATATTCATACATTGAGATTTTTAATGAAACTAGACGAATTTCTTGTTTAGAGTATGTTGAATTTGAATATCAACAACAAGCTGTTGAAATATTATTCGACTTAATTCAAGCAGGATTAGTAGAGAAAGTTAAATAAAACTTTACTTTTATTGAAAGAGGTACAAAAGTTATGGAAGTTAAAAAGATTGCTTACGGAGGAGCAGAGATAACTCTTCCAAGACCTATTACAATTCCAGATGAATGTGAAAATGTAAATTTTGCTATATTTAAAGCCATTGTAGAAGAGTGGAACAAAGATATATTAGAATCTACAAATGTAAATAAGGAATTAGAGGTAACGGATAAAGAAAAACAAATATTAGATATTTTAAAAGTAAATATAGTTGATAGTAATGTTTATTTTGGATCAAACTTTGATCATGAAAATAGAATAAGGTTAACTATAGAGATATATCAACCTAAAGATTATATAGATAAAACTACTGGTAATAAAGAAATTGCAATATTTAAAAATAAAGACTTTGATTTGATTTTAAATTGGTTAAAGGAGAAATATAATAATGTATAGACAAAATAAATTAAAAGAAGAATTAGATAGATTAAGAGAAGAAAATAAACGATTAGAACTTAAAAATGTCTACTTAAGAGAAATAGCTAATACACTTCAAGCAGAATTATATAATATTAGATTACAAATGCAAAATGACAAACTTAATGATGCTTTAATAAAAAGTATTCTTGGTAGTCCAATAATGATAGATAAGGAAAAGACAAAAGATTTAGAAGATATTAAAGAAGAATTTGAATATAAAGATTGGAGAATTACCTATGACAGTTAAAGATTTAAAGCGTAGTGATATAGTTGAATTATGGTGGGATAATGATTTTAGAATGGTATTAAGCGATGAGTTTGATACTGATGCTGTTAATGATATTTTCCTTGTTAATGAAGATAGTGAATGGGAAAACTTCAAAAGTATTTCTAAAGTCTGGAGAGAAAATGAAGACGGAAATTATATATTAATATATAAGAAGGATCAATAATGAAACAAATTATTATAACTATTAATGATGATAAATTATTGGCTCCATTATCTGAAGATGACATAGCGGAAAGATTAAATGATGCTATTTATGAAACTTTAGATTATGTAAATTTGTGTGAAATACTATTAACAGATTATGATGCTGGCGAAGATTTATCAGAAAATGAAATTGATACAATAGTGCAATCAGTTGGAAGTGCGGTAGACATTGAAATTAAGTAGGTAGCAGTATGAAAAAATTAGAGATATTAGTAACTCATTATAATGAAGGTTTTGAAGTATTAAAGCCACTCTTAGATTCAATTAATATCCAGCAGAGCATCAACTTTAATGATATAGGTGTTATTATCACTAATGATGGTGATGATAAAGTTATAGACAAAGCAAATTTAAGTGAAGATTTTTATAAGTTTGATATTGCTTATTATATTAAAAACCATGAAGGTGTATCAGCCGCTAGAAATTACTCATTAGATAAATCAAATGCAGAATATGTAATGTTTTGTGATTGTGATGACATGTTTTCAAATGTTTGTGCTCTTTGGGTTATATTTAGAGAAATGAATAAAGAATTTGATTGTTTAGTTTCAACCTTTATTCAAGAAACATTAAATAAGGAAACAAATGAAATAACTTATATTAATCGTGGTGATAAGAACATTGATGGTTTAGATTCAGTATTTATTCATGGTAAGGTCTATAGAAGACAATATTTAATAGACAATAAAATTAGATTTAAAAATGAGCTAACTATTCATGAAGATAGTTATTTTAATTGTCTTGCAACAACACTTACAACTAATACCAGATATATTAGTCAACCCTTCTATTTATGGAAATGGAGAGCAGGTTCAATTTGTAGAAGCGATGATAAATATATTCTTAAAACATATACTAATTTAATTGACAGCTCAGATGCAACAGTAGAACAATTTATATTAAGAAATAAATTAGATAATGCTAAGTTTAATGTTTGTTATATGATATTTAATGCTTACTATACTTTTAATTTACCTGACTGGTTATTAAAAGAAAATAAAGAGTATGTGGATAAAACAGTACCAAGAGTTAAACAATATTATTTAAAGTATAAATACTTATTAGAAGGTCTTGATTCTAATTTAATGAAGCAAGCAATTAATAAGGCAAGAGCTAATATTGTTGCAAGAGGACTTATTATAGAAAGTTTCACATTCAATGAATGGTTAGCTAAAATTTTGAAGTAGAATAAGAGGTAGTTTTATGTATAATGATTTTAAATATAAAGGAAATAAAGAGCAAATAAATATTAGTATTTCAAAAGAAGATGCTGAGGTAGTATTGAACTACTTATTAGATAGGAGAATTAAGCTAGAAGATTGTAAATTAGAAGATTCTTATTGTTACCCAAAAATTAGTAATGTATATTATAGTATTTTAAAGGAGCTTAAATAGTAAGCTTCTTTTTATTTGCTTCTTTTTATTTGCTATTTGCTAAATTAATTAGCTATTAAATTATTTTAAATAAATAATAAAATGAGGAGAATAAGTTTATGGATAAAAGCTTTACAATTAATGTTAATGGAAAGATGTATATAGGTGACTTATGCTATGCACTTTCTGATGAAGTTTACAAGGGTATTTGGGGTACCAACAATTATGAAGATGGTGCTTATGAAGCTCCAGATGGAATGTTTGCAATGGTTGGTACTGCCTATGGTGATGGCAGTTATGAAAGTAATGTTGGATTTGAGTTTCCAGTAGATGCTGGTATTATTGGTATTTGTGACGGTAGATTAGTTGCAAAAGATATTACAGATTTAGGTATACTAGTTGATGCTAATGGTGAAGCTAATATTTCTTATAATGATGGAACTATTGCTATTACTTATACTACACCATCTGGAGAAACAGAATTCATAGACATTGAAACAGCTTATGATGATGAAGAAGACAATGAAGACTATGAAGATGATTATAGTAATGATTATGATGATGAAGATTTAGATGAAGCACTTAATCTAGCAAAACCTTATACTTATGTAGATGTTGATTATAATCCAGTAACTGATATGGGATCTGTTTGGTATGAAGTTCCTGTTATTAATAAAGAAAATAATAATAGATTACAAATTATTTTTGATTATGAAAAAGGAAATAATACACCAAAACTAAGACTTGTAGATGGTAATGTTGATATTTCGCTAGAAGATGTTCCAAGTAAATTTGATGCTAAAAAAGATCAACTTAAAGATTTAGTTAAATTATTAGAAAAGAATGCTAATAGTAGAATTTATTTTATTAGAAATCTTCATGAGGCTTCATCAAATAAAGTGGACAATGTAGAAGTAAATAGCACTGAGCTTGCTTATGAAGCTAAAGAAAATAATAGTGTCATAGATAATAAAAAGTTTAAAAGTGAAAATTATACTGATAGTTTAATTAATGAATATTTAGATGATACTTTAGATACTAATATAGATTAGCATTTAATAGTAGGAGGTAGGTAGATAATGAGATACAGCAAGATCCTATTTGAAGAATTAACACAACAACAAAAGATGGCAATGTGAATTGCCGGTACACGTGGCTTCGCTTATAAGCTAGCAGATACTAATAAAATAATTGGGAATATTAATATTTTATTTGATATTTTTAATAAAACACATAATGTTGTAGCTCTTTCAAAAATAAAATTACTTATAGATGAGTTATTTGACAGAGGCATTTTTACTGTAGCTACTAATTTTAAGAATCAATTACAAAATGTAAAAGCTAATGCAGGAATTAAATCACCAGCTCAAAAACAACCTCAACAAAATGTAGTTCCTAATTGAGATGCCTTAGCTGATAAACTTTATAAAGATATAAATTATTTAAGTACAGTTAAAGGATATAATGATGCACTTAGGAAATTATTAAATATAAAAGCTAGAGAAGCTATAGATAACTCACCAGCACAGTGGTTGGACTGTGCCAATAAATCACAACTATTAATAGATATTTTTAGGCGTTATTCTGGTTCTTTTGAGCCACTTAATAATAAAGTTAAAAGGATGCTAGAAGATTCAACTACACACTCTAAGATATGTTATGCAGTATTAGAGATTTATTTAGCAAGACTTGCATTAATTAATATTATATTAACAGTTAAATCTTTTTTTGAACAACAAGGCGGCACTATTACAAATGATGTATTTTTAGATGCAGCAACTATTCAAATGACTATGGATTTATCAGCAGTGTGCAAAAAGTTGCTTCCAGCCAATAAAAAAACACTTGCTAGTATACCAGCAGAATTTGAGCAAGTTAGATTTGTAGGTTTCTTCCCTAGTATTGAGCTTACTGGTATATTTAATGGTAATGCTATAGAGAGCTGGAGAGCTATAAAGCAAAGAGTAGAAGTTACTACTAAGGCAAACGATATTCAGTTAGAAGGCACACCTGACGAATTGGCTAAAAAAATAGTTAAATATTTTTATAATTTGTGAAAAGAATAGACATTACTTCAGTTGTGTCATAAATTTTTGCAAAATTATTAAAAATTATTTGTTAGTTATATTTGCTAAATTAAAATGTAATTAAACAAATTACATTTTGATATTGCAGCTATCATATTGTATAATATAATGTTATTAAAAGTATTTTATACTTTTGATATATAAAATTATCAGGATTGTTGGCTGCAACTGCAATCCTGATTTTTTTTAGGAGTTTAACTATGCTAAAAGGTTTTGAATATCGTATTTATCCAACTAAATATCAAGAAGAGCTTATTCAAAAGACTTTCGGTTGTTGTAGATTTGTCTATAATCAAGCATTAGATTTTAGGATTAAGCAGTATAAATTAGGAAATAAAGTTAACTATAATTCGACTTCTTCACTACTCGCAGAACTAAAGTCTTCTGAAGAATTTCAATGGCTAAATGAAGTTGATTCAATTGCACTACAGCAAAGCTTAAGAGATTTAGATAGAGCATATCAAAATTTTTTCAAAGCTCATTCTGGATTCCCTAAGTTCAAAACTAAGCATAATAATCATAAAAGCTTTAGAAGTCAAAATGTAAACAATAATATTCGAATTGCCAATAATAAGCTTAAGTTTCCAAAATTAGGTTTACTTAAGATTAAATATTCTAGAGAGATAAATGGTGAAATAAAAAATGCTTCTATTAAACAAACTCCGTCTGGAAAATATTTTGTAAGTATTATTGCGGAGGTTAAATCACCTAATTTACAAAATTATGGTTGTATAGTAGGTATTGATGTTGGCTTAAAAAAATTTTATACAGATTCTAATGGCAATACTGTTAATAACCCTAAGTATTTAAATAAAAGTCAAAAAAAGTTAGCTAGACTTCAAAAACAATTAGCTAAAAAGCAACAAGCTTCAGCTAATAGGGAAAAGGCTAGAATAAAAGTCGCAAGACTACATGAAAAAATTGTTAATCAGAGAAATGACTTTCTACATAAAGAATCGACAAAACTTGTAAGAGAAAACCAAATTATAGGTATTGAAGATTTAAATGTTAGAGGGCTAACTAAAAATCATAAATTAGCTAGATCAATTAATGATGTTTCTTGAAACAAATTTTACTCTATGCTGAACTATAAAGCTAGAATATATAATTCTCAAGTAGTCAAAGTTGGAAGATTTTTTGCTTCATCTCAAACTTGTAATTGTTGTAAGAATAAATTTCCAATTACTAAAGATTTAGGTGTTAGATTTTGGACTTGTCCTATGTGTGGATCTGAAAACGATCGAGATATTAACGCTGCTAAAAATATTTTAGATGAAGCTTTAAGGTTAATTTAGTAAATAAATTAGTACCGTAGGAACTACGGGATTTCAAGCCTATGGAGAGATTGTAAGACTTTGTATTATGTACTTATGTATACATACAGAGCTGTTCTCTAAGAAGTAGGAATTACACTATTTTAGTTGTGTAAGGTTCAAGACACTTTTAAATCACTATAAGGTGGTGACAACTAATTATGCAAAGCTTAAATATAAAAGACCAAGCTACTATTAATGATATTGCAATTCAAAGCTATATAAAAGCAAAAGAAATGTTACTAGGTACCATGATGGCTAATGACCTTAATAACCTTATAAAAACAAAAGAAGTATGTGACTTTATGAATGAGGTCAAGGATAACCATCAACAACTATTTACATATATAGATAATAGTCATCCTGAGATTTTGCTTTTACGTATGTTTGATAAAGTTAATGGTGACTGGCGCTGCTTAGATTCAAGATTTTTAAAGTATAATATAGATGAACTTGCGGGTATTGAAGCAGAACAATTTTTATCAAGACTTGCTGCTTATAACATAATGGCTACAATTAAAAAGTTTTTTGTTGATAACTATAAGGGTGTTATTGCTCCAGGCTCAATAAGAGTGTATCCAGGTACAATTAGATATCTTTTAGTCGCACCAAAATTAGGTAGTACTGTAAATAAAGATGCTATTATATCAATAGAGATAATAATACCAAATATAGATAATTTTTTAGATTTTAAATCAACATGAAAAACTGCTAATTATAAAGGTAATGTATCATTTATTGATCAGAAAGACTCAAAACAATTTATCAACACACCAAATAATCTAACAAAAGATATTGTTAAATATATATTAGGCATATATTCAAATAAAGCTAATGAAAATTTAGAGTATAATCAATTAACAGAAGAATATGTATCTGAAGAGCAAATGCGAAAATTAATAAATAATGAGTTATTTTTAAATTTATCAGTTATCGGACTCAAGGATTTAATAGATTGTACAGAAATATTAATAAATATTTATAATAAAACAAAAATTGGTGTTGCTCTAATAAAAGCTGCAGAAATGTTAGCAGAAATAGATAAGCGTGGTTTTAAGAGTACTAGAGTAGCTAATTTAAAGCAACAATTAGCAAATTTAAGAGCTAGTGGGGTAATAAGCCAGCAGATAAATGATGAATGAGATGATATAGCACATAGGCTTTTAGTTCAGATTAAAACAAATATAGCAAGCTCATCTCAATATCAAAAATTAAATAATGCTACAGTACAAGCATTCTGTAATAAATATTCTGTTAATTTTGATGATTTTACATTTACACCTTCTAATAGTCTAATACTTTCTGAAATTTTTACTCTTTATTTTAATAATGGTGATCATTACAAGCCAACTCCTGAAGGAGAAGCTATGATTAAAAAGATGCCAGAATCTATTTTAGCATCTTGTTTAACTCAGCGTTTTTATTCAAGATTGGCAGTTCTTAATGCAATAGCAACTCTTGGACAATTTTTCAATAGTAATTTAGCTAGGGATAATAGTTATGCTAAAAAGGATGTTGTTGAGTCTGTTCAATGCACATTATACAGCTATAATAACAGTAGCTACAACAATATAAGTATTAAACTTAATTTAAATGAATTTAAGGAAAAAGTAAATTTAAGCTCTAAGCTTAATCTAGATATGTCTAGCTTAGCAAAATCTTACATATATATTTGAATTCCGCCAGTAAGTACTTTTGATTATTCAACAGTTCCTAGTTGAAAGGATATTATTTACCGAGCTGCTATAATTATAGACGGTGGTAGAAATAATATTTTTGAAGCAAAAAGTACTATTGATATTATTATTAAAGATATAATTAATTTTTTAAAAATACATTTTAAATAAAGCTATTTAACCAAAAATAGCTTTTTATTTTTCTTTTTATTGTATAATTAATATAGAGGTAGAATTATGTCACTTAAAGAGTTTATTAGTAAAAAAAGAATTAATAGAGAGACTTTTATTGCTCTTCATAATAAAGATAATAAATGGATAATTTGTAATACATTAGAATCAAATAGATTAAATGACTATTTAAATTATAATGTAATAGAAGATACAGATATAAAGCTAAAGGGTCAAATAAAAATTATTAAGATAGATTATGCAGAGCCAATGTCTCTTGAATCTATTAGATTTAAAGAAAAACAAAGAGAAGTAGTAGAAGCAAAGAAAAAAAGAAAGTAGTTGATTAATATGCTAGAAGTAACTAGATTTGAGGAACATGTTCATAATAAGTATATAACGTATATAACTGATACAGAATTAAAAATTGTATATAAAATTGTCACAATAGTAACTGTTGGTAAACGTGGTAAAGTTTTATTTGATTCTACGATAGAACCAAAAGTTAGCACAAAAACACTACTTAAAATAGACAGAGCTGATATAGAAAAAATGGTTAAAGTTGCAGCTAAGCAGAGAAAAAATATAATTAAAAAAGCTGAAGACTATATTTATGAAAATATTTTTATAAGTATTTTTAACTAAATTTTATTTGCTAAATTTAAGGTATATTTTAATAGTTAGGAGAAACTACTTATGAAAATGTATCTTGTATCTTTCAGTGATGGTATCTCAATTACTAGATTTGCTGAAGATGAGGCCGAATTAAAAGCAGCTCTTATGGAAGAATTTCCTGGTAGAGCTATTAAAGCAATTAAATGCTTAGGTTAAAAATTTAATAGTTTGAATAAAATAGGTCATCAATATTATTGCTGATCTTTTTATTTTTTTACTAATAGCTATTTACATTTTAATAATTTTAATATATAATATATATGAAAATAAAAAATAATTTAAAAAAATATATTTTAGCTATTTACAAATAGTATTTTTTATGCTATAATATAAATATAAATTTAAATTCGAAGGGAGATATGTTATTATGGCAAATAAAACTGATATTTTTAAAATGTGGGTGGATGATTTAAAAGTTTATGCAGATAAGGTTAAGCTTGATGAGTCACTTTCTAAGAAGGAGCAAATTGATTATATTGCAAATAAGATGAAGGAAGCAATAGATAATAAGGACAGTTATAACTATAATTTATACTTTGGTGCTCTTACTATTAACTTTATTTATAGAAGACCTGAAATTGAAAGAAAAATTTATACATTAAAATTAGGTGAAACTGGTGCAATTGATGTTATCACTAAAGGTGTACTTAGAGCATTTGATTACTGTGCATGGCAAAATCCTGACAAGCATACATCAGCTCAACAAGCAATAAATCAATGTATTTCAACTGAAATTTTAAATTTATTTTACTTCTCAAATTTAGATAAGAATTCAGCTAATTATAATACTGCTTCATTTAATGCAATATTAAAGAATAATAAAAATGATAATGAAAGCAGGGGTCAAACTTTAGAAGATAAGTTAGCAGCACCAATGCCAATGAGAAGAGCTTTAAGTAAAGTTGAATCATTAATTAGAGAATATATTAGTAAAGATAAATTATTAACAGCTTTAGTCATTGATAATATCGCTTTTGCAGATTCTGAAAAAGTAACAAAAGAAGTAACAAAAACAGAGTCAGGAAAAGATGTTAAAATATACCGTGAATTTTCATTAACACGTTTAAAGAAAAACTTATTGGAACTTGACGATGTTTATCTTAACTACTTTGCAGATAGATATACTGTATCAGTATCAAAAGTAAGTGAAGTTATTAATGATATAAAGGAGTTACCAAGTGCAAAGCTTAGAGCTAAAATATCAAATTGTTTATTAGACTTAAAAGCAAATATTATTGCAAATAGCTTGCTATAAAATTGTATATTTAAATGTTGGAGGTAGTAGATATGTATATTGATTTACTAGGACAATCTAATTTTTTAAATATTAATATAAAGGCTATTAAAATATTTGGTTTACAAGGAGCAGCTTATCTTGCAGCTATTATTGATTTTTTATCAGTCGAGGCTGCAAAAGCTAAAAATAATTTAAATACTGCTATACAAGCAGATGGTAGTTTTATTATAGATAGAACTTTAATTAAAGTTAGAACTGGCTTAACTTTAGAAGATCAGTATAATATTGATCTAGGTATTACAAATACTGGTATTATAACCATTCATCCAGACAATCCTGATAGATTATTTTGTAATATACAGCTATACATTTCAGCTATTACAAGTGAAAATCCAGATGAGTTATTAAAGGTAGCTGATGCTGTTAAAGCCACTAAAGGCGCAGCTAAAGAAGCAAAGAAGAATTATATGTCTGCTGCAGTTAAAAATTCTATCATAGAGACAGACTTAGATATTCTTGAAAAATTAAAAGCATGGGTTGATTCAATGTTTGAGTCAAAGGGTGGTGTAAATAAGCAGACAGTTAAAGTTTTCCAAGAAACGTTAGATAATTATACTTCAGACAAAGCAATTAAATTAAAAATTATTGATATTGCAATTATGAATGCTTATAGAGATGCATCTTGGGCAATCAATATATTTAAAAAGTCATTAACATCAAGCTTTAGTAATACTCCAGCAACAAGAATTGGTTCACAACAAAAAATTGGAGCTAAAGTTAAAAATGATGTTACATTCTAGGAGTATATGATAATGATTTATACTTCTTATTTTTCATCAAAAAAATATAATATTGAACTTGGAGTATCTATTGCAAGATATGCTAATTTTTGGAAAGGTGAAATATGTCAAGAGTTATTTCCAAGTAAAGAATTATTAGCAGATTATAAGGCAGACTTAATCAATGAGAGTCAATATAAAGCTAGATATGTGGTAGAGACTTTATCTAAGTTAAATCCAAAAGAATTAGCAGCTAAGCTTAATAATAAAGTCTTATTATGTTATGAAAAATCAGGTGATTTTTGTCATAGACATATTGTAGCTGATTGGTTTAATCAAAATGGTATTGCATGTGAAGAATTATAATAAATAAATTATTGTATATTATTATATATGAGGTAGTTAGTTATGAGTAAAAATAGATCAAAAGATATGGCGCTTAATTTATTAGAGCAATCTACAAAAAATAATTTATCAATAGTTTCAAATGAAGAATTAATTGATATGCTATTTAATCATTATAAATTAAAAGATAAAGATAAAATTAGTACTATTGTTGGTGATTTAATAAAGAGTGAGTTAATAAATAGATTAGCAAGACTTACACGTGCGGATAATACTTTAAAAGATGAGGTTAAAGCAGCCGATGATCTTTTTAAATTGATTGAAGAGCTTACAGGTGTATCATTTGGTGATACAGATAGTGAGGCTGCTATAGATAAATTAGCTACAACTATTGCTTATCAATTTAAAAATTTAATAATTTATCGTGAATTTATAAGAGCAATTTTTAGATATATTACATTAGATGAAGATTTAGGCATAATAAACTTAGCTATTTTAAAAGATGCACAAACTGAGCAAGAACAGGTAGACTATAATTATATTAAAGAGATAATTAAACAAATCTCAAAAGAAGGTTTTGATTCTAAAAATGCTGCTTATGGTAAAGCAGATACAAAAGATATTTGTTAAAGGACTTTTTTAAGTTCTTTTTCTTTTTGCTAAATTAATTAATAATAAGTTAAGGAGTCTAAGTACTATGGATTTAAATCAAATATTTGAAGCATTAAATATTATCAATGAAGATATTGATTTTGGCGATAAGTCATTAAAAAGTAAAAGCTATAAACTTAAACATGGCTTAGTTTATAATTCTATTGAAAATATCATAAATGGCAATGAACCACTTAATTATATTTATAATGCATTAGATCAAGAAACATTATTAAATTATTATTCTAATGGTGGTTTTATTAAAGCAAATGATACTGTTGTTTTTCCTGCAGGAACTACTTTTGATTTTAAGGATTATGCAGACTATAATGGAAATGCTTATTTTATTCTAGCAGTAACAAATAACCCAAATTGTTTAGTTGCAATTTCAACTGAAGATATTTTAGATTTATTTGATAGATAATTATGTATGGTTATATCTACAAGACAACTAATACAGTTAATGGGTATATTTATATAGGACAGCATAAATCTAGAAAATTTACTCCTAGCTATAAGGGTAGTGGCACACTTATAACTGGAGCTATTTTAAAGTTTGGTCAAAGAAATTTTATTGTTGAATTAATTCAGAAATGTGAGTCACAGGAAGAATTAGATTTGGCAGAACAGAAATGAATAAACTATTATCATTCAACTGATCCAAGAATTGGTTATAATCAATCAATTGGTGGCAGGGATAATGATATTAAAGAAGCGTATAGAACTGATGCTGAAGCTTATGAGTTAAGACAGATTGCACAGATAGAAGAAAATAAAAAGAAACATTATACTTCTAAAAATACTAAAAGAGTCAAAAGAATTAATAATCCAAGTAATTGGGTTATTATTTGTAAAGATGGTAAAACAAGAGAAGTATTCATAGATAATTTAAAAAATTATTTAAAATGTGGATGAAAATTAGAAGAACAATAAAGTTCTTCTTTTTTTATATTGTATTATAAATATATGGAGGTTTTAGTATGAATACAAGCAAATTAAAACAAGATTTAATTAAATGGGTTAAAGCAATAGTTGGAGATTGTAATGTTGTTATCGGAATTTCTGGTGGAGTAGATAGTTCAGTTTGTGCTGCTTTATGTGTAGAAGCGTTAGGTAAAGATAAAGTATTTGGTGTATTGATGCCAGATTGTGAACAAAAGGATATTGCTAAGAGTTTAGAGTTATGTACTCATTTAGGAATTGAATACTCTATAATTAATATTGGAAAAGTTACAGAAGCTTTAAGAAATAGTATTATTATTGATGTATATGGAACTGAAAAAGAAAATAAGTTAACTGATGCTGTTAAATCTTATTATGAAGAATTTCCAACAGAAGAAGTATTCAATGATGTATATACAACTAATACTCCAGCAAGAATTAGAATGACTGCATTATATGGCGTTGCAGCAATTATAGGTAATTCAAGAGTAGCTAACACTTGTAATCTATCTGAGGATTGGGTTGGTTATTCAACTAAGTACGGAGATAGTGCTGGAGACTTTTCACCACTTGCTAACTTAACTAAAACAGAAGTTAAGCTGTTAGGTTATGAGTTGGGCTTACCAGAAGATTTAGTTGAAAAAATTCCAAGTGATGGAATGAGTGGTATGAGTGATGAAGAGAAGTTAGGCTTTACTTATGCAGAACTAGATAAATATATTAGAACAGGTAAAATTGATAATTTAGAGCACAAAGAAAAAATTGATAAGCTATATAAGGCTAATAGGCATAAAATTGAGCCAATGCCAAAATTTTTAGATATTTCAATTGATGAGTATAAAGAAGAAACTATAATTCCAGTAGTTGGAATTAATTATTATTTAGAATAAAAAAATATTATAGAAGGTATTTACAAACCTTCTTTTTTGTAGTATAATAATTATAGTGAGGTGATTATATGAAATTTGTGATTGAAAGGGCTTCTAGCGGCTATTATGATGAGACTCCACCATGTAAAAATAGCATCAAAGAAACTTTAACTGCCTATGATATGTATGGATTTAAATCATTTGAAGATTATGAAAATCATACAGGTTATAATTTTCTTAATGAAGGTTTTGATCATAAAGTTAGTGCAAATGGCATATGTAGAAGTATTAAAAAAGATTACTGGACAATAGAACTAGCTTCATTAGAGGATCTTTTAAGCTTAGTTAATAGTGAAGGCAGAGTAGTTATTGCTTCCAACTCAGGCTATCTTCCAACAGATTATCCTGAATTATTAATTTATGATGATTATATAGAATAGGTGATATTATGAAGATTATTTTACAACAAGATATTAAGGGAAAAGGTAAAGAATTAGATATTATAGATGTTGCAAATGGTTATGGTAATTTTTTAATTGCTCAAGGTAAAGCTGCTTTAGCAACAGAATTAAATCTTGCTATGAGGCAAAGAGATATTGATAGAGCTCAGGATGAAGCCAACGATTTCTTATTATTATGCATGCGTAGAGATGAAGAGTTAAGAGGCAAAGTGTTTACCTTTTATAGAAAACCAATGCCAGATGGATCCACAAATAAAGCAGTAACTAAGAAAGAGGTTTTAGCTGAAATAAATAAACTTTATGAGCCTTATTCAAGTATCGAAGCAAAGCAACTATCAATGAGCAATATTAAAATGTTTGGTAAGCACGAAGTGTTTATTAAATTTCACAAGCAGGTTATAACTCCAATATTCATTGAGGTAAAGAGTGAGTAGAGGTGATTAGTTAATGATTTTTATTAAAGAAAAATTTTCAATGGAAGAAGAAGGTTTCACAAAAAGTTTCACAACAATATGTGATTATGAAGAGTTTAAAAATACTGTTGTATATAACACAGTAGTAAATGCTAATATGGGTCTTTTAAGAATTAATACTATATTTTTATATCTTAAATATAGAAATGACATAGGTGTAGAGAGTGAAAGTTATTATCATATTGTTTCAGACAATGAAGATGATTACAAAAAAATAAAAAAGTTAATACATTCTAAAGTAACAATAAGTTATAGTAATGAAAAGCATTTTAATGATTATATGAGCAAGTTATATCCTGAAATTGTAAAAGATTATACATATGATAACTTTTGTAAAGAATTAGATAGTTTTGATAAGGTAATAGATTATAATTGGAAAGATTTTGATATAGATCAAAGAGTTAAATTAGTTAAATATGTTCTAGGTATAAACTGTCAAGAAACCAATGAAAGTAATGAATTAATAAGTAATGAATTATATAATGAAATAAAAAGTAAATTTAAACACCGAGATATTAATTCTCAAATTGATTATGAAATACTTGGTAATATAGTCAAAGATGGTGCAGAGAGAATTTATAATAATCTAAATAATGATTATGATGAATATAATAAATGGTATGAAAATTATATATATGGTTTATGGGAAAAAGAAGAAAAGGAGAATTACAGTATGGAAAGTATTAATAGAGTATTTGAAGATGCAAGAAGAAGAGATGCAGGTATTTTAACACCGAGGGTAGAAAATATTTATGCAAATGAAGAAAAAAGAACAATTGTTATCAAGTGGGTTGATGGATCAACTACTAAAGTAACATGTGATCCAAAAGATACCTGGGATATTGAAAAAGGTATTGCTATAGCTGTTGCTAAAAAGGCACTTGGTAATAATTATAATGCTTATTCAATTTTAGACAAATATATTAAGAGTGTTAAATATACTGAAAGTAATAAAGAAGAAAAGAAATCAACAAAAAAGGTAAAGAAGAATGAGTAAGACTTATTTTTCATCTGACTTTCATTTTCATCATCCTAATATATTAAAGTATGAACCAAGACGAGTTCAGCTTACAGCAGAATATATTGTAAATAATAATTTAATTATGTTTGATTGTTCCAAAAAGGAAATGATTGATATATTAGTTGAAACTTATACACGAGCTTTACTAGATAATGATAAAGAATTAATAGAACAATGTTTAAAGTTTCATGATGATATGATAATAAATACTATTAATAAAAAAGTAAAAGAAAATGATACTTTATATTTTTTAGGAGATTTTGCTTATTGTCAATATGGTTGTGGAACAAAATTTGATAAAGTTAAAACTGAAATTAAAGAAGCTATTATTGAATTAGGTAATAGAATTAAATGTAAGAATAAAATTATGATTTGTGGAAATCATGATTGGCGTTATACTTCTAACGACGGTACACATTTTATACCAGACGAAGTAAAAGATTTTTGGCATAAAGTTGGTTTTAAAGAGGTTTATCCAAATCCTATACTACTAAAAGAATGGTTCTTATTAAGCCATGAACCTGTTTCTTATATGAATCCAAATGCAGTATTCTTTAATATTGCAGGGCATGTCCATTCAAATTCGATGTATATAACTGAATCAGATCATCATTTAATTGTTTGTGGTGATAGATTTGATTTTATACCGCAGGAGATTAAAATATTTAATATTAATCCGTATTCTTAAAAAAATAACAAAGAGCTATTTACAAGTAGCTCTTTTTATTGTATAATTATTATAGAAAAATACAAGGAGTAGTAAATTATGAAACAATATACATTATTAGTTATGACAAGTGATAAAGTAGTGCATATGAAAACATTTCTTTCAAAGAAAGAATTATTAGATTGTAAAAGATATGTTCTTACTGGTTTAAAAGATGTAGAATTACAACCAGTTGATAGAGAAGGTTATGTGTGGTTTGCAGAAGTAAACTTTGATAAGGGGGAATAGTTATGACAACTGTAGAATTATTAACTTACACATTAGAGCTATTAGAAAGAGAGTTTAGTGAGTGGTTTACAGATTATGATGCACAAAATTATTGTGTAGTATATAATAATAAAGAATATTATATTTTTAAAGATGATTTAGATTATTTTTTAGAACTTAAAAAGAGATTAGAAGGAGATAATATAAATGTCTAAAGAACTAGAAATATTAGAAAGAATTAAAACTGCACCAAGTTTTATGGGTGGTAATGCTTATTATCGAGGCTCAAGTAATAGCTCTGATCAATATTTAGAAGATTGTGCTATAATTGAAAAGAAATTAAAAAATATCTCTTTATCTAAAGAAGAATTTATTGGAGCTTTAAATTTTATATATAAGCAAGAAGAAAAACAAGAACAATTTGTTCATGCATTAGAAAACCTATGTCCTGGTAATTATTGTGATTGTTGGTTATTTAATGAATATGCATCTGAATATATTAGACTTATTCAAAAATTAATGAATGATGTTAATAATGATATATTATATTTCTTATATGATATGGAGAGAGGTAAGAGTAGTTCATATGCCTATAAAAATGCACCTTATCATAATGAATCAGAATTATATGATTATTTAGTAAAGGAAGGTAATAAATAATGATTAAATTTGAAGACTTAAAAGTAGGACAAGATATATTTGATTTATATATTAATCCTGTAGCCAAAGATTTTTCTATAAAGAAAGCTAGAGTAATCAGTATTGCAACAAGATTGCCTTTTAATTGTGAAAAGAAATTATTATCGGATAAACCTTATTTAATTGTTGGTTTTTTGACAGACTCTAATAGCATTTATTCTGTAGATAATTATGAAAAATGTTCTTATTCAAAAGAAATGGCTATTAATCATAAATTTTTTGATAACAAAAAAGAAATTATGACAAACATTGGTACTATTAAAGAGGAACAACTAGATATAAAGTATAAAGAGTTAGCAAAAACTTATGAAGCAGATAAAAAGAAGATTAAAGAATCTGTAGATAACTTAGAAGTTGAATTATTAAAAGCACTTAAATAAAAAAGAGAGGAGAATTAAATTATGATAATATTTGCTTGGATTTTATGGGGATTAATTTTACTTGGTTGGAGTTTTTCATTGGCTTTATTATTTTGTGCATTTTCAGCATTAAGGGATGAAACTAAAACTGTTAATTTTCGTATAAATTTATTTGATGTTTTATTAACTATTGCAATATTTGTATTTTTAAGTTTATATTTATTTTTGTAAAATTTTATAGTAAGAAAAATTGTATATTTAAATGTAGAAAAAATAGTAGCCAAAGCAGATAAAATTAGGCTACTTTTTTAATCAAAATGTTAGAAAATTGGAAAGGAAGAAGAGTATGAACACCTCTACTATTACAAAGAATTATATCAGTGAATTAAATGAAAAAACAGCTTTTGTAAGAGAGTTATCAAGTGTTGTTAAAAATCATAAAAATTTAAAATTAACTTCTATTGATTTTCAAGTTTATAAAACAAAGGCAAATGATATTTATGAGTTTATTGTAGTGAATGATGGGCAAGCTGCAAAAAACTGTACAAAAAGCTCATTAAAGTATATTTTAGAAATTGTTTATAAAATGTCAAATGGTGGTTATTTAGACGAAGTACAATTTTATGACATAATAAAATTTGGATCTGATAGAATTATAGATTTTAATGATTTAATTAAATAATATATATATAGGTAATTCATCATTGCTAAATTAAATACTTGATTTAATATTTAGAGGAGCGATGTATGGATATCTTATTAGGGCATGTTAAAGTTGCTGATGCCTATCTGCTAGATAAATTTGAATTTCCATTTTATGTTAATAATTATGAATATAAAGTATGGGTATACTTTAATAATTTATATGTTAATAACATAGTAGATGGTCAAATAACAGTTAAGGTTTACAGTGGTGAGTATATTTTAAATAATACCAAATTAAAGTTTACAGTTAATTTACATTATACTAAATATTTTAAAATTAACAATTTTACTTTATTTTGAGATACTGCATATTACCAAATCATTTAAAAGAATATTTTAAAAATATTCTTTTTTTTATTGTATTTAAAATAAGAAGGTGATTTTATGTGTAAAAAGGTTAAAGTATATAAAGCTAGATTAGGTAAAAGCCCAATTAGAAAGGCTTTAGAGGCTGCTAATTTGTCTTTAAATGATGTAAAGCAAAATAATCTAGCCATTAAAATCGGAATCGTTATTGGGCTAATTTTAATGACTATAACTATTATTGCAGTGTGTTAGATATAGCTAAAAAAGTGCTAAATTAAATAAATTAAATAATTAAAATTTGAAGTTAAGGAAGTGCTTTTATGGAAGAAAAGAATAATACTTACACAGGCTGGAAGAAATGAGCTCCAACAATTGAAGAGTGAGCAGCATTAAGTACATTTCAGGGAAATATAGACTTAGATAAATTTGCTGTAGCTTTTCCAAATGTTAAGATTCCTGATCTTATTGAAAATGAGTATTTATTAGTTTATTCTACAGATGATGCAGGTAAGAACAGACTAGTAGCTCAGTATATTATGCAAGATAATATACTTAAAAAATTTGGCCGAGATAGTATTTCTTTTAGAAGTAGAAAATCATCAGCTAAGAGTACCGAAATAGTTGCAAGAAATGATGAGCAAGTTTGTGCAATAAACTTGTTACACAATAGGGACATTACTATAAAACTTATAGAAGGTTCTTGGGGTGTTGGCAAAACAATGCTTTTAGTTACAGCGGCACTTGAGGCATTAGAGCATAATGTTTTTGATAGGATTGTTTGGATTAGAAATAATGTTCGTGTTGCAGGCACTCCAGATTTAGGTGCATTACCAGGTGATAAAAATGAAAAGCTAATGGACTATGTTGGACCATTTGTTGACCATTGTGGAAAAGCAGCTGTTGAGTGTATGCTAAACAATGAGCAACTAATTATAGAGCCATTACAATCTATTAGAGGTAGAAATATTGATAATGCAATTATAATGTGTTCAGAAGCAGAAAATTTATTAACATCACATATTCAGCTAATTATAGCAAGAGCAGCAGAAGGTTCTGAAGTTTGATTTGATGGTGATATGTCACAAGTAGATGGTAAAATATTTAGAGACTCTAAAGGGCTTGACAGCTTAAAAGCGGCTTTAATGACAGATCCTTTATTTGGCTATGTAAAATTAGTTAAATCAGAAAGATCAAAAACAGCTGCATGTGCAGATAAGCTTAATAAATATAATACTGATAAAAAATAATTTTCTATATTGACAAATAATTTTAAATAATAATTAAAACAGCTTTAAAATTATTGTATAGTTATATGATAATTTTTAAAGGAGTTGATTATATTGTCACTAGTAGTAGCGATAAAGCACAAAAATAGATTTATATTAGGAGCAGATAAACAAGCATCTGGTTGGAATAATAAACAACACACTGCAACTAAGGTATGGAGAGCTGAATATAAAAATTGTTGTATTGGTTCAGTTGGCTTAGCAAGAGGTGCGCAAGTTATTCAATATATTAGAGGCTTGTTAGATGCAGCTGGATTTGGTAAAGATCAATTAGATGAAGACTTTATTCATTTACAATTACCAAGAACTTTATATGAAACATTAAAGATGCACGGTGTTATAACAGAAGATCCAGGTCATCCATTTTATTTACCAAATGATTTCTTTATAGCTTATAAGGATAGATGCTGGCAAATTTGTCAAGATTTATCTGTAAGTGAAGTTGAAGAATATGAAGCTATTGGTTCTGGAGCTGATATTGCACTAGGTGTAATTGAAACAGCTTTAATATATAAAGAAAAGAATCCATATACAATTATTGCACATGCTATTGATATAGCAGCTGAGAAAACTCTTTATGTTGATCATGAGATTGATTTTGTTACAACTGAAGATGATAAAAATGATCTTCTTTTACAAGCAACTGCTTTTGGTTATGATGTATCATTATTAAAGCAAGCCATGACTAAAGATGGTAGAGTTGATTTAGAAAAACTAAATATACTAGTTAATGAAGCAAATACAGAAGAAAAGCTAGAAGTTGAACAACCTAAGGCTGAACAAACATCAGAAACAAAGAAAAATGTAAAAGCTAAGCCTAAAAAATCTAAAGAAAAGAAAGATAACTAACCATATTGCTTAGAGTAGTAAGCTATTCTAAGCTTTTCTTTTTTACAGTTAAAATTATTGTCTAAATTATATAAAGTTTATTTTTAAATTTAAGCTACTTTATTAGGAGGTTTTGACAATAATGAGCTATAAAAAATTAAGATATAGTCAATATTTTATTGATACTTCTAATGATTACAATGATACTGGATTAGCAAGATTTGAAATAAAATATAAAGATATTACTTATTGATATAAAGGAATTCAATGTCATGCTAATTATGAAGTGCACTATGAACCAAACAGAAATGTTATTCAAGTAAATTTCCAAGAAACAAATGGCAAAAAAGATTGATTTGTTAACTTTATGTTCATTGAAAAATATTATGATACATTTAGATGACATGATAAAAAAATAACATTAAGAGTTCATAATGGTTGAGCAACAATGTATAAAGCAATGAAGCATCAAGTAAGAAATGAAGTAATGTATTTATTACAAAGACATCCTAAAGCAGAAATAGAAATAGTAGGTTGGTCTTTAGGTTCTGGTCAAGCAATGTTATGTGCTCAAGATTTAAACTATCAGTATGGAATACGTTCACATTTAATTACTTACGGATCTGTTAACCCATTTAAAACAAATATTTTTAATAGAAGAAAGATTAGAAAATATCTAAGAAGTTGTTCAAAAGAGATTTATAACTTTGGTGATGTAAATGATATTGTAACTTACTTACCATTTAGAATATTAGGTTTTATAAAAACTAAAAAAGTAGCATTAAATAAGCCTTTATTATTTTGAAGATTATTTAATCCTTTAAAATATCATACTCACTATGATGATGAAGGTCTATATAAAAAAATTTATAGAAAAGACAAGAAAGAAGAAAAATAGAACGAATAATGAAATACTATGTAAGAACAACAGGTGAAAGAACCTTAGATGACTCATATTCACAAATAGAGTACGAGTTATTACTTGATAAAGAACATAAACCTATAGAAAGTTTTATGAAACAATTACGAGAAATATCAAAAGAAGATTGTGTATTACTAGAAGATGACTTGATCTTATGTAAGAATTTTAAAGAAGAAATAGAGAAAGTAATAAGTGAACATCCAAACGATATAATTAATTTCTTTACTAAACCTAATGATTATTTTACATCAAATTATTCACAATACTTTATGTTTAATCAATGTACATATTACCCCAAAGGTATAGGTGAAAAATTAAGTAATAGAATGTTTGGTATATATGGTATGTTTGGCAGATCAGGTTATGATTATATAGAGAGTATGGCTATTAAGGAATTAAATTTATGGGTTTATAACTATAGACCTTGCTTAGTTCAACATTTAGATGGTTATTCACTTATTATTAAGGATACAGCTTTAAATAATCTTAGAATGACACCTTACTTTAAAGATTATTTAGATAAATATAATATTGACTACAATAAGCCAAGCGAAGTATTTAATAACATAGAGTTATTAAGAAATGAAAAAGATCAAGAAAAGCAAAAAATACAAAAAATAAAACAAAAGTTAAAGAATAGAGAATAATTTATAAAATATGTTGTTCTTTATTCTTTTTTTATTGTATAATATTAAAAATGGAGGTGTTGTTAGATGACCAAAAATTATTTAAATTTATTATCTGCAGTTGGAAACCATTCTTATATTCAAGTAATTCAAAGTAAGTATGGCAGAAAAAGATTTAATATTAAATTTAATAAGATTCAAACAAGAGAATCTTTAGAAAAAATTTTTAAAACATTACTAGAAAATAATTTTAAAGTAGAAAATACTAAATATGATGGAAGTAAATTAATTCTTGAAGTAATTGCAGACAAAAAGGAATTAATTATTTCTGATTATAAAAATAATGAAAAATATAGAAATATTATAAATAGTATTTTTTCAAAAGATATGTCATATTTATTTTGTTAAGGAGTTATATTATGAAAGATTATAAAATAATAATTGTAGGTTTTGGTGTTGTTGGTAAACTAGAATATGATACTTTATATGAAAAGTTTTTTCCCGATTTTTTAGATGTTAACGGAAGCATGTTATTTTCCTTATTTTCCTCTGGAGATAATAAATTAATTACATTTGAGGAAGCAATTGAAAAAATTAAAGATGTAAAATATGACCTAGCAATTGTAGCTGTTCCAACACCATTTGATGAAAAAGCTGGAGTGCTAGATTGTCATTTAGTTTATGATGCTGTAAAAGAAGTTAATGCAGATATATATTTAATTAAATCAACAACAAATGTTGGTTATTGTGATTATCTTGCAGAAGTAACTCACAAGCATATAGTTCATAGCCCAGAATATAGTGGAGCTACTCAACATTGTAATAATTTTGATTTCAATTTTACAATCTTAGGTGGAGATGATGCAGATTGTCAAGTAGTGCAAGAAATATATCAAGAAGTATTTGATGCAAGACATGAATTCATTTATTATACCAGAAGAGAATCTGAAGCTATTAAATTAGTTGAAAATTCATATTTACCTAATACTGTCAGTTTTTGGAATAGTATATGGGAAAGCTGTAATAATTTAGGAATATGTTTTGAAAAGGTAAGAGAGGGTGTTTTAAAGGATCCTAGAATACCTAGAGAACATTCTGCAGTATATCCTAGTCATCCTTATTGGGATAGTCATTGCTTTAATAAAGACGAACGAGCATTTGCTAATCAATCTAATAATGATTATTTAAAGCATACTTATGAGTTTAATGAAAAAATGAAAATGAAGTATAAAAAATAAGCTAAATTAAATATCTTTGTGTTTAATATTTCCTTGCTAGGTTATCTCTTTATTCTCCACCTCCATTAAAAGAGATTCGAGTCCAAGTACCTAAAGCTTAGGACACTTTTATTTTAAGGAGATATTATATATGCAATTAGTTAAAATTGAATTAGATTCAAAGAAGTACTCAACTATGTTTTTTACAAATCAGTTAATTGCTTTAACTTGTAGTAGAAAATATAGCAATGCAGAAATAGTTATTAGAGTTGTATCAGAAAATGGAGTTTCTCAATCAGTAGATGCTAAAACTTATTTAGGTATGATTGCTATTTTAAGTGGTAAGAAAGCAGATGAATTAGTTTTTGAAGTTCGTGGTGAAAACGAAATCTATGATGCAAATCAATTTAGAATTGATGTTTTAAAGATTTTAGAACAATCAAATCAATAAGTTAATTAAATTAGATCTTCAATTTATTGTAATACATACGGTGGTAATTGTATTTTATAATTAAGATCTTTTTTTAATTATATTTTTTTAGCTAAATTAATTAGTAAATTTATTTTAATAGTATTATTAAGGAGAATAAAAAATGGCTAAATTTAACTATACAAATCCAAACTCAACTATTTTAGAAGCTTTTACTGATGAATGGCCTGAACCAGTTGAAGATGTAGATAACGACTTAGAAAACATCATAGCAAATGATAGTGCAGAGGCTGCTATTGCGGATGATCTAATTTCTGAATGTGATGGAAAAGATTGTGATAAGTCTAATGTATTAAAAGAAGCTGATGATGAAGATGAAATTGAAGTAGAAGAGACTGAAGAAGCTGAAGAAGAACCGGTAGCAGATGAGGCTGAAGCAGAAGTTGAAGAAACAAGTGAAGAAGAAGCTCAACCAGAAGAAGTTGAATCTGAAGAAGCTGAGACTGAAGAGATTGATAATATTTCAACAGATGATTTTTTAGCTCAAATTAGAACTGTTTTTGATGATAATATGAACAAGCTAGATGATGTTCCTGAAGAAGATCAAGAAAAGTTTGCTGCTTTTAATGATGGTTTAAATAGAGCATTTGATTTAATTAAAGATTTCTTACAACCAGAAGAAGAGGAAGAGGAAGAAGAAGCTACTGAGGGTGAAGCTGAAGAAACTGAAGAAGTTACTGATATTGAAGTTGAAGATGCTCCAGTAGAAATAAAGCTTGAATTTCCAGAAGAATAATTAAAAATATATTTACAAACTAGTAATTTTATTGTATAATATATATATAAAGATTAGCGGCTTGAGAACCGCCTGTGCTTATTAATAGAGATATTAGTAAGTCCGTATCATGGAAGGGAAACCATTTAAACCATCTATCATAAGTCACCTAGAACAGATGAAATAATTGAGTGCGGTGTATGAAAGATAGAAAGAGATATAAGGGTAAAACTTGGATTAAAGTGTGTTGCGCAATACACTCCTGAGAGACCTCTAGAGACGGTGAAACTGCAGACTAGATAACGAGCTAAGAGGAAGAGAGATGTAAAGACCTTATATCTATATTTAAAAATAAATGGAAGGAAAACCATATGACCACAATCTAGATGAGTCCTCCCATAGTGTGAGGATCCTAGGTGGCAGGTAAACCAAAGAAGTCAGAAGGAAAACTGACAAATGTCCATCACACAGGCTGTATGGACATTTAAAACCCCTTTGGGCTGTTGCAACGGTCCACCCACCACTCAGGTTAAGCAGTGGGAACTCCAGGAGCAATTGTGCAAACTGCCAGATGAGGTTGGGCTCATCATTTCCCTTAATGAAAGATAGATAGGATGAATATTGTATTCCTCGGGGCTATCATAACCACATTGTGTGTTCATAAACACTCAACGGTTATACTTGATATAATCGTACGATATGCGAGTCTATGTTAAGTTGCAATAGTGTAGATTCAATCGTTCAGCAGGTTGGTGACCTGACAGGTTTACTAGGGGAATGATCCATTGTGCAACTAGGCAGGTATCTAAAATAACTTGACCGAAAGAAAAACTAGATATAGCGGGAATGATGCTTAGAATATCATTCACTTGATAGTTTTGAGGGTCTGAATGTGAAATACCATGACCCTCACATCGCTGACCCATATGCGATTAATAAGTGGTGGGGTTGTTAGGTTGAGAGTAAACTCAGGGTCGCACCCATAAATCTTGATGGCGACAGGTAAATCGTGCGGTTAAGTGCGTAAAAGAATAACATAAGTTATTCCAATATTTCTTGCAGGCAATAAATATTGAGCCTTTAATTTTAATGAATTTTAATAGATGAGCTTAGTTGTTCCATTAAAATAAAACTCCCTACACCTCTTAACAATGTGCCACAAAGGGAGATGTTTAGGTTTCGTGAGAGCCTTATTTTAATAGTATCTAGTCCTATATCTTAATGTGTAGAAATGCACCCACCACATTTTGAATGACTAGAGAAGATTATGACTTTAGCCTAGTGGGTGAGGCTATTGTTGTGTTTCTAATAGGAAAGCAAAATGGTTCGAGTCCATTTAGAAGCATTATTTAATAATTAGATTTTAAATAGCGGGTATACTTTGCGGAGTATACGAGGGATGCAAACCACCTCCCCGTCGGTTTAACGAAGTTAGGTAACGCCTATGCGTAGGTATTCCATAAACCATTTTCAGGTTATGATTTGAGATGAACTCGCCTTGACCGTATGGTTAAAAAAATCAATGACTAAAGTAGTGCTTAGTAGTTAGGAGAAGTCGTACAATTCTCTGGATATTTAATTTTTCACATAAAAGAAAAATTCTGCACTTTAAGTATGCCAAACTACAATATCGTGAGATAGTAGATTAGACAATCAGCCATAAGGTCTAAGGGTACTAGTGGAAAGCCCCTGCGTTCCACTTTAATCCAATCTTTATGAGATTAAACAGGTATTAAAAGAGGTTTACTTTGACAGGGAAGCCTACTGCTTTTAAAGATGTAAGAAATACTTACTATTAAACTTTATTAGCACTGTGACGGTGAGTTGGTTTATAGGTGTACCAATGAGTCAAAAACACTTATAATTTTTATTGAGCATTTAAAATGCTCTTTTTTTATTGTATTATATAAGGTAGAAAGTGGGTGGTTATAATGTTATTACTTGAAAATATAAATAAGTTAGAACAAGAATTGCTTGAATTACTTGAAGATTTATATTATAGAAAAAGTCCTAGTAATTATGTATCAGTTGATTTTATTAAATGTATTTACGATAATGATTGTCCTGATTCAAATGGTGATTTAGCTTATATTGAGATAAATATTCATTGGGGAAGATATTCTGAGACTGATGAAGATAAAAAGTTAAATGAAGACCATATAAGCAGCTTAACTGTAGAATTTAAGTATATCAATAATTATGATTTTATTAAAGGAATATTTGCCGAAAAACTACAATCTAATAATTTTGATTAAAAATATAAAAAATATGTTTACAAATAAAAAATTTTATTGTATAATATATATGTAAAATTAAATATGCTTAATAATAATTACCTATTACCCTAGTGAATGACCGTTTGTTACGGTGCTAGGATAGCGGCTGACAAAGATTCATAGCTTGCAAAAAATCTTCGTTCATAGACGATAGCCTATGATGGCAAGTCGATTCGGAAGTATATATTGAAATCAAACCGGACACAATCCTCAAAGAGGAATTACGATAGTCGCTAGTGTGTTTATTATTATTAGAGTTAAGACATGATTCTTCTCGGTTCCACAATAGATGCTAGTCAAAAGCTAGAAGAATCTTAGTTAGGTATAAAGCCTAGGAAACTTTATGCAAACCTAAGAAAATCCTACAAGGGACTTGACAGTTGAATACTTAGTAATAAGGATATAAGAGAAGTTTACATGTGAGTAGCCGTATCTGTCTAATTAATGAAGAACAACATGTAAAGTTTTTGACAATTAAAATGGTTACATATTGTAATTTTTCTGAATGCTCGGTGAAAGTTAGAGGTAATGAATCCTCTCAGTGCTAGACAGCGGTAAGAAGTTTAGAGGTAGCTCCTTTAAGCTCAGACTTATCGTCACTGTAGTCAAACAACTACCTTAATAATGAAATAAGATGAAAGTCTAATAAGTAGTTATTATTAAGCATATTTAATAAAATTTTACAAACAGCTAAAATTTTTTAGCTAAATTAAATGATATTTTTTAGGAGATCAAAAAAATGAGAACATTAATAATTAATCAATGTAATATTAATATTTCTTATCAACCAAGTACATTAGTACTAGGCTTTTTCGATGCGCCTAAAAGTTATCATGAAGAAAGAATTTGTAAAATAAATAGAAGTTAAGTTGCTTAATATAATAGTAGCTTAACAAATAAGCTACGTTATAGCAACATTCATATATGTGTTTTTATCCTCCTCCTTTGCCCAACGTAGCTATATTAGTTACGTTTTTTATTTTATCTGGGGTTTGGAAATGCTAGGGGTGTTTACTTGTTTTGCAAGCAAGAAATCAGATGGGTTCGAATCCCATAAGCTCCACCATAAATGCCTCTTTAGTTTAGTGGTAAAACAAATGACTTGTAATCATTAGTCGGCCGTTCAAATCGACCTTGAGGCACCACATATAAGGATCCGTAGCTTAAAGGAAAAGCCACCGGCTCATAACCGGTAGAGTGAAATATCGTAATTTTCCGGATCCACCATAATTGGTGGCGTGGTGAAGTGGTATAACACATCAGGTTTTCATCCTGACATGCAAGAGTTCGAATCTCTTCGTCATCACCATATATTGCAGGGTAGAGTACTGGTAACTCGGCAGCCTCATAAGCTGTGTCATTATGTTGGTTCAAATCCAACCCCTGCATCCATAAATGCCAGTTTCTTTCAATGGTTAGGAAAGTAGATTCATAACCTACTAATACTTGTTCAACTCAAGTAGCTGGCACCATAAAAAGTCTCCTGATAGTCTAACGGAATAGAACAAGAGCCTACGAAGCTCTAGATGTGAGTTTGAGTCTTGCTCAGGAGGCCATAAAATGTTGACTTACTCAAGTGGTTAAGAGGATTCCCCGCTAAGGAATTAGGTGATTTATTTCACGCATTGGTTCAAATCCAATAGTCAACGCCAAAGTGGACGCTTAGCCTAGCGGGGAGGCAGCAACCTGTTAAGTTGCCTGAGGTGTGTTCAACTCACACAGTGTCCGCCATATATTCAGACGTAGTATAATGGTTAGTATCATAGTCTTCCAAACTATAGGTGTGAGTTCAATTCTCGTCGTCTGATCCATAAATGGTGAGGTAGTCTAGCGGCAATGACTGGAGACTGTAAATCTCCTCCCTTTCGGGTTCATAGGTTCGAGTCCTATCCTTACCACCATAAATTAATGATATATGCCGATTTAGCTCAATTGGGAGAGCATTAGTCTTACAAACTAAAGGTCTTGTAAGTTCGAGTCTTACAATCGGCACCATAAATCTGGCCGTCGTATAAAAATGGTACGGTAGTTTTGGGAACTACATGAGGCGGGGTAGTACCGTCCGGTCAGACCATGAAAAATTAAATATGGGTCCATGGTATAATGGTTATTATGATGCGCTGTCCCCGCATAGATGGGAGTTCGATTCTCCCTGGGCTCGCCAAATAAGTTGTGGGTATAATAAGACTTGAAACCATCATAATATGTCGTAGTCGTATAATGGTTATTATATCTGGGCGCCATCCAGAAGATGTCAGTTCAATTCTGACCTATGATTCCATTTTAATTTAATTGTCGAGTTACTGAAGTGGTCATAACAGCCTAGTCTTGAAAACTTGTGTGAGCCAATTACTCACGGGGGTTCGAATCCCTCACTCGACGCCATATATTCACCAGTATATCAGCGGTTTAGATAGCACGACTGATAATCGTGAGGTCGAAGGTTCGAATCCTTCCTGGTGAACCAATAAATGCTCCGGTGGTGGAACTGGTATACACATAGCACTTAAAATGCTACGCCTTAACAGGATTGAGGGTTCAACTCCCTCTCGGAGCACCAAAAAATTTAGAAAAAGGAGAATGGCATGTATGAAACGAAAATGTAGATGTCGAAAGTGTAGAAAATTTAATAAACAATTTATATGTGCCATCATAGTTTAATTGGTAAAACAAACGACTTTTAATCGTTGAGAGTAGTGAGTTCGAGTCTCCTTGGTGGCACCATAGTTGGGTCTGTAGTTTAGTGGTAGAATACAATACTCTTAATATTGAAGACGTGGTTTCGAATACCACCAGGCCCACCATTAGATGCGCCAGTAACTCAGTAGAGAGAGTATTCGCCTTCTAAGCGAAATGTCGAGGGTGCGACTCCTTCCTGGCGTGCCACCATATAGGTGGGTAGCCAAGCAGCTAAGGCCCTGGTTTGCAAAACCAGTATCATGGGTGCAATTCCCATCCCATCTTCCAAATCTCCTAATAACCCAATTGGTAGGGGTAATAAGCTCAAACTTTATAAAGTATTGCTTCAAATCCAATTTAGGAGACCAGAATTTATTGTATACTTAAATGAGGTGTTTATATGATTTATGTTATTAAACAATTTAGAAATAATAATGAATTTTTAACAAGTGGTTCTAATGCAGGTTATTTCTTAGATTTCAAAGAAGCAGAAAAAAGAGTTTTAAATAATTCATTAGATTTATGTGAAAATGGTTGGTATGAATATACTGCTATTATGCAAGTAAATGAAGGATTATACAATACTGCTACTAATGAAATTTGGTATAAATGGAATAAAACACAATATGAAGTTTGTGAAAGACCAAAAGAATTTGATGGATTAGCTTTTACAATTTAAAATTTCCTCAATTAGCTTAAGTGGGAGAGCAACGGATTGAAGCTCCGTGGATCGCCGTTCAATTCGGTGGTTGAGGACCAGGATATCGCTGTAGTTTAATTGGTAAAATTTCCAATTCCGAGTTGGCAGGATAAGTGTTCGAATCATTTCAGCGGTGCCAAAAATATATGCCCCTATAGGCCAATGGAAGAGTCGACTGTTTTAGGCACAGTAAAGTGTTCGTTCGAATCGAACTAGGGGCACCAAATAAATTCTTCAATACATGGTGAGGTTGACGTAATGGTATCTATTTATGTAGGGTTGGTGAAGTGGTTAACACGATAGGTTGTGGCCCTATTATTTCACGGGTTCAATTCCCGTACCCTACCCCAGATAAATAGATATCAATGAAACAGTTCGACCAGAAAAAAATAAATAGTTTTTTTAACTTAAGCTATTTACAAAATAATAAATTTAATATATAATATAATTAAAGAAAAAAAACTTGGGTCTGTTTTTGGATTCGCTTGGAGTTTTGAAAAATGATAAGCATGTCGAGTAGTCTCGGTTAACAACGTCGAGGTTTGTAATAAACGCAAACAATATTAACATGGCAGCTGTAGCTGCAATGAATGCTCCTAGAGCATACGCTTTAGCCTAGTCAATAAGTATTAGGAAACGAACACTATTGATGTCTATTAGATAGTTAGTAGTTCATTATAAATAGACAACTAACTTGAGGTTTTCAAGTCGAATTAGTAAGTTCTTGTTTATTTCACAAGCTAATTAGTATTAAGTAAATAAACTAACATGTAGAAAATCAGATGGATAAATTTCAATACGGGAGTTCGAGTCTCCCCAGATCCACCAATATTGGAACATGGTGAAGAGGTTTAACACATCGGACTTTGACTCCGACATTTTCTCGAAGGTTCGAATCCTTCTGTTCCAGCCATAAATATTTTTAATTATATAAGAGGTGATTTATATGGAATTATATGCTCCATTATTTATTATTTTAAGCGTATGCTTATTATTATCTTTAATTTTATCAATTAAAGCATTTAATAAGTTAAATCCATTTAAAAAAATGAAAAAAGATGATTATAATAAATGTTATAATTTAAAAATTTTTCATAAAAATACTCAAAAACGCAATAAGTAAACTGTATATTAATATGTAAAATAAATATCTGGATATAGAAATGTGTTAAATAATCTATTATTCAGAGTATAATATAGGGGTCTGGTTTAAGAGTAGAACAGCGGACTTTACCCGGCTAGTTCAAAAATAAAGAACAATTAGCAAAGGTTGGTGCCTTATAAAGGAAACTTTATAAGTGGAGAGGATAATATCGGTGAAACCTGTAAAATGGCAATACCGAGGGAAGATAAGTTCACCCGTAGAGACTAGATGATCCTCAGCCTAAAATGAAAGTCATGGCTAAGATATAGTCCAGACCACAAACAGAAATGGTAACGAAAGTTATAGTGGTACGCAAACCCGCATGCGTCGGTGCGACTACCGACGACCCCTGCCAGTAAAAACAAAAAGCTATTCTTAATTGAATAGTTTTTTAACCATATAAGATAAGAGGTGATCGATATGTTAAAGATAAAATTATATCCTTGTTTTAAACATTGGCTAGAATTTAACAACATTTGGTTATACGCGGATCCGCATTTTTCGGACCCAGAAATGGTTTATTTAAGAAAGAATTATATTTCTGATGAGGAACAAGTTAAAAGAATCAATGCTAAGATTGGCAAAAAGGATTTAATAATTTTTTTAGGTGACATTTCAGATATTTCTTTTATTTCAAAGATAAGAGCTGGTTATAAGGTATTAATCAAGGGTAATCATGACGATAAAGGTGATGATTTCTATAAAAGAGGAAAATATGTTCAATGTAATTTTAATTGTAATACACATGAATTAGAAGAAAAATATATTGACAATCATTTATTTGACGAAGTATATTCTGGCCCAGTTTGGATTGCAGAAAAGATATTATTATCCCATGAGCCAATTGATATTCCATATGCTTTTAATATACATGGTCATTTTCATGCATATAATAATTCTACAGATAGATCATTAAATATTTGTGCTGAATATATTGACTACACACCAGTATCTTTATTAAAATTAATTAAAGACGGTACTTTTTCTAAAGTAGATTCAATTCATAGAATGACTATTGATAAAGCAACAGAACATAAATTAAATAAAAAATAATTTTAAAATTGTATATATAAATAGAGTTAAGTAGAGCCAAAAGCTCAATTTTATAGCCTAAAAGGCGAAAGGAGAATTTTATATGTCTATTTATAGCGGAAAATGTGATTTAGCAGACCATCTTGCCGGACAAGGTGGCTGGTATGACAAAAATGGTAACCCAGTAAAATTTGGCACCGATGGTGTTAGAGTTTATTATTCAGATGAATATCAAGATTTTTTAGCTTTTAAAAAGAAAACCAATGGAACTTTGTATCAACATCTAAGAGTTGAAGTTACTGAATTCAACCAAGACTTTATAGCAGAACATTGTGATTATTTTAAAGTACTTAAGCATACTAAAAAGATATCAGATAAAAGAACAAAGTCTGGTGAAAAAGAAATAACTTATTATACTTATATGTATTTTGATAAAGAGTATAAGTCTTTAAGAGAAATTAACAAAAAGCATGTCTATATTGTAAAGGAAATTCATTTTAAATCTTTATTAGATTTACTTCCTTATTATCCTTATACAGTCTCAGCTGCCGTTTGTAATGGAGATACACAAAAAGTATGGATATCTGACAGAAGCTATGTTGATGAAGAAGAAGATCAAGCTTTAAAACATGGTTGGTTGCGTTCTACAACAGACTATTATAGACAACAATTAGCTGAACATTATCGAAAAGTAGTTTTAAAATATTATAATCCAGCAGGAAGAGAGGTTGAAGAATATGCTAAGTTTGACCCAGAGACCAGACAGGCAGTTTTAGTTAATGGAATTGATGATAGATTTAGTGTTACATGGGTAAATCCAGATAAAAAGTCTTTCTGGACAAGTCCTGAAGTTATAGATTATGATAAAGGAATTATTAAAATTTCTAAAGAAGACCTGGAGATTTTTGGAAATAATGTTTTAGTTAAGTATGTAAAAAAGAATGATAAAGAGGAAATTTTCTTATGGTAAGGCATTAAAATTAATGCTAAATTATAGGTGCAGAGAGAAAATATCTGTACAAAAAATTGTATAATTTAATACCAATGTGCATAAGCACCTCAGTTATGTTATCATTGATGTCAAATTAATTTGGAAATAGGATTCCAAAAATATGATATTATAATTAAAAGGAGAATTAGAAAATGAAAACATATTACAAATCTGAATTAAAAGAATTAGAAGGAAAAGAATTTACTGATGTTAAAGAGCTTGAAGAAGCTGAAGCAAAGGTAAAAACAGATAATGCAAAGAAAGAAGTTGCATTAGCTGAAAAGAAACAAGAATTAGCTAAAATTAATACAGCTGCAAATGATTATTTAAAGTTAGTTAAAGAAAATAATGAAAAGCGTGCTGAATTAAAGAAAACAGAACAAGAAGCTTATGATGCATATAAGAAAGAATTAGATGATTTTGCAGATAAGCATCAAGGTTATCATTTAACTTATAGACGTGATGGAGATAATGTTGAATTCCAAGTCGAAGAAGTAAAGCAAAAATCATTAGAAGATTTCTTTAATGATATGGAAGAAACTAGAAAAGCTTTCAGACATTTCTGGTATGATTTCTGGTATTAATAAAATAAAAAAATAAATAAAAATTTCTGAGGTAAAATAAATGAAGGTCGATAATTTTCGGCCTTTTTATTTTTTAGTTTTAATGAGTTTATTTTTGTCAGATAGCAATTTATATATGGCTAGAATAAAGTGTCAAAAAATGACAAATTTTATATCAATAAAGACAAATTAGAACTGATTATATACATATTTTATTGTATATTTAAAGAAAGATAGGAGTATAAGCTATGATGAAAAGTCCATTGTATTATACGGAGAGAAAAATTAAGTTAAAACAATACTTTAATAATTCTGCACCAGATCCATTAACATTTGTAAAGATAAATGGTGAGTTAGTTAGCTCAGAGAATATAGATGAAAAATATTTAGATTATTATGTTTATAAAAGAGAATTAATAAATGTTAATGGTAAAATTGGTGGAGTTATTTATTTATTAGATAAGGAAACTCAAAAGGAGCTTAACTAATGTCAAAGTATATGAGTGTTATAGAGTATAATAAAAGATTTAAAGAAGCTGATATTAAGTTAAAAGACTATATGAAACCATTTAATCCTAAATCTGCTACATTTGTTAAAATTAATGGTGAATTAATCCAAATAACAAAAGTGGATGAGAAATATTATGATTGTATTGTAGATCATCTAAGTTTAATTCCAAATGGTGGAGTAATTTATTTAAGAAAGGAAAAGTAATATGGAAGATATTAAGCTAAATGATGCAGAAATTTCAAAAATTGTAAATCATCCTGATCACTATAGTACTCACACTATGGAATGTATTGATGAATTAGAAGTAGTTTTTGGTATTGATGCAGTTATTGCTTTTTGTAAATGTAATGCATGGAAATATAGATATAGAGCGGGGCATAAAGATAATACTGAACAAGATTTAGCAAAATCAGATTGGTATATTAATAAAGCTCAAGAGCTTGAAGCAAGAAAAAACTATGGTTTAAAGGAGAAAAAATCATGTATATTTTAACAGCTATTTTACTAGTTGTAATTATTACAATTCATTCTCTAAATTTAATGCTAAAATAAATACCCACTAGTTAAAACAGATTAAATTTTTTAGTCTGTTTTATTTATCTTTGGGTAACTTGGAGGTATTCTTATGTCAGATATTTTTTATTTAGGTTGGGAAGGATTTGTCTTAGGCAAATGGTCAAATGATGAAGTAAATGTTCGTGATTTCATTCAAAGAAACTATACTCCATATGAGGGCGATAGCTCATTTTTAGCTGGACCTACTGAGGCTACAAAGAAGTTATGGAAAATTGTTAGAGATTTACAAGATAAGGAAAGAGCTGCTGGTGGCGTTTTAAATGCAGATACAGATATTATTTCTACATTAACAAGCCATAAGCCTGGATATCTTGATAAAAATTTAGAAAAGATAGTTGGTTTACAAACTGATGAACCATTCAAGAGAAGCTTACAACCATTTGGTGGTATTAAAATGGCTACACAAGCTTGTGAAATGTATGGTTATAAGGTATCTGATAGAGTAGAAGAAATCTTTACTAAATATCGTAAAACTCATAATGAAGGTGTTTATGATGCATATACACCTGAGATGCGTGCTGCACGTTCATCTCATATTTTAACTGGTTTACCTGATACTTATGGTAGAGGTAGAATCGTTGGTGACTATAGAAGATTAGCTTTATATGGTGTTGATTATTTAATTAGACATAAGGAATTAGATAAGAGCTTAATTGATGGAGAAATGACACCAGATAAGGTAAGAGATAGAGAAGAAATATCTGATCAAATTAAAGCTTTAAAGCAATTAAAGGAAATGGCATTATCTTATGGTATTGATATTTCAGAACCTGCTAAAACAGCTCAAGAAGCTATCCAAGCTTTATATTTTGGATATTTAGGTGCTGTAAAGGATCAAAATGGCGCAGCTATGTCAATTGGTCGTAATTCAACATTCTTAGATATTTATATTGAACGTGATTTAAAGAAGGGTATTTTAACTGAATCTGAAGCACAAGAATTAATGGATCATTTCATTATGAAGCTTCGTATTGTTAAATTCATGAGAATTCAATCTTATAATGAATTATTCTCAGGAGATCCAACTTGGGTAACTGAATCAATTGGTGGTATGGGTACTGATGGTAGAACATTAGTAACTAAAAATTCATTCCGTGTATTACATACTCTTGATAATTTAGGACCTGCCCCTGAACCAAATTTAACAGTTTTATGGGCTAAGAGATTACCTATGAATTTCAAGAAGTTCTGTGCTGATTTATCAATTAGAACTTCTGCAATTCAATATGAATCAGATGAATTAATGAGACCTGAAATGGGTGATGATTACTGTATTGCATGTTGTGTATCATCTATGAGAATGGGTAAGGATATGCAATTCTTTGGAGCACGTGCTAATTTAGCTAAATGCTTATTATATGCAATGAATGGTGGTAAGGATGAATTAATGCTTGATAAGAAGACTGGAAAGCCTCTTCAAGTATCTCCTAAATTTGAAGCAATTACTTCAAATGATCCACTTAAGTATGATGAAGTTATAGATAAATATGAACAAATGATGGAATGGTTAGCTGGATTATATGTTAATACATTAAATCTAATTCATTATATGCATGATAAATATTCATATGAAGCTTTAGAAATGGCTTTACATGATACAAAGGTTCATAGATATTTCGCAACTGGTATAGCAGGTTTATCTTGTGCAGTTGATTCATTATCTGCAATTAAATATGCTAAGGTTACTCCAATTAGAAATGAATTTGGAATTATAGTTGATTTTAAGACTGAGGGAGATTTCCCTAAATATGGTAATAATGATGATAGAGTTGATGAAATTGCTGTATGGCTTGTTAAGACTTTCATGAATAAGATTAGAAAGCATTATACTTATCGTGATTCAGAACCAACAATGTCAATTTTAACAATTACATCAAACGTAGTTTACGGAAAGAAGACTGGTAATACTCCAGATGGAAGAAGAGCAGGACAACCTTTAGCTCCAGGTGCTAACCCAATGCATGGTAGAGATTCTCATGGTGCTTTAGCTTCACTTGAATCAGTTGCTAAGCTTCCATATGAGTATTCAAGAGATGGTATTTCAAATACATTCTCAATTACTCCAGCTTCTTTAGGTAAAGATGAAGACTAATTTAGGAGGGTTAAATTATGTCAAATAGAGTAGATAATTTAGTACAAATGTTAGATACTTATGTATCAGATGGTGGTTATCATTTAAATGTTAATGTATTTAATCGTGATACATTATTAGATGCACAAGCTCATCCTGAAAAATATCCACAATTAACTATTAGAGTTTCTGGATATGCTGTTAATTTTATTAAATTAACAAAGGAACAACAAGACGACGTTATTAGTCGTACAATTCATGAATCAATGTAAAATTTGGAACTAGTTTAACTAGTTCCTTTTTTTCTTGATTATTATTTCTTTAATTGATATAATAAGTGAGTATTTTAAAAACAGAGTAGCAAAGTATGCGTTAAGTGCCATATCACGGGATGTTGGGTATGGACGAACACTAAATGTGGCGGTATCTTTGCGCGTCCGCTGTATTATTTTATATGGTGGGGCTCTATTATATGGAGGCCTTTTTTTATGAGAAATAAAACATTATATGCCTTATGGAAATATAAGGTAGCATTTTTAGTATTTGTTATTATTGGATTTTTAGCTGGTTTTTTTGTAACAAGCTTTATTATTAATAATAACTTTTCTTATTATGAAACTACAATCAAAACTGATGTAGCGACAAATCTAGTATTTAATCAAGAATATTTTGAATCTAGAATTGAAGATTTAAAATCTTACAATACTCTTAACAAAGACAAAAAAATATCTTATACAAGTTCTGCAGACTATACAACAATTGCTAAAAATATAAAAATAGAAGAATTAGGTAACAATGAATATAGAATTAGAATTACTAAAAAGTATTTCTCTGATACATTTGTATCTTCAACATTAAAGGTATCAGAAGGTATTACTAAATGTAAAAATAGTATTACAGCTGTATTAACAAAACCAGCTGATGGTGAATACGCACCTAAATATAATGTTGAAATAATATCTGATTTTAATTTAGTTAGTTATAATGATCCATATTTTTATGGAGGAGTTACTGCAGTATCAATGTTATTATTATCTATTGCTTTTTTCTTTATTTTATCTAAAGGTAAAAATGAAGATTATTTTGATGATATTTCTGATAATGAAAATATTTTTAAAACTCCATTTCATAAAAAATATTGGGCTGGTAGCTTAAAATGTTTTAAAAATGTTAGAGATTTAACAATATTGGCAATGTTATTTGGTATGATGTTATTAATGAAGATGATTAATTTACCATCAGGATTTGGAGCCTTAGGATTAGGCTTTACATATTTATTCTTCGCGATTATCGCAATGATATATGGACCTGTAGCTGGACTTGTAATTGGAGCCTTTAGTGATGTTTTAGGATATTTTATATTTCCACAAGGTGGACAAGCATTCTTTATAGGTTATACACTTGATGCGATGACTGCTGGATTCGTTTATGGAATATTTTTTTATAAAACAAAACTTACATTTAATAAATGCTTATACGCAAGATTGTTTGTTAATTTAGTAACTAATGTTATTTTTGGTTCATTGTGGTGGGGTATTATTAATAATTTCACATTTGATGCTTACTTGACATATGTTACTGTTATTTCTTTACCTAAGAATTTAATTTATTTATTACCTCAAACTATTTTATTATTTATAGTATTAAAGGCTATGACAAGACCATTATCAGCCTTTGGACTAATAGATATGAGAGTTCGAGAACATGTTACATTATTTTAAATTTTTATTGTAAAATAATAAATTTAAATATATAATTTAATTGTCATATAGATGGTAGGAGGGACAAGCCCATTGAATACCAAGCAACCTACAATATGCAAGGTGCTAATACTTGATTGATGGCATTAATTAAAAGGCCATTATTATGGCTTTTTTAATTTTTTAAGGTGGTGATGATATATGATTGCTGAAGTTGTTATTGATATTCAAAATAAACAAATTAATAAGACTTTTGATTATATTGTGCCATCATATCTAGAAGATATTATTGATATTGGTTTAAGAGTAAAGGTACCTTTTGGAAATACTCTAAGAGTTGCTTATGTAATTAATCTTAAAAATGAAACTGAAGTTGAAAGATTAAAAGAAATAATTGAAATAGTTGATGTTATACCTATTTTGAATAAAGAATTTATTGAAATAGCTAAATATATTTCATCAAATTATTTTACATATTATGCAACAATCTTAGATGCGATGATTCCAAAGAGCTTGAAAATTAAATATAAAAAGGTTGCTAAATTATTAATTGATAATCCAAATGATGAATTAAAGAGTTTATTCAAAAGAAAAGAAATAATAATTGATAATTTATCTAAAGAGAATCAAAAAATAATTTTTAGGGCTTATAAAAATAATTTAGTTAGTATTGAAACAAAGATAGCTGATGTTAAAGATGATAGACCTAAATTAATTAGATTATTAAATCCTAGTTATAAAACAAGAAGCTTGAAGATTAAGAATTTAATTAAATATTTAGAAGAAGCTAAAGATCCTGTTGATTATAATTCTATATTATCTGATTTTTCATTTACAAAATCTAAAATTGAAGAATTAGTAAATGAAAAAGTAATAGAAATATTAATAAATGATAATAAAAAAGAAATTATTTATCACGAAAATAAAATGTTACCTTTAAATTCTGATCAACAAAAGGTATTTGATAAAATAAATTTTGATGAATATAAAACATATTTATTACATGGTATTACAGGTAGTGGTAAAACATTATTATATTTATATTGGATAAATGAAGTGGTTAAAAAAGGTAAAAGGGCTATTTTATTAGTTCCTGAAATTTCTTTAACACCTCAGGTTACACAAATCTTATATGATACATTTAAAGAAAATATCGCTGTATTACATTCTAGATTAACTCCAAAAGAAAAATATGATGAATGGAAAAAGATAATTAACCATGAAATTAAAATAGTAGTTGGAGCGAGAAGTGCAATTTTTTCTAAATTAGATGATTTAGGATTAATTATTATTGATGAGGCACATGATCAATCATATATTCAACAATCTAATCCTAGATATGATACGATTGATGTTGCGAAATTTAGAGCTAGATATCATAATGTGCCATTAATTTTAGGTACTGCAACCCCAAAGGTATCTGATTATTATTTTGCGACAAACCAAGAATATGAATTATTAGAATTAAAAAATAGAGCTAATAATAAGGATTTACCTAAATCAATTGTTGTA
>Ga0247611_10000257_pt1 | contig 110375 bp, 78 predicted proteins | sample 177DNAGHGhighgp2_FD_192422 | JGI IMG/M metagenome (GOLD analysis project Ga0247611, IMG submission 192422) | Sheep rumen microbial communities from Palmerston North, Manawatu-Wanganui, New Zealand - 1770 DNA GHGhigh gp2 | ecosystem: Host-associated > Mammals > Digestive system > Stomach >... | reverse complement strand
GCCTATAAGGTGCCCGCCTGTGGTTACTCCACTCTCTGCATCAACGACGACCTCGACTTCACCGACTTGGCAGTTTCCGCCAATGTCTGCAGTGACTTGGAAGATGGTTTTGTCAAGGGTACTGAAGTTAAGAAAGTCAAGGCTGGTACTCCGCTCATCATCAAGGGCGACGCTGGCGCTTACGAACTCAAGGCCAATTATGGCGAGAACGACGCCGAGCAGAGCAACCTGCTCGTAGGTACTGCCGACGGTCCTGTTATAGTGTCTGGCAATACTACTTTCGCACTTGCCAATAAGGGAAAGGTTGTGGGATTCTATCGCTGCGAAGAGGGTGTTGAGATTCCCCAGTACAAAGCATACATCAACAGCAGCGACAATGTCGTGGAAGGCTTTATCTTCGCTGAGACCACAGGCATCAACCAGGTGAATAGTACTGCTGTGCAAGATGGTTCCATCTACACAATCACTGGCGCCAAGGTTAATGAAGCCACACAGAAAGGTGTTTATATCAAGGACGGCAAGAAGGTCGTTGTAAAATAAACATTCCGAAACAGATGGGAAAATCCCTCCTTCGGCCATAGTTTAAGGGGTCTTGGGAGGGATTTTTTCAGAATTCTTATAATCGACATCTATTTTACTCAACTTTCGCAACTCAATCACTGTTGAGGCAGCAAAGTTGTGAATTATTATTATCAATCATCCACTTATGAGAAAATTAAGATTGCTGTTTACTCTTGTGTCGGTGGCTATTGCGAATTTCGCACTCGCTATGACATTCTCGGTCGATGGACTGAAATTTGTCACCACCTCCGACACTGAGATGACTGTAGAGGTCACAGGATGGGACAAAACTTTCTACACCAATTCCATCGAGCCCAATTCTCCATCTGTGGGAATCGGCGAGGATGGTGTGCCTGGTCCCGGGAAAATGATTATTCCTTGGAGAGTGCTCTACAATGGACTCTGGTATCGTGTGACAAGCATTTCTGACGAAGCCTTCAGCGACTGCACATCGCTTACTGAAGTCACTATTCCCAACTCTGTCCAGAGCATTGGCGAATATGCATTTCAGGGATGTAGCAAACTGAAGTCTGTCAAGGTGCAGTGGACCACTCCACTTGCCATCGATGAGAATGTGTTTGATGGTGTGAATCTCTCGGCTGCCACACTGATGGTGCTCCCCGGCTATAGTTCGGTCTATGCCGCCGCGGACGTGTGGAAAGACTTCGGAAAAATTTCCACCTACAGCACCCAAATCGCCCTCGACATCAACATGATGTTCGAGGACCCCGAGGTCAAGAAAGTCTGTGTGCAGAACTGGGATAATGACTTCGACGGAGAATTGAGCTATCGTGAGGCTCAGGCTGTCCCCGACCTCGGTGGTGCATTCACTGGCAACACCGCGATTACCAGTTTCAAGGAATTGCGCTCATTCGCCGGACTTACTTCTATCTGCAGTGCCGCATTCTATGGATGTAGCAATTTGCAGGAAATCACCATTGCCCCCAATGTGACCAGTATCGATGCTGAGGCATTCTATGGATGCGAAAGTCTGACCTCTGTGTCGCTTTCCACCAAAGTCACAACCATTGGCGACCATGCCTTCGACGGATGTAAGAGTTTCAAGACTTTCACCGTGCCACGCTATTGCACATGGGTAGGTGAGGGTGCATTTGCCAACTGTACGTCGATGACTACCATTTCGGTTGCGACAGGTAACTCACAATACAACTACACCGCCTCCAAGAGAGGACTTGTCACCCGCGACGGTGTCACACTCGTGGCTTATTGTCAGGGTCTGAGCGGAACGGTTCTCATTCCTTCCACTGTCACCAATATCGCACCTTACGCAGTGGCCGGTGGTGACAAATTCACCGCCATCAGTATGGCATCGGTGCAGACCATTGGAGAGGGTGCTTTCCAGGGACTCACAGCCCTCAAGTCGCTTACTCTTCCCGAGACTGTGACCACAATTGGCAAGGAGGCTTTCGCCGACTGTTCATCACTTTACACACTCTATTTCCCAACCAGTGTGACGAGCGTCGGAAGAAATGCTTTCAAGAACGTGAAGAAAGGAATCCGCGTCCAGGTGCCCTGGACTTCACCACTGAAAATCAACGACGGCACATTCAGCACCGCTGAGCCTGTGGCCGCTGGTGAACTCAACGGACGCCTGTTCGTTCCCGATGGCACAAAGGCTGCCTATCAGTCAGCCGCAGGATGGAGTTGGTTTAATTTCGTGGATGAATCCACTATTGCTGAGTACGCAGATAAGATTATCTCGTTTGCCAACGAGCAGACCGAGGCTGTATGTGTGGCCGCCTTCGATACCGACAACGACGGTTATGTCACCTACGATGAGGCTGCCGCTGTCACCACATTGGGCGACATCTTCATGAACTCACAGATTGGCTCCTTCAACGAACTTAAGTACTTCACCTCGCTTACTTCCATCGGCGAGGGCGCATTCTCGGGAAGCACTGTCACTGCAGTAACATTCCCTGAGAGCCTCGTGGGCATCGGAGCCGACGCGTTCGCATATTGCAACTCGCTCAAGACCGTGAACATCACCGAGGGCGTGGCTGCAATCGGCATGGGCGCATTCAAATCGTGTGCCTCGCTCACCGCTATCAATGTTGACGAGAACAATCCGTATTTCACTTCAGGAAGCGGCGTGCTCTTCTCGAAAGACCACTCACAACTCCTGCAGTATCCGGCCAAGCGCAACGCCACAAGCGTGGTCGTGCCCGATGGTGTGACCTATATCGCTCCCGAGGCCTTCCTCGACGCCACCCTGCTCAAGACTATCTCCCTCCTGCCCTCTGTCAATGAGTTTGGAGAAAAGGCTTTCGCAGGCTGTACGGCTCTCACTTCTTTCAAGGTGTATTGGGAGACCCCCATCTCCGTGCCCGCCAACTCATTCCAGGGTGTCGATGTGTCGAAAGTCACGCTTAACGTGCCCGTCGGACTCACCGAACTTTATCAGCAGGCACCTGTCTGGAAGGATTTCGGAAACTTCACTGAGTTCACCGATGACAATTCGCCTATTCGTTTTGCCGACAGAAATGTCGAGACCATTTGTCTCGGATGGGATACCAATAATGACGGCAAACTCACTTACGCCGAGGCCAAGGCTGTCACGTCGCTTGAAGGTAAATTCAAGAACAAGGCCAATATCACCTCCTTCAACGAGTTGCAGTATTTCACCGGTATTAAAGAACTGGCCGAGAACGAATTCGCCGGTGCCACCTCACTTCAGAGTGTAGTTTTCCCAACATCCCTGAAGATCATCGGCAACAGTGCCTTCGAGGGTTGCGCCAACCTGACTACTGCCAAGCTCGTCACCAACGTTGTCACTATCGGTGACAAGGCATTCTACGGCACTGGCCTCACTTCGGTAGGCCTGACCGTTAATGTCTCTTACTTGGGCAAGGGTGCATACGGAAACTGCCCCAACCTCAGCTCTGTGACTGTGGTTGCCTCCAACAAGCATTATTTCTCAGCCTATAGAACCAATGTGGTGTTCACTAAGGACACAACGACCCTCGTCTTGTGGCCCGCTACCAAAGCCGGCCAACCTTCCTTCAACGACAAGGTGAAGACCGTCTATCCATACGCTTTCAGTGGTTGTAAGGACATCACAGGCGTCACATTTAATAATGTGGAAACCATCGGCGAATACGCCTTTGAGGGATGTACAGGTCTGACTTCACTCGCTATTGGCGACCACGTCACCACTATCGGTGAGAGCGCCTTCACAGGATGTTCATCACTCCAGAGCATCTCCTTGCCACTCTCGGTGCAGACCATCGGAGCCAATGCGTTCAAGGACATGCCTGTGGGTATCAGGTGCGAGGTGAAATGGAATACACCTATCAGCATCCCAAGCAACACGTTCAGCAATGTGGAGGAACCCGCTGCCGGACAACTCAATGGTCTGCTCTTTGTGCCAGCAGGCAAGAAAAACCTCTACGAGAAAGCCACAGGATGGAAGTTCTTCAATATGGTTTATGAGGGAGAAATCAGCGACTACGAGGCTACCCTCGTCGCATTCAAAGACCCGAAAGTGGAGAAACTTGCTGTGACCGCCTGGGATACCAACGGAGACAACAAGGTAAGTTATGATGAGGCTGCTGCTGTCACATCACTCGGAGATGTCTTCACCGACAAGCCTATCAGCACCTTCGACGAACTTCAGTATTTCGTCGCACTCACCGAGATTGGCGACAATGCATTCCGCAACACAGGCCTGACTGCAGTCACCATGCCTTCCACCATTGCCAAGATTGGTAATTCCGCATTTATGGGTACTGCCATCAGCAGTTTCAACGCTCTGCCAAATCTCACCGAGATTGCCGACAGCGCATTTGCCTACAACTCAGGCTTCACATCGCTGACTATCTCTGAGAAAATCACAAAGGTAGGAGTGGGTGCCTTCAAGGGCTGCGAGAAACTCACTGCCATCAAGGTCAATTCCTCCAACCCCAACTACATGGCAGCCGACGGTATTCTCTACAGCAAAGACCAGACTCGTCTCATGCAGGTTCCCGCAGCCAAGACCATGGCCGCCAACTACACCATTCCCGCCAAGGTGACCGATATCGACGAGGATGCATTCCTCATGGTTAAGTCAATCAACAAGGTCACTATCCCATTGGAAGTGCAGAGCATCGGAGCCAACGCATTCCGCGCTTGCACCGGACTCAAGACCGTCACCGTGGAATGGCATGACCCGCTTGATGTTCCCGCCAACGTATTCGAGGGTGTTGATGTGGCTAATGCCACACTCCGTGCTCCAAAGGGAACTACCGACCTTTATGCCGCAGCAGACGTGTGGAAAGAGTTCGGCACTATCGAGATGTATCTTGACGACGTTGCCGTCATCGACTTCGAGGATTCTAACGTCAGGGATATCTGTATTGATAATTTCGACAAGGACGAAGATGGTCAACTGACAGTGGCTGAGGCCAAGCTAGTGACCAATCTCGGCACCAGGTTCAAGGGCAACACTGAAATTCGGACATTCAACGAATTCCAGTACTTCACCGGACTGACCTCATTGTCCAACTATGCTTTCCAGGGTTGTACCGCTCTCGAGGAAATCACATTGCCCTCTTCGCTGACAACCATCCCGCTGGGTGCATTCGACGGATGTACAAGTCTCACATCAGTTGAGATTCCCGCAAGTGTGAGGACTGTGGGTAGTGGTGCGTTCACCAACTGCTCAAATCTGACAGAAATCACAGTGGCAGAGGGCAGCACATCTCTCGTCGCAGAGGACGGCGTGCTCTACAATTCGGGCATGAAGTCGCTGATTGCTTACCCGGCTGGACGTACAGGCAGTTACGAGATTCCATCCACTGTTACAGTCATCAATCCATACGCATTCTGCGGCGCCAGCGGTCTGACAGACCTCAAGATGTCGAAGTCTGTTGTTACCATCGGTGAAGGTGCATTCAGAAAGTGTGGTATCTCCTATATCAACATTCCGGCATCTGTCACCAACATCGCAAAGTATACTTTCCTTGAGTGCAACAACCTCAAGGTGGTGAAAGTGAACTGGACCAAGCCTCTGTCGGTACTGGCAACGTTGTTTAATTATGCAGATGAAGGTATCTTCTTCGATTTCACCGACACACGTCTCTATGTGCCCGCAGGAAGCAAGTCGCTTTACACAGAAAAGGCTGTATGGAATGAGTTTGAGAATATCCTCGAATTCCCCAACTGCGATGTCAACGAGGACGGATATGCCGATATGCTCGACGCTGTGGATATCGTAAGATATGCTGTGGGTGCGGGCGTAGCTGCATTCGACCCATATCTGGCTGACTTCGATTCCGACGACGAAGTGACTGTGGCTGACGCCGTGAATCTTGTAGGCATGATTGCCGATGGTACGGCTGCACCCAATCTCGCACCGGCTATCCTTAAGGACAAGGGAGAGGTGATGCTCACCATGGATGCCAACAATGTCATCTCGTTCTGTGTCAACAGTGAGATGCCTTACACCGCATTCCAGTTCGACCTTACACTCCCCGAAGGTTCGGAAGTGAATCTCGCACAGATTTCAAACCGTCTCAAGGACCATCAGTTGGTCTACAACAAGATTGGCGACAATACCTACAGGTTTGCAGCCATCTCGTTCGTCAACAAGACATTCGCCGACCGTGAGGGCGCTGTGCTCCATATCCAGACTTCATTCGCCGACAGCGATATCCTGGCATCCAACATCAAACTGGTGACCGCCAGCGGAACAATCGTTGAATACGCCAATGTCGCCAATGTCAATCCTACGGCAATCGTCGAACTCGAGCCTGCCACCACCACTCGTGAGGATGGTGTCTATTACAACCTCGGCGGTATGCGCGTGGATAATCCTGGAAAGGGTGTTTACATCCTCAATGGTAAGAAAGTAATTATTAAATAGTCATCGAATCATGAGAAAGAAAATCATCATAATGACCATGGCTTTCATGAGTCTGGTCAGTTTCTCCAAAGCCGAGAATGTTGTTATCGAGGATTTTACCATCACTTGCGGTGAAAGCATGACCGTAACCCTCAATCTTAGCAACTCACGGAAAACTCTCACGGCATTCGAGTTGACACTCACCTTGCCAGAGGGGCTCACACTCGATGTCGAAAACACCCATCTTACAGGCAGATATCCTGGTAGGCTCGTAGTGGGTACACCCGAGGAGAATGTATATAAACTCTGCGGTATTGATACCGGTCTTGGAGTAATCACCGGAACATCGGGAGCATTGATTGAACTGACATTCACGGCTTCCGAGAGGTTCAGAGGAGGCGTCGCCACACTCACCGAGGGGTATTTCGTCACCACTGACCGCCAAAAAATCAGTGTCACTGACTCTGACATCAATGTTGGCTACGAACTCAAGCCAGGCACATTGCTCGGCGATGTCAACAACGACGGAACTGTCAATGTGACCGACGTTATGCTCACTGTCAACTATGTGATTGGTAAAGACCCGGCTAACTTCATCTTGGAAAATGCCGACTTGAACTTTGATTCAACTATCACCATCACCGACGTGATGATGATTGTAAATATCATTATTTCAGGAAGTTAATTTCCTGTTCCCTATCAAAAAGCCGCCATCTTGCATTTGCAGGATGGCGGCTTTTTATTTGCGCTTCAGGCAACCACTCTTTACCTTGATTCTTTCACTGTTTTTGTTTTCATACATTAATTACTGAAACTTGGTTCTGTTTTCTGCTCCAGCCCGTTTTGTTCACGGATAAAGTTTTTTCTGCCCAATCTCAAAATGCCATGCCTGCTGGAGCGAAGGTGTATAATTTTGCAGCGTGATCACAACAAAACATCAATTATTAACCCAAAAACAAGTAAGAAAATGGAACCAACCTATTTGCCCGACGCAGGAATCACCCACTCTGGAACAGGACCGGAGGGAATCGCCACCGAGACCCAGGGAAGAGAGGATGACACCGAAATCTATCAGAAGGAAATCGACGAGCGCATCACGCGCATACGTCCCATGGCCACACCCATCGACCAAATCTCACGTTATGCCACCGCACGGAAAAGTGGGAGTTTCGAGGTGAAGTACTATAGTGTGGGCACCCGCCCCGTGAAGACCACCCTTGTCTCCGCCGTCACAGCCTCGTCGGGGCCATCCACAGCCATCGAGGTGGCCGACCCCGACATGTTCACCCTCGACGACACCATCCGCGTGGTGGGGGTGAAGGCCATCACCGACTATAAGGGCGTGGCCTACAACAGTGGTGCCGCTAATACCCCCGACCTCGTGCTGTGTGTCTGTGGAAAGACCGCTCAGGGACAGCCTATCGTCTTCGCCGTCAATGGCAATCAGGTCAATCACCAGCCCATCGGTGTGCCGGCCATCGCTGCCAATACCGTGTTGATACGTATGGGAAAAAGTTGCGGCGAACTCGACGTGCAAACCGGTCGCTTCAACAATCTTCCCACCTCTGAATTGCAGTATTGCCAGAATTTCATGGCTCAGATCGAACAGTCCACACTCGACAAAATCGCCAAGAAGGAGGTCAACTGGGGATTCTCCGACCTCGAGGAGGACAGTATCTACGACATGCGCCTGGCCATGGAGAATTCGTATCTTTTCGGCGACATGAGCCGTGTGAGTCACACCACCAAGGACGGTATGAGCCAGTGGTTCACCAAGGGCATCTGGTGGCAGGCTGGGAAGGACATCGAAGTGGGGTCATGGGATAGCGAGAAGGCTGTCACCACCATCAGCGACGACGACCTGGTGGATATCTCGAAAGACCTCTTCGTAGGTACCGGAATTGGCAACAAGCGCAAGGTGCTGCTCTGTGGAAGCGACTTCCTGGCAGCGCTCTCCAAGATCGAGAGCGACAAGTTCCGACTCAAGGACACCGTTGAGGTATGGAATTTGAAATTCAAGAGTTGGGAGACCGATTTTGGCGAAATTCTCGCCATGCACGACGAGTTGTTCGACCTCAACGGCATGTCTGAGTGCGCCTTCGCACTCGACCCTGAATTCCTCACCAAGCGCACCCACCTCAGTTGGAGCCGCAATATCCTCGACCTCAAGAAGGCGGGTGTCCGCAACACCGACGCTGTGGTCATCCAGGAAATCAGTTGCCTCTATCTCAGATACGCCAAGGCGCATGCCCGCCTCCGTCTTTCACATTCCTAATCACCCGGCAGTGACTATAGCACTATAGCATATATAGTGCCTATAGTCACTATTAAAACCACCAAGCACCATGACCACCTATCACTCAGAAACAGAAATCACCATCAATGTGCGTCTGCATGGGCAGAAACGCCACTTGCGCTTCATGCCCACCACTATGGGCGACAGCCATTTCTCCACCGATGATTCCGACCTGCAGCAGGCCATCGAGCGGCACCCCTGCTACGGAAGCCTTTTCCACCGGCAGATGGAGCAACCACAGCCTGCCCAGCCCTCGGTAGCCATCAGGGAAACACCCCGCAACCAGCCTGTTCACATTCCTTTCACCGACATCAGCGAGGCCAAGGAAGAACTGGCCGAACGGCTTGGCGTGTCGCGTACATCCATGCGCTCCCTGCATGATATCGCCGAACTGGCACACAAGCATCATATCATTTTCGATGGGTTCCCCGCGCTATGAAATATTCACTGAAACGTATTCTCCGTGATGTGCGCGTCGTTATGGACTATAATCCCGACAGCAGACCGCTTATCGAGATGGGCGACGCCCCGACACTCGCCATCGACCAAATCATACAGTCGAGAGTCCTTGTCGCCGCAAAAACGGTGCTCGAAAAGGCACCACTGGCCTCTATCGACACTGTGAAACCATTGGTGGGGCCAGTGGCATGGCCCACACAGGCCGGGATAGGTATGGGCTACCTCGTGCTGCCCGCCGATTTCCTCAGACTGGCAGCCATCCAGATGAGCGACTGGCAACGACCGGCAACCATTATCACCGAACACTCGCCCGAGTATGCCTGGCAGTCGAGCCGTTTCGCTGGCGTGAGAGGCAATCCGCAACGCCCGGTGGCCGCCATTGTCAGATATTCCATCGGACTTGTCGTGGAATTGTATGCAAGTGAGGCGGGACCAGAAGTATCCTTGCGACGCGCGCTCTATGTGCCCACACCGGCCTTTGATATCGACCTGTGTGTCGACTTGCCCAAGGCGCTTTACGACGACATCATCTCGCAATGCGCCATCCTCACGCAAAATATCATCGATTCGCAAATACCCACAAACGTATAGATTCAACTGTACTTTTATCCTCTCTTAAGAATATGAAAAACTTTCAAAAACTCAATGACTTGGGTCATTATGGAAGTATGACCCATGTATGGCAGACACTGCCAGAAGGCGGACACCCGGGAGATTTCCTGCATATTGGCACAACAGAATACTGGTGGGACCCCGCACAAGGCAACTGGCGCGCAGATGTCTATCCAAACACCGACGGTTACCGACTGTTGCATCAGGAGGGAGATGTCGCCGTGACCAATGACCTGCGTGTGGGCGGACGACTCTCGGTGACACAAAACGCACGCTATCAGCGTGATGTCACCATCGAGGGAACACTCATCTACAGCCATTTGCGGGGGATGGACTGCGGCCTGTACGCCAATGTGGCCCGACTGCACGAAGCCTGGCCCTCGCCGCGACGCGGACAATGGGCGCTTGTGGGCGAGACACCGGGAAACATGGCCCTCTACGCATGCGACATTTGCGGCACCTGGTCGCTACTGAGTCAGGGACAGACGCTGGCCGATGCCTTCAGCCTCGATGCCTACGATGCCGCTCGTCAGGTGGTCGACGATATTGTGGCCTCGGGATACATCTTCTGCGGAGTAGCCACCACCGACACCGTAAATCCCCATCAACCGGCCGATCACAATGTGTTTTATCTCTCATCGGGAGCAGGCACCTACGTCAATTTCGGCGCATTGCAGGTCAGGCGGCTGTCTGCTCTTCTGTGGGACTGTCACGCCGACCCCGACTGCGATGGCGTAGCCGAGGGGCAATGGAGGGCACAGGCCATTCTCGACGGGGTGTTTGTCTTTGCCGAGAACATCGCTCCCGGTGCGCTCACACTCGACAAGGCACCAGAGATACAGCAATATGTGGATGCGCTCATCGAGACAGAGCGCACCGAGCGACAGAGCGGACAGGCCTCACTAGAGGCCAATCTGCAAATGATGGGCAGCAGGATGGTGCGCTCGCTGCGTGTCAACGATGGTGAGCGTATATGGCCCGACAGCGAGGGCACCGTCTCACTGGAAGTGCCCGCCACAACCACCACCGTCGTCAATCCTATCGACGAGGAGACACTGCGGCAGGTGGAGAGCAACACGACCGATATCGCCACCATCAAGGGACAAATCAATCGTTTGATTGCGGCCATCAACGAGGACATGCCTTTGCCGGATGTCTCTGCCGACGCCATGCTTTACCCCGAATACTATGGCGCCAAGGGCGATGGCCTGCCGTTCTACGAATGGCCGCTCCGCTGTTTCAATGGCAGTGTGAGTGGTGTGACAGCCGAGAATTTTGTGGTGAAGAACGACGAGGTGTTCGCACCGTCGGAACGCATCTGGAACGATGGAGGCTACAATTTCCCTTATACCACCGCCAATGTGTACTATGACACCGAACGAAGGAAATTCCTGTTGAGGGCAGGAGGCATCTATTATGAAAACTGGGCCAACTCCGGCGAGTGGAATGACCCTGTGACCGGACTCGCACGCACCGATTGCGTGTTCAGCGATATCTATGTGGAAAACCAGGAGACGCAGGCTGGAAGACGTGTCTCCTACGTGGTGCGCGACGGTGTGCTCACCGATATCACCACCCTGATGACCGACGACACCGAGGCCATCTATGCCTGTGCGCGTGCCAATGGCGGCTCGCTCAGGCTGCGCGACAAGATTTATTTCATCAACTCGTGGGGAACACAGACAAGTCCTTGGGTAGATGCCTCCGGTTTTGTCATCGATGGAGGCGGGGGGACCCTCTTCGTGCGCCCGCTCCACAACCACCGGCCACCCGTTGCCGTGGGCAGCAGTGGCACATCGTCGAATGTCCACCTCTTCTCCTTCAAGGGGGCAAGCAACGGTGTGATACGCAATCTCCGCATCCGTTCCATCCGCGACCGCGACAACGGCTCACCGGCGGGCATGAGCAGATTCTCTTGCTCCGACTCGCGGCTCAACGCCTTCGTCCTGTCCAATTCCACCACATCAGCACCCCATCACCTCAGGTTTGAGAACATCGACCTTGATGGCATGCACGAGGACTTCGACTGCGACTCCTCGACACTCCACGATATCGTCGTCGAGGGATGGAAGAGCCGGCGCTTCTGCCAAAATGCTCTCCGTGGCGGTCCATGGACCATCCGGCATGCCGACCTCGAGCAGCACCCATGGATTGGTGGCGGACTTCATGTCATCTACGGGCAGACACGCCTGCACGACGTGCTCATCGAGGACAGTCATCTCCGACAGGGCGGACCCTTTGTGGCTGTCATGCTCGACTTCTCGGCTACGGCCAACAATCAGGAATACATACCGAAGAACATCCGTTTCCGCAGGTGTGCACTCGAGGGTGGACAGATTATCCTCGGCAGTGGGTATTCCAACACAGGCACACAGGACATCCATCTGGAGGAGTGCAGGATAAGGCAGTTGTGGAAGGAATTCATGGGCAGTTCGAGCAAGGGAATTCTCAATTATGCAATCAACGCAAATACCATGAGCCTTTTCATCGAGAATTCCACGATTTGGACGAAGACAGGTGTGAATGCACTCTCGTTCTATGCCAATAGTTCAGCTCCTTTGCGTCGGGTCTCGCTTGTCAACTCAAGTTTCTTCTGCGAGGAGCAATACGGTGGAGGGGGCAACTTGTTTAATCTGACACCTGCAAATCTTGTCACCCACTGGGTGACCACCAATTACCGCAACCGTGGAGGAAGAGACAATATGGACAATGCCCTCGACCATGAGTCCATCGCTGAGGTCACCAATGGCCTGCGGGGTGAACGCGCGCGTATACCCATCCTGGTGGGTAGTGCGGCAGAAAATGAAAACGGACTTCCCGTCAATGGCATGCTGACCATTCCTTTCAGCGCGGAGGAGAGCATCACCCTCAGCGTCGACACCATGGTGCATACACGTAGTGAGATGGTGCAATATCTCGGCTCGCTGCTCGATGAGTGTGGCTATGCCGGACTATGGTCACAGCAGGGAGCCAACAACGAGTATTTGGTCGTTGTGAGCAAAAAGAAACGTAAAACCACCTTGTCCAGCAATGGCACACTCGCTGCTGCTGGCGCTCTTGGCGAGGGTAGTCCTGCCATCTATACCAGGCCTGGAACCGGCGACTGGGCTTATCTTGCCGGGTCCGACCCGAAATGGGAGATGATAGGTGCAAGTGGGACAACCATGCGTCGACCCACTGATGCAAAAGTGGGTTGCAGTTTCTTCGACACCACCCTTGGAAAGCCTGTCTGGGTGAAAAACCGACAGGAAATCCGCGACGCAGTGACGAACACCGTAACAGAAATCACCCTCACCTGGGTGGACGCCACTGGCAATGAAGTGTAATTTTTTCTAGTATTCCTAGTATTTCTAGTATTCCTAGTATCCCTAGTATCCCTAGTATTCCTAGTATTTCTAGTATTTCTAGAATCCCTAAAAACAAAAACCATGCAAACAAAAGAAAAACGTATTCCATTCATGGCTACACGCACGCTGCGTGATGGCTCCGTGACCATCGAGAAACTGGCACCAGAAGTAGTGCAGATGCTCGCCGACACCAAAGGCGAAAAAGGCGAAAAAGGGGAGAAAGGCGACCCCGGAGACCCTGCTTTGCCCAGCGCCAGCGAGATTTTTGAAGGCTGGACCTACCGCGACAGCGTTTTGCTCAAGGCCGACGGCACCACAAGCAGCAACAATAATCAGGCATACGTGGATTTCATCCCTGTCGGCATCCTGGGCGACGAGGATTCACTGCAAGTGACCAACCTCACCAATGGCACATCCTACAAGGGTGGTTACTATTACGACAGTGGCAAAAACATCATCCAATACATCGATGTGGCTGGTACGGCTGTCTTGAGAAAAAGTGATATGCCTGAAGGGGCTGTATGGCTCCGGTTCAACTATGCCAAAGCCACAAAACCTGTCATCACCATCATCCGCGGAGGCGCTTCCCGACTTGACGACCACGACCGCCGTCTGAATGCTCTCGACCGCTATGAGGTGCTTCCGGTTCTCAACACAAGTGTATATGTCAGATACGAGGATGGGACACCGGTCACCAACAGCAGTTACAAGGCCACTGCCTACATTCCGCTACGGGGTGCCAGTGCCGTGCGCAGTGTCAATTCGGTGATTGCCCAGAACAATTCGGTGATTGCGCAGATGGCTTTCTATGATGCGCAGAAAACTTTCCTCTCAGCAGTGCGGTGCAAGTGGGCAGAGGTGCCCGAGGGAGCAGCCTACGTAAGATGCTCCATGCCCAGCACTGTCGCCACGGCGAAGGTCGTCCTCTATGGGGTGACTGCCAATATGTTGCTGGAAGACGCCACGAACACCGTAGATGAGATGCGACAGACGTTCGTGGAGGTGCTCTCGCCGGGACTCTCGGGGAAAAAAGTGGTGTTTATTGGCGATTCCATCACTTACAACTCTGGCGACAATGCCAAAGCCTACCATGGGGTGTTTGCATCGCTGGCTGGATGCACGGCTGTCAATCTTGGTGTGAATGCCACAACTATTGCCGCCAATCCAAGCAACAACATGGGAAACCAGCGGTTCATCACAAGGGCTACCAGCGAGAATCTCTCCAACGCCGATATGGTGGTGATCTTCGGAGGCACCAATGACTTTTCTTACGATACCAAAGCCATCGGCGACTTGTTTGTCGAGGAGGAAATCACCTCCACCGGGCGTATTGGAGGCAAGCGAAAGGTGCCACCCGCCGATACCGACACCTTCGCGGGTGCGCTCCACGAATTGATTCTACAGGTGAGGAGCATCATCGGCGAAAAACCTATTGTACTCATGACTCCGCTCAACCGAGGACGATACAGCGAGACAAGGCCAACAACGCGTGAGTGCAATGTCAACGGTGATTATCTCAGCGATTTTGTCGATGCCATCAAGGAAATCGGACGATTCTATGCCATTCCGGTCTTCGATGTGGGTGGAATGCTCAACTTCGACCCCACCGACCGTTCATCCTCTGCCCTCACCGCCGACCTCCTGCACCCCAATGCCCAGACTCATGCCCGCATCGGTAAACTCCTCTATCAATTCGTCACCCAACACATCTGCTCATGATAACCCCTCATAGAGATATTGAAAACTCTGAAACCTCAATGCAAATGTCCTCTGACTTCCTCTGATTTCCTCTAATGTCCTCTAACTTCCTCTAACTTCCTCTAATTTCCTAAAAATGAAACTATCCCTCCAATATGGCTCCGCCCTTGCCATGATCATTTCAGGAATCGTACTGTCGTTTCTGTCGTTCTTCTATAATCACGGCGACATTTCTGAGGGCGTTTTGTGGTATGTCGCACAGGCTCTTACCTACGCCGGAAGCATTTTTGGCGTCAGTGTCTATTTCAAAACCAAATTGGGCGATTTTGAGTCGCGCTTCAAGCAAGAAAACCAATCCCAACCTCCAACAGATGAAGACCTTCAACATTGAAATCAATAAATCCCACGTGTTCAGACAACTGGCTATGAACACCGCATACAGAGGGGTGAAACATCCCACTCCCAGCGAAACCTACGATAGGGTGGCTGTCGTGGATGCCGACAAACCATTGCTGGATACATTCCTGAGAGAAAGCCTCATCGTTGTGGAACGTGCACTGACTGAATACATTCGTTTGCCCACATCAGAGCAAAAGAATATAGTCACACTCTGTCTGGAGATGCCGTCAAACTATGATGAGCATCTCCAACAGACTTTGAAAATAGCCGTGGAGCATGCGATAGCCGTACAGATGATGGCCAAATGGGTGGCCATCACACTGCCTGAGGCTGAACCCTATTACGAAACTTTGGCCGCACAGCAAATCGCACTACTGGAGCGTGTGATAAGCGACAGGAAACGGCCCCTGCCACCAGCGCAGCAAGAGGCAGGATTTCCTCTCGGCACCCTCACGCAACCGTCGTTTGTCATCGACAGGGACCAACTCCTTTACGACATCGCCAACAATGCCTACCTCATGGCACATGCCAGAAACGACGAAACACATGGGCGGCATCTGGCTATCGATATCACCGAGGGGAAAAACCGCGACCGCATCGACAGCACCTTGAATTTAGCCTACCGACAATTGTGCGACATCCTCGCACCTTATCTCGACCATTGCCGCCCGCCTGTGGATACAACCGATTTCGTGTTCGTGCTGAGAAAAGACCCGGCCATCGGCAGCGACACTGTCGGTTACTGGAGTGTCCTGGCTAAGGAATTCCTCACTGCCGCTGTACTGGCCGACTGGTTGGCCATCGTCTGCCCCGACTTGGCCGGTCATTGGCAGCATCGACTCGACGACGTAAGACACCAATTGGCCGTCAGCCTCTCCGTCAGAAAACGCAAACCTCACAAGCGGATGGAGGTGGTGTGAATAGGGTGGCGACACATTGCAAGCAGCTGTACCATAACACGAATGACACGAATTGCGATATTGATATTCGCATTCGTGCCATTCGTGATTGTAAAACAAACTGTTCTGTAAAATTACGTTGATGAAAGCAGAAAAATGTCATGTTCTACTTACTGTTCATCAGATGACAGATTTGGGTATGTGTTATCCATCTCAGGGGGCACCAACTCACGGGTTCATAGAATCTTGTGTAAGTCCTCTTCTGTAAAGACAATTTTGAACTCCTTTTTCTTGGATTTGGTGGAATAATAGATTTCCATCCTTCGATGAGTTTCGATACATGCCTCAATTACATCCTTCTCATCGTATGTGGTTTTTGCACCATTTGATGGTCGAAGGGCATCTTTAGTTTGCTTATAGCTATTTCGAATTCCAAAATGGCATCAAGTGCCAGAGAGTCTTTTTTTGCACGCTGATAACATAATAGGGATTGATCCAAGATGTCTTGTGAACTATACAGAATGGAGGTAATCAGGGAACTGTCCTGTCTGATGATATCCACCCGGATTTTTCCACCCATATTCACCAAGGGGTCGTATGTGTTGTTCGGGTCGATTTCACCTATATTTTGAATCCACTCAAGTTGATCGGCACTTTTTCTGGCATGGGGCTTGAAAAATACAGCGCCTATGAATAGTTTGACGTCTTCGTGACGATTTATCAATGAGTCCTCTCTCAGCATTGTTGTGCTGTCTTCTTCTTCAGATGATATGTCTCTAAATGGGTATAATTGCAACTGGAATACAAGTATACTGTCTTCACTGGATATATGCACAATTCTGCCTATGTCTTCTATGTCAATGGGGCATTCCTTGTTGAGTCCAGCGGCCTCTTGTGCCAATTGTTTGACTGTCATTTTAAAACATGCGGTCAACATGGTCAGCGTGATGACAAATAGTAAAATTGCGGTCTTTTTCATTGTTCCTGTCTTTTTGGTTAAACATCGGTGAAATTGTTGCAAATATAGACAAAATATCTTATGTTTTGGCAAAATCAGCTCAAAAAATCCACGACTATGTCCTTGATGAAATCGTTTTTCATCAAGGACGGAAAGAATTGATGCTGTTGATGGAGGAAAAGAGAAATTGGTAGAAAAAGAATTTTTCGGACCGGCTGAGTTCTGACCGATTCCTTACCGCCGTTTTCGTTCCTTTTGGCCCTTAGACACACCCATATTTCTATAGGTAGGCGGCATACGGACAGGTTTGGAAAACCTGCAAACACTACTCTCACACTATGTAAAGTACTCCTTTCACCCTTGGCTCTTGCGGATGCAGAGGCTGCCGCCTCTTACCAATTGACTACTCGTTTCGTTTTGGAACTTTCCTTGCGGTACTCGCCCCATCCACGTATTGCAGTGGAACAACCGTATTTTCGTACGAGAGTGCACAACACTTTTGCTGATGCGAACGAAGAATGGATTGAATGGTCCACCCCAACCATGTGTCTCTTTAGGAGATGCGGTTGTGCTTGTGTCCTTCGTACCTTTTGAGTACCTTAGAACCAACACCCCCTTGCCCTCGGCTGCCACGCCTACTGACTTCACAGGCCCCGTGCATCCCACTGTTTCCAGATGGTGCTGCCACACACCGCCAACCCCGGGCGGGTTATAGGATAAGGACCGGTGATTATCCACTCTCTAAGACTGGCAATCTTCGGGAGTCGATTTCACCCCGTACTTTGTCGATGTTACCATCCAAGTTGACTTGACAGGAGCCAACGCATCCCGCTTTGGGGTCTGCCCGACCTTAGTCCGAAGGATGCTCGTACGTGATGGCTTTCCGGTGAACAGGTTTCCCTGCGCAACCTCCTTTTTTTTGGAAAGGTAGAAAGGTCACTTTATAGCATTACTGCTTTATTCTGACGACGCGAAGCCCGCCGGTTGGTTTTATCAGAAAGAAGCCAACAAAGAATTTGCTTTAGAGAATCGTTTTCTCTTTGTAGCATTCCATGACCTTCGGCTGTCTGTGTCGTTGGCACTTCACAACAGCATTCGGCATGGTATATTATTTAATGTTTGAAACAGTCGTTCAAAGATCGCTTTCAAAAACTCATGTGATTTCTAATCACGGTGCAATGTCAGTGCAAGCCGAGCGCAGAGAGCTCGCTCTATGCCGAGGCGCCGCCTGAATTCGCTCTGTGATTTCTAATCACGGTGCAAAGGTAGAAAGTAAGTACGCAGTCTATTTGCGTAGTCAAAAAAAGTTTTGAAAAAAGTGATTTTTTTGTGAATTTCGGCGATTAAGAGTAGATTTTGCAGTCCCTTTTATACAAGTGGCGTGCAAGGGATACATTTCTTTATTACGACTGCTTTAGAAACGATATTCTTGTATATATTTGCAAAAAAAGAGCACTATGACAAAAACTTGAATTGAAACTGATATGAAGAGATTTGGTATTATCTTCGTCGATGGAACGAGCCTGTTGTATATGCCATCCGTATTACCGTCCACATTCATCTGTATGGAATCATTGTTGTGAAGTGCCTTGAGGTAGAATTCGCCCGAACTTTCCAAGTTGATATCAATGGATTTCTGGCATTTTGCGACCATGCCTACAAGGCCTACTGCATTTTTTATCCGATTTGGATAATCTATTTTGGATAATTATTTGGAAGAGTGAATAATGTACTTTTGTCCACGTTAAACAGTATTCCAGCATGATTGATAATCCATTTATAACCTATGGTTACGAGTCTGCAGTCTGTTTTTGCTATACTTCTTCACTTCACCAGATTATTTGCCCATCCTGTTTCTTGTGGCACGTTGGCATAGACCACGTTCTTCTGGCTTTCGGTGTCGATTACCCTTCGCAACGATGATGGGATGATGGATAATCGTGAGTCTGTAATGAAATCAACCCTTAAAAACTTGCAGCAATCAGAAAAATACTGTAATTTTGCAATGCATTTCTCTGCTTTCCTAAAGCAGGGGGATGTGACACTTGAATAATCATACATAAAAAACAAATAATATGTTTGCAACAATTATCGGATTTGTGGTGTTTTTCATCGTTGCTTTGATAGGTTGGGCCATTGCCGAACTCAAAGGCAAGACCTGCAACTATACGAACAATGAGCAGGAGGATGCCGTGGAACAGGCTGCGGCCGAGCAATTACACAAAAATGGCTTCACGGAGATGACCATCCGCGATGTCGTCAAAAACATCAGCACAAAGGGCTTCAGTGCCATCTAAACGAAATGAAAAAGGACAACTCCATGGGGGGTGTCCTTTTTTAGGCTTATTATAAATGATTCAATAAAAAAGGTGTGCCTTCCGACACACCTTTTTTAATATTACTGGTCCCAGACAGAATTTGTCTTTGGCATTTCGGCGTCGTCCATTTCAAGACTGTTGCTCAACTGGTCGTCGCCGCTCTCATCGTTCACGCTCAGAACGTCTTCCATCAAATTGCCTTCGATGGAAATAGTCTTGATGTCAGGCTGATTGTATTTTTTCATGAATTTTCCTCCTTTGCTTTATTTTACAATCACCTTCTTTCCGTTGATGATATAGATACCCTTCGGCAGATTCTCCTTGTTCATGCGGATGCCGGAGAGGCTGTAAACCTCACCCTCGATAGCAGAAGAGGAAATCTCATTGATGCCAGTAGGATCGACGAAGATGAACATCGTAGGAGCCGCGGTGGCTTCTTTTCTCAGATAGGCCTTGTGTGCGCCATTGACGATGCTTGAGCCATCTTCGTTCTGGAACCAGAATCCAAGGTTCTTGCCGTTCTTCAGAGCAAGCATGTAGTACTTGAAGCCCTCCTCGGAAATGGTGGTTTCTCTGTCGGTGCCGAGCAACTCGCTGCTCACGGGCTCTGCCTTGTCGGCTACCTCAAACTGATAGGTCTTCTTGTCACCCTTCAGGATGACACCGGTGCCGGCGGGGATGATGTTGTTGGCAATCGGGCTGAGAAGCATCTCGTGGTCGGAGTATGTGGTGGCTGCGTATGCGGTCACGCCGGTAGGAGCCTTCAGGTCAACTGCGCTGAAGTACAATGTGGCATATTTGGCATCGCCAATCTCCACAGGAATAGCTTGGTTGGCCGAGTAGTCAATCATTTCAAGTTCGAAATTGTCCCAGATGCACCAGAAATTTGTATCGTCGCACTTGGCACCAATCTGGAGCGTGTGGTCGGTGACGGTGACTTCAACCGGCTCGGATTTGTAAAGGCCGGCAGAGAAGGAGATGGATGCTTCCGACATGCTGTTCTCCGTACCGGTTCTCTCCGGGAAGGTCTGGGTTTCGTCATTGGCGAAGAATACGGGAGGATTGGTGCCTCCGTCATTGCGGTAGAAGCCTTGTGCGGTGAGTCTGTAGGTACCGTTGGGCAGGCCAACCACCTGTGCCAGATTGAAGCCGGCATGGTAGGATTCCACGCAGAGGTTGCTGTTGTCGCCAGCGTTGTTGTGGTTCAGGTTCTCTGGGTCGGCGAAAGTCCATTCCCACTCTGGGTACATCATGCTGTTGCGGCTGAAATTGTAGTCCTTGATGAGGAAGGTGGCGTCGGCAGGTTTCGTGGCGGAAGCGCTTTCGAGCATCTTCATCCAGTCGGCCTTGCTGATGAAATACCACTGTGAGAAAGCATCTGTGGGGTCGGTGCCGATGAGGTCAACCTCAGTGTTGGCGGTTTTTGCCTTCAGGTAGAACACACCGCTCTTCTCCTCGTTGGTCTCCTCGTCGGTCCAGGTGCGGTTGATACCCACGCTGAAGGTGCCGTTGCTGTTGGAGGTGATGGTCAGATTGGTGGCACCTTGGTCTATCCATTCTCCGTTAAGATAATGACTGTCGCCTCCGTTGTTGGTATAACTGTCGAGTGTGTAGATGCCATCGCTTACCTTACCGGCCTTGAATGGGATGCCGTGCTTGATGAGTGAGGCGCGGGTACCCCAGTTGTTGGCTCCACCGAGGAATTTGCCAGTGGCAACGTTCATCAGCCAGTAGTCGGAACCGTCCTCAATGGCGATAGAGTATTTGGCTGGTGCTGTGGCTGCGGCAACGGTCACTGTGGCGGTGGCTTTCACGTCTGCCTTCACCTTGCTGGAGACAGTAATCTGGGCTGTGCCAATGCCGACGGCGGTAATCACACCGTCTTCGCTCACGATGGCAACGTTCTCGTTGCTGGAGACGAAGTTCACACCCTGGTCTGCATCCGAGGGCGAGATGGTGGCTGTCAGTGTGGCGCTGTTGTTCTCGTTCAGGTCGAGAGAGAACTTGGTCTGGCTGAGTGTGATGCTCTTTGGAAGCACTGCGGGGGCTTTCACGGTGACGTTGATGGTCTTGGTCACGTTTTCGGCCTTGATGGTCACGGTGGTCTTACCCACGGCAACACCTGTCACAACTCCTTCTGCGTCGACAGTGGCTATGCTTTCGTCGGCCACTGTGTAAGTCAATTTCTGAAGAGTGGCATTCGAGGGAGACACAGTGGCATTGATGCTGGCTGTCTTGTTGACCTCCACGGTCACGTCGCTGGCGGTGATACCGGTCACAGGCACATATTCCACCTTGGTGATTTTCACAACTTTTGCTACGAACCAGTTACCACCCTCGGGGTCGATTTTCTTGATACCATATTTCAGCACACCGTCGCTGCCTACTACGCCAGTGAGGGTGTATGGTCCGTAATCATTCTCGTTGTCGGTACGGTCGACAATCGGAAGGTCGGTCTCGTCGTCATTGGCAAATACAGCGGCAAGTCCGGTTCCGCTCTTCAATGTGAAACCACGTCCGGATGTGAACGAGCCGGCTGCCTCGAGCACCACCTCGTAGGCACCCTGGGGCATTCCAGTCAGTGTCTGTGTCATCACATCGCCATCATAAACGGTCGAAGAGGCATCCTGCCCACCCTGTGGGTTGTAGCGCTCAGCGCGCGGACCTCTCCAGAACGTGCCTGTCTGGCCATCCCATTCCGTGGGGGCTGCCAGCGTGTAGTCGGCACCGGTTTCGGTCTGCTTCTTCACTGCGGCGGCCAGGGCTTCCTGGGCGGCGGCCTTCTGCTCGGCGGTCAGTTCGGTCAGCGTGCGAGCGTCGTAGCCACTTTGCAGTTCCGAGATGATGGAGCTGGCGGCGTAGGCGGCCTTGCCCGATGCCGTCAGGTTGTTGGCTGCCTCGAGCACCGACTTGATGTCGGCATAGTTGGAGATGCTCTGCCTGGCTGCCGCTATCTTCTGGTCAAGATTGCTGATGGCCTCGGTCACGAGTTTGGTGGTGGTGAGGGTGCTCTTGTTGACAATGGCGGCCTTCAGTGCGGCAAGCACGTCTTTGTTCATCGGCGAGTCGTAAAGAGCCTCAGCCTCGGCCACTTTCTGGTCGTAGGCGGTGAGATAGTCGCTTAGATTATACTGGAAGAGTTTCACCGGGCCGAGAATACACCATGAGCAATAGGTGTCGATGTAGCCACGGAAACCGATGATGACTCTCTGCTCATGCTCCAAGTCAAAGTCAAACTCATTGGAGAAGTCGCCCTTCGAGAATGCGTTTGCGGCGCGCAGCAGGTCACTGCCTCCAGTGTAAGTGTTGCTGCCGTTGGAGTTGGAGACGTTTGCCTGCTCTGCGGAAGTCAGTCCGTGCATGTCCTTTTGTGCGAGGTACACGGGATTGGCCGGGTCGGCATTGGCGTCGCTGATGAAGATGAAAGCCTTGCTGGTGCCGTTTCCATTTCCTTCGCGATAGAAACCGTTCACAGCCAGACGGTAACTACCTGCCGGCAATGTGACTTCCTGGGTGAAGTGGAAATTCCGGGTGCTGCCGATGGGTCCCCCGGGGGTGGCGTTCCAAGCATGGTAGAATTCGACGACAGGCACACTGCCCGATGTTTCCCAGGCTGTGTAATTGAACCCATCATCGCCATAGTTCCAACCACTTCCTACAGTGGAGAGGTCGGCATTTTGCAGATACGTGTCGGTCACGTCTCTCTGCGCATTGGCACTGAGCCCAAATAGGGCACATAATGCCATCAAAAATAGTCGATAATGCTTCATAGAGTATTGTGTTAATTATAAATATGAATATCTGATATTAGATAACTGGGGCAACCGTGACTCATCCGACAGCCGTCCCTTGCAATTTGTGTGCAAATATACTTAATATTTTTGATATAAATCAATAAGGTGGGTGTTTTGTTGGTTAAAAATATAAAATTGAAACAAAACTTAACAACCCTGTCTCTCGACATCAAAAAAAAGGTCATTCAAGTTTCTGAAAACTTGAATGACCTTCACTCCTTCATTATTTCCTTTCTAATACCCTAATGGCTTGTTCTTGATGCCATCGGTGGGATGCAGGTAGACGCTGAGTTCCTCATAAAGTTGTCTCACGTTCAGTGTGGTGCGGTCGGTGGACAAAGACTTGGTGAAAGCCATTTTTACTTTGTCCTTGTGCACGGCGTTGGGAGCCATCACCTGGCGCCAGATCAATGTCCACCATTGGTTGGAAATCAAACGGGTGTCGTAGTTCTTCAGGCGGATTTCGTCGATGCTGCCATTGAAAATGGTGTTCACTATCTCGCTGTATTTCTCACTCTGAATGGAATCGCGACGCCAGGTTTCGCTGGTGTTGAGGTAATTGGCATCGGCAGCCTCCAGTTTCACTTGGTCGGTCATTTCGCTGATTACTGAAGGCTCTTCATCCTCATCCACTTCCACTTGCGTGGCAATCTCGCCAGTCTTGTCAAACGTGGTCCTTGTGGTGGTCTTCTTCACGACAGGGGTAACTTGCTCGATGGGCCAGGGCCAGTGGCGGGTCATGGCATAAGTGAAAACGGCATAGAGGCCCAGCGACAACGCAACCATGAAGGCGGCTTTGAGCAGACGCAGAATGTTGTTGGAGGTCCGGGTCAGTTTGCGGGGGATGAACATCTTGTACTCATTGCCGTCTTTCTTCACTTTGTAGCCTTTCACGCGGCCATCCTCCAGTTGCTGGAAAAGACGTTCGTTGGTGCCCACATCGACACTTGCGCGGATGGGGCGGCCGTCGCCGAAGTCAAGTGTCACGTAACTTACATCGTGCTGAGGCTCTGGGGTGAAGATATATTCTTGCTGTTTCACGATACCAGGGGTAATCTGGATGTCGGCGTCCTTGAAATTCTCACCGCTGAAGTGGATGATGCCGGCATTCTCGATATCGCTCTCATAGATTTTCATCACGTAGCAGCCGTTGGCATCGGGCATCACCTGCTCGCCGTTGCGCCTTACCGTGCAACTGCGGAGCAGGCGGCCATTGACCTTCACCAGAAATTTCAGTTCGTAGTAGAACTTGATGCCGCGCTCGTCGATGCGGATGCAGTTTTTCGTGCTGTCGTAGTAGCCGTAGGGACTCGGAGCAGAGATGTCGCCGCGTACGTCGATGGTCATGGGGAGCATACTCTCTTTGCCTTGCAGGCGGATACGCTTGGTCTCACCTTCCTTCACCTCATCATATTCATGCCCGTCCACGGAGACAATTTTGAACGTCCGCAGCACGATGTTGTGTATCTGCTTGCACTGGCGGGGATTGGAGGGTTGCACGGAGGATGGAATCAGATAGATGGAGGGGGTGTCGTTGAAAAACTCCTGACTGGGAAAACTCAGCAGGGTCTCCACCTCGCCCTCGGTCTTGTATTTCATATAATAGGTGAGGCGGGCATCCGTGGCGCCAGTGCTGCTTTTGGCAACGGGGAGCGCTGTGGGAAGCCCCGACTGTGGTTCCGACCGCAATTCCTTGTAGATGTCAGAGATAGCCTTCTGAAACTTGGGGTTGCTGGCAGGCTTGGCATCGTCAGCGGCAATCGACTGAAAGGAGGAGGCCATGCGCTTGAGGCTTTCCAGCATCTGTCGTGGGGAAAGAGTGACTTTCTGACTGTCCATCAGTATGGCAAACTGTATGAAGCCGCCCTGAATATCCTTGATAAGTGACAATTGAAAATTGCGGCCATCTGGATATACACGGGCCTCAAAGGCTTTGAGCGCGGCCAGATTGCTCATGTCTGTGGCGAAATTATGAACTCTGAAGTCGTAGGCTGCCTCTGCTGGGTAAGCGATGACAGGGACCATTCCGTCGTTGGTTAGATGCTTGCTGATGTTTATTCTAATACTTTCCATGTATTCAGTCAATTATGTTTGCAAAGATAACTCTTTTTTTTCATTTTTTCTGCAAATTGACAGTAAAATCAGTCCTTTTACTTGTTTTTTCACGTTCTGACTGTCTTTTTTGAAACTAATGCTCACTTTGCACTCCTCACTCCTTTAATCCATCCGCATCTTCTCAGTTTACCGGCCACGACGAGGCGAAGCCACCGGAAGGGGGTGCCATGCCATTGCGCCAGACTGGGGCCTGCGTTGGCACCCAGCAGATACCAGCGATACAAGTCGTTGCTGCCATATAGGGCCGTGATGATTGTCTCCTCGCAGCTTCCGCCCGTTTTCCCCTCTACAAATCCGCGGACCAGGCGCCGGGGTGTGCGGCTGGAACCCATGGACAGCGGACGGCTGCAGAATGCAAAGGGTATGGGTGTGTCGGCTGTGAAGTCAAGTTGAGAGACGACTGTCTGTCCGTCGCCATCCCCGTGTGTCACCCAGATTTGTCCTCGATGGGTGATGCTGTCGGTGAAAGGCCATTCTATAGTTCCCCACGACTCACTGCGCAGTGAATAGACCAGCGCAAGTGGATATCGGGGCTGATGCCGCTCGTCGAGGGTGGTGTTGAAAATGATAATCCGCTGATAGATATCATCATAGATGACTCGCGCCATGGGCAGGAAATCCCCGGGAATGGGCACGTGGGTGAGGGGGAGTGATGACAGGTCGGGGGTGGTGGAGAGAATCTGGTCGATGAGCGGCAATCGGCTGGCATCGAACGGACAACCCTGGAGCGGTTCCGACAGGCAACGGGCGACAGTGCCCCGGAGCAGAATCAGACCACGTTGCGAGATATATGCCACCGCCTCGTCGGTGCAGGCCAGACCAGCGGCCGACAACAGTCGGTCGTGCGACACGGCCTGATGGGCTTTCCATCCTCCTGAGGCTGTCATCTTCAGCACCCACACACCATCATCGGTGAAGACGTAGTATTGGCAGTCGCCGAATTGTCCGTCGCCGCTGCGTCGTGTGTTGGTGCTCACGCCAATGATGCCGCCTCCCACGCTGATATGCGATACGGAGGGCAATACCAGGGGGTTGCCGCGAAGCGATGAGCGGATGTCGCCCGCCGTCTGTGGCAGTTCCCATTGCTCTGCCGCCAGGGCGGCCTCGGCATCAAACTGCTCCGCGGTCTCCTCTTGCCACAGCAGATAACTTGGCGTGTATAGGCCGAGGTCGGTGTCGTAGGTCAGCAAGCGTGCCTGCTGGTAGAGCAGCGAGACAATGATAGGACGGGGGGAACTGTGGGCGGCCCCCGCTGCGCCATATACGGCAAACGAGAAGCCTCCCTCAGCGTGTGGATGGAGTGATTGGCGGCACACGTAGTGCTTCTGTCCTGATTCGGTGGTCACGCGCACATGCAGTTCACAGTGGTAGGCACCCTCGCAGGGGAACATCAGCAAACCCGGGATGGGGTATTGCACCCTCGCGCAAAACCGATAGACCTGCCTCGGGCTGTGGTTCAGCCTGATGCTCATCACCACATCGGCGATGGTGCCCTCGACGCTGCCCATGAGGTCGGCGCGATGACCTCCCAGCAGGTCGACTGGCGTGCCTGTCGTGTTCAGACTGTCGGCATACACATAGTGCAAGCCGATTTCAAAGGGATTGTGTATGAGGAGGCGGGTTGATGCCAGATGCAGGCGGTTGTCGTAGGAGTAGGCGTGGCTGCCGCCCACCGACCAGCGGCGCAGGTCGCTCAGGTCGATGCTTTCGCCCTCGCCCGACACCCGGGGCAGGGGCAGCCGTTCGCCCAATGATTCACACTCGATGCGCATGCTTTTGTAAAAGCGTAATTGGGCAAACTGTTCCTTCGTGGCTTGTAGGGGGAGATGTGAAAAGGTGATGGTGGCGGGATGGCCTTCCGCATCGGTTGTCACGGTCATGCTGTCGGGAGCGAGCATGGTCACTGGGTGGGTCAGGTAGATGTCGATGCCCTGAATCATGTTCAGCACAGTGGCATTGCTCTCGCGCAGGGATACCGTAATCTGATGTCGGTGGAGGTAAACCGAATAGTGCATCTCGCCGCTCTCGCTGTCTATTTCCAGCGTGCGGGGCAGGGTGGAGGGGATGAGTGTGAAGATATTGGAGACAAGTGTGTGGCTGCCGTCGAACAACCTGACGACCGCCACGCCGAAGGCGACGTGTTTGTGTGCGTTGTCGCCCATCTGCGACAAACGCTCGTCGATGGCATTCTCAATGGCTGACAGCACTTTTGGCGCGTCGGTCTTTCTGAGGGCTGACGAGGGTAGGGGAGCGCTAATCTGTGTGCAGGTCTGGTCGTGTTGGGTGAGTGTGATGTCGTAGAGGAAGTCGGAGCGGCTCAGCACACTGTAGTCCTGTGATGATGAGTCCCAGGGCGCATAGAGCAAGTGGGAGTTTCCCACCAGGCACAGCACATTGCCCACCGCCGACACGGCGCACAGTGGTTCGCCGAGCGTGACAATGGGGTGTGGCTGCCCGGGTTGCCTGCCATCAATCCAGGCGTAGTGCCACTGGCCCTCCTGCGATGTGTGCCCGGTGATGAGATGGGTATAATCGTTGTGGGCATGGACGGCCAGCAGGCGGGTGCCGGGGGGCATCGTGGCAAAGGCAATGGGGGTGGGGGATAGCGGGCGGAGCACATGGTCCTCGTCGGTCATGTTGACAAGGAGTGAGGTGTTGCCTTCTCTTTTTTCGTCGAAAGCGTCGCCCAGCGATAGTCCGCTGAAGTTGATACCATCTTTTTTCATGTCGTCTGTCTTTCAGTATGTGACAAATAGTCGTGGCGCGACCTGAACCTCACTGTCTCGATGTAGACAAATGTTCTTGTCTGTTCTATCCGGTGGCGATGAGCCTCGGCCGAGGCGCGGGTGGCATGAATCTGCGAGGCAATGTCGTAGCGGTCGCCACTGCCCAGTTCGCCGATAATCACGGCATAATACACTCTGCCAAAAACATGGCGCAATAGTCTTTTCATCATAGTCGTATTTTTTTTATAGTTGATGGATGCGTAACAATGTCACTTTACTTTTTGTCTTTGTTTTGAGGCACCTTCCTCTCCTTTCCCTCGTTTTCTTTCGATTCTTTTGCGAATTTGAGGATTTTTTGCTAAATTTGCAGCCGATTCTATACTCGAAGGCGGATTTCGTTTTAGAAATCAAGCACAAAAGTAAACAGACATAGGTCTTCCGGTATGTCATTACTGGAATAAGAACCAATAGGTTGAAATAATTGAAGGAAACTCACCATGAGCATTCAGGAAAACGTGAAAAAAGTGGTGGCATGGCTCATTGAAGAGGGGTATGCCTCGTCGCAAAGGGAATTGGCGGCTCGGCTCGGATACAGGGAGTCGTCGTTTTCGCAGATTCTCAACGGGCATGTGCCTGTGAGTGACAAATTTCTCGGACGTCTTAAGAATTTGGATGGCCGTATTGATATTGGGTGGGTGAAAACAGGCTATGGCGAAATGATCGACGGAAATCGCGTCGAGGTGGCACCCGTCAGTGAGACCGACGAGGAGTTCGTCACCGAAAACACCACGGGTGCAAGATTTTTCCGTCGGGGCGGCAGGCTTTTCATGACAGTCAGACATGTCCCCTACGCCGCTTATGGGCAGTTTGCCAACGAAGCCGACTCCTTGGAGGCCAGTGCGGATGAGTGGTCGGAAGAGACCTACGAGGTGGATCGTGTCGGCCATGGACACTACCTCTCGTTTGAGGTGAAGGGCGACTCTATGGACACCGGGACAAGACAGAGTTTCGAGGCTGGCGACCGGGTGCTGGTGAGAGAACTGGGGCGCACACACTGGCGCGACCAGATTCGTTTCAGAGACTATCCCTACTGGGTGGTGGTGTTCGGCTCAAGTGTACTTCTCAAGCAAATTATCGCGCAAGATATTGAGCATGGCATCCTCACATTCCACTCGCTCAATCCCTCGCCCGAATATGCTGATTTTTGCCTCAGTGAGGACGAAATAAGGAGTCTCTACTATGTCATCCGGAAAAAACCAAAAGAAATATTCTTCTGAGAAAAGGCTTCTCTCTTACCCCTCACCTCTTACCTCTCACCCCCTTACCCCTCACCCCTCACCTCTTTTAATAACCATATAAAGGAAATATAAAAAACTATATATATTTATGATTATATCTATCGATTTCGACGGCACCGTGGTGGAGCATCGTTACCCAAAAATTGGGGAGGAAATTCCACATGCCACGGAAGTGCTGAAAAAACTGCAGGCCGATGGTCACAAACTGGTGCTCTGGACGGTGCGTGAGGGCCGACAACTGGAAGAGGCCATTGAATGGTGCAGAGAGCGTGGCGTGGAGTTCAGCGCCATCAACGAGACATTGCGCTCCAGCGGAGAACACAGTCACAACACACGCAAGATTGATGCCGACATCTATATAGACGACTGCAACATTGGCGGGCGTTTCGACTGGGAGTCGGTCTATCACATGATTCACGACAACCTAACGTATTACGATATCATACGTGAGACCAAGCAAAAAGCCATCGCCGAGGAACAGCAAAAGCCAAAAAAGAAAAAACGCTGGTTCTGGTGAGAAATCACCTATCTCAGTATTTTGCGGGTGAGCACGCCATTGGGTGTGTTCACCCGCAAAATGTATGTCCCCCTGGGAAGTTTTCCGACAGGAATCAGCACTTCCTGACCGATAGCAATGTCCGTCCATCGCTCTTGCCGAAGCACATGTCCCGACAGGTCGGCGATTAGAATGTCTGCCCTGCTCTCGTTGCTGCCAAAGAGCAGGCGCCATTGCTCCGGACTGTGCGAAATGCTGATGCTGCGGCTGCTACCTACAATTGTGGGGACACCATCGGAGGGGGCGCGGCGCAATGCCTCACGCAGACCCTCGTATGCGTCGATTTTCCCGTAACCGTAGCATTGGTCCCATTCGGCATCGCCTGTATATTCGTCATGACGCGAGGTCTGGTGGATGATTTCCCTGATTTCATCGGCTGTCATGTTGGGGTTGGCTTCCAGCCAGAGGGCAATGACACCGGCCACCATGGGCGATGACATGGAGGTGCCGTTCTTGGCACCGTAATAGTAGGCGCGGCCATCACGCCACACCACGTCGATGGTGGCTATATTCGACGGGTTGACAGGTTTGCCGTAGTTGGAGATGGCCGAGAAAATGGCAGCGCCGGGAGCACTCACGTCGGGCTTCTGCTCACCAAGGATAGTGGGGCCGTGGCTGGTGAAGGCGCTGGCTGTGCCCAGGGGGCCTGATGTGAGTTGGGTGACCTTGCCGGCCAGTGAGGTAATACTTGTGCGGATGTTGTAGGAACCTACACTGATGGCACTGTGCGTGCAGCCATAGATGTCGCAGAGGCTGTATTCGTGGTCGGGGCGCAAACAGGTGCTGTCGGCCACGGCAAAGGCACCATAGTCCTCCTCGGTCCAGGCGTGAATGGTGCTGCCCGCCTCGCCGGCAATCTCCACACCGATGTGATGGTGGCTGTCGATATAGGCAAGGTCGTCGGAAATGTAGATGTTGTGCTTCTTGTTGCAGGGGTCGACTTGCTCTTCTGTGAGCAAGGCCCAGAACGTGCTGTCCTTATAGTCGCGCTGGCCGTCGTGATAGATGAAGGGGCGATATGAAAGATGGCGAAGTGAATCGGTGTCCTGGCACCAGATGTCGAGCATCGACCCATAAATGCCGGTCCTGACAATGAGTGTCACAGTGTCGGTGACCGACGAGAAAGTATGACTGCAGTGCATCCACTTGTTGCCTTCGTTGCCGGCGGCGGCCACAATCTGGCGGCCGCGTCCCACGGAAAGAATGGAGTCTACAAATTGATTCATGTAGCCCGTGCCATCGTGAGGTCCAATGTCGCTGCCAAAACTCATGTTCACCACCCAGGGCATCCGTAGGGAGTCGGCAAAGTGGCTGATATAATGGAGGTCTTCCATAACCTCGGCATCGGTTAGTTCCGACGAAATGAACACAAGGCTGGCATCGGGGGCAATACCATAATAGTCGTTCTCGGCGATGCGGCTGCCGGCGCAGATGTTGGCAACATGGGTGCCATGGCCTGTGCTGGCAATCGTGTCGCCGGCATCTGGAATCTCCGTCTGGGGAAGGGTCACCACACCTGCGCCATAGCCGGTGCGGTCCCAGACAGACAATAGCCGGCTGTTGCCAAGACTGTCCTCAAAGGCGATGTGGTGATATTCAAAACCCTGGTCCAATACGCCTATGAGCACACCGCGACCAGTGTAGGGGCAGTCGAGTCCATACCCACTATGCAAGAGGTGGGCACCAGTGGCAACACGCGAACTGTCCATGCAGAGATGCATCCGGCGGGATGTGTGAATACGCTCTACACGGTCGTCGTGCGAGAGGTGTTCCACGTACGACCAGGGGGCACGAAAGGTCAGTAGTCCGCTGTTCAGCATGGTGGCCTGATAACCATCGGCTTGCACCTGGCGGGCCAGTGCGGCGGCGTCGCGGCAAGTCATCACCATATTTTGCTGTGGGATAGCGCGGCGCATAGCCAGTCGGGCTTGGCTGCTGAGCCTCTCCTGGGCATCCAGCCGAAGGCACAGCAACATCATCATAATAATAAAAATCAATACTTTCCGCATCGCTGACTTCCCTTCATATCATCTTTTCTCATGCAAAATTAAGGTATTTCATGGAAATAGTGCTTATAATCCAACTATTTTTCGTAATTTTGCACGCTGAAATGACAAATTGTTAATTATTCAACTTTTTCCAAGACAAAATATCATGGCTCAGAATATTTTCAGAGGATTGGGCATCGCGCTGGTTACACCTTTCAATACAGACGGAAGCGTAGACTTTCAGGCATTGGAGAGGCTCGTGAATTACCAACTTGACAATGGGGCTGACTTCCTGTGCATCTTGGCCACCACGGGAGAGACTCCGTGTCTGAGTAAGGAAGAAAAACAGCAAATCAAAGACCAAATTGTCAAACAGGTTAAAGGCAGAGTGCCTATTCTCATGGGATGTGGGGGAAACAATACTGCGGCTGTGGTGAACGAACTGCGTGAGGGTGACTTCTCCGGTATCGATGGCGTGCTCAGTGTATGTCCATACTACAACAAACCATCGCAGGAGGGACTCTACCAGCATTTCAAAACCATCGCTGCGGCTACTTCTCTTCCTGTGGTGCTATACAATGTGCCAGGGCGTACAGGCATCCTGATGAAGGCTGAGACCACCTGCCGGCTCGCTGCCGACTGCGACAATATCGTGGCCATCAAGGAGGCCAGTGGAAGTCTGGAACTGGTCGACGAAATCATAAAAAACAAACCGGCCGACTTCGACATCATCAGTGGCGACGACGCGCTCACTTATCCCATGGTGGCATGTGGAGCCGTTGGCGTAATCTCGGTCATCGGAAATGCGCTGCCCAAGGAATTCTCACGCATGATACGGCTGGAATTCAACAATGAGTATGCCGCCGCACGACGCATACACCACAAATTCACCGACCTCTACAGTCTGCTCTTTGTCGATGGAAATCCTGCAGGTGTCAAGGCTCTGCTTCACGAAATGGGCTTCATCCAGAATGTGCTCCGATTGCCATTGGTACCCACCAGGGTCACCACACTCCAGAAAATGAGCGAAATCCTAAAAGGACTGAAACTCTAAAGGCCTCCTCGTATTATTTTACTTACCTCTTACCTCTCACCCCTAAACAACCATGGACGAACGACGAGTCATACACGAAATCACACCCTTGATGGGAAAGGATGTGCTTTATATTGCCGACCGGAAGAAGAAGGAATTCACTTATCCCATACACAATCACGAAGTGTATGAACTGAATTTCGTCGAGCATGCTCCCGGCGTGAGACGTATCGTGGGTGACAGCAGCGAGGTGATAGGCGACTATGATTTGGTGCTCATCACCAGTCCCGACCTGGAGCATGTGTGGGAACAACATGAGTGTGTGAGCGAGGAAATCAGGGAAATCACCGTGCAGTTTGATTTCCCCTTTGGCGACGATACACTGTTCGGGCGGACACCTTTCCTTTCCATGACGCGGATGATGAAAGAGGCGCGCAAGGGATTGTGCTTCCCTATCGAGGCCATTATGAAGGTGTATGGAATGCTCGACACGCTCAGTTCGGAGAAAGAGGGCTTCTATGCTGTCACACATTTCCTCACCATTTTATACGAGTTGTCAAAATGTGACGGGGCCAGAACATTGGCTTCTTCGAGTTTCGCCAAAATTGCCGTCGAGGATGACAGCCGTAGGATACTCAAGGTGAAAAACTATATATCAAAGAATTACAGGGATGAACTTCGCCTCAGCCAACTGGCCGATGTGGCAGGAATGAGCCCGAGCGCATTCAGCCGTTTCTTCAAACTGCATACAGGGCGAAATCTCACCGATTATATCATCGACATACGCCTCGGCTCGGCATCAAGGATGCTGGTGGATACTTCCAGGAGCATTTCAGAAATCAGTTTCGGCTGTGGCTTCAACAATCTGAGCAATTTCAACCGCATCTTCAAAAAGAAAAAGGGATGCAGCCCTTCAGAGTTCCGCGAGAATTACCGTAAAACCCGAATTGTCATTTGAATGAGGGAGACGAATGAATTCATCATTCATAAATGACAATTCACATTTCCTTTAAATCTAACCACTAAATCTCAACATTATGAACATTATTCAACGTTTTTTCACCATTGCCTTGATGCTTTTGGCTTTTCAGGGAATGGCCTGTGCACAAGAGGATTTCGATTATGAACAGCAGAATAAAGCCATAACATGGTATGCCGACCGCATCGATAATATTCTCACACGCTTCGAGGGACTCCGACACGACAGCGGACAACTGCCACAAAAATGCTATGCTTTCCCCAGTGAGGGTGCGGGAAGCCTCGGCTTTGCCTTTGCCGTTTCCACCTGGGACGAGAAACTTGTCGTGGTGTTCACACCCGAGGGCAATAGCGTGAAAGGAAAGGTGATGTCGAGAGACCAGTTGCCCAAGGAGATGTATTGGAATACTATTAGCAACATGGGTGTGTATGCTACATCCAGTAAAGATATCACCTTGTCGCAGCGACCTATCCCTGTCAGGACATTCAGCAAGTCTAAAAACTCATTTGTTGCTGTAGCGGAAACAAAAGAGAAAATCAATGCCAGCGAATATACTCAGATGATTTTCAAGCCTCACAAAAATGCTGTGAGACTGAAATCCACCGACCGTATTCTTAGGGTACAGGAAAGTGGCGACACCATCATCGACGAGATGGCGTATGAATATCGATTGCTTAACCCGTCGGTGGTCGCCAAGATGTTCAGAGGGTATGATGACATGGAGGCCCAGCCATGGGTGGTGAAAAACAGTTTCTTCGACAGTCACAGGCTGCTTCAGTACACCAGATGGAAGGAGGGCGAGCCCATCAAGAAAGCAACGCCCGACGTCAAGCGGATTATTTCCAGTTACTATGGTGGACGTACCATCAAAGACGCCCAATGGGTGGCAACACTCGAAAGTGGAGAGCGCACCTTCTATGTCGTGCAGTTCGAGCATCTGAATGGAGATGCACTGGCAGCGCTCGTTTGTATAGCCGAGGGTGAGGTGGCTTCCGCATGGGAGTTCCATGGCGATGTCGGTTCAGATTACACGGAAGGGAGTTCTATTTGGTTTGTCGACGATGAGGGCGACTTCATGTCACATGCTCCGGAAATACATTGCATCACGGCCACCGACAAGGGAATGGAACTTTATGTCCGTGTCTATGGAGGTGAGAGCGTGCAGTATTATATTCTCCGTGAAATACAGCATGTGCTCATGGAAATGCAAGTAGATTACTACATCTACGTATGGTATTGATAGATAAAACCTATCCTAAGTTGCTGCCTGATTCAGAGGTAAGTAATTGGGAAAAAAGGATATAAGAAACGCACCAAAAAAGTAGAGACGTCACATCGTGGCGTCTCTAATAGTTATGTCCCTTTAACGTCTTTTCAACTCTCCCTCGTTGTCATTTCAGGAATTTACTGAGTGGACTGCGGTTGCGCTTGAGGCCGCGGGCCATGCTCTTGGCATTGAGACGGGCGCCCTTGAGCGATGTGTGCGTGTGGTCGCGCTTATAGTAAGGCATGGCCTTCTCCTTGCTGCCACACTTGCGGTCGAGGTAGTCGGCGGTGATGTTGTGCATGTCGACAAACTCCACACCTGTAGCCTCCACCACCTCACGGTAGAAACGGCCATACGTGTCGTTGCGGCGCTCTATCTTGCCGTTCTCCCACTCATTGCGGGGAGTGAGTGACACCAAAATGGGCGTGCCACCTTTCTCGCGGACATCATCGATGAATTTCTTCAAATACCAGCCGAAAGAATACACCATCTCGTAGGTGCCCTTCTCTTTCAGATGATAGACGTGGCAGGTGTCCTGTGCACTGAATATCTCGCCACGGTATTTCGGACGGTCGAGTTCGCCGAAATCATTGTGGCCAAATTGTATCAGCACGAAGTCGCCCGGGCGGACACTGTTATACACCTTGTCCCAGCGGCCCTCGTTGAGGAATGTGCGGCAGGAACGACCGGCCATGGCACAGTTGGCTATCGTAATCTTTTTCTCGTTGAAGATGGTGTAGGCCTGCGAGCCCCAGCCCCACATGCCGTCTTCTTCCTTGTCGGCATTCTTCACGGTGGAGTCGCCGGTGATGAAGACCACGGGCTTTCCCTCCTCACGGGGCACTTCCACCATGGGAAGAGCCACGTTCACCATCATGGCCTGCAAAGGTCTCAGACGGGAGTCTTTGCTGTAGGCGATACCCTCGGCAGCGGAGCGGGCATTCATCTCAGCACCCAGTTTGCTCGTGTGAATATGGTCGCCATGAAAGAGGAATTTCTTCTTCCACGGGCTGTAACTGTCAATCTTCTGTCCTGAAATCTCATTCTGGTCGATGAAGGGGACACCCTCCTCCTCGGCCACCTGGCGAAGCCACTCGGAATGGGGCTTGCGCACAACGCGGCCATCGCTTTCATAGGCGTCGCGCGGGGTGAGCGACATCAGGATGGGGTGTGCGCCGGCGCGGCGTATGTCGCTGATGTATCTGCGCATGTAGCCGCCGTAGGTATAGACGGTGTCCACCTCGCCGGTCTCCTGGATGGTGACAATCAGCGAGTCGTTTCCCACACCGGGAATCGAAGCACGGGCGCGACCACTGTCGTAAGGGCCGTTGTCGTTGTGCCCAATCGACACAATCACCCAGTCGCCCGGGCGAAGGGTATTGCGGATGGGAGCCCAGAGGCGCTTGTAGAACGTGCGGCTGCTCATGCCGCCAAGTGCCTGGTTCTCAACAGTGATCTTTTGTGGGTCGAAGAATGGCTGGAAAAAGGCTCCCCAGCCCCACTGGCCGTTGTTGCCGTTGCCCAGTGTGCCGTTGCGCATGGTGGAATTGCCCACAAGAAACAGCACGGGATGGTTGCCCTGACGGGTGCTGCCTGGTTCGGGACGGGCGGTTTGCACAAGGGCAAGACTATCGCCGGTGCGGTCATCCACCCCATTCACATCGGGAGGGGGAAGGGGCACGTCGGTCTGGGCAGACGATTGACTGAATGGAAGCAGGAACATTCCTGCCAACAACAAATAATGTGAAATGCGCATAGTAGAATGTTTTAGTATTTTGCAAAAGTAAGAAAAATCAGCGATAAAAGGAAAAAATAATCCGATTTTTCTATCTCTTGAGAAATATTCCGTAATTTTGTCATAGTAAATCCACAAACACCCGATTACATGAAACGCATTCACATTCTGTGTCTTTTTCTGGCGGTATGTGCCTCGCAACGAGCCGCCGACTTCAATATCCTGGACTATGGCGCTGCCAACGACACCACAAAACTATCGACTGAAGCCGTTCAGCGGGCTATCGACGACTGTTCTGCCACTGGCGGGGGTAGGGTGGTGGTGCCCACGGGTCAATTCAAGATAGGAACCATCGTCTTGCGGTCGAATGTCAACCTGCATCTCTCTCATGGAGCGACCCTCTATGGCAGTACCTCACTGGATGACTATCGACCCATGCGCACATCCTACGTCTCGCTCCGCACGCAGACTAGCACCGTACAACTCATTTTTGCCGACAATGTGGACAATGTGCTCATCGACGGCAGCGGAACCATCGACGGCAGGGGAAGGGCTTTCCCAAAACTGTCGTGGAACGACGAAGGTATCACCAGGCCTCATCTCATACGTTTCATTCAGAGCCGCGACATCACCCTGCGTGGTGTCACCCTGCGCAACTCAGGATGCTGGATGCAGCACTATCTGGCTTGCGACAGATTGCGTATTGAGAATGTGAGGATATTCAACCGCAACAATTACAACAACGACGCCATCGATATCGACGGATGCCACGACGTGTTGGTGCAGGGCGTTTTCGCCGACAGCGACGACGATGCCATCACCCTCAAAAGCACATCGCCAAGAAGATGCGAGAACGTGCGTATCTCCGACTGTGTGGTCTCGAGCCATTGCAATGCTGTAAAACTGGGTACCGAGACGAACGGGGGATTCCGCAACATCAATATTTCGGGGATAGTGGTCAAACCCAGCGAGGACCAGAATGAGAAATTCTTCGGACAATGGCGCGGCACCTCGGCCATCTCGCTCGAAATCGTTGACGGTGGAGTGCTCGAGAATGTAAATGTGTCGGATTTCACCGTCGAGGGGACGGAATCTCCCATCTTTGTGCGGTTGGGCAACCGTGCAAGGGGCTATTTCGAGGGACAGCAAATCGACTATGTGGGTCAAATCCGTGACGTGACCATCGACAATATCCGGATTAAGAACGCCGGACCCGTGGGATGCTCCATCACCGGACTGCCCGGACATCCCGTGGAGCGTGTGCGCGTGAGCCGTGTCAGTCTGCACCATGATGGTGGCATCGCTGACAGCGACATGGATGGCATCCGACAGAGCATCGCCGACGAGAAGGCAAAAGAGTATCCCGAAGCCACCATGTGGGGAAATCTGCCGGCAAGGGGATTCTATGTCCGCCATGCCCGAAATATTCAAATCGACGATCTCAAAGTAGTCACCGACAATTCTGACTGCCGCCCCGATGTCGTCAGCGAGGATGTGGAGTGATAGTCATCTTCCTGTGATGAGGTGGATGACGCTTGCACCTTTGGCTTCATCTATGGCGAAGGAGAGACGAAGTAAAGTCTCTTCGGCTACATTTTTCTTGTGACCCATAGGGTTGTTGGCAACAGCACTTATATGGCATAAAAAGACAGAGGCAAAGGTAAAACCTTGTGCCTCTGTTTTGTTTGGTTGATTAAAAGAGTCCTTTGCTCAGGGCTTGAGTTTTGGTTTCAGTTCATCAGGGGAGTCCTTAGTGAACATGTCCACACGTGGGGCCTCATGAGTGAAGAGGCCACTGATGGTTTCCACGGGAATGTCGGTGGTGGGCTGGAATTGGTCCGACTGCATATACCGGATGACTGAGTGGCGCAATTGCCGTGCCACTAAACGGTGGTCAAGGCCATGACTCAGGTCAAAGGTCGTCAGCAGCAATTTGCCTCCCAGTACACGGGCCTCAAGCAGCATTCCCAGTTTGCGTGAGACATGCCAGGTGTCGATGGGCTGGACGATGGGCTGGAAGTCAGCGGGAAACTCTCCTAGATTCATCGCCTGTGTGCGGTTGACCAGTTCCCACCAGTTCAGATTCTGCCAGTCGTCGGTGGGGAAGTCGGCGAAGATGGGATGGCTGCTGTCTATATACGCACCTGTGGTATGGGGTGGGCGCATCTTAAACCAACTGGTGTTCCAGAACACAGGCAGATAGGTGTGGCGTACATCGTTGCCGTATTTCACCTTTCCCCCGGCGCACAACAGCACTTTCCCTCCTGCCTGCAGACGGGCGATTGCCGTCTGGTCGAGAGTGTCGGTGATGAGGATGCCGTCGGATGCTGTGTCGAGGTGACGGGGATATACCCAGATTTCCCAACTGTTGGAGGCCAGAACCCCGTCTTTCTGATAGTCGCTCCCGTCGATGCTGTGAATGCTGACGGTGAGCGTCATTTTCATGGGTTCCTCGCTGGGAGCAATGGTGGAAAGCGGCAGTGTAATCGAGCCTACTGAGGCATTTTTGCCCTCGCTGATACTCCCTTCATAGAGTGTGCCATGATGCGTGACCACACGTGGCACAAAGCGGTTGCGACGGGCATCGTAGACTTGCTGACTGCCGTTGAGGTCGTAGGTCACATAGGTGTGTGGCCCTCCCGCCACCTGCCCAGTGGCATTATAGATGTCCACTTCAGCCTTCAGGGTGTCGGCATAACTATAGACGAAACGGGGCAGACGGGCAAGGGGTACGAGGTCGGAGCAGAACGACAGCCACTCGGATGTGGGGCGGGCGTCGGACTTGTTGTTCCAGTGGACATTGAGGCGACCCACCAGGGCGGTGCCCTGGCCACTGTAGTCGTTGAGGCTCAGCAACTGGAAACCGGCGTAGTCGGGTGTGCGCAGATTGCGCTCAATCTCATATTTATAGGCCAGGTCCTGCAAACGCCGGCTGGCCCGCAGGAATTTCATGGCTCTGTCGGCCATTCCATTCTCGTTCAGCAGGTCGGCGAAAATCTCAAAGTTGCGGGCTTTGTAAACGCCTGTATACTGACTGGTTTCCGACAGGTCGGGGAACGCGCACCACTGCCCCTGCTCATGGCTGATGTAAGGCTCGGTGTTTTGTGGGTGCACGTCGGTGGGCTTGAAATTGCGGGGCAGAAGCACCTGGTCCAGGTAGTCGTCGGTGCTCTGGGGAGCAGCGCGGTCCCATTCCAGACCGCGGGCGCCGCCTTTCACATGGAAGTCGCTGCCCTCGTCCCACGCCCAGCCGCCGCCCACGCTGGCGGTACTGTAGAGGCGTGTGGGGTCGTAGTCGCGCATCTCGCGGGTGAAGTCCTTGCCCCAGGCCACCCAGTCGCCGGCTGGCTCATTGCCTCCGGCCAGCATCACCAGTGAGGGATGGCTGCCATAGTTGTCGACGATGCGCTTGCATTCATCCACAAGATATTGGTCGATAGCCATGCCGCGGCGCAGACGCACACCATGGTTGGGCCACGAGGGGCCTTCGGGTTGCAGATAGATGCCCAGACTGTCGGCGGCAACAAAGGCCGCCTCGGGTGGACAATAACTGTGGAAGCGCACATGGTTGAGACCATGGTCGCGGCAGATACCTAGAATGCGCATCCACGATTCCACGTCGGTGGGAGGGTAGCCGGTCTCGGGGAAACAGCAGTTCTCCACTGTGCCCCGGAGCCAGATCTCATGACCGTTGAGCAAAAGATGGCGTCCTTCGGCCCGTATGTCACGGAATCCAAAGGTCACGGGGATGGTGACACCTTGATATTCAATCTGGACAGTGTAGAGTTGCGGACTGTGCTCGCTCCACAGACGCAGGGGCTTAGGCATGGTGAGGGTGTAGGTGGTGTCGTTGAGAAGGATACGCACCTCGCCGGTGTTGCTGTCGGTTATCACACGCTTGCGGTGGATGACGGGCGACCGGCGAAGTTCGATACTTCCTGCCACACCGTTCCAGTTGCCTTGCGTCTGGTCGGTCACGCTGTGGGAGTCTTGCCCCACGCAGACGTTCTCGATGCCATTGTAGACACAGATTTCAATCGTGTTGTCTGAGCCGTATTTCACGTAGTCGCTCAAGTCGTACTGGTGGGGAACGCTGAGCGACATCTGGTGTCCCACGCGGCGACCGTTCACCCAGACCGTGGTCTCGATGTGCGGACGCTCCATGAAGAGAGTCACATGCTGCCCGCGCCACGATTCGGGCACAGTCACCGTGCGGCGGTACCAGGCGTTGCCCACATAGTGCTTCTCAGGAGTGAGGAAAAACGGGAATTTCATGTTGCCGGCCTGGCGGTAAACCTCCATCCGGGGATTATAATAATAGGAGGAGTCGTAGAGCGAGCCTGTCCAGGGGGTGGTTGTGCTCACGGCGTCACCCTTCCCGTTGGTCAGCATCGAACCGGGCAGTGTCACTGTCTCACTGTAACGCTTGGGCCGCATGCCGTCTTTGCTGCGGTCGATGGCAAATTGCCACTCTCCGTGAAGTGAAATACTCTGCTGGGCCTCGGCGACAAACGACAGCGCGCACAAGGCCAAAATCGATATGAATGCTCTCCGCATTTTCCTATATTACCTTATTAAATCAAAATTCCTTAATGCCAAACTCCTGCATTCCGGCAGAGAATCAATAGTTCTCTGCCTTAATCTCGAAGAAACTCTGAGGATGGTCGCAAACGGGGCAGATTTCGGGGGCTGCCTTGCCCACCACAATGTGACCACAGTTGCGGCACTGCCAAATGCAGTCGCCATCGCGCGAGAACACCACTTTGTCCTCGATGTTCTTCAGCAATTTGCGATAGCGCTCCTCATGGTGCTTCTCGATGGCTGCCACACCACGGAATTTGGCGGCTATCTCGTCGAATCCCTCTTCCTCTGCCTCACGGGCCATGCGGTCGTACATGTCGGTCCACTCGAAATTCTCGCCTTCAGCGGCGGCTTTCAGATTCTCAGGGGTTGACTTGATGGCACCGCCCTCGAGCAGTTTAAACCACATCTTGGCGTGCTCTTTCTCGTTGTTGGCGGTCTCCTCAAAGATGGCGGCTATCTGCTGGTAACCGTCTTTCTTGGCTTTGGAAGCCCAGTAACTGTACTTGTTGCGGGCCTGGCTCTCGCCTGCGAAAGCCTCCTGCAAATTCTTCTCGGTCTTGGTTCCTTTTAATTCTTTCATTTCTTTCATTTCTTTTGTTTTTTATAGAGTTGGTGTTTTTGCTTTCTAGTATTCCTAGTGTTTCTAGTATCTCTAGTATTCCTAGTATTCCTAGTATTCCTAGTATTTCTAGCGTTTCTAGTGTTCCTGGTTACTATATCTCTACGGTTACTTCGCCACAGATGGAGCGGTTCATGTAGGAGCGGATGACTTCGGCATCGTTGAAGCGGGCCTGAAGGTACATCAGTTTGGTGACGGCGCTCTCCACCGTGCTGTCGCGGCCACTTACCACACCGGCGTCCTGCAATTGGTAGCCTGTGTCGTAGCGGCCCATCTCCACGGCACCTGAGATACACTGGCTGATGTTGACGATGGTCACACCACGCAGACTGGCTTCCTTGAGTTGGCGCAGCAGCCAAGGCTTCTGGGGGGCGTTGCCACTGCCAAAGGTACGCATCACCACGGCGCGCAGTTCGGGTGCCTCAAGCACATGGTGAAGAAAACATTCCTGGATGCCCGGGAAAAGCGACATCACAATCACGTTGCAGTCCATGGCGGTGTGGGGGGTCATGGGGCGCGACAGGTCGGGCTGAAGGATGTGATGGTCGTGATAGACGAAATTCACGCCGGCATGGCAAAGCACGGGGTAGTTGAACGTGGCAAAGGCGTTGAAACCATCGGCACTCTGCTTGGTGGAGCGGTTGCCGCGGAGCAACTGACCGCCAAAATAAATGCACACTTCGGGCACCATCGCACTACCATCGGGATGGCAGGCGGAGGCCAGCTCGATGCTTGTCACCAGATTTTCCTTGCCGTCGGTGCGCAATTGTCCGATGGGCAACTGACTGCCGGTGAGGATAACGGGTTTGGTCAGGTTCTCGAGCATGAACGACAGGGCGGAGGCGGTATAGGCCATCGTGTCGGTGCCGTGGAGAATCACAAAACCGTCGTATCTCTCGTAGCGCTCGGCTATGATGCGCACCAATTGAGCCCACAAATCGGGGGTCATGTCGCTGGAATCGACAGGAGAGTCAAACTGATAAATGTCGATGTCGGTACGCAGGTATTGAAACTCAGGCAGATTGGACACCAGATGATTGAAGTCCAATGGCTCAAGGGCACCCGTATGGGGATTGCGGCCCATACCGATGGTGCCGCCAGTGTAAATCAACAGCACTTTGCCTGTAGTGGGATGGAATGGAATAGGGGAGAAGGTGCGGTTTTCAGTCATACGACATCGTTTGCGTAATTTTATTTGCAAATATACGGCTTTTTGTTCGCCTTTCCAAAATAAAATCGCTATATTTGCATAATTTTTGGACAATACGATAAAACATAACTCTTAAAAACACATTCTTATGAAAAAATTCATGGACGAGAATTTCCTGCTCGATACCACTACTGCGCAGGAACTGTTCCACAAGCATGCCTCACGTATGCCTATTATCGACTACCACTGTCACCTGATTCCTGAAATGGTGGCCAACGACCACAAATTCAAGAGTATCACCGAACTATGGCTCGGTGGCGACCACTACAAGTGGCGTGCCATGCGCACCAATGGTGTGGATGAGCGTTTCTGCACCGGCAAGGACACTACCGACTGGGAGAAGTTCGAGAAATGGGCCGAGACTGTGCCTTATACCTTCCGCAACCCTCTTTATCACTGGACTCACCTCGAGTTGAAGACCGCTTTCGGCATCGACAAACTGCTCAGCCCGAAGACGGCTCGCGAGATTTTCGACGAGTGCAATGAGAAACTGCAATTGCCGGAATACACCGCTCGTGGGTTCATGCGCCGTTACAATGTGGAGTGTGTCTGCACGACCGACGACCCTGTCGACGACCTGCGCTACCACAAACAGACCAGAGAGAGTGGCTTCGAAATCAGAATGATACCTGCATGGCGTCCCGACAAGGCCATGAATATCGAGAAACCGGAATTCCCCCAATATGTGAAGCAACTGGCTGAGGTGGCCGATATGGAAATCAAGTCGTTCAAGGACATGGTGGATGCACTGCAGAAGCGTCATGATTTCTTCCATGAGAATGGTTGCCGACTGAGCGACCATGGTATCGAGGAATTCTACGATGAGCCATATACCGACAGCCAGATTGAGGTGATTTTCAGCAAGGCTATGCGTGGCCAGCAACTGCTTGCAGAGGAGGCCCGTCAGTACAAGCACTGTTTCCTCACCGTCATGGCCGAGATGGACCATGCCAGCGACTGGACACAACAGTTCCACTATGGCGCCATTCGCGACAACAACGCACTGATGTTCAAGCAACTGGGTCCTGATACCGGATTCGATTCTATCGGCGAGTTCACCACAGCACGTGCCATGAGCCATTTCCTCGACCATCTGAACGCTGAGGGCAAACTCACCCGCACCATTCTCTATACCCTCAATCCCTGTGCCAACGAGGTTATTGCAACCATGCTGGGCAACTTCCAGGACGGCTCATGCCCGGGAAAGATTCAGTTTGGCTCCGGATGGTGGTTCAACGACCAACTCGATGGTATGACACGCCAGATGAACGCACTCTCTGTGCTCGGACTGCTCAGCCGTTTCGTGGGTATGCTTACCGACTCGCGCTCATTCCTCTCATATCCGCGTCATGAGTATTTCCGCAGACTCCTCTGCAACTTGCTCGGCAACGACGTGGAGCGTGGATTGCTGCCCGATGACATGGAGTCGCTCGCAAGAATGGTCGAGGACATCAGTTACAACAATGCCAAGAATTATTTCAAGTTTTGAGCCTTGAGGTAGATAGGCTTTCTACTTTTGACTGATAATGAGGGCGTGTCAAACTAGACATGCCCTCATTATCGTATGATTCTACTTTTTCAGTAGTCTCGTGGGGAAATACCGGGGTTGGAGTGGAAGGAGAAGAAAGTTCGCCATTTGTAAGCATCCCATATAAGACGTATTTTGTATGTCGTCAAAGTTCTGTACTTTTGTTGTTGTAATCACAAAATACGTCTTACTATGTTTAGTCTAAATGAAACGAATCGCTTCATAGTATTCAGCAACCATGTTGATTTGCGCAAAGGAGTTCTTCCCTTGTGTGGCCTAACCCTGTCATTGGGCAGGAAACCTTCAGACGGAAGCGTGTACGTCTTCTTCAACTGCAGCCGCACACTGATGAAGCTTCTCCACTGGGAGCGTAGCGGATATGTTATTTATTACAAGCTCATGGAGGTCGGCGATATCTGCCGCAAGGTGTTCTGTCAGGCAGATGCGGCTATGTTTTATGAGTTGAGATGGGATAATCTTGTGTTGTTTCTGGAAGGGTTTTACTCATCTGCCGGAAGGATGAAACAGTTTAATAATCAATAAGTTATAATATCATTTATTGACTTGTCTGTGCTATGTTTTCTTTGTAATTTTGCATCGTAGAAAAGGAGAAATGGCAATGACGAGCAGCAGATGGAGTTGGTGCTCTCCTCTCCATACCAGCACATTGACGAGAGCACCATACCCGTGAACGACCAGAGGCGAAAGACCCGCAAGAGCTACATCTGGGACAAGGTGGAAGGCATGGGGAGATGCGGGCTGGCCTTCTTCTACGAGAAGGCTCGCGGGGCGGAGGGGTGCTCAAGCCCAGGTTGCTGCACAGGAGGGCGGCGATACAATCTGACGAGTACAGGGTTTACGAGAACATCGAACAGTCACAGATGGATGGCATCACGACCCTCTACTGCATGGCGCACACAAACCGCAAACTGGAGCAAATAAAGGACACGGCACCTGAGGCCCGCAAGGTCCTCGGATACATAGTCACACTCTACGAGTTTGAGGCCAACCTCAAATCCGCCCAAGCCGACCATGACGAGATGCGCCGCCAGTGGCTGGAGAAGACTGTGTCCATACTCAGCTTCATCAGGCTCATGCTCGAGAAATACAGAACCGTCGGCACGCCGCAAAGCGCCCTGGCCAAAGCATGCAGCTACGCCCTTGAGAGATGGGACAGGCTTTGCTGGTATTGCGAGGTGGCCTACTATGAGAAAGACAACTAATGTGGAATGCTTGCCTACATTTCGTTCCTCATAAGATTCTATGACAGATTTCACCGTGCCTTTTCAAAAAAGTGTTGAAAATTTTGTTTTAATGGGATAATATAAGTATATTTGCATGCTTATTATTGATTAATTTGGAAATGAAGAAAGAGACCAAGGAACTTTGGAAAGACAGGGTTTTCGCTTTCGATGAGAAAAGTCGAGTGCTGTTGGATAAAAGTAGACTTACACACCCCATTTATGAAAATTTTATTCTGTCGATAGAATCTGCCATTTACCGTGCGGGTAATTACAAACTCATTCCTTCCTTTAGAAAGGATGTCGAAGAGGCAAGAGACAGATACATCCCCGACTGGAAGGAAAAAGACCCTAAATACCTCCGACGACTGGAAAAGGATATGGTGAAAGCCCATATTTGCAACCGCACGTCGTGTGAGGAGTATTTCCTGTACCACTTCCATGATCAAGATTATTGGCAGCGCTGGGAATGGCTGGCCGACAAAGAACGTATGGATTTGATGCTGAAATGTTCTGGGGAAGAGGTCTTTGAGGAACTGAGAGACAAATCGGTATTCTATAGTTTGGCCAAAAAATATTTTCGCCGGGATGTATGCTTGATAGACAAAGAGCGGGATGTGGAATTGTTTTTGCAGTTCACCAGGAAACATCCACGTTTTATTGTCAAGCCTATTGGAGGAACTTTGGGTGCCAACACTTTTGTCGCAGAGGTAGATGGTGAGGATGCTGCCCGGAAATTATACCAGGAACTCGTTGAGAAGGAAGACTGGATTGCCGAGGAATTAATCCAGCAGCATAAGGAAACCGAAGCCTGGAATCCCTCAAGCGTCAATACTTTTAGAGTGCCTTCGTTCCGTGCGAAAGAAGGTGTACGCATTCTACAGCCTTTTTTCCGTACAGGCCGGGCAGGGTCGGTAGTGGATAATGCTGGTCATGGTGGTATTTTTGCCGTTTTCGACCCGGAAACAGGCATTATTACAACCGATGGAGTGGACGAGCATGGAGGAAGATTTGAGTGTCATCCTGATTCGGGCAAGAAGTTCATAGGCTGGAAAATACCTCTTTGGGATGAATTGAAAGCCTTGGTGGCCGAGGTGCATCACTCTTTGCCAGAGCACCATAAATATGTGGGCTTCGATTTCGCCCTAACGAAAAAGAACCAGTGGGTGCTCGTCGAGGGAAACTGGGGTCAGATGGTGGGCCAGATGGCCGAACTCATAGGCATCCGCAAGAAGTTTGTTGAGTACATCTCATAGTGACTAAAGCCATTCCCCTCGGAAGATGAAGAAACTAAGCCCAGAAAGGACGATAAGATCACAGTCATTGGTGTAACCTCGAAAATGTGGACAAGTCCAAAAGTCCTGAAAGGACGACAGGTTGTCTCTGCCATTCCTTCATGGCTTATTCTGTTGAGTGAAAAATGTAGTTACTATGTTTGCAAGTGCTAACCCCTCGCCTCTTGGCGATACCATTCAAATCTGGCGGGAAAATGCCGCAAGACATGGCTGAAATGTGTGGTGTTCCGCCTGCGGCGGAAAGGTTTTCTTAGCGGAGGAGCCCTTCTGAATGCAGTGAGCCGTCCATGGGTAGAACGGCTCTTTCATCCACTGCTTTCAGCGTGGGCACAGCCATGTTGCTGGCGGGTTGCTCCTCAGCAGAGCCCGTTTCCTTGTCCGGCTGCGGTGCAAGATTACGAAAATAAAGGCAAAGGAGGGCCTGTTGAGAGAACAAATGCCTGAAAAAGTTGGTACGATAATAATTGAATTGTATTTTTGTAAGTGCAAATAAACAACATACATTCACAATTAAAACCGTACCATTATGCAAAGGAACAAAATTTCCTTCAAAGGACAAAACATTTACGTCGGAATTGACGTGCATTTGAAGACATGGCATGTGACTACAGTCACCGAGAGCGGCTACAAGTACTCTTTCGCCCAGCATTCCGATGCCGGTGAGCTCTTTGACAGACTGAACAGGAAATTCCCCGATGCGCACTTCGTGTCAGCGTATGAGGCCGGGTTCTGCGGATTCTCCGCCCACTACGCCCTGGCAGAGCTTGGGTTTGAGAGCATCGTGGTTCACGCTGCGGACATCCCGACCACCGGGAAGGAGAAGGCCATGAAGACCGACGCCGTGGACTCCGAGAAGATAGCCTGGGCGCTGAAGCGCGGCGAACTGACCGGCATCTACGTCAAGGACAGGGAATACATGGACGACACGAACCTGATGCGCCTGCGCCAGCGTTTTGTCGCGGACCTTTGCCGTCAGAAGAACAGGACCAAGCATCTTCTCTATACGCAAGGGGTGACGTACCCCGAGCGTTTCAGCAAGAACCGCACGCATTGGTCGCGCAACTTCATGAAGTGGCTCCGCGAGGAGGTTTACCTGCTATCCGAAGAGAAACGGTCGCTGGTCTTGCTTTGCGACCAGGTGGAGAACACCCGTAGGGCGATTCTGGCGGTCACCCGTGAATCCGCCGCCTGAGCACCACTGACAAGTACAAGGAGAACTACGAGCTTCTGGCATCCGTGCCGGGCTTCGGGCTGATCATGTCGATGTCGATGCTGACGGAACTGGACAACGATGTCATAAGATTCCCCAACGAGCGCACGTTCGCGTCCATGCTCGGACTCATCCCGACATGCCATGACTCCGGCGAGAAGAAGGCCGTGGGAGAAAAGACAAACCGTGGCAGCAAGCAACTCGGCCCGATGATTGTCGAAGCCAGTTGGGTGGCGATACAGAAAGACAAGGGACTGGGGGCATATTACTGCGATTGCTGCCAGAGAATGAAGCCTCACAAGGCGATAATAAAGATGGCGAGAAAGCTCGCCTGCAGGGCTTACGCTGTCCTAAAGACAAAGACCAAGTATAAGCATGAGCAACCATAAGGTGAACATTGCGGAATTGCGTGACAACAGGAATACAAGTCGGACCGACTTCTCATTTTACAATGACCACTCGACGTCTCTGATGAGTCTGTAAGACTACATCTTATTTGTAGATTGTGGCATTTTCTCCAAGATTTGAAGAAGTAATTTGATGAGTGGCTACGGTCCACTACATCTGATTGAAGTTTGATGTCACATTGCGGCCTCTCGTTTTTTTCAACATTTAATTGCCTTAGAACTTAGAAATATTATTACTTTCTGGGCCTATCATTGAAGTACTTGATAAACTCCTCTCTAGCTCCTCTCCGCTCAGCGTATTGACCGCCAAGTTGTGCAAGCGAGTTGCCCTCGACGAGCACCCATTGGCCCTCTTTCGTCAGGGCCATGTCGAAACCCACATAATGACTCACCTCTGGCAGGCTGCTGTGTATTTTGGCGACAAGTGCCTTCAACTCATCCCAATGGGGAATTTGCCATCCTATGAATTGGATTCCATTGTCTGGGTGACAGGCAAACCGACCTCCAAATTCATCCACGCCCTCGCTGATAAGAACTCCGGTTTCTGTGTCGATAGAGGCTTTTAGACCACCTTGGCCACTGTTGTCGACAATAGACCCCTTGCGACCGGCACGGAAAATCGGGCGAAGAATGAACTCTCCATGAGAGGTCCGGAATGATGGCAATCGAACGGTGTTGACACTGGTCTCATTCCATTTGGCCATTTCAGGATGCTGGATAATTAACTCCTCGATAATCCAATCGTCTTTTTCCAATAATTGATTACGGATTTTTTTCGCCTCCTCTGCGTCGCTGACGGATAGGATAGTGGCATCTACACCTGTCTGACCGCGAAGTGGCTTGGCGATAAACTTTAGGTGCCGACTTGTGAAAACAAGAAATTCCTCTTCGGGTTGATCGTGGGAGATAAGGCAGACATCGCGGTGAAAGTATTCTTTTGCGAGCTGATAAAACAAATATTTGTTTCGAGTATATTTAAGCGTCTCCTCATCATATACAGACTGAAGAATGTCGAGACGGTCGGTGTCGGACAAATACGACCTTCGCTCCCAGTACCCTAGATGGGGAAAGTCATACAGAAAATATTCATCTGGAAAGACATTGCATGAGAAATAGGACTTGACAATATCCCTTTCCACCTTTTTCCGCTTGGAGGAATGAAAGTCGGCATCCGGCAGATAACTGACTAAGTCGTTCTGCAAAGCTCGGACGTATTTCGCCGAAATCAGCCGTCCAATCTTATAGTTGCCAGCAGAAAAAGTAAATGCATGAAAAGGAAGGAATACTTTCTGGTAGAAGGGCAACAACAACTTGCTCTTTTCACAAAGATTCCGCACTGTGAAGTTGTATTTCAGGAATTTTTTTTTTAGTTGATTTCTATTCATGTGATAATGATTTTGCCGCGATGAAGCGATGGTTGTCTGCGCAGATAAATATGATATGCATTCCGCGCATAGCATGCCCAATGAACCTGCACCTGGGTAATGATACATTTCTCGCTGCAAAAATACGTTTTTCCCACTAATTACACAAAAAATACGCCACTTTTTTGTAGTCCACAGAATGACAATACTCTGAAACTCACATTATCCCAACGCTAATCCTACACTCTATGGTCATCTTATGACTAAAAACTCACTAAATAATTTGTTAATTCCAAAAAAAGCATTAATTTTGCAGAAATTTTTAATAACAACCCACAGAATTACGATGAAGAAAATCCTTTTACCACTGATTGCATTACTGGCAGTGATGATGATGGATAGTTGCCAGACAAGTAAGCAAGTGCCTTATATGCAGAATATTGACACAATCAGCCTTGCAAGTTCAAGGGGCTTGTTCGATGCCAAAATCATGCCCAAAGACCAGTTGCGTATCACTGTTCACTGTAGCGACCCTTCTGCTGCCGCACCTTTCAACCTTACAATTTCCAGAAGTGTTGGCAGTGATGGCTCTTTGGCCAATGGTGGTGGTTCGCTGCAATCATATTTAGTTGAAAACGATGGAACTATCAATTTCCCAGTCGTTGGAAAAATCAAAGTCGAAGGATTGACCAAAAGCGAGTGCGAAGCCGTGATTGAGGAAAAAATCGCTCCTTATCTTGCCAAGACCGAGCGACCAGTGGTTAAGGTGCTGATGGCCAGTTTCAGAGTCACTGTCATGGGTAGTGTCAACTCCCCCAAGGTGGTTCCTGTGGGTACAGAGAAAATGAGTGTGCTCGAGGCTATCGCAAGTGCTGGCGACCTCTCCATCTATGGCTTGCGCCAGAATGTGTTGTTGCTTCGTGAGGACAAATATGGTGAGAAGCATGCACACCGTATCGACCTGACCGATGCCAATTTCATCAACTCACCTTATTATTATGTGCAGCAGAACGACATTATCTATGTGCAGCCCAATGCCACACAGGCTAAGAACTCGGCTATGGGCCAGTCCACAACGATATGGTTCTCGTTCATCAGTATCGCCACATCGGTGGCCTCGCTGCTCGTCAACATCCTGAGAGACTAACAGGCTCTGGCCTGACGGATTCATACGAAGTGCCTTTTCCTTGTTGTACCCTTCTCTTGACTGCTTAGTGGGAATCAGACCACAGGGAGGGACTACATAAGGAAAAGGCATTTCCCCTTTTTAGATTCACTGGCGAATTTACGTTTTGACCTAACAACCTTTTATCTTTTCTCTACCATGCGCAAACTTGTTTTCACCCTTTGCACCTTTATGACTGCTATATGGGCACAGGCTCAATATGTGCCCACGCTCGAGGATTCCATCAATTGGGGAACACTCACAGCACAGCAGTTTGAGTCAATCAGCAGCATGGCTGACAAAGGACATTCCACATCTCAGTATTACTTGGGAAGGTGCTACTTCAATGGCATCTGCGTGAACAAGGACCGTCTCAAGGCCATCAGTTATTACGGAGAGGCTGCCGCAAAAGACCAGACTCAGGCGCTCTATTATCTTGGATTCTGCTATCAATATGGATTTGGTGTGAGTAAGAATCTTGTCACGGCAGATGAGTATTTTTCCAAAGCGGTGGAATGGTTGGAGAAAGAATGTGAGACCAATGCCATTTCCATGTATTATCTTGCCATGTGCTATACCTACGGGTTTGGTGTTGTCCGTGATGTGGACAAAGGGGTGGAACTCTATAAGCGAGCCGCAGAGATGGGGTGCTCACAAGCACTCTACAATATGGCACTCGACAAACAATTTGGCAACAATGTGGCCAAGGATGTCTTCGAGGCTGCCGACTTGTATGAGAAGGCTGCCGTGCAGGGAAACCCACAGGCACAATTCAATCTCGCTTTGTGCTATCAGGATGGCGAGGGCCGCCCGCAGGACTATGTGAAAGCCCGGGAGTGGATGCAAAAAGCAGCCGACCAGGGATTCCCTGCCGCTGTCAAACAAATCCATCACTGAGCAGACCTGGGTGAAAGATTAAAGAAGAGAGATGATTGCCTCCAGAAACTAATCAACACTAAATAGAAAGACTCCAGACCATCGGTCTGGAGTCTTGTTTTCTTGCTTCTTGTTCGTGAGAATTATTTCTTCTCCTCTTCCTTAGCAGGAGCTTCTTCTTTCTTCTCCTCCTCTTTTGCAGGAGCAGCCTCTTCCTTCTTCTCGCCCTCAGCAGGAGCAGCAGCCTCACCCTCAGCAGCGGGAGTTGTAGCCTCAGCGTTCTCAGCGGGAGCCTCAGTATTCTCAGCGGGAGCCTCGGTCTGAGGAGCCTCTGCAGGAGCAGCGTCCTTCTTTTCTGTTTCACCACAAGCAGCGAAAGTCAGAGCTGCCATTGCCACGAACATAAATGCTAATTTCTTCATTTTCTTTGCTTTTTAAAATCTGTAAAACTTATGTTTATTAAAACGATGCAAAGGTAAGTATAATTTTTGAACCGCAAAATATTTTTATGAAAAATTTTTAGGTTGATTTGTAACTATTTTGTAATGTATTGATAACCAGATGTTTGTGGATGGTTAAATAGTGTTAACTATTTCTTTTCTCTCCAATATGCTATCTGAGTCCACCTCCGGAGCCTCCTCCCGAGAATCCTCCGCCACCACCATAGGATGAAGAACCTCCACCACCACTGTTGCGTGAATTGATGGAATGCTCTGCTTTGGAGGTGTTATACAAAGTGACAGCAGTGAATTGTTTCACCGTGTTGTCGTTGAGCATGGCTCGGCAGATGTTGTCCATGCGCAAAAACTCAGGATTGATTCTCATCATGTCTTGCCGCACTTGCTTGGCAATGCCAAAGAGTTCTGCCCATACCAGATATTCTTTCCAGAGAGCCACTTCCTGCACATGTCGCTCGTTGGCCAGTGTGAAGTCCTTGAGAAATTTCTGCAGGCCATACACCTTCCGCACGTTCTCCATGTCTTTGTTCACCTCTTTGATCGGCATCTTTTCCATCACAATCTCCATCAATTCCACTACGCGGTCCTGGTTGTGCGACATCCATGTCTTCAACTCATTGGGTTGAAGGATACGGTCGGGTCCGGCGGCATCTTCGAATATCTTATATAATAAGGTAATCATCTTGTTGTTGAACAAACCTTCGGGCGCAATCAGTTGGCCTATCACGAAACATTGTGTCATTGAGCCTTGCCTGCCCACCATGCGGGCCAGTCTGCCAGCCTCCACAAAATGTTCCTCGATGCGCAGCGACCCCGTGCTCAGCAGGCGTAGAACTGCGGCACTGAGCAAATTCTTGTAGTCATTCTTTTTGTAGCGGTGGGCATTGAGTATGCAGTTGGCGCGAAGCAAATTGCCCTTGTATGGGATGTCGCGATACCAGTCCAGGTCGGACTTGGCCATGCGTCTGGAGTGCCAGACGCGATAGACATAGATACCCAGCCATAAAAGGGGTATCACAATAACCAAAAGGATATACAAGATATCCTTTATACTCATGTTATTATAATCGCTGTTCTTCAGCGCCTCTTCCTTGAGTTCCTCGCTGCTCTTGCTTTCTGATTTGCTGGGATGGAATATGCCGCTGTCCACAATCACCATCACCGTCATGGCATCCTGTTCATTCATGGGCTTGGTGGTCTCGGCCACCACTTTGCCGCCCACCACATGGATGGTTCCCTCGTGGTTGAAACTCCAGACGCGGGTGTTGCTCTTTTCGAAACTGCCTTCCTCGCGGCTGATGGTCACACGGGCATGCTCGGCGGAAGGCTTCAGCTTGCGGGCGATAAATTGCCAGTTGAAACCGTCGCCGTCGCGGTAGTTCCGGAGCAGGGAGGTGACAGTGTAACTTACGGTATAGACACGCTCGCCACTGCCTCCAATTCCCCAGCAAATCTCATAGCCGTTGTCTTTCTCAATCAGACCGCATTTGTAACTCTTCTCAATACGGGTTTTCTTAGTGTCCCAGTGCCCTACATTCTCGAATTTGTTGCCGTGCTCGTCGCTCACCTCAAGGTCGGTGATGCGTTGACCCTTCAGATTGCCGATGCTGATATAGCATTCGGTGTTGCTCAGGTCAATCGTCATCTGGCGAACCTCGGTGATACGGGCATCGCCATTGTCCGACAACACCACGTTGATGTCCAGGTCCTTCAGGCGAGGGGCCGCGAAGGCACTCGCTGCCGCAAGCCACAGCAGCGCAAGACTCCACAAACGATTAATTGCCGTAGATGTCATTCAGGTTGGGCGCTTGTTTTTTCTGAGGCTCATCCACTTCCAGGTACTCTCGCTCAGTGAAGTGAAGCAGGGAGGCTACAAACGAGGAGGGCCACTGGCGGACCATACGGTTGATTTTCGTCACTGTGTCGTTGTAAACCATGCGGCTCATGCGCACGTTTTCCTCATACTTGACGGCACCGTCCTGAACCTTGATGAACAACTCGTTGGCTTTCAACTCAGGATAGCGCTCCACTACCACCATCAGTCGGCTCATGATGTCTGTGAGCGCGTTTTGCTGTTGGTTCACGTCTTGAGCGGTGGTCACATTGCCCTGGCGGCGCTCGGCGATGGTCTTCTGAAGGGTCTCCGCCTCATGCTTGGAGTAGCGCATGGCTGTCTGAGCCAAGGATGTCACGGCATCCCAACGGGAGTTGAGTTGAACAGAAATCTGACTCATCGCATTGCGACAAAGCTCGTCGAGTTTCACCAATTCACGCTGGGTGATGAAAATGTAAGCCAGCACCACAATCACCAAAAGGAGAATGATGCCAAAAATCGATACTAATGCTGCTACCATAGTTTTTGTTTTTATAATTGTTAATACTTAGTCCTCTCAGAGGTGGGACGAAAGAAAAGCCCCACCATCGTGCAAAAATAACAAAATATCTTGATAAATGCAAAACACGGCTGATTTTATTGCGCTGCGGACTATTTTTTTGTACTTTTGCACTATGATTGATACATCTGCATTCCAAGGAAAGAAGGCCGCATTCTATACACTGGGCTGCAAACTCAACTTTTCCGAGACTTCCACCTTTGCCTCGCTGTTGCGCGAGATGGGGGTGACAGAGGCACAAAAAGGGGAGCGGGCCGACCTGTGTCTTGTCAACACCTGTTCTGTCACCGAGGTGGCCGACCACAAATGCCGCCAGGCCATACATCGCATGGTGAGACAGCATCCCGGAGCGTTTGTCGTGGTGACAGGATGCTATGCCCAGTTGGCACCCCAGACGGTGAGCGGCATCGAGGGCGTGGACCTTGTGCTGGGCTCCAACGAGAAGGCCACGCTCATCCAATACCTTTCGCAGGCCTGGACGGGAGAGCCCAGGCAGAAGGCGTTGCACCATTTTCACACGGTCCCCACCAAGGACATCAAATCGTTCGCTCCCAGTTGCTCGAAGGGCAACCGCACGCGATATTTCCTGAAAGTGCAGGACGGATGCGACTATTTCTGCACCTACTGCACCATTCCCTATGCCCGCGGCTTCAGTCGCAGCGCCACCATCAGTTCGCTTGTGCAGCAGGCTCGTCAGGCAGCGGAAGAGGGTGGGAGAGAGATTGTCATCACAGGGGTGAATATCGGCGACTTCGGAAAGAACACCGGCGAGCGGTTTGTCGACCTGGTCAAGGCACTCGACCAGGTGGAGGGTATTAGCCGATACCGTATCAGCAGTCTGGAGCCCGACTTGATATCCGACGAACTGATTGATTATTGCGCACAGAGCAGGGCTTTTATGCCACATTTCCATATCCCGCTGCAGAGCGGGTCCGATGAGGTGTTGCGACTGATGCACCGGCGGTATGACACGGCGCTCTTCGCCGGGAAAATCTCACGTATCAAGCAGCGGATGCCACGGGCATTCATCGGCGTGGATGTCATCGTGGGTATGCGCGGAGAGACAGAGCAGCATTTCCAGCAGACGTATGATTTCCTGCAGGCGCTCGACATCTCGCAGTTGCACGTCTTCCCCTATTCCGAGCGGCCCGGGACGGCGGCACTACGCATCAGTCATGTGGTGAGCGACGCCGAGAAGCGCCGGCGGTCGGCGGCTCTGCTGAGTTTGTCGGAACAGAAAACCCACGCTTTCTATGAAAGTCACATAGGGCAGACGGCCGAGGTGCTTTTCGAGAAGGCCACCCGTGGCAGAAGCATGAAAGGATTCACCGACAATTATGTCAGGGTGGAACTCTCGCCCGCTGAGGCCACTCCCGAACTCGACAACCAAATCCGGAAGGTGACTTTGCACTCGTTCAATCACGATAAATCCGCCCTCATGGCTCATCTGACAGAATAATAATCGCCTCAAAGTTCAACACAATCGACATGTCAAAAACAGCCATTGTCATCCTCAACTGGAACGGCGTGAAAATGCTGTCCACCTATCTGCCTGGTGTGATTCGCCATGCCGGAGCCGACACCGAGGTCGTCGTGGCCGACAATGCCTCGACCGATAACTCCCTGGAGTATCTTCGGCAAAATCACCCTGAGGTTACCATCATCCCACTGGAGAAAAATTGGGGGTTCGCCGAGGGGTACAACCGCGCGTTACGGCAAGTGAAAGCAGAATATTATGTGCTGCTCAACAGTGATGTGGATGTCACACCAGGTTGGTTGCTGCCACTGGTGCAGTTTATGGACGAGCATCCGCAGGCAGCGGCGTGCCAGCCCAAATTGCGTGCTGTTGCCGACCGGGGAGCGTTTGAATATGCCGGAGCAGCAGGGGGATTCATCGACGCTTTGGGCTATCCCTTCTGCCGGGGAAGGGTATTCGACACCGTCGAACAGGACGAGGGACAGTACGACACCATACAAGAGGTTTTTTGGACTACAGGGGCATGCATGATGGTCAGGGCCGATGACTATTGGGCCGTGGGGGGACTGGATGCACGCTTTTTTGCCCATAATGAGGAAATCGACCTCTGCTGGAGAATGAGAAACCTTGGACGGCAACTGTTCTGCATTCCCCAGAGTGTGGTCTATCATGTGGGGGGAGGCACACTGCCCAAGGGAAATCCCATGAAGACTTTCCTCAATTTCCGAAACAATCTTACCATGCTTTATAAAAACCTGCCTGAAAGCGAACTCCATTCGGTGATGCGGAAGCGATGGGCGCTCGACTACATCGCTGCCTGGCAGACTCTTTTGTGCAACCGCAACTGGGGTGATTTCAAGGCCATTTACCGGGCGAGAAAAGCTTTCAGGAAATGGAGACACGATTTCGACGACGACCGTCGTGAGATACAAAAAACTTGCGCCGTGAAATCCATCCCACAGCGCAAGCCTTTTTCCATCCTATGGCAGTATTATTTCCACCGTAGGCGGAGATTTATGCAGATGCCTATTTCATCATCACCTTCTTCCCATTGTTGATATACACGCCTTGTGAGCTGGGGGCGTCCACCTGGCGGCCCTGAAGGTCGTAAATGACGGCGGAGTCAGTCTGTGGCTTGTTAATGGTGGCAGGACGGACTCCTGTCAGTTGCTGGAATTCCTGGCGGGCCTGGGCCATCTGCTGGAGGAAGCGCTCGCTGGTGTGTATCTTGGCATAGGCGACCGAGGCGGCCAGACGGGCGGCATCAACATCGCTCTGCCAATGGTAACCGGCGATAACGCGGCTCTCACCATACATATATCCGCGGGCAATGATTGTGTCGGCACGGTCGGGGTTGATTTCTGAAAGCAGCAGGGCCGAACTCCATCCCAGAATGGTGTGGCCAGAAGGGTAGGAACCGTTTGTGCGGTGGCTTTCTTCCTGCTCGGGAACGAGACTGGGCTCATTGAAGCGCGCAAAGGGGCGTTTGCGCATATAGTGAATCTTGGGCAGCGTGCAGATGCTGTCGCAAGTGGCGGTGGCGTCGAGCATCAACTTGTAGATTGCCGGGGTGCCACTTTTGGATATCTGAAGGCCAAAGGGCTCGGAAAACTCGGCGATGATGGTCTCTAAGCCATATACGGCGTCACGCTTGGCTATTTCGGCGCGTTCGGGGTTGAGACGCATGGTCTTTCCCCACATATACTGCATAATGTCGTTTACAAAAAGTGTGGAGGTCGTGTCGGGAGGAGCGGGCAGAAATTTCACCATGTCGGGCATGTCTTTCGTCGTGAAATACGGCTCTGGCACGTCTAAATTCTGTGCTTCCACAGTCATGCTTGCACCGCAAAACAGAATGGCGGTGAACATCCAAATCATTTTCTTTTTCATCATGTTATTATCTATGTTATGTTTTAGTTGGTGTTAAAACTCTATGGCATTGCCGATGCAGCAGTCGGGCATCTGAATGTGTAGCATCGCACATACAGTTGCGGCGATGTCGGTCATAAAGGTGGGGCGGTTGGTGCTCCCTTGTTTCACATGCCATCCCATGAAAATCAGGGGGATGTGGGAGTCGTCGGGATTCCATGTGCCATGCGAGGTGCCCTTGTAGTCGGGACCCACACGGCCGTGCATGTGGCTGCCCTGCAAGACCACCATCAGGTCGCCGCTGCGCTGGCGGTTGTAGCCGTTGATGATGCGCTCACGCAGGAACTGGGGGATGCTGGCCTCGTTTACACGCTCATAGTCTACGGCGTATGCAAACTGCGGGTCGCACTTGAGTATCTTCACCGCTTCTGTCTTCACGGCATCAAGGTCGAGGCCTTGATCGCTGATGAAATCGTGGTTCAGATAGATGCGGCAGTCCATGATGGCGCGGACGTATTTGCCGGAGGCGCCAAACTTCTGGGCAAGGCCGTTGTTCAGTGCCTCCTGTGTGGGGGCAGCGTTCCATCCGCCACCAGGCAGATGGTGCTCGTTCATATAGTTGCCATTGTGTATGGCACCATGGTCGGCAGTGAGGAATACCAGGTATTTGCCACGGCCCACCTCGTTGTCGAGCGAGCGGAAAAACTTTGCCAGTTCCTTGTCGAGTTGCATATAGACATCGTAATTCTCCTTGCCACGTGTGCTATAGGTATGGCCGATGGCGTCGGTCGAGGAAATGCTCACTGCCAGCATGTCGCAGTCTTCATGGTGCCCCAGACGCTCCTGGCGAAGGGCTTCCGTAGCCATCTTGAACGTTATCGTCACACCTTCCACGCTCGTCTTGATGTCGTAGTCGGGCTTCGTATGGTTCATACGGTTGAAATTCTCAACCCAACGGGGAAGTTTGTCCATATAGTAGGTGCTGGTGATGAAGTGCCCGGCTTTGCCGTCCCACCAGTAGGCGGCGTCGGCGGCATGGCCGGCGGGAAGTATGGCGGCACGGTCTTTCAGGGCGACACCGATGACTTTCGACCTGAAGTCGGTCGCTATCTTCAGTTGGTCGCCGATGGTGTTGGCAAGCATGTTGCGTGGGGAGCATTTGCCGTCGCGGTTGTTCACGTCGCTGCCCACGGCCACCACGGTCGTGTCGGTCACACTTGTCACGTTGACACCGTTGAGGAGGAAATTGTTGCCGGCTATGCCCGTGAAAGCGGGTACACTGCCGGTATAGGCACTTGAATGGCCGATAGCGGTCACGGTGGGCACATAGTTGATCATCGTGTTGTCGCAACTGTAACCCTCGCTGAGCAGGCGGCGAAGACCGCCTTCGCCATATTTGTCGTAATAATAGTAAAGGTAGTCCCAGCGCATCTGATCCACTACAATGCCCACTACAAGTTTGGGACGGTCAACACCATCACACCAGCCAAGCGTGCTGATGGCTAAAAATAGAATTGTCAAAATGCTTTTTCTCATAATGCTGTCGTCTAAGTTTTCTGCAAACTTACTATTTTTTTTGCAATTACGACTATATACACATATTTTTTTGCTTTTTTATTAAAAAATATAAAAAAATCATCCCATAATTTGCAATCACATCAAAATGTTTGTATATTTGCACTGATTTAAGATTGATTGGAAAAAAACACATTTGAGACATACTGCATGAGGCGGGCGACCGTCACGGTGCACTATATATACCATTAGGGTGGGGTATTGTATCCACGCCTGACGTGGCATTGTTCTACACACTGGATTTTGTATCAGACCCTGTGTGAAGGGCTGTAGTAAATAGGGCTTATGAATAAATTTAGATACTTCATAGATAATTTCATCAATCAATTTCAGGATAAAAAGAATGATGTTCAGGGTAATAGGAAACAGAAAATTTTTCATTGCTGATCTTTTAATTCTGTGACGCCCAAAAATTCCCCCGTGTGAGAACGGGGGAATTTGCGGGAACCTATTTGTGCATGCACTTGTATCAGAATCATTTTCGTTTTCCCATCACTTTCTTTCGCAGGGCTTTCAGGTCCTTGATGGCATCGCGACCGGCGCGCTCGCCTAATTCAAGCATGGAGTCGATGCTGTTCTCGCTGAAACTTCCCACACCATAGCGGTCCAAGTCGGGGCAGATGTATACGTCGGCCGCCTTGCGGTTTTCCTTGGTCTTTTTCCAGTCGGGGCGCGAGACGGCCCAGTCCAGTATGCCACCGATGCCGAAAGTCTCTTTCAGTGAGAAATTGCGGTCGGCATGCTCACTCTGTTCCAGGTCAATGGCTATCACCACGTCGGCACCCATCGCCTTCACCACATCCACAGGCAAATTGTTGAGCATGCCTCCATCCACCAGGGTGTGCCCGTTCCATTTCACGGGCTTGAACGCACCCGGAATCGCCATGCTGGCACGCATCGCCAGTTCAAGCTCGCACCCATCCATCCACACCTCTTCCTGTGTGTTGATATCCACAGCCACACAGCGGAAGGGGATGGGCAAATCGTCGAAACTCTTGATGCCATCATATTGGCGCGTCAGCGAGTCGAGAAGCATGGTTATATGCTCGCCACGGAAGATGCCGACACCATGCAACGTGTCGCTCTGTGATTCTTTGTCGCGGCTGATAGGAAAACCAAACAGATAGACAGTGCCCTCGCGCTTTTCTATAATGCTTCGGCGAAGGGCACCATTGCGGTCGCCTATCAGCGATAGCCATTCCTGGCGGCGGAACAACGAGTCAAGGTCCTCGGCTGAATAGCCGCAGGCATACAGACCTCCCACGATGGCCCCAATACTTGTGCCGGCGATATAGTCGATTGGAATGTCCAACTCTTCTATCACCTTGAGCACACCAACCTGGGCAGCACCTTTGGCACCGCCGCCACCAAGCACAAGTCCCACTTTAAGTCGCTCGCCACCATCGGCTTTCGTATCAACACTGATGCTGATCAGCACCAATAGTAAAATTAAAATCTTTCTCATTATGAGGCCAGGTTTAGTTTGGAGTTTGAAGTTTGGAGTTTGGAGTTTGAAGTCGTGGTATGCCCCTTAAACTCCTCATAAGAAGGCTTTTTATCTTTTCAAGACCTCCTCCAGTTCCGCTTCCATTCCGGGAGGATAATTCTCCAGTTCCAGAGGGTGCTCTTGCCAGTATTTCTCCTCGTCGAAACCCATGTCAGGCTCCGGGGAACTGTAGTCTTGTCGGAAATAAATCTCAGGGTCGGAGTTGAGTATCAGGTCGGGTTCAGGGGCAATATAGTAATGATATCGGTTGAAATCTTCCTCTATGCGGCTTTTCCATTCCCCAGGACTATACCCCTGTGCCTCGTGATACGGCACAGGCTTCTCCTTGTCGGGACTGCATACTTTGCTGATGAATGTGCGAAAAGTGCCACGGTCACAACTGCTTGCTGTCACCAGCCATGCCAGTAACAGAACAATACACCTGAGCGGGGGAACAACTTTCTGTCGCATCTCATTGTAATTTGTGGGCAAAGTTAGTGAAATCATCTTGCACATCCAACTTTTTCAATGGGAAAAACATGGAGATGGCGACTGGATTTGTAAAAAATGATTTGTGCGCTGTTTTTTTTGCTCGTTTCGATTATTCTGCTTACCTTTGCACATAATATGGTAGTCATTATGGTCAGTATGGCTCCGGAAAATGAAAAAGTTAAGTTAAACATACAGAAAATATGAAGAATTTAGACTGGGCAAATCTGTCGTTTGGATACATGCCGACGGATTACAACGTGCGTTGTTACTATCGTGATGGTAAATGGGGCGAGATAGAAGTCTGCTCCGATGAATATCTGAAACTGCACATGGCTGCCACATGCCTGCACTATGGGCAGGAGGCTTTCGAGGGACTCAAGGCATACCGCTGTCCCGATGGAAAGGTGCGTGTGTTCCGTGTAGATGAAAATGCTGCACGACTCCAGAGCACTTGCCGGGGTATTATTATGCCAGAGGTGCCCACGGAGTTGTTTGAGGAGATGGTGACCAAGGTGGTGCGCCTCAATCAGGAGTACATCCCCACATACGAGAGTGGAGCCACTCTGTATATTCGTCCGCTGCTCATCGGAACAAGTGCCCAGGTGGGTGTGCATCCAGCCAAGGAATATATGTTCCTGATTTTTGTCACACCCGTCGGACCGTATTTCAAGGGCGGTTTTGCCACCAACCCATACGTGATTATCCGCGACTACGACCGCTCGGCACCATTGGGCACAGGACGGTACAAAGTGGGTGGAAACTATGCCGCATCCCTTTTCGCCAACAATCTCGCCCATGAGAAAGGCTATGCATGTGAGTTCTACCTCGATGCCAAGGAGAAAAAATATATGGACGAGTGTGGAGCAGCCAACTTCTTCGGCATCAAAAACAACACTTACGTCACACCGAAGTCTTCTTCCATCCTTCCCAGCATCACCAACAAGAGCCTCATGCAGGTGGCCGAGGACCTGGGTATGAAGGTGGAGCGCCGGCCCATCCCCGAGGAGGAACTGGCCACATTCGAGGAGGCAGGTGCCTGCGGAACAGCGGCTGTCATCAGTCCTATTTCCTATATCGATGACCTTGACACGGGTGTGCGCTACAACTTCGGCGACAAACCAGGTCCTGTCTCACGCAAACTCTACGACACGCTGCGTGGAATTCAGTATGGTACCATCGAGGATAAGCACGGATGGACAAGGGTGGTGATTGAGTAATACCACAGCCCGATTCTTTCTGAAATCCGCCGCAATCCTGACACCCTTCACCTTGCCGGACCCTTATGTCAAAGACGTTCAACATGTGATATATGAATGGACTTTGAGGAATAAAACAAGGATACTATGACGAGGAGAAGGGCGTTTCTGTGAATGCTGTTGGCGATGGTCGGGATGTTTTGGTGGCGGTACAAGATGCAGTGAACGTCGTCCGGAATCATGATGAGTCACAGCAGAAGACGACCGAATTTTATAATGCAGAATTCATAAATTTAACTATTCAAATAAGATGAGAAGATTTGCTTTTTTGATGACGGCCTTGTTCGTGGCCAATATGGCTATGGCTGTGGAAATCCTACATCTGCGCAAGATAGGCCTGCCGGAGAATGCTGTGCCGGCAAAGTTGTATTTCGAGAACTTGTATGAGAACACGCCGAGGAAAATGACAGAATGGGATATCTCGAAGAGTTCTCTCTGCGGGTTTGATGATGAGTATTTCTTCTTCGTGGAACAATTGCCGACATCAGACGACGACCTGTATGCCTGCATCAACCTGTGGATGTACGACGTCGAGAAAGACAAGGTGACCAAAATATTCAGCCAGCAGGATGAGAAATACAAGGAACTGCTGATAGAAGACATCGCATGGCTCCTCGACAAACAGTCGTCGTTCAAAGACGTGGTGGTGAAAGACACGAAGCAGACAATCGGCGTGCAGAATTTCACCAGCAAACCGGTGATCGTTCTCAAGGCGGAGATTTTCACAGGTTTCAATCATTCACCACGGATGACACTCCTGATATATCCTGACTCGAAAAAAGTGCTGACGTTGGAGCACCAGATGTTCGTCTGCATTTCCCATACGCTTACCAATATGCTGATGGCCGCCGAGATGGATTACGCGCAGGACTACATCATCACAACCAGTACTGGTTTCCGTTCCGAGAAGCAACCGCTGAAGGAGACGGAGGAGTATATCATCTTCAACAAGCAGTATCTCACCCCTGCATTGCATGTGTATTCCGCCAAGGGCGAGAAGGTGGGGAGCATCTCCCTGCCCGAGGACGAGGTGGATATGCTTAGATGAGTGCCTGTTTTTAGCAATTATACCGTATGTCAAAAGGAAAACTGGCGAAATTCGCCGATATGGAGCGCTACGAGAACGTGTTTCAATACCCGTACTCAGTGGTGAGCAATGTGCCCTTCGAAATGAGGGGCCATTGGCGGGAGCAATATTTCCACAACGAGCATCCCATCGTGCTCGAACTGGGGTGTGGGCGTGGAGAATATACCGTCGGACTGGCGCGTATGTTCCCTGACGTCAATTTCATCGGAGTTGACATCAAGGGAGCACGTATGTGGACCGGAGCCACCGAGGCACTACGCGACGGACTCGCCAATGTGGCTTTCTTGCGCACCAATATCGAAATCATCGACCATTTCTTCGCACCGGACGAAGTGCAGGAAATCTGGCTTACATTCAGCGACCCTCAGATGAAAAATCCCCGCAAGCGGCTGAGCAGCACCACTTTCCTGGCCCGTTACCGCCATTTCCTGGTCGACGGCGGAATCATCCATCTGAAAACCGACTCCGCGTTCCTCTTCACTTATACCTCGCTCATGGTAGAGCACAACCATTTGCCGTTGCTCTTCCATACCGACGACCTTTATCACACCGAGGGCATCGGCGAGGATGTGAGGCAAATCCTATCCATTCACACCTATTATGAAAATATGTGGATAGAGCGCGGACTCAACATCAAATACATGAAATTCGCCCTCCCGGCCGAGGGAGCGCTCGAGGAGCCGGATGTGGAAATCCCCCTCGATGAATACCGCAGTTACCGCCGTGACAAACGCTCCCCGCTCACTACAGGGAAATGATATGTATCTAATGAAAAGAGGGTGTGTCAAAATAGGAATTCCATCTTTTAAGACTAACAGATTGAAACTTGGTCATAAGAAAAAGCCACTTTAAAACCCTGAACAGAGTCTTATAGTGGCTTTTTCTTGGCTATTTGGTATGTGTGAACTTACAATTTGAAAGTAGGCACTTCGCTATTTTGCATTTTGACACACCCCCTTTTCTGCTTCAGTCTTCACTTTTCAGTCTTTTCTTTATCCACTCCATCTGTTTCCTGTTGGTATCGTCGCTGGTCCAGTGCTCATTGATGGGGGTGATGAGGCAATCCTTCTCCGAGCGGAGTGTGTTCCACACCGCATACGATGTCGTGGGCGGGCAAGTGTCGTCGTTGAAACCCCAGGTCAGAAACGTGGGGCACGTCACGTAGCGGGCGAAGTTCACCACATCATAATAGGCCATTGTGCGGATGCTGGCCTCGCTGTACATATCCTGACGGTAATGGGGATAACCACTGGTCAGTCCGGCACTGCCGGCAGCCATGTCGCTCAGTGCTGGGTGATTGGCCACACAGGCTGTCACACGCTTGTCGAGTGCAGCCGTCACAATCGACAATGCACCGCCTTGGCTGCCACCCACCACAGCCACGTTCTTGCCGTCCCATTCAGGCAGCGAGGTCAGGAAGTCGATGCAGCGCACCAGTCCCAGGTACACATGGTGCATGTAGAAATGGTCGGGCGATTCCAGCCCCATCTCCAGATATTCGCTGAAAGCCGAGCGGATGTCGTTGAAATCTTTTTCGTCGAGTGTGGGCCGGATGCCGTGAATATCGGTCACAAAGCGAATCATTCCCTCTTGTTGGTAATACGGGCGGGTGGTCACCTCTTTGATGGTCTTCACACCGGCTCCCGGAGGAGTCAGCACCACGGGGCAACTGCCCGCTTTCGCATCCTTCGGATAGAGCAGATAGCCATAGAGCCAGTGGCGTTTGTCAACACGCAGTTTCACCAAATACACCACTTGGTCTTTCGACGTCATTTCTTCGACAGGCTCTATCTCATATTCCATCGCAATTTTCTGGTTCTGGGTGATGGCTTTCTTCCAGTAGTCTTGAAAATCCTTTGGCTCCTGGGTGAAAGGCTTGATTTTCTCGGGCGAGAAACCCACTTTCACATGGTGGCTGTAGGTGGTCCCGTCGATTTTCAGTTTCAGTCGGAGGTCGCGGAATCCAGGTGTCCGGCTTGTACCCATGTTGATGGTGGCACGCCCGTTTTTGAGTTGGGCCTTGCCGTTGGTGTCCGCAGGCAGCAGGTCACCACCCACCTCATATTGCAGTTCGCCGTCACGCGGTATGCCGTATTTGTAAAACTGCACCTCGATACGGGCATTTTCACCGGTTTTATACACCCAGTCGGGGTGGTCGGGGACGGTCACCCAGAGGTAGTCGCTACGATAAGGATAATTCTCAGCGTCTGACGGGCTCATCACAAGCAGCAGACCAATGAAAATGAATAAGATTTGTTTCATATAGTTGATTTGTTTGTAGTTTGGGGCTCGAAAGTTACAAATAATCGCTGAAATATCAAAAAAAATCCTAATATTCGCTCATTTTACAAAAAAAAAACTATCTTTGCAAACGATTGTAATATGGTCTTTTGAGACTAATCATTCATTTAATAACATAAAAAATTTTACACATCATGAAGAAAACTAGTTTTATGGCTCTCCTTATGAGCGCTTTGATGGTTTTGAGTTGTAGCACCAACACTGGTACTGGCTCTCTGCTCGGTGGTGGTGGCGGCGCTATCCTCGGTGGTATCATTGGTAACCTGATTGGAAAAGACACCAAGAGTACCGCTATCGGTGCTGCTATCGGTACGGCTGTAGGTGCTGGCGCTGGCGCCCTCATCGGCAAGCACATGGACAATGTGAAGGCTAAGGCTGCTGCTGTGGAGAATGCAAGTGTAAGCGAAATCACCGACGGCAACGGTCTGACCGCTGTGAAGGTGGTGTTCGATTCTGGTATCCTCTTCGCTACCAACAAGTCTGATTTGAACTCTGCTTCCAGAACTTCTCTTACCAAGTTCGCCAACATGCTGAAGAGTGAGCCACAGTTGTTGATTGATATCCACGGACACACCGACAGCAAAGGCAGTGATGCCGTTAACGATCCCCTGTCTGTAAGACGTGCTGAGGCTGTTGCCAACTACCTTGTACAGCAAGGTGTTCCCTCCTCACAGTTTAAGAATGTGACCGGTTTTGGCTCACATCAGCCCGTTGCTGACAACAGCACTGCTGCTGGCCGCCAGCAGAACCGCCGCGTGGAAATTTACATGTACGCAAGCCAGGCAATGATCGACGCTGCTAACGCAGGTACACTCAAGTAATTCCTCAACCAAATTAAATAGTGATGGGCGGATTGAAAAATCCGCCCATACTATTAGAAACCAGTCTTCCGGAAAACATTTTACCATTTCCTTTCATCCAGAATGAGAAAATTCTTCAGATTCCTTTTCAAGACACTGATGTGGATAGTGATTTTCTTTTTCACATCTACCATTCTGGCTGTGATTCTCTACAAATATATTCCTGTTTATATCACACCGCTCATGGTGGCAAGATGTGTTGAGCAGAAAATGGATGGGAAGGAAATGACTATGCACCATACTTGGGTGCCACTCGAAGAGATATCGCCACATATGCCCGTGGCGGTGATGGCCAGTGAAGACCAGCGGTTCCTCATCCACGATGGATTTGATTTCGCTGCCATTCAGGAAGCCATCGAATACAACAGGACACATGAGAAAAAAAGGGGAGCCAGCACCATCTCACAGCAGACGGCCAAAAATGTGTTCCTATGGCAGGGCCGTTCGTGGGTGAGAAAAGGCCTGGAGGCGTATTTCACTTTCCTTATTGAACTTTGCTGGAGCAAGCAGCGTATCATGGAGGTCTATCTCAACTCTATTGAGATGGGCGACGGGATTTATGGCGCACAGGCGGTGGCCAACTGCAATTTCAGCAAGGATGCCTCGGAACTGACACGGTCGGAATGCGCACTCATCGCAGCCACGCTGCCGAATCCCCTCACGCGCGACTCTAAGGCTCCGACACCATACCTGCGAAAAAGACAAAAACAAATAGAGCGCCAGATGAAATTCATGCCCACCTTCCCCAAGGAGGGCGAGGAATACGACCCCGCCACATCTTCCGGCGGCATATACCACAAAAAATAGCCGTACATCACCTAATATAAAAACTATATTATCTAAAGCATCTATATCATCTATAGCCACCTATAACTAAATTACTCAAAAATGACCTCTCTCCTCAACGACCTCAATGAAAGCCAGCAAGCGGCTGTGGAATACATCGACGGACCGTCGCTGGTCATCGCTGGCGCCGGCTCGGGCAAGACAAGGGTGCTCACCTATAAAATAGCCTACTTGCTGGAGCGCGGACTGCGCCCATGGACCATCATGGCACTCACCTTCACCAACAAGGCTGCAAGGGAGATGCGACAGAGAGTCGCAAAATTGGTGGGAGAGGAACAGGCAAAAGGAATATACATGGGGACTTTCCACAGCCTGTTCGCACGATTCCTCAGAAAAGAGGCACAGGCTTTGGGGTATCAGTCCAACTATACCATATACGATGATACCGACTCGAGGACACTCATCAAGAATATCATCAAGGAACTCAATCTCGACGAAAAACTCTATAAACCCGCAAGTGTGCAAAACACAATCTCGCGGGCAAAAAACTACCTTGTCACAGCGGCCAAATATGCCCAGGACACCAAAGCACAGGAGATAGACCGACTCAACCGCACCCCCGACATCTACCTCATCTATATGGAATATGAGAACCGTTGTCGGAGAGCCAATGCCATGGATTTCGACGACCTCCTGCTCAACACCTATTTGCTCTTCGAAAAAAATGAGGAAATACGCCGCAGATACGCCGACCAGTTCGCGTTTATCCTTGTCGATGAGTACCAGGACACCAACTATGCGCAGCAATGTATCGTGTATCAACTCACACGCGACCGACAGATGGTGTGCGTAGTGGGCGACGATGCTCAGAGTATCTATTCCTTTCGTGGAGCCAATATCGACAATATCCTCAAATTCAGAAATTTATACACCGATGCAAAACTGTTTAAATTGGAGCGTAACTACCGCTCTACACAGCGCATCGTCAATGCTGCCAACAGCCTCATCAAGCACAACGAGCAGCAAATTAAGAAAGACGTCTATAGCCGGAAAGAAGAGGGTGAGAAACTGCTCTACCTGCCCGTCTATACCGACAAGGAGGAGGTGATGCAGGTGGCTTTCCACATCCAGCGTATCAAGGAGGAAGACCACTGCCAGTACAGCGACTTCGCCATACTCTACCGCACCAATGCGCAAAGCCGCGCTTTCGAGGAGCAATTGCGCCGCGAGGGCATTCCCTACCGTATTTACGGAGGTATGAGTTTTTATCAGCGAAAGGAAATCAAGGATATAGTGGCCTATTTCAGACTGGTGGTCAATCCCGACGACGAGGAGGCTTTCCGCCGAGTCATCAATTATCCCGCAAGGGGAATCGGCAACACGACTCTCAATAAGATACTCGAGGCTGCTCACACCGCCAATGTCAGTCTGTGGAGCGCCATCTCCGACCCGGATAGCGTGAATCTGGAACTCTCCAAGCGCACTGCCGCGAAAATTGATGATTTCCGACAACTGATTCTGGGTTTCGTCGACCGTATGGTCAATACTGATGTTCATCAACTTGGTGTTGATATCATCAAGCAGTCGGGCATTTCGGCCGAAATCATGTCGGATACCTCGGTTGAGGGAATGGCACGCAAGGAGAATGTGGAGGAATTTGTCAGCAGCATGAAGGACTTTGTGGAAACCCGACGCGAGGAAGACCGTGAGCGCGAGATTTATATCACCGACTTCCTGCAGGAGGTGGCTCTTTTCACCGACCTCGACAGTGGCGACGACAGCGACAACAAAGTGTCGCTTATGACTGTGCATAGTGCCAAGGGATTGGAATTTGCCACTGTCTTCGTCGTGGGACTCGAGGAGAATATCTTCCCAAGTCCGATGGCTGCCGATACGCTGCGCGGACTTGAGGAGGAACGGCGATTGCTGTACGTGGCCATCACCAGGGCTGAGCATCACTGCATCCTCACAAGTGCGAAAAACCGAATGAGATACGGGAAAATGGAATTCAACCCCGAAAGTCGTTTCCTGCGCGACATCGACCGCAATCTGTTGCAGGGAGAAAAGGATTTCAGACGCTCACAGAGAAATGTCACTTTCGGCGACCGCCCCATGCAGAATTCCAGACCCATGCAGAACTCCCGACCCGTGGCGACACAGTTCAGGGCCGACCCCAAACCGCGAATCGTCCCGCACCGTGAGGAACCGCCAGTGGACCCATTTACGGATGAGTTCCGTAGGCTACAGCAGCAACATGGAGGTCGGTTGCGACCTATCGCCAAGTCCTCCACCCCAAAAGCGACTGCCAAGACCACTGAGCCGCTACCAGAGCATGCCACAGGCCTGAAGCCTGGGATGATGATCAATCATCAGCGTTTCGGATTGGGTGAGATTTTAGATGTCATAGGCACAGGCCAGGACACAAAAATCACTGTGCGCTTTCAAAACCTGGGCACCAAGCAACTGCTGGTCAAATTTGCGCGCTTCACAATCGTTTGAGGGGAGAAGAGAGATTTCTAGGACATCTAGTATTTCTAGGGCATCTAGTATTTCTAGGGCATCTAGTATTTTCTAGGGCATCTAGTATTCCTAGGGCATCTAGATACTCTATATGCTCGGTCTCTCTGGAATCCCCCTTTAAAACTCCTTAATTTTTTGGCTTTCACATATTTTTTTTATACCTTTGCGCCCTAATATTGCAAACGTATAATTATTTTACACAAAATGGCCAAGAAATTTGCCGAGTACAACGGTCTGAACCTGACCGAAATCAACAACAAGGTATTAGAAGAGTGGAAAAAAGGCAATGTCTTCTCACGCTCAATTGAACTGCGTGAGGGATGCCCACAGTTCGTGTTCTATGAGGGACCTCCCTCAGCAAACGGACATCCCGGCATACACCATGTGCTGGCACGAACCATTAAAGACACTTTCAACCGATACAAGACCATGCGCGGATACCAAGTGTTCCGCAAGGCTGGATGGGACACCCACGGATTGCCCGTCGAACTGGGAGTGGAAAAGGAACTGGGCATCACCAAGGCTGATATCGACAACAAGGAAAGCGACAAATATATCTCTGTGGAGGACTACAACAGAAAGTGCCGCGAGAATGTGATGATGTTTACACATGAGTGGGACGAACTCACCGAGAAGGTGGGATACTGGGTAGACCTCAAACACCCCTATATCACCTACGACAACAAATACATCGAGACATTGTGGTGGCTCCTGAAGCAACTCTATGACAAGGGACTGCTCTACAAGGGATATACCATACAGCCATATTCACCTGCTGCAGGAACGGGACTCTCAAGTCACGAACTCAACCAGCCCGGTTGCTACCGCGACGTGAAGGACACTACTTGCACAGCACAGTTTGCCATGCGTAACCCCAAACCTGAGATGGCTGAGTGGGGAAGCCCCTTCTTCCTCGCATGGACCACTACACCATGGACACTGGCAGCCAACTCCGCACTCTGCGTGGGACCCAAAATCGACTACGTGGCCGTGCAGACCTACAATCCCTATACTGCCGAACCTATCACTGTCGTGATGGCCGAAGCAAGACTCTCGGCTTATTTCAACGAGAAAGGGCGCGACGCCGACCTCATGGCCTACAAAAAAGGCGACAAAGTGATTCCATGGAGAGTGGTGGCCAAGTACAAGGGTACCGACCTCCTGGGAATGGAATATGAGCAACTGCTACCCATGGTGAAGCCGCTTACCGACGGGGCTTTCCGCGTCATCCCCGGCGACTACGTCACCACCGAGGACGGTACGGGTATCGTGCATATCGCACCCAATTTCGGTGCCGACGATGCCAATGTGGCCAAGAAAGCAGGTGTGCCCCCTATCGTCATGATCGACAAGAAAGGACACCAGCGCCCGGTCGTCGACCTTCAAGGCAAGTATTTCGCCTTTGAGGACCTCGACGAGGAGTTTGTCAGCAAATACATCGACAGAGCACTGTGGGGACGCTATGCCGGACGCTATGTGAAGAATTCATACGACGAGAACCTCACCGATAAGGACGAGACACTCGACATCACTATTTGCATGGATCTCAAGGCAGCCAACCGTGCTTTCAAAATCGAGAAGCATACCCATAACTATCCACACTGTTGGCGCACCGACAAACCTGTGCTCTACTATCCGCTCGACAGTTGGTTTATCCGTAGCACAGCCTGCAAGGAGCGTATGGCTGAACTCAATCATACCATCAACTGGAAACCTGAGTCAACGGGAACAGGACGTTTTGGAAACTGGCTTGAGAACCTCAACGACTGGAACCTCAGCCGTAGCCGGTTCTGGGGCACACCATTGCCCATCTGGCGAAATGAGGACGATGGCGACATCATCTGCATCGGTTCGTTGCAGCAACTGTACGATGAAATCGAGAAGTCGGTGGCTGCTGGCATCATGCCATCCAACCCACTCAAGGACAAAGGTTTCGTGCCGGGTGACTACTCTCAGGAAAACTATGACCGTATCGATGTCCACCGCCCGTATGTGGATAATATCATTTTGGTGAGCAAGACGGGAAAACCTATGCGGCGTGAGCCCGACCTCATCGATGTGTGGTTCGACTCGGGAGCCATGCCTTACGCTCAGATTCACTACCCGTTTGAGAACGCCGAGGCTGTGGACAAACACAAGGCCTTCCCATGCGATTTCATCAGCGAGGGTGTTGACCAGACTCGTGGATGGTTCTTCACACTTCATGCCATCGCAACCATGGTGTTCGACAGCGTGGCTTACAAGAACGTGATTTCCACCGGACTCGTACAGGATGCCCATGGAGCAAAGATGAGCAAACGACTCGGAAACGCCGTGGATCCTTTTGAGGCCATGGAAACCTATGGGTCCGACGCACTACGTTTCTACATGATGACCAACTCGCAGCCATGGGACAACCTCAAGTTCGACCGTGCTGGTGTAGAGGAGGTGCGCCGCAAGATGTTTGCCACACTTTATAACACTTATTCTTTCTTCGCTCTGTATGCAAATGTTGATGGATTCGACGGTTCACAACCACAAGTGCCTGTGAATGAGCGACCCGAAATCGACCGCTGGATTCTTTCCGTGCTCAACACCTTGGTGAAGAATGTCACCGAGAGCCTTGATGACTACGAGCCTACCAAGGCAGGTAGAATGATCGACGCTTTCATCAACGACGACCTTTCCAACTGGTATGTACGCCTCAACCGCAAACGTTTCTGGGGAAAAGACATGAGCAAAGACAAACTCTCGGCTTATCAGACACTTTACACCTGTCTGGAGACTGTGGCCAAACTGCTTGCTCCCTTCTCGCCATTCTATTCCGACCGACTTTATCTCGACTTGGTGAGTGTCACAGGAAACGGAAACCAGGTCAGCGTACACCTCGCTGACTTCCCTGTTGCCGACGAATCGCTCATCCAGACCGAGCAGGAGGAACAGATGGCACTCGCACAGAAAATCACCACCATGGTGCTCGCTCTACGCCGCAAGGCCAATATCAAAGTGCGACAGCCGTTGCAGTGCGTGATGGTGGCTGCCACCGACGATGAGCAGCGGAAGCGCATCGAGGCTGTGGCTCCGGTGCTGCTCGGAGAGGTCAATGTCAAGGAACTGCGTTTCGCCGAGTCGGAGGATGGACTGCTTGTCAAGCGTGTGAAGTGCAATTTCCGCACAATGGGCAAGAAATTCGGAAAACTCATGAAGGGTGTCGCCGCTTACATGGGCACACTGTCACAGGAGGAAATCAAGCAACTCGAGAAAGATGGCACACTTGGCATCGAGGTCGAGGGACAGCAACTTGTCATCGAGGCTGCCGACGTGGAAATCATCAGCGAGGATATTCCCGGATGGCTCGTGGCCAATGAAGGCAACCTCACCGTGGCACTCGACGTGGAACTGACCGACGACCTGCGCAAGGAAGGCGATGCCCGCGAACTCATCAACCGCGTGCAGAACCTGCGCAAGGAGAGCGGACTGGAAATCACCGACCATATCAACGTCACCATCCAGCCCAATCAGCAGATGGAGGAGGCTATCAATTCATGCGGCGATTATGTGAGCAACCAAATCTTGGCTGACTCACTCGTGTTTGCCGACAACGATGGACAGGAAGTCTCATTCGATGGATTTACACTTAATATTAAAATAGAAAAAGTTTAATTACCTATCGTTCACTTGGCTGTGATTCTGTCACAGCCAAACTCTAAAAATTCTTTGAATAATGGCCGAAAAAACTCGCTACAGTGATGCCGAACTCGAGGAGTTCCGCACCATAATCAATGAGAAACTGAGTCTTGCATACCGCGACTACAACCAGATGATGAAACAACTGATGAATGCCGACGGCAACGACGTGGACGACACTTCTCCCACCTACAAAGTGCTTGAGGAGGGAAGTGCCACTCAGAGCAAGGAGGAGTTGATACAGTTGGCTGGAAGACAGCAGAAATTCATACAGGGCCTCGAGGCCGCACTCATCAGAATCGAGAACAAAACCTACGGAATCGACCGCATCACCGGTGAACTGATTCCAAAGGAGAGACTGCGCGCAGTGCCACATGCAACACTCAGCGTGGCGTCAAAAAACGCACGTAAAAGGTAGAAATGAGCACTGGAAAATTGTCGTCACGGGGAATTCTCGCTTGTACGCTCGTGCTGATAATCATTGTGGTGGACCAGGTGATAAAAATACTGGTCAAAACCAACATGACCCTGCATGAGTCCATACACATCACCGACTGGTTTTTCATCAATTTCATCGAAAACAACGGGATGGCATATGGCATGACCTTCGTCCCGAAAATCCTACTCACCCTGTTCCGGCTTTTTGCCGTGTCGGTGATTGGCGTGTATATCTGCAAACAGGTGAAGTTGAAAGCCAAAGTGGGATATATTGTCACACTTACCATGGTAATGGCTGGAGCAGCGGGAAACATCTTCGACTGTCTCTTCTACGGGCAAATATTCTCGGAGTCCACACCAACGGTTGTCTCACAGTTCGTCAACTGGGGCGACGGCTATGCCCCCGTCTTACAGGGAAGGGTGGTCGATATGTTTTATTTCCCCATCATCGACACTTATTGGCCCGACTGGATGCCGATATGGGGAGGTGAGCATTTCATCTTCTTCAGCCCGGTGTTTAATTTCGCCGATGCCTGCATCAGTGTGGGAGTCGTGATGTTGCTCCTCTTCTACAGAAAAGAACTGAGCACTATCTCATTGTCGGGAAAAACTGAGGAAAGCAAGGATCTTCAGGAGGATGACGCAGACAAAAAAGAATGATTGCTCTTTGGCCGGAAGGCATGGACATGCCGCTTCTGTAAATGGCATGAAATGCCTGCTCCCACTTGCCATCATCTTGCTGTGGCTGGTGGGATGTAAGCCTGGTGTGCCCAAGCAGTACATACAGCCGGGGAAAATGGAGAAAATTCTTTATGACTACCACATTGCCGACGGTATGGCAACGACAAATGGCGACTACGACGATGTGGGCTACCGGAGAACAGTCTATAGGGAGGCCGCACTCAGAAAACATGGCGTCACACAGGCAGAGTTCGATTCGTCGTTGGTCTATTATTACAGGCACACCGAGCAATTGCACGAGATTTATGTGAAACTTGCAAAGAGGCTCAACAATGAGTCGGTGGCTCTCGGCTCCACTGCCAATGAGATGAGCCAGTTGGGCTCGGATGTCTCTCAGGGTGACACAACGACCGTTTGGACCAATTCTCAGTCGGTCACGCTCATCCCGTATGCTCCCTATAATGTCATCTCTTTCGACGTGAAGGCGGATTCATCTTACCACGAGGGCGACAGGATGATTCTCAATCTCGATGCACAGTTTATCTTCCAGGATGGTATGCGCGACGGCGTGGCCATGCTGGCTGTCGTCTTCCGCAACGATAGTGTGGCTACTCAGGTCACTCACATGTCATCCAGTTCGCACTACCTTGTGCAGGTGTTCGACAACCAGCGGGTGGGTATCAAGAGTGTACGCGGATTCGTCTATCTGTCAAGAGGACAGAACAATGAGTCGCAGACGCTTAAACTCATGTGTGTGAGGAACATGAAACTGATGAAGATGAAGGCTAAACCTGTGGAGGAAAACAAAGAGGAGGATTCCCCTGCCGCCACCATACCTCTGGGTGGACCATCACCTCAGTCACCCAGTTCACCACCACCAGCATCTGCCACATCCGCTGAAGGCGCACCCGCATCGCCTGCCTCTGGTCCACAGCCTGTATCCATGCGTCCAAGTGTGGATGGGGCACCGCCACCACCACCGCCAGACCCTGAGAATCAGGCGGCAAGAAACCGATACCTGCGAAAACGAGAAGGACAATAAATTCGCCCCTTAAATTGCTCTATATCATGTCATTGTTTAGCATCATTCTTGCAGCAGTCACTTTCTGCTCGCCTGTCAAAATGGAAGTGTCGCTCTCTGGAAATTTTGGGGAGCCAAGACCCAATCACCTGCACGGCGGGCTCGACATCAAGACCCAGCACGAGGAGGGAAAGGCTGTCTACGCCATCGGCGACGGCTATGTCTCAAGGGTATCGGTCAACCTGAAGGGGATGGGTAACGCTATCTATATCAAGCATCCCAATGGATATACAAGTGCTTACGGACATCTGCAGAAATTCGCACCGGGCATAGAGGCGCTGGTCAGGAAATGGCAGTATCAGCATCATTGCACCGATGTGAATATCACGCTCGATGCCACCGATTTCCCCGTGGCGCAGGGACAGATTATCGCACTCAGTGGTGACACGGGCAACAGTTTCGGGCCTCATTTGCATCTGGAAATTCACCGCAACGACAATTGGAACATGATGGACCCGCTGGCCTTCATCCCCGATTTGCTCAACGACTCGGTTAGCCCCAAGGCGCATGCCTTGATGGTTTATCCGCAGCCGGGAGAGGGTATGGTCTGTGGCGAGACCACTCCGCAGCGATTCGATTTCAATGGAAATCAGTTGAAAAAGCAAATCACTGCCTGGGGAAAAGTGGGATTCGGACTTTTTGCCGACGACTATATGCAGGGGTCGACCAACTGCTACGGAGTCAGATACACCACACTGCTCGTGGATGGAAAAGAAGTGTTCAGCAGCGACATGGACAATATTCCCGTGAGCGACAATAAACAGGTCAGTTTATGGGGCGACTATGACTATTATGCGAAAAACAGCGAATGGTTCTTGCGCTCGTTCCGCTTGCCTGGCAACACACTGGCTTTCTTCAAGACGGATGCCAACGGAGGCTTCGTCCAGTTTAATGAGGAGAGGGATTATCAGGTCAAGTATATCATATCCGATTTCTTCGGAAATAAGTCGGAGTATCAATTCGTCGTCAAGGGACAGAAAGACTCTATTTCTGTGCAAATCGACGAAAAGCAACCTGTTTCGGCTGGAAAAGTTGCTGGGAAAATCAAAAATCCCGATGAGCCACCGCTCATCATACCTATCAACCAGAGGCAATGGAACGAACAACCGGTCCTCATTTTCGACCTGAAAGGCAAATCATCGAGAGTCACCGCCCATGAAGGTTATGTGGATGACCAGTTTGTGCTCTTCGACTATGTGAAAAAGTCGTCGCGTATCATCTGTGATTTGCGAAAGACACCTGTCATGCCGCTAAACCGGGAAAGGCAACTCAAAGTGCTTGCCACCGACAGTGCGGGACATACCTCCACCTATACCACTACCATCTTTTATTAACTCCTGAGAGTCGAATTTTTATTCCACAGGAAAACCTAAAAACAGCCTATATATGAAAAAACTATTCATCTCCATCTTCATGCTTGTGGCATCCTATGCCATGGCGTGTACCAATTTCATCGTCGGAAAAAATGCCAGTACCGATGGTTCGGTCATCTGCACCTACAATGCCGACGACTATGGAATGTTTCAGAATCTCTGCCATTATCCGGCAGCCAAACATGCACCGGGCGAAATGCGCCGGGTGGTAGACTGGGATACCAAGGAGTATCACGGGGAAATTCCCGAAGCCCCGGAGACTTATAATGTCATTGGCAATATCAATGAATACCAGGTCACCATCGGCGAGACCACCTATGGCGGGCGCGAGGAAATGGTTGACCCAACAGGGATTCTCGATTATGGCTCGCTTATCTATATCGCTTTGCAACGCTCGAAAACAGCGCGTGAGGCCATACAAGTGATGACAACCCTTGTCGAGACTTATGGCTATAACTCCGAGGGTGAGACATTTACCATTTGCGACCCCAATGAGGCATGGATTATGGAAATGATGGGTATGGGACCTGGCAGCAAAAGCGCTGTATGGGTAGCCATTCGCATTCCCGACGATGCTATCTGCGCACACGCCAACCAGAGCCGTATCACCACCTTCAACATGAAAGACAAGAAAAATGTTCTTTACTCGAAAAACGTGGTGAAATATGCACGTAAGATGGGATGGTTCTCGGGCAAGGATGCTGAGTTCAACTGGAACATGACCTACGCTGCACCCGATTTCTCAGGCCGTCGTTTTTGTGAGGCTCGTGTGTGGAGTTTCTTCAACCATTTCTCCAGCGATATGGACCGTTACCTGCCCTATGCCATGGGTAAGGAACCTAATGCCGAGCCTATGCCTCTGTGGATTATTCCCAACAGGAAAGTGAGTGTCCAGGATATCGAGGAGTGCATGCGCGACCATTACGAGGGTACTCCCTTCGCACTCGACAGTGACATCGGTGGCGGTATCTGGGAGATGCCTTACAGGCCTACGCCTCTGTCGTTTGAACTGGATGGAAAGAAATATTTCAACGAGCGGCCCACTTCCACTCAGCAGACTGGATTCTCATATGTCAGCCAGATGCGTTCGTGGCTGCCACGCGAAATCGGCGGCGTCATCTGGTGGGCAAACGACGACGGCAACATGGCTGCATATACTCCAGTCTATTGCAGCATGACACAGCGCCCTGAGTGCTATAACACACCAGGTGCCGACGAACTGAATTTCTCCGACCGCAATGCCTTCTGGGTGTGCAACTGGGTGAGCAATATGGTCTATCCACGCTATTCGCTCATGTTCCCCTCGCTCAAGGAGGTGCGCGACTCGCTCGAAAGGTCGTATTTCGCATTGCAGAATAATATCGAGGAAGAGGCCATGCGCCTCTACAAGCAGGACCCGCAGCAGGCCGTGAGATATCTCAACGACTACAGTGTGGAGAAAGCACAGCAGATGCTCGACCGCTGGAATGTGCTTGCCCGCTATCTTATAGTGAAGTTTAATGATATGACGGTAAGACCTGAGGAGAATGGGAAGTTCACCCGCGACCAATTTGGGCAGGGCTCCCGTGTTTCCAGACCAGGTTACCCCGACCGCTTTAGACGCGAACTCATCAAGCAGACAGGTACGAAATTCGAAGTTCCACAGGAATAAATAATAGAAATGCGGCATCAGACCACCAAGTTCTGATGCCGCATTTTTATTAGGAGTTTGTCGGATGTGGGATGATACAATTTGGTCAGTCACCATTTCTCAGCACTTTGATGCTGGCGATGCCGAGGCAGGTGCTGTTCCAGGGAGCCGACCGCATTTCCGACTTATTGGTCACACCTGTGACGACGGTTCCCTTTTCTGTCATCACAAATTCTTTCTCGATATGTGTCCAGTTTCCCAGGTCTTCTTTGTGACCCTCGATTAGTTCATCCACCTCATCTGTGTCTGCCTCTTCTATGGTTTCTTTCTTGGAGACAGTGGCTGATTTTTCAAACTTGGGAATCTCTACACGGGCAAGTTCGTTTCCACTGCTGTCGCGTACGTATGCCACGTTTCCATCACCGTCGGCATTCACCCAGCAGTCTAAACGGTATTTGCCAGGATTCAGTTCTGTTTCCTGATATAATTCGTAGTGCATGTCGTTGGGATTGTCAGAGGCTTCCAGATTGATGTAATCCCCGTTTTCGCCTTCGGGAAGAATCCCCCATTCGGAGAGGTCTTTCTCTACACCTTCCAGTTGTGCCACTTTCCACCCTTTTTTATCGAGTAGTTTCCAACTTTCGCCACGCAGATAGAAACCGTCGCGTGTGTTGGCTTGCTTCTCGATTTTACTCACGTTCTTACCCATTTGCCTGGCAATGTAAACACTGCTGCCAATGGCTGTGAAAAGACTGATTACCCATAGTCCTACCAGACCAATTCTCACTGCGGTGTTCATCCCATGCTTGCTGTGCCGCGTAAAAAGAAGACGAATCAGACCATAAAGAGGCAACAACAGGATAAGAACAGCACTGACACCACATACCCACAGAAGCCATTGGGGAATAGTGGCAAGCAATTGTCCTGTGGAGATTTCTGTGCCAAAATGTGTGAAGGAAAAGTCATGCGTGGCAGCGGCAAAACCACCACCTATCAAGGCTGCTATGAAACCTATCAAAATACTGCCGATGGTGATGATGGTAAACACTATTAAGGTGATGGCGAATACGCGTATCAATGCTGTGAGACATCCGCGGGCAGTGTCTTGGTTTTTGGGATTTTTGACGAAGTTCTGGGCATTCCGCACACCACGCATCAATTCCTCGTTGATTGCCTGGGCGGTTACGTTCTTGCCATACATGCGCAGGCGGTCTTCGGGTGTCTGGGCCTCAGGAATCAGTATCCAGCCGATGACATACAGCACTGCCAATGACGAGAACGACAGCAGGAATAACACTACCATGGCGAGGCGAAGAATCAGTGGGTCTTTGATGCCGAAGTAATGGCTCACACCCGAGAGTACACCACCGAGTATGCGGTCTTCGGGGTCACGAAACAGTTTCTTGTCAAGACCGTTGTTGGGTGGATAGGGTGGGGGGGTGGCACCAAAAGCAGCCGAGCCCTGTGGACCTGCCTGGCCACTTTGACCTGTCTGGCCCTGAAAATTTCCATCGGTATAGCCGGGAGGTGGGGGAGGGGTCTGACCGTCCTGGGCTTCCTCATCCATTTGCTGGGGGTCGCCGATGCGGGTGATGATTTCGGTGATATGTTCGATGGTGATGGCCTGAACGCCTTTCTGGCGATATTCGGTCAGCAACTCGGCAACGCGCATTTCCACATCGTCGGCTATCTCGTCGCCACCTTCGCGGCGGCTGTAATAGCGGCGCATGTTGTCGTTGTACTTTTGAAGCAACTCGTAAGCATCCTCGTCTATCGGATAAAGAGTGCCAAATATATTCACGGTTATATTCTTTTTCATGATGGTGAGTTTTTTAGTTTGTGATTGATGAGTTGTTGTTGTTGTTTTTTACTATTCGAAAGAGTTGTCTCTTTACCTCCCCTTCAGCCTCAGCACTTCCACTGTCTTTGTCAGGGCGTTCCAGGTTTCTTCCATTCCTTGAAGTGCTTCGCGCCCGGTGTCGGAGAGGGCATAGTATTTTCGAGGGGGGCCTTGGAATGATTCTTGCCATTCGTATGCGAGAAGGCCTTCTTTTTTCAGGCGGGTCAACAGTGGATAGAGTGTACCCTCCACCACAATCAGGTCGGCCTCTTTCAACTGCTTGATGATGTCGTTGGTATAGGCCGGCGCTCGATTCAGCAGCAACAGGACGCAATATTCAAGCATCCCTTTTCGCATCTGTGATTTCGCATTGTCTATATTCATCGTTTTACTATTTATGTTGTTACATGAGAGGATATATATAATAAGGTGATTCTAACTCTTCTCTCTTTCACGATGCAAATATAATACTTTCTATAGTACCTTGTAATACATAGTACCATAAAAATGCATGAATTTCACAAAAATTAACAAATCTCCACCAGTCATCCCAATATATACTCCACACTTCAAACTCCAAACTCCACACTGCAAACTTCAAACTCCAAACTCCACACTGCAAGCAGGGGTTCCGTGCTATGCACTTCACCACTTGCCTGTGGTCTTGTCAACCTTTCAGGCTTCAAGAATGAATGAACTCGTCAATTCTGCCCTACAACAACAAAAGAACTCCAAACTCCAAACTGAAAAAGCATTTCTCTCACCCCTCACCTCTTACCTCTCACCACTCTTCTATAAAAAAAGCAGCCCGAATCAACGGGCTGCTTTTTTTATAGAAAATAGGAATTGTTATTCCCAGACGTTTTTTGACTTGGGTAAGGCATCATTTTCGAATGTACCTTCATTGGTCATTCCGTCACCATAGCCTGGTTTGTCACTGATAACCAGTGCGAAAGGTCCGCTGCTAAATGTCATCAACTTGGAAGTTGGCTGAATATATTTCTTCATATTTCTGCTTTTTTAAAGATTACTTAATGACGACTTTCTTGCCGTTGACAATGTAGATACCTTTCTTCAGGTTGTTGGCGTTGACACGGATACCCGAGAGTGTGTAGATAGCGTCGGCATCGGTGAGTGCATTGACGGTGACATGCTCGATAGCATCGACGAGGTTGAAGACATAACCCTTGTTGCTTCCTGTGGTGGCAGGTATCTTAAGGTAAGCCTTGTGTGCGCCGAGTTGCATGGAGTGTCCGTCGTTGCTGTTCTTCCAGAAGTAGAATCCCAACTCCTCAGGATTCTTTTGTGCATCCTTCCAGGAGAGTACATAGTACTTGTTGGCGGCATCGTCGGCGATGGAGAGTTCATCCTCTGTACCTACCAGGTCGTTGTCAAGTACCTCGGGCTCGGCTGTTGCCACGTATGAGAAGCCGTAGAAGTTGACGGTGGTTCCCTTTGCGCACAGTGTGTAGGTCTGGCCTTTCTCAATCTGATAGACTTTGTAGCCCCAGCCATAGTCACCGGCATCGTTCATGTAATCAATGGTCAGGTCACCATCGAGCACGGAGATGTCACTCTGGTTGTAGAGGCGGATGTCTTTGTTGTCATTGACATCGTATCCTTCTTTGCCTTTCTGGCGGCGGAAATAAACAGTGAGTTCAGCATCTTTCTTTGCTGTGATAACAAGTGGTGTGCTGCCACCATTATCGGTACCGGTGGGAACTTCTGCTGTTGGCCAATCCTTTACGCGCAATTGGAAATAGTGGGTGAACTCTTCACCGTTGATTGTCTGCTTGTTGCCACTCATTGTTCCTTCAAAGACTGTCTCCACGGTCAAGTCTTCATTATCGACGTATTTAGTGCCAGCTGTTACAGATGTGTTCGCGTTTACTTTCCAGAAGATTGGGTCGCTATTCATTTCAGTGGAAATGGGTGCTCCAATCGGGAAGCGGTAGTCGCCTTGTGGACCATTGATAATAACTGGTGTGCCGGGAGGAATGATATCCTTCACTTCGGTGAGGTCGATGTTCTTGCCATTTACCTTGGCGGTGTAGGCCTTCAATTCCTCTGGAATAGTAAGAGTCAATCCCTCGTAGTAGAGTGTGGCATACTCGGAGTCGGAGATGGTAACACCAATGCTTCCCACTATTGGCACATCAGGTGTCATAGCGAAGTTTTGCTCTTTGCTGCTTTCGAAGGTGTAGGGGTCAGAGATTGCGATTGTCAAATAGCCCTCGGCCTCGATAGTGGCGGTGTAAGGCAGTTCACTTTGTATCACGTTGATGCTGTAAGCACCCCGTGAGTCGGTGGTGGCTGTGTATTCCACGTCGTTCTCCTCATTGACGATGGTCACTGTGGCATTCTCAATAGGCTCACCAGTCAAATCATCAATAACGATTCCGCTGAAGGTCTTTGGCTCAACAACCAGGTTGATGTGGATGACGGGCAATGTCTGTCCATTCCAGCTGTTTCCCTCAAATGTTGAGCGGTTGTCATTGGAATGCTTGAAACTGAGGCCTGTAATATCACTGGTCTCCCATTGGATTTCCTTATATGTGTCGGAATAGACACGTGCCACGACACGAAGAGCCTTTCCTTCTTGATAGGTCAGATTGTCGAAATTCAAGACAATGAAATCTTTCAGGTCATCGCTTGCGCCTTCCTTTGGCCAAATATGTTCCTCTTCACTAATAGCATTAGTCAGTGAAGAACAATTATAGAGTCCGTCCTTAGGCTTGGCTTGCTCTGCGTCGTCTGTCCATTCATACCATACGTCAAGAGAAGTGGTATGGGCGTCTGCTGTTTTGAATCCCTTGAAGGCTACTGATGAGATGACATCACCGTCTTTCAGGCCATAGTTGTTTTGCAATACTTCAGCAGTATACAGGGATACAATTTCACTATTCTTGTCCCATGTATAAACCGGTCCACCATTTCTGTTCATGGTTCCCTCGATGGTGAGCTCATTTGACAGTTCTTCCTCAGCGATGACGATTGTCACTTCCTCAGTCTTTACGATATTGTCGCCAGTCTTCAGTTCGATGAAGGCTGGAAGTTCGCCTGTGGTGTGAGGCTTGAAGTCGAGTGAAATCTGCACAGGATCCGCGATGTTGCTGTAACTGCCACCAACGGGACGTCCTGTTCCCTCAACAGCAGTCATGTCGTTGGCTGCCAGTGCCACATTCTCCTCAACAGCCACAGCCTCGCCGTTCACGTAGAGTGTGGCGGTCTCGATGGCATCGGCGTTAGCGCTGATGTTCTTCACATCGATGGTGGCGGTGTAGGTCTGGTTCTGTGTGCCGGTGGTGGGCAGGTTGCTGTCCATCACATACCAGTCGTGTGCTGGAGTGGCGGTGGGGGTGAGTCCGTAAATGTCGTCGAGCATGGCTCTGTTCAACTCAAATGCGATATAATAGTCGCCTGCCTCCTCGATTGTGGCAGTGAACGTCTTGGGATTGCTGCCAAGATCACTAGCACCAATTTGTTGAACTTGTTTCCATTCCATGCGGTCCTTCGAAGTGTAGACTTTAACATAGGCATCACCATAGTAAGTAGTGTACCATGCGTCGAACGTGAACGACTCGCCGGCAGCGGCAGTAAGCAGTGGTGTGACAAATTTCGCATTGCCTGAGGTGCTCTGCAAGTAATAGTTGGCATCGCTTCCTCCTGCGTTGGAGGGGATATAAACCTGGTCGGGGTGGATAGAACCTTCGGGGAACTTTCCGTTGGTGTTGTCATCATTGCTGAAAGTTATCCAACTCTTGCTCGGGTCGGTCACGGTGCCTGAAATCGCCAGGCTGTAGGTGGACTGTTCCTTGCCATAATTGGTGTAGGCGATTTCTAAGTTGCCTACGGAAACACCTGGTGTGGAGGCTGGCAGAGTGATGGCAATCACTTTCTTCTCTCCAGCATTGACAGTGAATTCTCCGGTTGGTGCATTACTGGTGAATGGCTCAGGCACTGTGATACTGTTGATGGTCAGTGGGGCGGTGCCGGAGTTGTAAATTTCATACTCCAGTGTTTTGTCTTCCGTGATCTTTCCAAAACTGATGGGGGTTTTCGTGGAAGAACTGGAACTGTTGTATGTGGTGCCAGCTTTGTCGAAGATAAACATCGAGGCGTAATCCAACACGCGGCAGTAGCGATTTGACGTGGAGGTCGTTCCTGTGACGTTTTCCCTGATGTAGAAGTAGGTGTATCCGGTTGTCGCTGGAACATCGAACTCGGTATCGAGTACAGTGTTCTCACCTGCTGGCAGATCGACGGATATTTCAAAAGGAGCATCCTCAAAATAGGTTGTGGCACTGCTGGAATTACCTTGTGCGAGTGTCAAGGTGTAGTTGGCAGTTGTGCCGGCAGCCAAATCGACATCACCCGTGTTCTCGATTCTGACTTTCAGGCTGACAGTAGTTTTACCATCCTCTTTCTGACTGAATACAGGGTTGGTGCCAGTTGCGCCAGTCTGCTCATCAGAGTTCATCACGGCTGTCACCTTCAGAGATGTCTGTGGAACAATCTCTGCGGATGTGGCACTGAAATTGTCAAGATAGACGTATGTGCCGCGGATGCCGATGCGCTGAGGCGAATCTAATGTAATCGTCAGGGCTGTGTATTCCCATTCCTCAGAATTGCTCTTCTCGGCGAAATTGGTCGATGCAAGCAGTTCATTGCGCTGGGTGCCAGCTTCGTTGAGAGAGTAGAATTCCACGAAAGCAACATCATTGTAGTATTTACCTGTTGGCTTTGCGTAGATGGTTACTGTTCCAGAGACAACGGGTGTGACCAATAAGTCATAAACCCTGTTGCTTTTCTGATTGCTGAGCACTTGAAGGGCTTGGCTTTCCTCGACTCCTACTCCGGATACACTCCTATAGGAGACGTAACTTGTGTTGCCACTGTAATAGTCCTCCCAAGAGTCTACGATGTGCCCCCAGTTGGAAGCCACGGCAAAGTCGGGGCTTGACGTCGTGATGGATTTTTCAAAATCCACGGTGTACGGCGACACGGTTTCTGCTAATGCCGTGTTCATTCCGAGCACGGATAGCAATGTTAGTAATAGTAATTTTGCTTTTTTCATAAGCGTTAGAATTTGATGAATAATATATGATTATTATGATAATGCGCTTTCGTATGGCAATTTTACGTATTTTTGGCAAAAATAACAAAAAAAATGGAACAAACGTGATTTTTTTTGTGAAAAAATGAAAAAATGTGGACGAAAAATATAATATGCAAGAAGGTCGCCTTTTTCCCATTATTACTAACAGCCCTGGGCATGCCCAGGGCTGTTAGTTTTATGGCCTTTCAAGCCGTTTTGTCATTTCACAACGTTTTTCCTGCTTACTCCTCCCTGGCGGATGATGTAGATGCCATGAGAGGGTGGTGCCTGGAGCCGCCGACCATCAATGGAGAAATATTCTGGAATGGATGAAGGCGTGGCTGTCACGCCGCCAATCCCCGTGAGGTCGGCAAGCGAAATGCTGTTGCAGTTTGTCACATCCATTTGCATCACATTCTCGTCGGTCACTTCCTCCGCGCTGCGTGTGATGAATCCTACGAGCGTCAGGTTGTTGATATCCCAGGAAGGGTCGATGTTGAATGTGTAGTGTGCCGAATACTGCAGTCCATTCACACTGACGGGAGCACCCAGCGCCGGCGTGACGTAGGCGCGCAGCACATGCTGGTGCATATAGTCCTTTTGCACCGTGGGGCGCTGGGTTATTTTGCTGAGCACCGTCTGCTCACCTTTCACATTGTCCTCGGCAAGCAGCAGTGTGAGCGCCGGCGTGCCCAGAATATCGAGGGCACCTTCGGCCAGTTCGCCCGTGACATCGATAGTCAGTTCGCGGGTCTCCTCGTTGATGCTGCCCTGCAGTTCCACAGTGGCGAAGGCTGGTTGAGCCAGGTCTTGTGCGATGATGTCCTCGATAATGGATGGCACCAGTGGGGCATATTGCTCGGCGTAGTAGTTCACGTCGTAGGCGATATAACTCTCACCCGGGAAATAGGAGCGGTTGCTGGTGAACGACGGCAGTGTGTACGCATAGAGCGTGTGCAGATAGTCGGAAGCCGGCAGCGACAGCGGGTTGCCTGGCTCATAGACGTTTACCAGCACCATGGCATCGTTGTTGCTGGCCACTTGGTTGAAGATAGGGTTCACGATCGAGGCCATATACTCATTCTGGCTGTTGTATTGCTCCACATAATTCTTCCTTCGTGGCAACGACTTGTCGTAAATGTAGAAGATACTGCTGTCGGTGCCTTTCTCATCTGCCGATTCGCCTGCTTGCAGCGATACAGTGAGGCGATGCTCGCCCACGGCGATGCCTGCGGGCAGGGAAATGGAGGGCTGCAAGTGGGCATTTCCATGCTCGGGCAGCGTCTCATTATAGGTAAACACTTGTGGCTCTTCTTCATCCACCTGGCATGTCAGGGTATAGGAGGCGATATCCTCACGGCCCGTATTCATGGCTATCACATACATATCGATGGATTCGCCCGCTTTCTTGTAGCGGAAGCCCGTGTCGAGGTAGCCCAGACTCAGTTCCTTGGCGGGAAGACTGCTCACATCCACAATCAACTGGATGCAAAGCGAACCTAAGTTGCGGACGCCATACCATCCCTCGCCACTGCCAAAATTGCCATAGACGAGGAAATCGTTGCCCTTGGCTTCGCCCACCGTGCATAGTCCGCCGATGCCGGCTTCCACCATCGCCTCGGTCTCGGTGTACTCGAAACCCACAATCAGTGTCTGTCCTTCCTGGATTTCCCATGAGGTGTCGCCATTGAAGAAGACATTGTTCCATCCCTCATAGAGACGCTGGCTCTTGGTGATGCCCTCTTCCGACACCACACCGTTGTTGACGGAGTAGAGAAACAAATCGCTTTTGCCCAGCGACTGGGCGGCGGCCACGCGTATGCCCACCACTTTGCAGCCGGCATAGTTGTCAAGGATGTCGTCGCTGATGGCCACGGCCACAGGAAATGTGCCGGCGGAGCCGATGAGCGCACCCTTCATGGTGATGCTGTCGGGGGCGTTGTTGACGATATATCCTACCGCACGCTGGATGGACGACAGCCCTTCGGCGCCGCTGGTGGCGACAGCATTGACCGAGTGGCGTGTGGAAGCGCCAAGGTCAGCAAGGCGCATCTGGTTCAGGTCCACCCGCTCTTGTCCATACACCGACGCGGCGAAAACCGCAAATATCAGCAGAATAGTTTTTTTCATTGATGCCATTTTTATTGTTTGATTGTCAAACCTGATTTTTTTTCACCAGGTTATAGATTGCTTATAGATTTTTGTGTATTCGTATTTGTTGGGAATTGATGCCGAAAGCATTTTTTCTTCTTTCCCTTTCATCTCTTTCAGTTCACCGAATGGTTTTTTTCCCTTGTCGGGTGATGTAGATACCATGTGGCAGGTGGCGTCGGTCGCCGGTGATTTGCCGGCCGGTGATGTCGTAGAGTGTATCCACGTTGTTGTCGCTGCCGAGGGTCATGTGGGCAATACCCGTGCCTACATTGACGGTGATGGTGCCCATTTCCGATGCGCCGCCCTGATAGATAGCCACAATGCCGATGGTGTGTGTGCCCTGGCCGAGTCCTGTGAGGGTGAAGGTGGGGCTGTTGCTCTGGGCTACCTTCGTGCCATCCACATAGATGTCGTAGCGCACCACATTGCCATAGTCTACCAGCATGCCCTGCCCATCTTCGGGTCCTACGGTGAAGTCGTCAAGTTGCAGGAAGAATGTGTCGTAGGATACATAGTGTACTGCCAGACGGACAGTCTCACCCTCGTAGTCGGAAAGGTCGGTCTCGTAGATGGTCCATTCTCCGGCGGGAATATTGCTGGCCGAGCTGATGGCGGTGAAATCCGTCGGATGCTCACCATCGGTCGACACACAAAACTCCACCGACTCAGGATACATCCAGTCGTACGATTTCAGTGTGGTGCGCATCACATACCCCTCGCGTATCTGTATCTCGGGCGAGATAAGCCATTTGTCGGCCATTGTGCGCTGTGGAGAGAAGAAGGCGATGGTCTTGTCGCCGGTGGGCGCTGTCACGGCGGGGTCGGTGGGCAGCATGGCGGGCTGGGTGCTCCATGGATTGAACACCAAGGGAGCCAGCGGCATGGGGTTGGTGGCATCGCCGGCACCGGGGAACCATACGACGTTGCTCATGTCGCCCAATGCTATGGGGTAAACAGGGGCTTTGTCCTCGTCGAGTGTCTTCCAGCCGCCGAATGTGCCGGTGGCGAAATCCTCATAGTCCTCAAAACTGTCGTTGAAAATCAATTCCTGGTTCCAGCGCAGCACCAGCGTTCCTTCCTCGGCGTCTTCGGGTGTGTCGGCAGTGATGTTGTATGGGGTCACGATGCGGTCGGTGAGCGTGATGGGAATTTGAGCGGAACCCGTCACGGTGATGGTTTGCTGGTATTCCTCAAACGCACCCTCCTTGATGTTGATGGCATATTCGCCAAAGGGCAGCGAGGCTATCGTCGCCCGGCCGTCGGTCACGGTCGCCTCGTAGGTCTCGGATGTGGTGGTGCTCACAAGGTTGATGACTTGGCCATCCGCCGGCAGGATACTCTCTGCGCTCACCACGAATGTCACCGGGGCATAGTCGCCGCCGATTTCCACCTCGGCGCTCGTCTGCTCACTCTCGGCGGCCAGATAGGTGGCCTTCACGCCTACAGTGTGATGGCCGGGGGCCACATCGTCGATGGTGTATTCGTAACCGTCGGTGGTGCCTGCCTCGGCGCCGTCCATGTAGATATGGAACATTTCGTTGGGATTGCTCTCCGAGCGGCGGGGGGCGCGGCGGGCTTTGGCCTTGGCCACGGCGAGTTCGTAACTACGGGGCTGCCCCACATACACATCGTCGATCATGAGCATAAACGATCTATACATGTTGTAATTGGAGATGCAGCGGATGGCGAATTTCACCTGCTGGCCTGCATAGGCACTCAGGTCGTACTGGAACTGATGCCAGTCGGTGTAGTCGGCACTTTCGTAGTTGCCGTCATCCAGGCGGGTGAAGTCATTCTGACGGGGATTGTCTATCTTGGTGGTCACATATACCTGGAAGCGCTCGGGGTAGCGGTCGGCTGCCTTGCCCATGAACATGAGCGCGTGTTCGGTGCCCACGGTGATGGCAGGCGAAATGAGCCAGTCGTCGTTGCCGGCGCCACTGCTGGTACGGGTGAAACCCACATATTGCTTGCCGCTGTAGGGGCGAAGGATGGGGTAGTCGTACCACCACGTGGGGGTCACGGCCAGGGGATTGATGATTTGGGCATATTGCTGTACGCAGCGGTTGGGGTATTCGCCCACAATGGGAGCGGCGGCTTCCTGGTCGGCGTCAATGCCGGTCCACTCGCCAAACTCCACGGCAAAGGCTTCGTAATCCTCAAAGTCGTCGAAGAAGGCGGGAGGCTCGGTGTTCCAGGTCATGTGGATGCTGTTCTTCCCTGTGTAGGCGTCATGACAGGGTTGGACGGTAAGGGCAAATGGGGTTTTTGTCTGTTCGGTCAGGTGCAGGCTGACGATGGCATCGGTGGCATCTGCGGGCACGTAGAAAGTGGTGGAGGCCGGTTCGTAGCCGGCGCGCTCTACGCTGAGTTGGTGGTTGCCGCCATAGACACGCACCGTGCACTGGCCCTGGGCGTCGAGCCGCAAAGTGCCGTACGACAGTGAATAGTCGGCCTGAACGAGTGTCACCACCTGGCCCTCAAGGTTGTCGCCAGTATCGGTGGTCACGCTGATTACAAGTGTCTTGTCGCGGTTTTGGGCCAGCGCCACTGGCAAGATTGTCACATATATCAGTGCAAATAACAACAGTCTCTTCATCATTCTTCTAAAAATATGTTTATAAATAAGACCTCCCCATCCCTCTATAGAGTCAAGGGAGGTCTCAAACCTCGTGTTTCAATTACAAATCTCCCGTCTTCGCTGGGAAGAGAGGGTTTTTACTTCCTGGTGATACGCAGGGTTTTCACCGTGTCGCCGCTCTTCACTTTCACCACATATACTCCCTTGGCGAGTGTGCGAAGTGCCTCGGTGCCCTTGCCTCGGCCGACGATGGCGCCATCCACTGAATAGACGGTCACGTCGGAGTCGGAGGTGAAGTCACTGCCGACACCCTGGATGCCCTCGGCTGCGGAGAAGTGGCTGAAGGTGAAGTCGTCGAAGAAGGCCACGTTGCTCTCACCATTCGTGGTGTGGCGTACGGCAATGTAAATTTCCTTGCCGGCCCATGCCGAGAGGTCTACCTCATATTCCTTCCAGTTGTCCCAGTCGAGGAAAGGCACCTCTGTGTCGGGCATCACCGTGGTGAACGAACTGGTCTTGTTGGGGTTGCTTTCTGCCACAAGCACGCTCACATGGTGCTGGGGAGCGGGCAACACGCTTTGCAGGCATTCCCAGTTGCGCACCCAGAAGTGCAGTTTCGACTCGCTCGTGGCGGGAAGTTTCTTGCTCACAAGCCAGTTGTCGGCACTGCCGTTGACGGGCGAGGCGGCCACCAGTGCCCAGTGTCCGGAGACAGGACTCATGATGCCGTTCATCTCGTTGTCGTCGCCGGGCCAGAAAGCGAATTTTTGTCCGCTCTTCTCGAAGTTGATCCACCAGGAGCCAAACTCGTATGACACGGCATTGTCGGCGTCGATTGTGGTGAATTCGGTCCAGGGGTAGTCGAGTGGGTTGTCCTCAAAGGCATAGTAGACCACGTCGCTGGCGAGAGCCTCGCCCTGTACGGGGAGATTGATTTGCAGGCCGCTCTCGAATGTCACGGTGAGCACATCCTCCACAGGGGCGGCAGTGGTCTGGGCGTCGAATTGCAGATTGAATACAATACCATTGTCGGGAGCAATCTCTGTGCCGGCCTCAATCGAAGAACTGAAATTGGGCGTGCCGAAGGTGGCACTCTTCACTTTCAGCGCATTGGTACCCTTGTTGATGATGGTGAAGATGTCGCCGGAGTTGACGGCTTTCTCATAGTTCGCCTTGCCGGCGGCCCAGTTCTTCTTGTTGAACACGGCTTTGTCGCCCATCACTTCCTCTATCACCACATGGGCCAGGGAGGTGCCGCCGTCGCGGCCTGAACTGTAACTCTTGTGTACCCAGCGGAACTGCACGGTCTTTCCAGCGTAGGCGCCGAGGTCGAATTTCTCCTCTATCCAGTATTTCTCATCGTCGTTGAAACTCTCTTCGGAAATCGTCGAGAGGGTGGTCCACTCACCGTCGGCGTAAATCTGGAACAGACCCTCGCTGGCGCCGTTGTTGGGCTCCACATTTTGTTTCTTCACCAAGCCTGTGGCGTCCACAACCAGGTCGCTGGGATGCTCGTCGCCCCAGACAAACGAGATGGCCATCGTCTTGTCGGCGGGCAATTTGAAGTCCTGTGTGGTCACGCTGTTCTCATCGCCGGCATTCAGGTAACTGGAAGTCAGGGCATTGCTCGTCACATCCTCGTTCTTGTAGGGATAATAGGAGTTGACATACCAAGTGCGGTTGTAGGAATTCTCTGCGGCGGTGGAAAGCCAGCCTGTGGGCAGGTTGTCTTTGTCGGCGAAGTTTTCCTCATACGGATAATCTACATTGGATGCGTCGGGCTGAGTGGTGAATGTCCAGGTGCTTACGTCGCGGGAAATGGCGCTGCCATAACTGTTGTAGGGTACCACGCGCCAGCGGTAGGTGGTCTCATAGTCGCACTCTGGGATGGTGTAGGTGAGGGCGTCGTGCAGGTCAAGGCCGTCAATCAGGTCGTTGGCCTGGCTGTTGGTCCCCACATAAAGTTTGTAGCCCATGGCGAACTGGGCCGGACCCCATTCCAGTTCTACGTTCTTCGGGTAGACATTGGTGGCGCCGGTCTGTGGTTTGATAAGGTAGGCACCGAAGGGTACGTCGTCGGCTCCCCATACATGAGGCAGAAGCACACGGTCGAAATAGAAGTTGGAGAATTCCTCGGCACCATCGTCATCGACGCTGATGGCGGTGTTTTTCCAACGTACGTAGGAATTGTCGCTACCGCGGCCCAAATCCACTGTCACGGTCTCACTGTGGGTCTCAAGATTGTAGTCGAACATCCATTTGTCGGTCCATGTCAGACCGCCGTCGTAACTCACTTGCACGTAGATGTCGTTCATCTGAAGGGTCCCGCCTTCCTCGCTGTCGAAAATGTTGCGGTAGGTGAAAGTCACACTGCCACCATCGGTCAGGTCAAGACGGGGAGAAATGAGGTAATTGTCTGTCAGTGAACCTGATGCGTATGCCGATACTTTGCCTTCCAAATCGGCGAAGGCACTACTCCAGCCATCGTTTTTCCAGCCTGCTGGCGGGAAATATTTCTCGAAGGTTTCGAGGGTGTAGCCGTCGGGAATGATTTGCTTGCTGGCTTGCAGCGAGATGGTCACATCGCCGCCATTGGTGTGAATCACCGCGTTGGCAGTGGCGGGACTGGTGAGCGATGCGGTGTACGACATGCGGAAGGTGGTGCTCTCGTAGCGGTCGAGATTGACGGTCGCCGGGTCGAGTGTCGTGCCAACGCCCTCGGGAAAGTCGAAACCGGTCACTTTCAGTCCGTTCTGACCTTGGTTGGTCAGGGTGATGAAGTCGGTGTAGAAGGTCTCGCCTACGTAGATGTCGCCGAAGGTGTAGCGGTCGGTGCTCAGCACGGGGACAGGACTGGTGCTGGGGGTATGCTGTTTCACCGACACATTGTCGAGCCACACCACGTTGGCTATGTCGGTCATCATTTTATATACAAAGGCTATCTTGACTTTCTTGCCCTGCCAGTCGCTCAGGTCCAGGCGGGAGGTGTGGGGGTCCCAGGAGTTGATGGGGAAGGTGAGCACACCGCTCTCCTTGAGCATGGCCTGGTTCTGGATGGAGAAGATAGTCTCGGCATTGTTTAAATCGCCGTCTTCCACAACACGTACCTGCAGGTCGTACATGGAAGTCTCATACTGGTTCATCGGACTGACAATCCAGGTGAAAGCCAGTTCGTAGGTGTTGTCAAGGTTTAATTCGGGGGTGAGAAGCACTTCCTCGCGTGGGCCAAAACCGCCGTCGGGCGATGAGGCATAGGTGGGACCGTCGCAACTGGCCGCATGCTTGCCGCCAATGGTACCGTCCTCGCTATAATAATTGTGCCACACATACGAGGATTTCTCGCCGGTGTAACTGTTCACGGTTGTCCAACCGGGAGTCACAGCGATTGGCTGGGAATAACTTTGGGTGCTGCTGGTCTCAAAATCTTCGTCAAGAAGAGTCTGGGCTTTTGCCGGGGAACCCCATAAAAGAGCAGCCCCCAAAACAAATAGATAAGCGTATTTTCTGTGCATGATTATATGATTTTTGTTAGTTTTTGCAATATAGAGATGGTTTTTACAAAATGCAAATTTAGTAATTTGTAACCAAACTGCAAAGCAAAAACAACAAAATACTTAAAATCTATCATCAAAATTCTGTTTTTTTTTTGCATTTTTACAAAAATAACTTATATTTGCACATCCAAGAAATAGGATGCTTCGAATTGAATAGAAAATTTAAACCATACATTTCATTTTTTATAAACAGTATTGCTATGAAACTAAAAAACTATTTATTTGGATTGTGCCTGACGGGCATGCTTTTCGCTCTGTCGTCATGTAACAAAACACCTAAGAGTGTTTCTATGATTGACGATGAGTCTTTTATGGTTCTCAGATTTGATGTGAAACAACTTGCTGAGAAGTCTGGCGTTTCTGATGACAAGGATTTCAAAGAGAAGATGGATAAGATGCTCAAAGAGTCTGGACTCAGCAAGAAGGCCGCAGATGCAGTGAAAGACATCATGGAAGACCCCGTGAAAATGGGCGTTGACTTAAGGGATCCTGTCTTCGTCTCTATGAAAGTAGTAACCGAGAAAAACGAATGGGGAGAATATCAGGGAGTTGAACCTGAAATTATCGGTACTATTTTCGACGCTGGAGATTTCGCCGAGTTCGTCAACATTATTTCCAAGGAGAACGGTGGCGACGAAGTCGTGGAGAAAGACGGTATACGTTGCCTCGCCAGCCATGGTACGGCACTCATTTTCGATGACGATAGTTTCATCTTAACAGGCGTGGATTCTGAAGACGACGCTGAGGCCGTCATCAAGGATTTCAAGGGTCGTTTTGAAGGAAAGGATGGCGGAAAAATGGCTGAAAACGAGAATTTCCTGGCCATGTGTGAACGTCCGGGCGCAGCACAATTCCTGCTTTTTGGCGATAAGTTCTACAAAAATATTGATGCGTCACAGAAAGAGGTGTTGAAGGATTTGAAGGGGATGGACCTGCTCTTCGACCTTGAGATGAACAAGGGTGAGGCCGTTGTCACAGGTGAGCCTCTTTTCACTACCGAAGAAGCAAAGAAGAAGCATGACAAATCCTTGGAGATGATAGGCGACATCTCTGGCGACTATGCTCCTTATCTTTCCAAGGAATTCTTTGGCATCTTTGCCAATATCGATGGCGCGAAGTTCTACGAAGCACTCGAAGAAGTTCCTGATTTCAAGGAGATGAAGAGTGAAATACCCTTCGATTTGAAAAAAGTGCTTGGTTCTATCAAAGGTGATGTTGCCCTCGGAGCCAACCAATTGGATATAGCGGATAATCAGTTTGGAGGCGCATTGTATATTTCCACTCCATCAAACGATTTCTTTGATACGGTGACAGGTATGTTGAAAGAACAGGGCGCTCCCATGACCGAGGCAGGAACCAATTGCTATTCTCTGAATTTGGGATACGAAGGTCCGTCAGTGCAGTTCGGACTGGATAAGAAATCCACTTTCGTCGCACTTTCTTCCAGCACACCCGAGCCTTTCAAAAACGACAAGAACGCTTTCTCCAAGTCTGATATTAAAGGTAGAGGATTCTATGCATTCTTCAATTTCAAAACCTTGAAGAAATTACCTCTTAGTGGGGAAGAGGAAATGGTTGCAAAGGAAGTGGTCAAATTGTTTGACTATGCCGAGTGCTATTACGACAAAGACAATAAGGGAGTCCTGAGGGTTGTCTCCAACGACAAGGACAAGAATATCCTCGAACTGATTGTCGATTTAATCAAGGAATACGCATAAATTGTTTTTTGCACCAAATTAAAGCAAATATCCAACGACACGTATTCAGCAGAATACGGATTTCGTAACAATAAGAATTAATAGAACCCACTTTGGTGGGTTCTATTAATAATAATGTGAAGGCGACTTGTAAACAGCCTTACATCATATTCAGTTAAAGAACACACCGGAAAAGACACACCTTAAAACAAGTAGGCATGAGAAAATATTTATATGGTATAGGGATGGCGGTTTTAATGGCCGCCTTCACTTCTTGTTCCAACACACCCTCAAGCGCGGGGCTCTTGCCCGACGATGCCGTCGTCGTGGTGAGAATGGATGTGAAACAGATAGCCGAGAAATCCGCCTTATCCGACAATCAGGAAATAAAGGAACAAATCAAGACATGGCTGAAAGATGCCGACTTGAAGAAGAGGACTTCCGACAAAATTCTCTCCATCATTGACGACCCTGCCGAAATGGGTCTCGACCTGCGCGACCCTCTTTTCCTTGCCGTGCCTGCGGATGAGGAGCAAACACGACTTGTCGGTTCTGTCTATGATAGTGAAAAACTGACGGATTTCCTTGACATTATGGCCAAGGAGGGGGATCTCGACAAGGTGGATACTTACGACGACTTGTCGGGAATGGCCCTGGGGAGCAATCTGGCCATTGTTTTCGACGATAAATGCTTCATGGTCGTAGGGAAAGATTATGATGATGACTTTAAGGATGTAGCCAAAGATGTTCTGGATGTGTTCAGTGGGAAGGCAAAAAGCGACCTTCTCGAGGATAAGGACTTTGCCGAAATGTGCTCGCGTGACGGTGTCATGCAATTACTCTTCCGTGGCGAGGGACTTGATAAAATAAGGGATTTCAAGGAAATCAGCAAATCTTTTCCTGATGGCTGTGAGATGGAAGACATTGCTTATCTTTTGGACATTGAGGCCAATTTGGGCGAACTGGTGATGAAATGTGAATACCTGGCCAACTCCAAGGAATGGAAAGAGTGGATTGCCAATACTGTCAGTTCGATGGGAGAGATTAAAGGAGAATTCACCGATTTAGTCTCCAGGAAATATGCGGCTGTCTTCGGTAATTTTGATGGAGAATTGCTGCTGAAACAAATCGACGAGATGGACTTGATGGATGACCTTGACAAAGATGAGCGGAGAATTTTTGAAAATATGCTGACTGCCATTAAAGGTGATTTCGCCTTGGGATTTAACCAGGTCGATATGGTTGATGATGATAACCAATTTGTATTCTATGCGCAGTCCAAAAACAATGACTTGGTGGATGTCCTCAAGGATATAAATTCTAATGGAGAATTGGAAGAACTTGGAAAAAACGCCTATTCATGGAAAGAGACGAGTCCGTGGGGGTTGGATTCTGTTGAAGAGTCTTCTCTCAGAATGCTTTTCGGCATGAAGAACGGAAATACTTACTGCTGTACTTCCACAAATGATGAGCCCAAGACATTCGACAAACCCCGTGGGGCTTTCGACAAGTCGGATATCAAGGGGAAAGGACTGTACGGCTTCCTCAATTTTGCTCAATTTGATTATTTCGGCTATTACAGCGAAGTGTACGAGGTGTTGGCTAAGTATCTTGATTTTGCTGAGGTCTATATTGAGGAGGATGGGTGCAGCGTGATGAGGGTGGCCATCAAGAATAAGAACAAGAATCCTCTTGAGATTATCTATTCCATGACTGCCGATATCATTGGAGCCTTCGATGAATGGCTATATTTGGATGAAAACTATGCTGAGGAGCCTGCCCCTGTGGATGATGAAGATGACTATGCTGTGGAGGCTGCCCCTGTGGATGACCATGACCTGTATTAGCATTCTTTATTATTCAATGGTATTGTCCCTTTAACACCTTTTACAATAGTAATCATGTTCAACCGTCTCCTCAACAAACTTCTCAGCCGCCATGTCAGTCCCTGGCAGATGGCGGGTTTCGTCCTGGCCAATCTATGCGGTATGGCCATCGTCCTGGCAGCAGTGCAGTTCGCCACGGATGTCATCCCTATATTCACAGGAGGTGACAGTTTTATCAAGCCAGGGCAGATGGTTGTGGTGAAGAAAGTCAATCTCCTTCGCACCGTCTCGGGAGTGGCACCCACATTCAAAAGCAAGGAAATCCAGGAACTGCGGAATCAGCCTTTTGTCAGTGATGTGGGCGAGTTCGTCTCTTCCCGTTTCTCTGTCTTTGCCACTATCGGAATCGACGACATGAGTATGTCGACAGAGATGTTTTTCGAAGCCGTGCCCGACAAGTACATCGACATCGACCTGAAAAAATGGAAATATAATCCCAATTCTGATGTCTTGCCCATTATCTTGCCACAAAACTACCTGAATCTTTATAACTTCGGGTTCGCCACAAGCAGGGGACTGCCCACGGTCTCTGCCGATTTGGTAGGGAAAATACCCATTCATCTGGTTTTAAGAGGAAATGGAGGAACACGTACGATGGATGGAAAGGTGGTGGGATTCTCAAAAACACTCAACACCATCCTCGTCCCTATGGCCTTCATGCAGGAGGCCAACTCACAGATGGCGGAAGAGACAGAAGAGGCACTGCCCTCGAGACTGATGGTGGAAATGTCGAATCCGGCAGACAACCGGATAGCAGAGTTTCTGGAGGATAACAACTACGACACGGAGGGACATGACACCGATGCCTCGCGCACGGCTTCTTTCCTCAGACTGATGGTAGGCATTGTCATGGCGGTGGGCATCGTCATCACCGCTTTGGCTTTCTATGTGCTGCTGCTCAGCATTTTCCTGCTTTTGCAAAAGCACACCTACAAAATCGATTCCCTCCTGCTTATAGGATATTCTCCGGCACAGGTGGCAAGACCTTTCCATCTGCTGGCCGTCTTTCTGAATGTGATAGTGCTGGTTGTCGCGTTTATCGTGGTAGGGAAAGTTCGTGGCTATTACATGGAGCGTTTCGAGGCATTATATCCCAATATCCAGGAAGGCTCCTTGTCGCCAGCCATTATGGCCGGATTTGCCATTTTCCTGATTGTGGCGGTGCTCAATTTCATCGCTATTCAGAGAAAGGTAAAAACCATCTGGCACATTCACGAGTAGAGTGCCCGTGGAGGGCAACCGTCATGCGTGGCAATTGTGAACAAAATCAAGACGATATTTTTGCATACTCTAAAAAAATCCCTAACTTTGCACCAACATCCTCTATTCTTTACAATTTCGAAAAACTTCTAATAAAAATTAGCGACTCAGGACAATGATATCTGCACATACGAGCAACCCCAAACACTCAACCAACATGCGTTATTCTTTCATTTTTTTAGCCATGCTCTTTCTGCTTCCGATATCGGCCAAGGACAAGAAGCAGATAGAGGGTAATTCACCCTACGATTATAAGTTCTCTTACATCAAGGAACAACATCTGCTCAGCGGAGACAGTGGACTGACCATTGTCACGCTCAATCTGGAATGGCCAGAGGTGCTCAATCACTATACTTCAGAGAATTTGCAACTTTTCCTTTGCCAGCATCTTTTTTCCAATAATGAGACCTCGTTGGGAAAAGGACTGAGCGCTTTCCTGAACTCACGGGGGAAAGAAATCAGCCGTATGCCCGACAACCCTGGAAAAATCAACTACATCTCTATCGACCTGGAAGGTATTGCGTGGGAAAAAGACAGATACATCTCTTACAAATATAGCGTCTATAAGCGCAATAGCGACTCCTTGAGCCTGTCACAAAATGATTTCCATCTCTTCACGCACGATATTGCCATGGACAAGATTTACATGACACCCAATCTCATTAAGCACAGTTATAATCCAGGCTCCGCATATCATGAGATTTTGTTGACAATGGTGCTGACTAATATGGGGCCCGACGACGAATTCCTGATAGATGAAATACCAGGGGAGAGTTGTTTGGTTCCCGGAGGAATGGCATTGGCGCTTAAGGATGTCAACGAAATGGACGACCACTATAAGATAGTCGTCATACCCAGGCATCAGATAAAAGGTATGGTCTATCAGGATGCGTGGAAGATGCTTGGGCGAAAAATAGAGAAGAGAAAACTCTCTACGGTAGTGGAAATGGATGCTGTTTACGACAGCGACCCTGTGACGGGAATCGACACCACGCATGTATATAAGGTGGTGGATACCAAACCTGAATATATGGAGGGTATGGAGGGTATCATTGAGTATATGAGTAAAAATGTGAAGTATCCGCAATACGAGTCTATCCTCGGAGTGCAGGGCAAAGTCGTTGTGCAGTTTGTTGTTGAAAGAGACGGCTCCGTTTCCCATCCGGTCGTTCTGGAGCCCGTCACACCGGGACTGGCGCAGGAAGCGGTGAGGTTGGTACTCGCTATGCCAAAGTGGAAACCGGCAACAAAAAATGGGGTTCCGGTCAGAACGCTCTGCCATCTCCCCATTTCTTTCCGGCAACAACCCAATTAGTCGCTTGTAAACCAGAATGTTTTAAATTTCCCCTTAAAAAGTTATTTCCAATTCCACCGGGCAGTGGTCGGAACCAAGGATGTCGGTGTGAATACTGGCACTTCTCACTTGTTCCATCAGCCGCTCGGAAACGACAAAATAGTCGATACGCCACCCTGCGTTCTTCTCACGTGCACGGAAGCGATACGACCACCACGAATATGTCACCTCGTCGGGGTGGAGGCGACGGAATGTGTCGGCAAAACCGGCGGAGAGCAGCGTGCCGAATTTCTCACGCTCCTCATCGGTGAAACCGGCATTGCGGCGGTTGGTCTTGGGGTTCTTCAGGTCTATCTCCTCATGGGCCACATTCATGTCACCACACACTATCACGGGTTTCCTCGCGTCAAGCCCCTGCAGATAGCCACGGAAGGCGTCTTCCCAGGTCATACGGTAGTCCAGACGCCGCAGTCCGTCTTGTGAGTTGGGCGTATAGACATTCACCAGGAAAAAATCCTCCATCTCAAGCGTGATGACACGGCCCTCATGGTCGTGCTCATCTATGCCGATGCCGTAGGCCACGTTCAGAGGGCGCTGGCGGGTGTAGATGGCGGTGCCGGAATAACCTTTCTTCTCGGCATAGTTCCAGTATGACTCATAACCCTCAAACGACAGGTCCAACTGACCCTCTTGCATCTTTGTCTCTTGCAGACAGAAAAAATCGGCATCCAGATGTGCAAATGCGTCGGCAAAACCTTTGCCGGCGCATGCGCGGAGACCGTTGACATTCCAGGAAATCAGTCTCATCGTTTAAAATACTTTATTTCCTAATATGTACATCACTCTGTTGACAGAGTTGGTGCTTCCGTCAACGGTGATACCCTTTATCAGGATGTAACTCAGGAACTTTTTGTCGTAGAATTGACCAATGGCATAGTAGGTATAATAGCCATAGCCACTCGCCTGGGTCACTTGTTGCATGAATTCTATGGTTACTTCGTGCCCTTTGCCCTCCTCGTCGACGATGGAGAATGTTTTCTTCCCTTCTGTCGGAATCGACCAGAACGTGTAGTAACCTGTTTGCTCGCTGTCGTTCACATAGGGTATGAGGTTGGAATTCAATACAAGCATCGCATCACTGTTGTTGAGCAACTTGCGGTGGATGGAGTTGCCTATTCCCTGGGAGAACACTTTTACAGGTACTTGCGAGACGGTGAGAGTGGAGTCGGGAGCAGTCACCTTCCAGTCCACATCCACAGAGTCGGCCAATAGAGTGGTGTCGTTGATGAAGAACAGTTGGCCGCTGTAGAATCCTTGAATAGCCGCTAATTGCTCGGCTCTCTGTTGTGCGGTCAGCGGACTCAAGGTGTTCTTGTCGTCATCATCATCATCGCTCAGACAAGAGGTGAACGATGCACTGGCCACAATCGTGCAAATGAATAGATAAAATAATTTTTTCATTTCTTTGTTTTGTATTTCTTGAAAGTTGATTTTTCCTGAAAACGCACATCGATGGCAAATCTTGCTTCAAAAAACGGAAAAAATCTTTTCCCGCATCTTTTCGACTTGATTTCACCCATGTAGCAGGTTCATGAATTCCTCGCGGGTCTTGGCCTGGTTGAAAGCACCACAGAAATCGCTGGTCGTGGTGACGGAGTTTTGCTTCTCCACACCGCGCATCTGCATGCACAAATGGCGGGCTTCCACCACCACCATCACTCCAAGTGGATGAAGGGTGCTGTCGATACAGTCCTTGATTTGCTGGGTCATGCGCTCCTGTACCTGCAGGCGGTGACTGAAAATATCCACCACGCGGGCTATTTTGCTCAGCCCCGTGATGTAGCCGTTGGGGATGTAGGCCACGTGGGCCTTGCCGAAAAATGGAAGCAGATGGTGCTCACACATCGAGAAAAAGTCGATGTCCTTCACAATCACCATCTGACTGTATTTCTCCTCAAAAAGTGCATCGGTAAGCACCTTGTGGGGGTCTTGCTGATAACCACGGGTGAGGGTCTGCATGGCTTTGGCCACGCGCATCGGCGTCTTGAGAAGTCCCTCACGACCAGGGTCCTCGCCCAGCAGGCGAAGCACATCATGATAATGAGAGGCCAGTTCCTCCAGACCCTCACGGATTCCTGTTTCTTGTTCCATTTCTTGATTATCTCCTTCTCACTGATACGGTGACAGGGGTTTTTACCACACAGGCTGTCTTGTAACCCAGATTCTTCACTCGCTTCAGGAGGCTGTTGGCGTCTTCCTCCTTGGCATAATTGCCGATACGGCACACCCAGCGGGGTGAATAGAAATGCACATACACCGGCTGACCGGGCATCTCTTTCTTGATCTTCCTGCCTGCCTCCTGCGCTTTCTCTCGGTCGGCACGGGTGTTGCGGCCGGCGAACACCTGAACACGATAGCCCATCACACGCCGGCCATTGCTCATCACTTTCTTGCTCGTGGAGGTGGCACCGGCGGCCGACTCGCTCTCGCGAACTCTTTTGTCGCGGGCGGCTTCACGGGCCTCTATCTCCTTGGCACGGCGCTCCTTGTCGCGCTCTTTCTCAGCCTCACTCTTCTTTTCCGGGCGTCTCTCGCTCTTCTTTTCTGATGCTTTTTCGTGCGAGGCGGTGTTTTCCTTGCTCTTCTCTGGCTCCTTTGCCGCTGGGGCAGATTCCGAGGACGACTTGCCGGGGCCGTTCACCACCTTGTTGATGTCATCACTCTGATGAACAGTCACCGCACCGTCTCTTTTCTTCTCGGGCCCATCCTGGGCAAATAGCGGAGATACCGCAAATACCATCAGGACAAGAACTGTTAGGATTTTTTTCATCTCTCTCATTCGCATTATTGTGGATAGTGTCATTCTCTTCCCATTCCCCATAATTCCCCACCCCTTCGCGGGGTGGGGAAGGGGGAGAAGATGGTATTGTCCCTGTTACTCCCTGTTACTCCCTTTTAAATTCCTTTCAACTACCTTTCAATCAAAAGGCGTCAATGATTCCCTTGAAGTCGGCTGCCTTCAGAGAGGCACCACCAATCAGACCGCCATCGATGTCGGGCTTGGCAAACAATTCCTTGGCATTGCTGGCCTTGCAACTGCCACCATAAAGGATAGTGGTGTCGTCGGCAATCTCCTTGCCATACTTCTCGGCAATCACGCCACGGATGTAGGCATGAATCTCCTCGGCCTGGTCGGCAGTGGCAGTCTTGCCTGTACCGATAGCCCAGATTGGCTCATAGGCAATGATGATGTTCTTGAACTCATCGGCGCTCAGATTGAACACGCTGCCCTCCAACTCGGCTTTCACAACCTCGTTCTGCTGGTTGGCTTCACGCTCCTCGAGGCTCTCGCCGATGCAGAAAATCACTTTCAGACCGTTGGCAAGTGCCAGCAGCACTTTCTCCTTCAGAATCTCTGGAGTCTCAGCATAATAGCCGCGGCGCTCCGAGTGACCCAGAATCACATACTGGGCACCAGTGCTCTTCACCATCTCTGCCGACACCTCGCCGGTATAGGCACCTTTGACCTTGTCGGCGCAGTTCTCTGCACCCAGACCGATGATGTCCTGGTTAAGGAACTGGGCTATGCTGGCCAGATGGATGAAAGGAGTACAAATCACCACACCACAATTGGGCTTGTTGGCACTAAGGGTTTCGTTCAATTCCTGAGCCAAGGCGACTCCGTCTTGCAGGGTCATGTTCATTTTCCAGTTGCCTGCTACAATTTTCTTTCTCATTGTTCTTGTTTTTGGTTTTATTGTGAATGATTATAATCTATTTCCGGCGGCGCACCCAGCGTGTCCATGCCCAGAGGCGGTCGGCAAAGGTAAGCACAAGCAGTGGAAGTGCAAACCATATAAAGATGCGGAACAATTTCCGCGCGACCGAGTCGGTGGGCATCGACCCTATCTCCAGTTTCTCCAGACGGTCGGTCAGCATACTGGCATCGGGCAGGTAATTGTGGCTCCATTTACGCACCACCTTGCCGTCGTGAAGCAACAGCAGACCGGGGTTGCTGCGGATGATGGTCTTCAGAGTGACACCATCGGTGTGGCAGAATGGGTATTCGGCGCCTGTAAGGTCACACCATCGCTGGATGGCATCCGAGCCACTCGACGTGAGGCAATAGAAACCGTAGTCGTTGTCCTGGCAGTATTCGTAAATCTGGTCGATGGAGCCGAAATTGCTGTCGTTGGCATGCTCCAAATAGGGCGATATCAGCAGGAAATTATAGCCCTCGTCAGAAAGAATCACGTCGGTGAGGTCGTCGCCGCTCTCCACATCTTCTATCATGAAATCATGGATCGGGGGGATATAGCCCTCGCGCGTCATGACGCTCTTGCTGTCGATAAACGTCCAGGTGGAGTCGGGGTAATTCTCAAGGGTGAACTCGCGCCGCTCACCGTCTTTCTCCAGAATAAAAGTGGTCTCAAATTCCGGCTGGGCCTCACCCTCGGGTATCTCCATGCCCTTGCGCAGGTCGGCACCCACATGATAGGGGCGGAAGTCGAAAATCGGAAGGTCGTACAGACAATACACGCTCACTGCGATGATGAACAGCAGGGTGTAGTTCACGACAATCCATTGGTTGCCCTTCGAGATGAAACGCATCATGTGAAGAGGCCACAGGCAGACCACCACAGCGGCAAACAGCAGAACGATGTTCTTCAAAAGCGTCTGCCCGTTGGTCAGCACTATAGCGTCGCCAAAGCACCCGCAGTCACTCACGGGGTCGGCAATCCAAATCCACAGTGTCACCAGCGTCATTACTACCATCAGCGCCAGGATGAGTCTCGATGTCACACGGCGGTGGATGGCAAACAGCAGCAGAATGCCTAAGATAAACTCAATCGCTGCCAGCATCACGGAGAGGGCAAGCGTCAGCCAGTCGGGCAGCAGACTCCCAAGCGACAGCGCACCCAGGTAGTCCTGGATTTTGTACTGAGTGCCCAGGGGGTCGATGGCTTTGACAAATCCCGAGAATATCAGTGTCACCGACAAAAGCAGGCGACACAGATTCACCAATATGGTCTTTAACTTACTCACTGAGTTTAATCAACCCGAAAAGGGCATAGTTGATGATGTCCATGTAGTTGGATGCCACGCCTTCCGAGACATAGGTCTCGCCGTCGTGGTCCTCTATCTCCTTAATCCGCTGAATCTTCGTCAGGATAAAGTCGGTGTAACTGCTCAGGCGCATCGAGCGCCATGCCTCGTCGTAGTCATGGTTCTTGCGAAGCATCAGTTGCAAGGTCTCCTCGGCCAGGCGGTCGTAATGCGAAAGGGCGGTCTCGTTGTCCATGTCGGTGGTGTCGGAGCACCCAAGTTCGGTTTGAATCAGCCCGATGATGCCGTAATTAATCAAGGCGATGAATTCCGGCCGGATGCCCTCGCCCACAAGCGACTTCTTCTTGGTCTCAAGAGAGCGGATACGCTTCGCCTTGATAAACAACTGGTCGGTCAGGGAAGAGGGGCGGAGAATACGCCACGAAGCACCATAGTCATGGAGTTTCTTCTTGAATAGTTCACGACATTCCGACAACGCCGTACGCGACTGGGTTTCTGTTTTGGTCGTCTCTTTTGCCATTGCTGATTAGAATGAAAATGCAGGTGCAATGCGCCTACATTCATGAATTGCGCTGCAAATTTAGCGCATTTTGTCGAATTATGCAAAATTGAAACATTAATATGTGTTATAAACTCGCAATCTCATCTACTCCCATGTCGCTTTTGGCAAATCTAAAACGCAGAATTCAAATTTCTCTGTCGATGTCATTGCTGTGAGATGTCCAGTGGCTTGTTAGAACAGAACATCGCAATCTCCTCGTCGAAAACCTCAATAATATCAAGTTTTCGGTTCGTTCGGTCAATCACCTCTCTAAAAACGAAAATGCCATAAGTGGCAGTGCAAACCTCGTAGGGAATTAGCTCGTCTAATTCCGCACACAACAAGAACGAGCGCCGTCGGCATCCTCTTCCAAGAAGAATGCAAAAATTCAAGTAGTTTGTGATAAAAAGATTAACTGAGAGACTTATGTCACTAAATCGAATTCAAGAACTTCCAGAAAGATGACAAAAATCCAATAATTCCATATTTATTTAAGTAACGAACACGAGATTTGTCGTAGACCCTGACCAAAATTCAAACAATTCTTGCCCCAATAAACAATTCTAAAATTCTACCAATTCGTGACAAAAAAAATCCATGACTAAAATTCTATAATTCAAACAATTCTTACCCCAACAAACAATTATAAAATTCTACCAATTCGTGACAATAAAAATCCACGACTAAAATTCTACAATTCAAACAATTCTTACCCCAACAAACAATTCTAAAATTCTACCAATTCGTGACAATAAAAATCCACGACTAAAGTTCTACAATTCAAACAATTCTTACCCCAACAAACAATTCTAGAATTCTACCAATTCGTGACAATAAAAATCCATGACTAAAATTCTACAATTCAAACAATTCTTACCCCAACAAACAATTCTAAAATTCTACAAATTCGTGACAATAAAAATCCACGACTAAAATTCTACCAATTCGTGACAATGGAAATACATGAATAAAATTCAAATAATCACCTCCCTTTGGTCAGTGACTCTTCGACAAATCTCGTGACAAAAGGATTACAGAGAGAGTCAAATCCGTGATGAAAATGTGGCGATGAAGTGTTAAAACATGGCTTGTGCTTTTGTGGTTTCGGCTTTTTTATCTATTTTTGCATAGCCTTTCTGTATTTCGCAAGCCTTCATAAGCATCACAGGGGCAGGTGAGATGCATGAATCGCCAAGAAACAAACTAAATATAGACTTTTCGCTGAATTTCCTTAAATCAATGTGGTGCGCCTTTTTATGATGATGAAAAAAGCAAATTTATTATTCGTTCTGTTGTCTTTGATGCTTCTTACATCAAGTCATTTGGCTGCCAGCCCCGTCTCTCCCGACAAGGCCAGGCAGAGTGCACTCGCTTTCTTGTCCACAGGCAAGATGAAAAAGGCCAGGGGGCAGGTGGACCTGCGCTTATCCTACACCATCAACAACGACAAAGGCCAGCCGCTGATTTATGGCTTCAACAGGGGCGGCGACAATGGCTTTGTGATTGTGTCGGCCGACGATGTGGCTGAAACCATCCTTGGATACAGCGACTGTGGCAGCCTGGATGAAGCCAGGATGCCAGCCAACCTGAAGGCGTGGCTCGGGGAATATGCCAGGGCCATTGACTGGGCACAGACTCAGGGAATCACCGAGAAGCCCAGGGAGAGACTATACGCTGCCGCACCAGCCAAGGCGAAGACGTCTGTGCCATATTTGCTGACATCCACCTGGGACCAGGAAGCACCTTACAATGACATGTGTGTGTTCAACGGCGAGAGGTGTGCCACAGGATGCAGCGCCACGGCGCTGGCCCAGATTATGTATTATTGGGCCACTAAGGGGTGTAATGGGAAGAAATACAGAGGAGGGTCGAGGAAGATTCCTACCTTTACAACTTATGCCCATGATTATGTGTTGGAGGAATTGCCCGCCCTTACCTCATTCGACTGGGATAATATGACCGACGGCAAGCCCGTCAAGGCGGCAAGCCGGAAGGCCGTGGCCCAACTTATGCGCTATTGTGGACAGGCAATGAATATGGATTATGCTCCCGACAATTCTGGCGCCGTTGTTGTATATACTTGGTGGGGTATGAAGAGGTATCTGAATTACAATCCCTCTGTGAGATACCCCGACAATGAGCACTTGAAGGCAGCGGCGAAGCGGGAACTGATTTACGAGGACATTTCCCATGGCCGGCCGGTGTTTATGTATGGTGGTTCCAACGTGAGGCATTCTTTTGTCTGCGACGGCTATGACGCCGACACCGATAAGTACCATATCAACTGGGGATGGAGTGGTGCCGCCGATGGCTATTTCTCCCTTGACGCCCTTCAGCCTGGCTTCTTCTCATTTACGCCATCAATGGGTATTCTTGCCAATATCAATCCTATAGACCCTTCCGAATATGAGATCTATACGCCAAGCACAGGTCGGTTGACACGATATTATGACAACAAATGGGTGAGCCGCAATTGGAATCAAACAAGTTGGGAAAAAAGCGAAGTCAAGACTTATGCTTTCGACAAATCCTACGTAAGTGTCCGTCCCACTTCCACGAAAGAGTGGTTCGCGCACTATCCCAACCTTGTCACGGTACAGGGACTTCAATACCTGAACACCTCCCAGGTCACCGACATGAGTTCCATGTTCTCCAATTGTGAAAAACTGGAGAGCGTGGATATAAGCACGTTCAACACCTCCAATGTGACCACCATGTCGCTGATGTTCTCACAGGACTATGCATTGAAAAGTGTCAAAATAGGCAATCTGGATGTGTCCAAAGTGAAAAATTTCGCTCAGATGTTTTATGCCTGCAAGCAACTGACCAGTCTGGATCTCTCCAGTTTCGTCACCAGTTCGGCCACGTACATGACGAGCATGTTCGCCCATTGCAATTCGCTGACTTCTCTTGACATCAGCAAGTTCGCCACCTCTTCGGTCCAATACTTCGGAGATATGTTCAAAAATTGCAGCAGCCTGAAGACACTCGACCTCAGCCACTTCTCCTTCAGCAAGGCGAAGGCTACGGGCGGAATGCTTTCCGGCTGCGGTTCGCTCTCCACTCTGACAATACCATCTGCCATGACAAAGGTGGCGGCCGATGCCTGTACGGGAATTGGCAGCGAGTCAAAGCCGTGCCTGCTCAAGGCTCCCCAGGGGTTTGACTATGGCGCCGACATCTCAGGCAACTATTTCCTCTGGAAGGGCGGCTATTTTCACGTCGCATCCGACCCGCGCACGGCCGTTGACCTGGGACTGAGCGTGAAATGGGCCACCTACAACGTGGGCGCCACCACCGCCAGCGACAGGGGCAACTACTACGCCTGGGGCGAGACCTCCCCGAAGAGCAAGTACACCTGGGCCAACTACGCCTATGCCGACGGCTCCTCGTCGACGGTGAGGGACATCGGCAGCGACATCTCCGGCACCAGTTACGATGTGGCCGCCCGGCTCTGGGGCGGCGACTGGCGCATGCCCAGCGTCAGCGAGGTCAGGGAACTCGTGCAGCGGTGCACCTTCACGGAGACCACCGTGGGCGGTGTGAAGGGCTACCGCGTGAAAGGCCCCAGCGGCAAGACCATCTTCCTGCC